>Ga0183260_10000337_pt1 | contig 38546 bp, 33 predicted proteins | sample AntDrymUQ4972206_2_FD_129768 | JGI IMG/M metagenome (GOLD analysis project Ga0183260, IMG submission 129768) | Polar desert sand microbial communities from Dry Valleys, Antarctica - metaG UQ497 (22.06) (version 2) (version 2) | ecosystem: Environmental > Terrestrial > Soil > Desert | place... | reverse complement strand
GTCGTAGTCGAGCCAGGCGCGAATCGCTTTGAAGTTGTCGGTGTAACCGACGTCGCTCCCAGGAAAGTAATAACGCGCAATGTCCTCGCCCAAGCGGGCCGGGTTGCGCACCGACGTTCCGTACGCGCCCCAGGCTCCCATGCCGAGGCCATGGCCGAAGCCGTGCCCCTCAAGCTCGACGGTGGAAGCCGGATAGGCGATCGCCGGCGGGGCATACGGGGCGCCCACCAAAGTGACAATCGCTCCCAAAGTAAAAAAAGCCAGATACTTGGTCCGAATCATTTCATGGCGTCTATAGAGCGGCGGCGGCCGCGCCCACGATTGGCTGGGCCAGCCGGATGGCGCCGGTGGATCCAAAGAAGGCTGCGTCGCCGAAGTTGAAAATCCCGCCGTCTGCCGCGACGAGCCAGTAGCCGTTACCGGTTGAAGTCGCGGCCATTCCGACGATCGGCTGGTTGAGTTTGATTCCTCCGGTAGAACCGTGGAACACGGCATCGCCGAAAGAGAAGACACCTCCGTCGGCCGCAACGAACCAGTAGCCGTTGCCGGTAGGGGTCGCGGCCATCGCGACAATCGGTTGGTTGAGCCTGATGCTTCCGGTGGAGCCGTAGAACCTGGCGTCGCCAAATGCGAAAACGCCCCCGTCGCGCGCGACGAACCAGTATCCGTTACCGGTTGAAGTCGCGGCCATCCCGACGATGGGCTGGTTGAGCCTGATGCCACCGGTGGAACCGTAGAACCCAGCGTTGCCAAAAGCGAAAACGCCCCCATCGCGCGCGACGAACCAGTATCCGTTACCCGTTGGAGTCGCGGCCATTCCGACGATCGGCTGGTTGAGTTTGATGGCACCGGTGGAACCGTGGAACCCAGCATCGCCAAACGCGAAGACCCCTCCATCGCGCGCGACAAACCAGTAACCATCACCGGTGGGAGTGGGGGCCATCCCCACAATCGGTTGGTTGAGTTTGATGCCTCCCGTTGATCCGTAGAAGCCGGCGCTGCCAAAACTGAAGACTCCGCCGTCGGCCGCTACTAGCCAGTAGCCCCCTGGGTAAACAAACCGGAACCAATTCGAAAACAGCCCCAGCTCCGATCTGAATGTATTCCCCGTGACCGTAACAACGCCGGATGTCCCCTCGATGCGAACACTCGTCGCGCGGCCCCCCCAGTCGCCGTAACCGTTGCGCCCGGTTACTTGAAGGCTTACGAGCTTGCCGATTGCGGGCCAGGATGACTCCACTTCGGATGGCGTGCGGGACGTCCTCCATGTATGACGGGAGTTGAGCGAAATGTCATCTCCTTCGTCCTGCACCGGTGGGAAAGTTACTCCCGCCGTCCAGCCCCCCGTCGAAGACGAGAACTCGGTGCGCACAATGTTCCCGTTTGGCATCATGCGAACCTGCCCTGCGGTCTGAGCGATGGCTGCGTCAGTACGACTATCTTCGAGATTCTTGAAAGGCGATCCCGATGGCTGCTCGGCCCGCCCTCCGTAGACTTGGCATGCATCTGTGTCACAAGTCTTCGCGTAGGGGTAGCGATTCTCGGAGGCTGCATAAGATCGTGCGGCGACGGCTTGGGCACCCAATGCTTGCATGCCTGCGCCACCTCCCAGATCGCCCCACGAGGCCGGCGATTCCCTCGGGACAACTCCCCGAAGGTAGTTCTCTATATCGAGATGATTGACGGTCCGCGCAGAACCGGCGGTGTCGACAGTAGCGTGGATCTCGCCCCGAACCCACCGGCGGGTTCCGCTCGGCTCGCACATCTGAATCATCTCCTCACGAACGTCGCTGCGAGTCTCCGGCCAAAACGTTACGGGCCCGGCGACGGACGATGCGACCTGCGTCCAAGGGCCGCCGCAATCGGTCGCCTTGTCAACTCGAAAACTGTTCGCACCGATTCGCGCCGCCCGCAACGCCGCGTACGCAGTGGCGCCGCCGTCGGCGCTGGTTCTGAGGTGGCTTCGTTCCTGGACAACGATCGTGTCAACACCGTCAAAGCGAGTTAGGCGCACACTCATCGGCACGTTGCCGATTGCCCCCATCGTCGTTCCGCCGTAGAAATGGTCAAGTATCCGAGCCGTGTTCCAGCCGTGATCGACCGCATATCCCAGGGCGCCGTACTGCCCCATCCCACGGCCGTGACCCCACCCGTGTCCTTCGATCTCCACATTCGAGGTCGGATACGCCGCAGCCGCGTCGGGGCGCAGAACGACTGCCGCCGGCAGGAGGCAGGCGACGACCAAGAGAGCCCTCAGAGGCCAGATTTTCGCATTCAATTCATATCAAGGATAAACAAAAATTAACAATAGTTGCGAGTTTCCGAATCGACGACCCCTGGTAGGAGCGGTGCACGGCAAATTCCTCGGAACGCGAAACGCCGATTTCCGGAACGCGGTTCACCTCTCACCTGGACAAGTGATGATTTCCCATGCACTTTGGCAGAGTCTACGCCGGTCCGGTCACTTCCGAGCGCGCCCTAACCTAACTGGCCTTGCCTGGCATTTGCCGCCAGCCCTTCTACGCCGCTTCTGCGTAGTACTCGTGCAGCAAACCGCCGAGCCGATCACGCCTCTTGATGCCGGGATCCGCCCCAGATCCAGCCCGAGGTTCGTCTGGGAGCGGCGGCTCCTGGTGCAGGGATCGGTGGGGACGCTGCCTGTTGTAATGCTCCACGAAGACCTGCATCACGTGGCGGAGATGACGCGGACCGAGAATGAAAAGGTGGTCCAAGCACTCGTTGCGAGCGGTCTTTACCCAGCGTTCCGCGAATGCGTTTGCCCTGGGAGCACGGTATGGAGTCTTTACTACTCTGAAGCCCTCGGTTCTGAATATCTCGTCGAACGGTCCGGAAAACTTGGAATCGCGGTCGCGAATCAGAAAGTTAAGCTCTGGAAGCTCTTGCCCCACGAACAGGTTTCTCGCCTGTTGGGTGACCCACTCACCGTTTGGATTGGCGGTGCAACCGGCAAGGTGGACACGACGTGTGGCCACCTCGATGAAGAAGAGTACGTAGATTCTCTTGAGAAAAAGCGTCTCCACCGTGAAGAAGTCACACGCCAAGATCGTCTTGGCCTGAATCGACAGGAACTCATACCAGCCGGTACGGCTTCGACGCGGTGCTGGTCCTATGCCATGTCTGCGAAGCAGGATTCTGACCGCAGTTGCCGACACTTGGATCCCGAGCTTCACGAGTTCGCCGTGAACGCGACGGTACCCCCAGCGCTCGTTTTCCCTTGCGATCCGAAGGATCAAATCTTGAGTTTCTTGAGTAAGCGGTGGTCGTCCCTTTCGGCGGGGCCTGCGTGTGTATCTCCCCCATTTGTAGGCGACGAGCTTTTGGTGCCAACGCAAGAGCGTCCGCGGACTAACGAAGAAGCTGCCGAGCGAAGGCAGTGTGAGGCGTCGTGCGGCGGCGGCCAGGAATGCGCGGTCGATGGGCGTGACCTTTGGCCTGGGGTTTTGACGCTTCAAGACTTTCAGCTGGTGGCGCAAGACGACGACTTCGAGTTCTGTTTCTGCCAGATAGCGCCCGCGGCCGATGAGCACCCTGAAGATGATCCGGAACAACAAGTAAACGAGCGATTTGACCAATTTGTTCCCACCTCATCCTGGTATGCGCGACTTGGCTTGGAAGTGTATCTCCGCAGGTCAGAGGCTGTGACAAGGTTTGGTGTCACCCACACCTTGGGCAAGACCTCGTATTCAAGATCGACGCCGGTATCCACCTCGGCATAGCGAAGTTTCGAGCCGGTCGCTTTCCCAGGACTTCCGCTTCGAATCCCGTCGAGACCGAAGGAGACCGACCAGCCGTCGCCGGCCATCGTTGCGAGGCGGCCCGCGGAGGCTCTTTCGGGAAAACTAATGCGGAGGGGGCCGGAGGCGTTGCGGAATCCTTGCCCGGGTGGTCCCCCCACCACCCTTCTGTCGATGCGGTTCCACCTACCCGCGTCATCGCGCCAGTTGACCGCACCCGAGTACGTCCGAAGCGTATGGGTACCGTCGGGGTTGAGGTAAAGGTCGTAGGTTTCGTCCTGCTCGATGAGCTTGGCCTTGGAAGGATCAAACGGAGGCACGTCGCGCGACTGCCCACCGGAGGGGCCCTGGGACTCGGCGGCGTTGGCGGCGGTGACCGCTACAAATAGCTGCGCGACAACCGAGAGGAAAACCGCGATGCCGAGTACGCGCCTTTTATGGAGTTTCAATAAAACGTACATTCTCTTACTACCCCAATTTGCGGCCGTTTGGGTCTCTTTTGTCGGAATCGTCTAAGGAATGATCGAGGAAACCAACCTGGTTGTCTATATGCCAAAATTAGTCATTTGACTGCACGAGATCACTCGTCATCGCTCATGATAACGTAGATGCTCCCTGGGTGACGAAAATGGTGTTGTGACGGGCATTGGCATTAACCGTGCCGCGACACAGATCCCCCTCCCGGAAACTGAAGTAACGAACAACCTCTGGAACACCACCACTGAAGTTCGGGACCCGGAGTGGCTCGACTTTGTCGGGATAACCACGCCCGGCTCCAGTTCTAACGAGAAAGCGGGTTACTGATGAAGGCGTTGCTGGCCGGCATCGGCGAAGAACGTCGGATCGGCCGCCAACCGGAACGCGATCGAGGCACTCAACGTAAACCGCTCGGCGCCGTAGCTCAACACCAAATTAACGTCTTTGAAAAGACAAGCAGCCTGACAGCAGCACACGAAGGTCGGCAACGAAAGGGCGACGTCGGGACTTTAAAGAGCAGCCTGGACTTTTCCGAAGTCTAGTCTAAATATCATCTCCTACAACTACAAGACCATGATGAACTAGATTTCTAGCGGCAATTATTCGACGTATAGCAAGGGAGAGGCAACCTGAGCAGCCAAAAGAGCCCTTTCGGAGTCCGCGCCGGGGCGGTCAAGTCCGGCCGCCGATGGCTTGCGCGGGCGATGGCCAAATATCCGCTGCTTCGGCGCATCGCCGAGCGAATCCTTGCGGAACTTGCCCGGGGAGCGGGCAAGTATCCGCTGCTGTTTCAACGGCTCGCAGACCGAACCTCATCGGAGCTGGAGAGAGCCCTCGTGCCGTCGGACCTCTATGGCGCCGGGTACTTTGATCCCAAGGCGCCGGCGATAGCAGATCAGAAAGCCTCCGGTTACGCCGACTACCGCAGGGAGACCTCCAACCTTGACGTCGCCGCCTACGTAGTTTTCAAGCACCTCCGCCCCCAGCGGGTCTTAGACATCGGGTCGGCGCGCGGTTTCCTGCTCGAAGCGTTTGCCGACCTCGGTGTCGATGCATTCGGAGTCGACATCAGTCACTACGCCGTGGTTCTGGCGAAAGACACCGCCCGACGGAGGATGGTCGTCGGCTCCGCGACCGATCTTCCGTTTCAAGCCGGCGGCGCGCCGGTCGTCACATTGTTTGAAACACTGGAGCACCTTCCCCCGCGCGTAGTGGCGGACGCGCTGCGCGAGATCTATCGGGCGACTTCGGGTTTCGTCGTCGCCACGATCCCGTCATTTGGACCGAATGAGCACGGACCCGACGGCTGGTTCGCCGGGAAGGTCCGCTGGGACGCGCTGGAGCGTTACGAAACGCTCGACCGCGACTACGAGGGTCCGATCCCTTTCCACGACTTGATGCGCGACAAGGAAGGCAATCCAATCGAAGGGCACGTCACGATCGCTTCGTTCTCGTGGTGGACCAAACGCTTCGCTGAGGCAGGATTAATTCGCTGCGGAGAACTGGAGGAGCGTATGAACCCCGACCTCGGGCGTTTCGGATTGCTCGGCGACCAAATCTGGCACCTATACGTTTTCCGAAAACTAGAGGTAGCGGTGCCGGAGGCGGTTCCCCTTTCGGACGAGGAGATCGCGCAGGCGGAAACACTGTTGAACCTCGTGACAGGGTCGCAAGGCGCGTCGGGTCAGACTCCCGGAACTGCCATGCCCACTATCGGCTGATTTAGTTTTATCGCTCCGGTCGATCCGAAGAATTTGGCGTCACCGAAAGCGAATATCCCGCCGTCGGTGGCGACCAGCCAGTAGCCGTTACCGGAAGGGGTCGGGGTCATCCCGACGATAGGTTGATTGAGACGGATCGCTCCCGTAGAGCCGAAGAAACGCGCGTCGCCAAAAGCAAATATTCCGCCGTCCGTTGCTACCAGCCAGTAGCCAGCTCCCGTCACCAGGCTGTTGGCGAACCTCCCGCTCTTATAGACTCCGAACCGTGACACAGAAGGCCCTCGTAGCGAGGGCACGAAGCCACCGAGAAACCCAGCGAGAGAGACTCAGTGTGTTCTCGCGCTTCACCATCGTCGCCCTTCTGCTTTCCCTAACCGGTGCCGTCGCCTATGCCGCGCCCAACCCGGTCAGGGAGACCGGCGGTCCGGCCACGCAAGATAACCTGTCGAAAGACCCGGGTCAGCACGGTCCCGACACCGGCCATCTGCCGCCATCGAGACTCAACGTCGAACTGGTAAGCAAACTCCGGCTCACCAACATTCGCGGGGGGATCAGCGATGTCTGGGTGCACCGAAACCATGCCTACGTCGGCTCCTGGTTCACGGAGTGCCCGGCCTACGGCGGGACCGGCGCCGGGGTGCACATCGTCGACGTCTCCAACCCAGCGGCCCCGCGCAAGGTGGCGTTCGCTCCTTCGGGCTCCAACAACCACGCCACCGAGGGCGTACAAGTTTTCCGCGCCGAGACCCCGCATTTCCGCGGTGACATCCTGGTTATCTCGAACGAGTCGTGCGACAGCAGGATTCCCTGGTACGGCGGCGTAACACTCTGGGACGTCACGAACCCGAGTGCCCCGGTTCTCCTGTCGCAGGGGGGCGGAGACACCAACCCGCCCGCCTCCAACTCCGTCACCGGCGCGCATGAGAGCCACAGCGCCTTCGCGTGGGCGGCCGGCGACCGAGCCTACGCGGTGCTGGTCGACAACGACGACAATTTCACTCTGCGGAGCGAGATCGACATCATCGACATAACCAACCCCCGGGCGCCGACCCTTGTTTCGGAGTTCGGCTTCACCGATCTTCCCGCCGAGGTGAGGACGCCTCTCGGCAAAAGCAACCACGTCTTCCATCACGACATGTGGGTCCGCAACATCGGCGGGCACTTCTTCCTCCTGGTCTCCTTCTGGGACCAGGGGTACGTTCTCTACAACGTCGACAATCCCGCCGGCCCGCAGTTCGTGAAGGTCTTCAAACCTCCCCGACCGGACCCTCTCACCGGATTCCAGATCCCCGAGGGCAATGCCCACCAGGCGCTCTGGAGCACCGACGGCCAGTTCATTCTGGCAACCGACGAGGACTTTGCTCCCTTCCGCCTTGACTTCAATTTCACCACCGGCGCAAACGCCGGACCCTACCCCGCCGGCGAGCTCTTTTGGACCAAACCGATCTCCTCCCGTCCAGGGGGAGTCCTTAGCGGCCCCACCATCTTCGGCGGTTCCGGCTGCATATCCGACGCCGACGGCGACGGGACTTCAGATCGAAGTCAGGTTCCGCTAGCCCTCTCCTGGTTGGCCCCGGCCGGAGAATCGAAGATAGTCGTGTTCCAAAGGGGAGTGTGCTCATTCTCGGAGAAGGTCGAGTCCGGGCAGAACGCCCTATACGACGCGGTGATCATAGGGCAGAATCACGCCGCGACCGAAGGCGGCCTCTTGCCCGACACTTATACCTGCGGAGGCGGAGCGCCCAGTGTCACGGTCACCGCCTCAGCCATCTGTACTAGTCACCGAGCCACCCACCTCCTCTTCGACGACCCGCCGGCGTACTCGCCTCCCGAGGGTTACGCGGTATCTCCCACCGTCGGAGACCTGCCGGCTAAGGGGACGCGGGGCGCCAGCATCACCGCCAGGCAGAGGTTCGACGGCTGGGGCTCCTTGCATCTCATCGATGCCCAGACCTTCGGTGAGATCGACGCCTACGCCATTCGCGAGGCCCTCGACCCGGCGTTCGCCGGCGGCTTCGGCGCCCTGACCATTCACGAGACCGACCCCGACCCCCGCCCCGGTATGGGGCTGGCGTACGCCTCCTATTATTCAGGTGGCCTGCGGGTCATGCAGTTCGATAGGACCAGCGGCTTGACCGAGGTCGGCCACTTCATCGACGAAGGGGGAAACGACTTTTGGGGCGTGCACCCCATTCCGAGGGGGAACGCCCGACCGCTCATCGCCACCAGCGATAGGGACTTCGGCCTGTATGTCTCCCGGTACACCGGGCCGGAGCCGACGCTCCCGCTTCAGACCGGGTACCGCATGGCGGCCTCCGACGGCGGCGTGTTCGCCTTCAACACCCCCTTCCTCGGGTCGATGGGAGGTACAAGGCTCAACTCTGCAGTGATAGGGATGGAGAACACAGCGTCTGATGGGGGCTACTGGCTGGTGGCCGGCGATGGAGGAATCTTCAGCTTCGGCGATGCCAACTTCCACGGCTCGACCGGCGGAATCCGGCTCAATCAACCGATCTTGGGAATGGCCGCTAGGCCCCTGGGCGACGGGTACTGGATGGCGGCCTCCGACGGCGGAGTGTTTGCCTTCGGCGAAGCCGGCTTCCACGGAAGCATGGGCGGGACTCGCCTCAACTCGCCGATCGTGGGAATCGCGTCGACTCCGTCAGGTGAGGGCTACTGGTTGGTCGCCGCCGATGGAGGGATATTCGCCTTCGGAGATGCCGCCTTCCACGGCTCGACTGGAAGCCTGCGCCTAAACCAGCCGATAGTGGGAATGGCGCCCACCGTCTCAGGAAACGGCTACTGGTTGGTCGCAAGGGACGGAGGGATATTCGCCTTCGGCGACGCCCCCTTCCACGGAAGCATGGGCGGGGCTCGCCTCAACTCGCCGGTGGTTAGCATAGAGGCCACCAATGTCAGCGGCTACTGGATGGTCGCAAGCGACGGGGGAATATTCGCCTTCGGCGACGCCCCCTTCCACGGATCCACCGGCGGACTCAGGTTGAGCGCCCCGATCGTCAACTTGGCCACCTAATCGGGCCGACCCTAAATTAAAGAATAGGGGTCTTTCCTTTACTAGCTGACTGCACCTGAGGTAAACTCCATAAGTAAAGAAAACACACCTAACTCTTACTTGGGCCGGAGGTAAGTAAAAGTTGCTAAATTCGTCTTCACGTGCCGGACACCACGAGCAGCAGCCTGGTGGATATAGAGCGTTCATGCCCGCTCCGCTCCCCCCACCCGACTTGGAGATCAACGACAAGCTGCAAATGCTGCTTTCAGAAGCCGATCGCGCCATCGGTCGTCTCGACGGAGCTATCGCCCTGGTGCCCGATCCCGATCAGTTTGTCTTCATGTACGTGCGCCGAGAGGCCGTTCTGTCCAGTCAGATTGAGGGCACTCATGCCTCGTTAATGGATGTGTTGGAGTACGAGGCCCTCACGGAGCAGGCGGAAGCCCGCGTTGATGTCAAGGAAATCGTCAACTACATAGCCGCCATGGAACATGGGCTCACGAGACTTAAGACTCTCCCACTCGGTCGTCGTCTCATGTGTGAGGTCCACGCGCTCCTGATGAAGGGGGTTCGCGGAGGAGAACCACATAAGACTCCCGGAGAATTTCGACGTTCGCAGAATTGGATAGGGGGAGCGTCACCTTCAACCGCTCGGTTCGTCCCCCCTCCGCCGGAGAAAGTCGGAGACTGTTTCTCCGACTTGGAACGCTTTCTTCATGACGACTCCAACATTCCCTCGCTGATCAAGATCGGATTGGCCCATGCACAGTTTGAGACTATCCACCCCTTCCTCGATGGAAACGGAAGAACGGGAAGACTGTTGATCAGCTTCTGGTTGGTTGAAAGACAAATTCTAAGAAGGCCTCTCTTGTACCCCTCGCTGTTCTTTAAGGAGCATCGAGATGCGTACGTCGATCGGCTGCAAGAGATTCGAGATAAGGGTGCTTGGGAGGATTGGCTCTCATTCTTTTTGGACGGCATAGCACAGGTCGCTAACGAGGCAACTGCTCGCGCTTTGGATATCGTTCAGCTACGTGAGAAGGACCGGGATCAGGTAGTCAATCACCTAGGAAGAAGAGCTGGGTTGGGAATGGCTCTACTAAATAACCTCTTCATGCTCCCGGTTGTTCAACTCAAAGGCGTCGAGAAGATCCTTGGAGTAACCGCGCCAACGGCCTCGGCGCTCGTGAATCGAATGACCGATATCGGGATCTTGGAAGAGATCACGGGTAAGGAACGAAACCGAGTATTCGTTTACAGGGCATACATGAACCTGTTTCCAGGCTCGCTTGAGAGAAGCTAGTGGATATTTCTAAGCGAAACGGAATCGGCCATGTCTTCTAGAAACGACTGATAGCGCTCCAGTACCCTCTCCCACGAAAACTGCTCCGCGTATGTTCTTCCGTTTGTTCCCAAACGCCGGGCGGCCTCGGGGTCGGCCATCAAGGTCTCGAGTGCGGCCTCGAATTCGACGTAGTCCGTGTAGGCAAGGCCCGCCTTGGCTCGCAGCGCATGCCCGCTCGTGACCGGCGAGCGTGCGTTGACCAGGGCCGGCTTTGACTTCGTCCAAGCCTCCAACAGAGCGATGCCGAAGCTCTCGTGCGGTGCCGGGTTGATATACACGTCACAGCCCTCGAGGGCCGCCCAGCGCGAATCGTCGTCGAGCCTGCCCGGGACTATGACGTCCTCGTGCTGGGGCGGCGGGTGGATCACGGGTCCGGCGATCACGAGCCTTAGGGGCCCGGGGTGAGTTTGCTTGAAGCGGATGAAGGCATGCGCCAACTCGTCGGTCCCTTTCCCGCGATCGACGCGGCCGAGACACAGCGCGTAAGGGCCACTTCCCAAACCGTACTGCGAACGAAACTTCTCGACGTCGCCGCGCCCGTCCTCTACTCCCATGCCGACCAGCCTGACTTTCGACGGCGGCCATCCGGCAAGACGCACGACGAACTCCCATTCCTCGTGGGTCTGGAGCGAAAGGCCCGCTGCAGCCCGCAAAACGTCACGAACGATGGGAAGTCTCGCGGGAGGCTCGTCGTGCAGGGCGGGATGAAGGACCGCTTTCGACGCGACCAGCGGAAGCCCGAAGATCGTCGGGTAGTAGAGGTAGGTGTAGAAGACCCAAAGGTCGGGCTCGTCGGCGCGTTGGCGAATGTCCTCGATCAGCGCGGGAGCGTCCGGCCCCTGAGCTCGCACCCATTTCTCCTGAAGCCTGCGCGGCGGATCGGCGCGGCCAAACAGCTTGTCGCTCATTCGTTCGAATCGCGGGTACCGAGTCGCGACCGTAGGGAATCGGATAATGCGCACGCCGTTTTCGACCTCTTCCCCGGGAGGAAGGCTGTTCGCCCAAGTCGTCGATTCTGTAGCGCAGGTCGTAAGAACGGTGACGTCACCCTTTCGTGCCATCCCTTGGGCAAGCTGCCGGCAAGCCGCCTCGGCCCCCCCAACAATCTCACGCCCATATCGTTGTACGACGTAATAGATCTTCACGGCAGTTCCTCGATCATGGAGCGGAAACGAGCCTCGAAAACTTCCGGACGAAAATACTCGAAGCGCGCGCGGCCCGCCGCCGCAAGCCGGTTGCGAACTTCCTCGTCCTGCATGACGACGTCGATCAAGGCGGCCACGTCTTCGTAGTTCTTCTCGCGAAACAAAACGCCGGCTTCTCCGACCGTCTCGGAGATCGCCGCCGCGGCGAAGGAGACAATGGGGAGTCCGAAGTACATCGCTTCGACCCAGGGGGCCCCGAAACCCTCGTGCTCGCTCATCGAAAGAAAGACGTCGGCGGAGCGGTAGTAAGCAACAAGGTCCTCGGTCGGGACCCTGCCGACGAAGTTCACGCCTTCGACACCGAGACGCTGGACGAACTTCTCGAGGACCCTCGAGTAGTTGAGCGAGTTAGTACCGCCGACGAGGAACAGGCGCGCCGACGGCCGGAAGGCCCGCCGGTACGTGACGAATGCCTTAATCAGATCCTCATGCCGCTTGTTGGGGGCGATCCTTCCGACGAAGAGAATGTCGCCGCGCTCGGACTTGCCCCGCGTAAGCTCCTCCATCAGGTGCTGATTTGGCTCGACCTCGTACTGCGCGTAGTCGATGAAGATCGGCAGCGTTTCGGTGCGCGCGAAACCCATCGCTTCGAGCTCAAGCCTCGAATAGTCAGAGTCGGAGATGGCAAGCAAGACCTCGGGGCGGAGAAGCTCCAGCTCGTAATGCGACCCGGCGAGCGCGACCGACAATCCCGGCTCGTAGGCGCGGAAGAACTCCGGCGGAGTGATGTTGTGATAGTCGATGACCTTGCGCGCCTCGATCCCCCTCATCCAGTTCCCCAGCTCGGACGCCAGCGCCACGTGGTAAATAAGGATGTCGTCTGGAGATACCTCCGCCTTGCTCCAGTGCGTGGCCAGATGCTCCAGTTCCGGCGCCACCTTCTGCACGATGAATCCGCCACTTTGTTCTCCGAGGATCTCAGCCATCCGCTGGGCGTGGGTTCCGATAGCATCCCCCGGTTCCAAAACCGGTACGAGCTGAAAAACGCGGCCGGTCACAAAAGGACCGATTCGAGAAGTTCTACGAAGCGCTGCTCGTGGGGCTCAGGGCGGTAATGATCCACCCTTTGTTGCCCGGCTCGCACCAACCGACCTCGAAGCTCGTCACTCCGGCACACGAGGTCGATAAGTGCCGCGATCTCCTCGTAGTTCTTCTCACGAATCAAGACTCCGGCCTCGCCCAGAGTCTCCGGCACCGCCGCGGCATCAAACGCGATCACCGGCAAATGTAGCGACATCGCCTCGAGCAGCGGCACGCAAAATCCCTCGTGCTCGGATAGCGAAAGGTACACGTCGGCCGTCCGGTAATACGCAAGAAGATGAGCGAAGGGAACGGCCCCCGCAAACACCACGTCCTCTATCGCTAGGCGGCGCACGAAGGCTAAAAGGCTGTCGCGGTAGCGCGCCGATGAGGCGGGTCCCACCAAAAACAACCTTGCCCCGGGATTGAAATGTCGCCTGTAGAGGGCAAACGTCTTGATCAGGTCCTCCTGGCGTTTGTTCGGAGATAACCGTCCCACGAATAGGATGTCGGTTCCCTTCTTTGAGCCGGCAAGCTCCCGAAGAAGTTTTCCGTCCGGCGCCTGCTCGTAGCGAGAGAAGTCGATAAGGATCGGAATCGTGGCCGTTTTTGCATAGCCCATCGAATCCAGCTCCCGAGTCGAGTACTGCGAATCGGCAAGCCCCAACGCAGCCTTTCGAGCAAAAAGACCGCACTCCACCCTTCCGGCGAAGAGCTGGGCGGCGATACGCGGCTCGTACTTGGCGAAGAAACGCATCGGAGTCACGTTGTGGTAGTCGACGATGAGGGGAGATTGGAGTTTCATCAGGTAGTAAGCCACAGGCGTCCCAATCGAAGCGTGATAGATGACTGCAGAACCGTTCTTCGCGTCAAACGATCGATACGGCTTTACCAACCGGCGGAGCGCCGCGTCGGCGCTGCCCACGTAGATGTCGGAAGTACCGAAATGCTCCTTGAGGACGCGCTGTATCCGCAGGACGTGATTGCCTATGGCATCGTCTCGACCGAGGTGGGGTAGGAACTGATCGACTCGCAAGGCGCCTATTCGGGCCGGCGCTCCCCCGCCGCGCGCACCAGGGCGCGCAGGATCTCGGCCTGCGCCGCGCTATACGCGTTCATCTGATCAGTGAGGTGGCGAAGTTGCCACGAGGTGATGGGGCGGAGCAGCCTTTTGACGATCCGCGCTAAACCTGACCGGCCGGACTCGAGCTGGATACTCGGGTCAAACTGATAGCGAGCCAGCACCTCTACCAACGCCTCCAGCGAATCGTCTTCGACACGGGCCCCCGGCGGTGCGATCTCGATGAAGAGACGGTCGAGAGCCTCGGTGGTGTTTTCGGGGATCTCCCCGCTGGCGCGCTTGGATGCGGCAAGCGCCCGGGCCCGCTCGAGCAAATCCTGGTATGGATCGTCAGATTGCATCACGAGACTTCCCGTCGCACTGCCGCACCCTCCACCGCGAAGCTGCAGGGCAGAAACAGGCGGCCTGGTTCGTCGGTCTCGCTGCGAACAGCAAAGCGGGTGGTCCGGTCGGTCGTTGCGTAGAGCGTGAGCCCGTCGCGGGAATGAACGCCGACCGTTAGGTTGAAGGTTCCCTCCCGCATCGGCACGATTGGGAAATCGATGGAAAGGCGGGCGGGACCGGAGTCGAGATCGATCTGCATGAAGCGCCAGTTTGTGTTTGTCCCGAATACATGCTGGCCGGCACTGTCGTGAATGTTCACGGAAAAAACGGGATCTTTGACGAAGGCATTCGCCATCATTTCCACCTCTACCCTCATGGGTCCACCGGAGACGAATGTTTCGGCGGAGCGTCCTTCGGCATCGAGCAACTTCACGTCGGCAATGTCCACGTTATGTAAAACGTTCACCTTGTCGCCTGTGGGGGTGGTAGCCACTTTCTCGCGGTAAACGCGGACTACCTCTGCGGGATTGCCCTGGGCGGCCACCACTCCATGATCAAGAAGTACCGCCTGATTGCACATCTCACGCACCTGATCCACGGCATGCGTCACGATGACGATGGTCCTGCCCTCGTTCTGAAACTTGCGGATGTGCTGCATGCACTTGGCCTGAAACGACTCGTCGCCCACGGCCAGAACTTCGTCGATCAACAGGACATCGGGGTCGATGTGAACGGCGACGGCAAATCCCAGACGAACATACATGCCGGAGGAATAACTGCGTACCGGATTGTCAATGAACTGCTCTAGTTCCGAGAAATCCACGATGGAATCGAATTGCCGATCGACTTCCTTGGTTGACAGCCCGAGGATAGAACCGTTCAAGTAGATGTTCTCTCTGCCGGTGAGGTCCGGATGGAATCCCGCGCCCAGTTCCAACAGGGCCGCCAGTCGTCCGTTGATCTCGATTTCGCCGGACGTCGGCTGCATTATTCCGGTGATCAACCTGAGTAGGGTGGTCTTGCCCGACCCGTTGGCGCCGATCAACCCAAAGGTCTGGCCCGCCTCTATTTCAAAAGAGACGTCCTTCAGCGCCCAGAACTCTCCTGCACGGCGCGCGTGCTTGAAGAAAATTACGCGCTCCTTGAGAGTGTGAAACCGTTGCCGGTAAAGCCTGAATTGCTTCGATACGTCGCGGACGACGATGGCCTTTGTCATCTATAGCTCCGCCGCGAAGTTCCCCTCGAGCCGTGCGAAAACTATCTGCCCGACAACGATCAGTACGACGGCAACGGACGCCACAACACTCAGCCTTTGTAAGTACCAACTCATCGGTTGGTCGAGCAAGATCGAAACGGGCTCGCCCCGCAAAGTAGGAGTGACCCGGTTGTAAAACGCTCGCTGGAACGAAAGCACTACGGGGGTCATAGGGTTTGCCAGATAGAAACCAAAGAGCCCTTTTGGCACAAGTTTTCCGGCGACCAGCGCGACCGGATAGACAATCGGCGTCATCCAAAACCATGCCAAAAGGGCGAGTTCGAGAAAGTGCTGGACGTCCCGCAGATACACGGTGATCGCCGACAGAAGCAGCCCGAGTCCGACCAGAAGCAGGATCTCCGTCATCAGGGCAATCGGCACAAGCAGCAAGTTCTCACTAAGGAAGGGGTACCGAAAGATCACCAAGAATCCGATCAGCACGGCCAGCTGCAGAAAGAAATGGAACATAGAGGCGCCGAGAGATGCCAGCGGCAAGACCTCGCGGGGGAAATAAACCTTTTTCAACAGGGGGCCGTTGGCCACAACGGACGAGGCGCCCGACGAGAGAGCGCTCGAAAAAAGAGTCCAGGGAAGCAAACCGCTCAGCAGAAACACAGGAAAAAACGGTATGCCTCCGGGAAGAAATATGTTGAACACGAGATAGAACACGACAAGGTACAGGATCGGGTTCAACATGGACCACCCAAATCCGAGGGCCGAGTCCTTGTACCTTGACCGAAGTTCGCGACGGACCAGGCTCCTCAGCAGTTGCCGATACGAAAGAAGCCGCTTGAATCTCCCGGCCAAATCCAGCGGGGAAGAGGCCGAGCGGATGACCTGAGTCTTGGTGTTCATGGACGTTTCTCCAATTTCGCCCTCATGATAACTGCCCGGCCAGAACCGCTTGACCACGGACTTGGGGCTGGGGACTATTATCTGGGCCGATGACGTCTGACCGCACTTCCACCGATTTGTCCATCAAGGAACCCGCGCCGCCGAATTGGACGGCCCGCGGGCTTGCCCGAGCTCCTGGTCTGCAAACGGTGGCCATAGCAGTCATTTTCGCCCTTCTTTCGTTCCTCTATATGGGGCCCGCCATCACCAACTGTGAATCGACAATCATGGGTGGCCCTGGGGATGCGACCGCGGGAGGGGTTTGGCTTGGCTGGCAATATCAACAGCTCGACGTAGGCCCCTGGCCAGCCGATACACCTTACCTGAACGCCCCGTACGGGGAATCCATCTGGGGTCCATATCTGATCACCGCGGTCGGTCTTTTTGGTCCACTATGGGCTCTCAACCAGATCACCGGCCCAGTCTGCGCATGGAACCTCATCATCTTCACAGGGTTTCTGGCAACGGCGCTGGCTATGTTCGGCTTTGTCCGGTGGCTGACAGGTAGCAGCTTCGCAGCTTTCTTCGCGGGATTCGCCTACGGGTTCTCACCCTTCCATATGTACAAAGCCCAAGGACACATGGCATATCTGCATTCCGAGCTTCTCGTGATTCTGCTTTGGGCGTGGTTTGCCCTCTGGAGACGGCCTAGCTGGAAAACCGCCCTCATGCTGGGTGGGACCTTCGCTCTTGTTGCCTACACCGATGGGTATTACATCTTGATAGGTTCTGTGATCTCCGTGGCGTTTGTCATCGGGGCCCTGTTTCATACCGCGCTTGTGCGGTCTGAAGCCGGCGTGCTCAAGAAGCGTCTCAAATACATGATGGCCTCCGGAATCGCCGCCTTGCTCCTTGTGTTGCCGATCGTCGCAGTCTTTCTCACCTCAAAGGATCAAATAGGATTATCGCTGCCCAGAAGCAAGGGTGAACTAGTCACCTACAGCGCCCGATGGCACGAATATGTCCTTCCTGCCCGCTCGCATCCTTACTTCTCACGTTTCTTTGGCAACTTTCAGGACTCTCACCTCCACGAGTCCAACTATTCGGAACAAACATTGTTCGTTGGATGGACGGTGCTTCTGCTGGCATCAGGACTGGCTGTCGTGTCGCTGAAAAGAAAACCGCAGCCGGGCACGACTCGCGAGGGAGTCTCTCTGAGATTTGCTTCGATTACGCTCGGTGCCGTACTCTTCGCTGCTCTTGCCTTTAGCGCACCACCAAAATTTGATTTAGCCGGATTGGATTTTGCGGGCCCGTCGAGTGTGATCTTCAAATACCTGAAGCTGTGGCGAGTCTACGCTCGGTTCTTCCTTGCCGTTCATGCGGCGGCTGTTGCACTCGCCGCCCTCGGCTTGGCTTACATCCTCCGTAACAAGAGAACCGCAGCGAGGGCAGCGATCACCCTGATCCTCACCTCAATTCTTGCGTTCGAGTTCCTGACCTTTCCACCCAGAGCCGTCTGGAGCTACTCGGAGGCACCTCCTGAATATGAGTGGTTGCGAGGACAGAACGACATAACGACTATTGCGGAATATCCTCTCGCCGTTCCCCCAGCAAACGAGGCTTACGCATACAAGTCCTTTCAGCCGATCCACGGCAAGCGCCTTTTCAACAGCAACTACGCGAACGGCCGACAGCAGCCCCTTAGAGTCGGCCTATACGGACTGGAGGATCCTCAGACCATTCCCGTACTCCGCAGGCTGGGCATCCAAGCAGCGGTTATTCACATGGACTATTTTCCTGGGATATTCAATCCCGGCACCGAGCCGCCCGGACTAAGACTGGTCAAAACGGTCACCAACAAGACGCGCATCTACAGCATCGAGCCCGGCCCCATTGCAGACCTTTCGCTTGCCGTCGAAAAGGGGTTTTACCCTCCAGAACCGCGGAACTGGACAAGCTTTCACTGGATGACTTCAAAAGGTCGACTTCGCGTGGTCCGGCTATTCGGAGAGCATCGGTCAGCGGTGATCCGCTTTCGCGCCGAATCTTTCTCAGTTCCGCGAAGCCTGACGGCCAAACAGAATGGAAAGGTATTGTGGCAAGGACAAATAACGGATACTCTCGTCGAATTCTCGGCGGATGTCTCTAAGCCGATTCTTCTGACGAGTGAGCCGGGGGGCATCAGAGGTCCGGGTACAGATGATCGCCGCCTCGCGATCGGGATCTCCGAGTTAGACGTTAAGCCAAGAATATGAAAGAAGCTTCTGAGTCAGATATTGAACCCGGGGCTCGGAGGCGGCGCTCCCGGACAGAACTCCTGGCCCCGGTGGGCGCTTACCTACTACTGGCTCTCGCCGTCACTTATCCATTCGTCATTCATCCCACTTCAACACTGCTCGCGCCCATCGGTGGAGATGTTACGTTCAGCGTCGCCAAATTCCAAACCCTCGCCAACGAGCGCGCCAATCCCTTCGTATCTAACACCCTAGCCTCGGTGGGTTACCCGGAGGGTGCCCAGACTAGGCCCGGCGTCGACCGCGTCTCGTTCCTGAGCACTCTGGTCCTGTGGCTGGGATCTCTGGGGATGGGGGCGGTGGCGGCTCACGGGCTCTACGCGCTTCTGGGCTACATCCTCACGGCCTCGACAACCTTCCTATTCGTCCGGCGCATCACCTCGTCGGTCGCGGCCGGATTCATCGCCGGGCTCGCTTACGGGTTTTGGCCACACCTGTACCTGACGATTCGGGCCGCTTCGACGTACGCTCACATGTGGCTATTGATTCTGCCATTGTGGGCATTTTGGATTCTCGGGACAAATCCAAGGCCCCGGCACGCAATGGTCGCGGGGCTCTCGATTCTGCCCGCAATGTTCTGGACACCCTACTACGCTCTCCACGCGCTGGTCATTGGAACCTCCTGCCTGCTCGTCCTAATAATCCGTGAGATTTGGCTGAGGCGAGCCACGTGGCGCTCGTTGATCCTCCTGCTCCTGGTTCTCTGCCCCTGGCTTACGGGGCTAGGAATGTACTGGTTTCTCGGATCCCTAACGTCCTTCGCCGAGGTCCCCGCTCGAACGCTAGCGGAGGCGTACGAGCAGTCTGCCCACCCACTCATGTTCGTCGTCCCCGGTTACTCGTCGATTTGGGGTGAGGCTCCCTATAGCGCCCTCGTCCGAGTCGTGCCTCGCGCCAACTGGGCCAACCTTTACGTGGGTCTTTCGGTGTTGGGGCTCGCCGCAATTGGGGTATTCGCCGCGTTACGCAGGAAAGTCACCGGCCAGGCACCTCGATCTCCGGAAAGGGTCGGTGGCTTGCTTTGCATCGCCACCGTCGCCGCGAGTTTCCTCTGCTCGCTACCGCCGACCGTAAGGTTTGTCTCAGTCCGAATTCCCACACCAAACGCCTTGATCGTCGCTGCTGTGCCGGCCTTTCGCGCCGGACAGCGCTTCGTAATGCCCCTGATGGCCGGACTGACCGTTCTCGCCGGCCTGGGGGCGGATCAGATCTTGCAACGCATCGCCCGCCGCTGGCTCCTTCTGGCAACCGCCATAATTGGCATGGTGGTCACCGTGGATCTCTGGGCCCGCCCGCCCGAGTCGATCTCCCTACTCCCCGACTATCCGGCTCTTGCGGCACTCAGATCCCTGCCTGCAAGACCGGCCCTTCATTATCCACAGCTCCTTTTCGATTCAAAGCCGTGTCTGCTTCAAACGCAGCACAGGAAAGTGCTCGTCAACCATTGCGAGATCGCCCCGGCCAGCCACCGGCTAACCCGATTATCCAGGATGTCACCCTGCGAGGCACTCGAGCAGTTCCGGGCCGACGGAGTTGGCTACGTTATCGTCGAGCGCAGCCACCCCGAAGTCCTGCAGTGCTTTCAGAGGAATGCAGTTGGGCGCCATCGCGGGGTGGCTCAGGACCGCTACTTGATCGTGTTCGAGTTTCTGTAGGTGACTTAGATGCCGATGGAGCCTGGGACGCTTTCAGGAGATGAATCCCTCTCGCGACAGGTGCTCGATGATGATGTCTGACGGGGAAGGACCTTCCGGGCGCGCGCCGCTCCTATAGCGACCGGGATCGGACAGGAACTCCTCAACCACTGCCACATCGAGACCCGAAACTACGACGTTCTTTCCGACTCCGTCGAAGGTTTCTACCGCGGCGCGGTGAACAAGACACGGAAGATCCAGGCAGTAGCTTTCCTGCTGAAGCCCGCCGCTGTCGGTTACGGCGAACTCGCACTTCTTGACGAGAGTCACAAACGCAAAGTACGAGAGCTTAGGAATCCGGATGAAGTTCTTGTCATCAAATAGCGATCCCAACCCATACTGCTCAATCTTGGCGACGGTAATCGGATGGTCGACAAACAGCAGTGGGATTTCGGACGCATGGTCGCTCAGCAATCGTAGGATCCGTCCTAACAGCTTCCTGTCACCGATGAGCTCAAACCGGTGAAGGGAGACTATTCCGAAGTGCGGTGGCAGCGGGGGCAGGCGGTGGTCGACAACTTCTGGGACCATCTCGAGACTGTCCTGCACGGTGTTCATACGCGTATTCACGGCGGTGCCCGCCACATTCGCAAGGTTGGAGGTAGCAATATCCCCGGGTGCGAAATGAAGCCGCGCCAAGCGCGACGTGACGCGACGAATCAGCTCTTCCGGGAATGGGTGCCGGAGGGTGAAGCTTCGTACACCCGCTTCTATATGACCCACAGGGATCCTGAGGGCGCGGCCCATTAGGGCTCCGAGGATTGTCGTGAAGGTGTCGCCGTGGATCAAAAGGAGGTTAGAAGCCGTGGATCGCTTCATCATGCGACGTAGAGAACGGTACTGGGCAACGAAACGTACTGCGACTTGTAGCGACCAACTGGGAACTTGGCGGGACAGGCTCAGGTCACGCCCTTTGTTGCCGCGGCCAAGCCAGATGTCCGGTTGCGGAAGACCCAGCTGATCCAATAGCGGGGGGATCGTTTCCACGTGCTGGCCAGTGCACAGGCCAACGAAGCGTTCCCCACGCTGTTGCAGACGAGCAAGGACGGGAGCGAGTTTGATTACTTCTGCGGTAGTGCCGTAGATGCAGAAAATCAACGGGGTCTGACGACAGCCCTTAAGGGCCGCACCTTATGGATAAGCCATCCCCTGAGGGGGCAGTTCCGAAGCTTCTCGCTCGTCCAGGTCATGGGAATTGCGGATAACCATGAGTTTGTTGTCGATCATGTGGTAAGTCTCATGATCTCCAACCAGCGGCTCTTGGATCCGGTCCCCGCGTCGAGGTGCAACGTGCTCGACGGGATAGTCGGGATTAAATCGCCTTGCCATGTCGACGATCATCGTAGGATCCCCTGGGAATGGCGCATAGCGACCCGGCTCCTTCGCCAAAAGATGCGTGACGAAGCTCACTGCCTCGTCCGCTGATATGAAGTAGCGGCGACAGGGGGTTACCTGCATCGGCCTTCCCGTTGCCACCTGCTCGCGCCATATCTCAAAGACATTGCCGGCACTCTCCACGACGTTGAAAAAGCGCGCGACCGTATAACCGAAGTTAAGTGCGATTCGCTCCGCGATAAGTTTAGAAGCCCCATATACAGTCTCAGGTTGGACCGCCTTACAGGTGCTCGCGACGATCACGTTGCGGACTTCGAACTTGCGGGCAGTCGCACAGAGGTAATGCGTTGCATGGATGTTTAGGTCGGCCACGTCGTAGGGTTGCACTTCCGCACTTGTCGCATATTTGTGTGCCGCGAGATGGATGATGGAAGTGGGAGCGAACTCTTGAATTGTGCTCATGCACATCTCAAGGTTAGTCACGTCTAACCCCTCAATTATGTCGAACTCCTGAACGGGGGCGCCGAGCTTCCTTAGCATGTCGCAGACCAAGCTCCCGATCGAGCCGCTTGAGCCAGTTACGAGCACACGCTCCTCCGCCACATTGGGCGCCAGAAAAACGTTCTCTTCTCTGCCTAGTAGCGCGTGTTGAGTCGTGCGATTACCAGGGCTCATGCGACTATCCATCAAGATGCCTGCGGACCGCATCGACGATCCGGCTGATGTCGGCGGCCGCAAGTCCGTGATGTACCGGGAGCGAAAGAACCTCTCTGGCGGCAACTTCTGCACGAGGCATCGCCTCTTGCGCAACGAGAGGATGGGCCCGAAAACAGTCGTAATCGAAAACGAGGCGTGGGTAATAGACGCCGGTCCCGATCCCTTCCTGCGCGAGCAAAGAGGCGAGTTTATCTCGATCTATGCGGGCTTCGGAAGTAACTCTCACGGTGTACTGGTGGAAAACGTGGGTTCGTCCTTGGACCGTTTTGGGGAGACGTAGCCCAGATATGCCGGCCAAGCCCTCACTAAGACTTGCAGCATTTTCTTGCCGTCTCCGAGTAATCTCCGGGAGTCGTGCGAGTTGAGGAAGGCCGATGGCGGCTTGGATTTCCGTCATTCGGTAATTGTGGCCCACGATTTCGTATTGGTAACGACTCCGCATCCCTTGGCCCCGAAGAAGACGAAGTTGATCCGCGAGCATTGCATCGTTAGTTGTGATCATGCCCCCTTCGCCGGTGGTCACGTTTTTAGTCGCGTAAAAGGAGAAACAGCCGAGGCCAAATGAGCCAACCGATCGACCCCCGATCGCAGCGCCGTGCGCTTGAGCCGCGTCCTCTACGATAGCAAGTCCGTGCTTATCCGCGATCGCACAGATCCGGGTCATATCGGCAGGCTGCCCGTAAAGGTGTACCGGCATCAGGACCTTTGTTTTGGGAGTGATGACTGAATTGAGTCCTTCCGCATCGATGGTGAAGTCGTCATCCGAAATGTCCACAAAGCGGGCAGTAGCACCAACCTGGAGGATCGCGTTCAGTGTGGCTACAAAAGTAAAGGGACTGGTTATTACCTCGTCCCCGGCTCCGAGTCCCAAAACCTCCAATGCGGCAACCAGAGCAGTGGTCCCGGAACTGACCGCTATCGAGTCCGCCGTCCCTGTAATTGCACTGAAGGCGGCTTCGAATCGCTCAACAACCGGACCTTGGGCCAGCCTCCCCGACCGGAGAACCTCCAGAACAAGCTTCTCTTCTTCTTCGCCCAACCGTACGGTGGAAATTTCGATCAATCTGGCTCTCCGGGAATTCGTGTCCCGCAATGCCCGCAGGTGGTGGGGACTAGGGGATCCGACCCACGAGCCAATACCTGCCCACACCGGCAAATCCAGCCGATGCGCCGCGCCGGGTTTCCCGCCACGAGTTCGTAAGGCTCGACGGATCGCGTGACCACCGCCCCGGCCGCCACCATCGACCACGCACCTATCTCTACCGGCGCGACAAGCGTTGCATTGGCCCCGATTGACGCGCCTCGACGCACCCTTGTCTCGACGACCTTCCAGTCTTGACTGGATGCTCGGGGCAGCCGGTCGTTCGTAAAGACGGCGCTGGGGCCAACGAATACGTCGTCCTCTAGAAAGACCCCGGAGTAGACCGAGACGTTGTTCTGAATCTTGACTCTGTCGCCAATGGTCACGCCTGCGTCCACAAAGACGTTCTTTCCGATTGTGCAATTCTCGCCGATCTCGGAACCGGCTCGGATGTGGGCATGGTGCCAAATCTTCGTGCCTCCTCCGATCAGTACATCGGGTTCGACTATTGCGGTTTCGTGTATGGCGTCGTTCACGTCTTTGGCCAATTAGAGCGCCTGAATCGAACCTTTGCCAATAGGAAAAAGCCCTTCCAGATCCCGGCACCATAGGCGATGGCAAAGGCGGGAGAAAGAAGGCCGAAAGCCGCCGCATCTTTGGCCGCGATTCCCAATTTCAAGCCCGCTGCGGCTGCCACAGCCCAAATCAACGGGACTGCTATTAGGATAATCGGTCGAACAAAAGTAACTACGATAGCCAAAGGGCTGAGCAGAAGAAATGCAACCAGGGGCCAAAAGTAGCGGCTTGTCTTGTTGAGAAAGTCGTCAGGCACATGAATCCCGCGAGCGAATGCATGCTTTAGGAAGGCGCGAAAAGAATCCCGCCCATACTGATAAGTGCATCCAAAGTCTGGAGACAAGAATATAGGCAGGCGCTCAGAGATCCGGCGAATCAGCTCATCATCGGTGACGCGTTGAGGAGCATCGTAGGTTGAATAGGCATTGAGTAGGATCGAGCGGGGCGTAAAGAAGCAGCCGCCTCCCTTTGGGTAGTAATCAAAGTCTGCCGCAGTATAGGAAGTTAATTGCGGATCAGTTAGATATCGACGCCATGCGATTCGGGTCACCGCATGCCAGAAACGGGCATAGAAGTTACTCTCTCTGGAAATCTCAACGTGACCGTTCCAGACCTGTCTCTCTGGGTGATCACGACTTTGATCACGAATAAACTTTAGGGCGTTCGGCTCCAGCTGTATTCGAGCATCGAGAAATAGCACATAGTCTCCGGTGGCCCACTGTAAGCCTGCTATGCGAGCAACAAGGAACCCCTGATTCGTTTGATTCAAGACTCTAAGGTTCAGTGGCAGCCGAATTCCTCCGAGAATCTGAGATGTTCCGTCAGTCGATCCATCATTTATGACAATTACCTCAGAGTTGACCCAGTCGGCTCGTTCGATAGCAGCACTCAAACATGTAAGATTTCGCTCGATCCAATCGGCCTCGTTGTAAGTTGGTATCAGCACGGAGAGGGAAGCCGCCTGAGACTCTGGAGGGCCCCCGAACGAGGTCGATTGCGCAGGCTCGGACACTGAACTCTCACTCACGACCGGCTTGCGCCCCCAACCGGGAGATGCGATAGAGCAACCGGGCGTCGCCGGCCCGCAACTTTTCCCCGCGCTGGCTCACTTTTCAACACGATGAGTTCCCCCACATCCGCGACAAATTGTGCGAGCGCATCCGTGAGCGTCCCCCGCCACAGAGCCCTGCCCTCCGCTCCACGGCGAGGTCCCTAGGACCTGCATGAGACTCGATCGGTCAGACTGGGGGTCGTCGCCATGGGTCAGATGATATCTCCGCCTCGGTTCAGTCGCGGGTGGATTACCGAAACTAAAACACGCTCCTTAAACCCAGTTACCGATGAGATCACCTGCTGCACGAGGAAACCCGCAATCTAATGGATCTCGGTGATCTCCACTGGCAGGGCCATCTCCAGTGCCTCTACTTCAGCCGCATCAGCTTGCGACGCATGGTCGTAATAGCGAAGGATGTATCGCCGGTAGAAAATTGCCAGGGTATCTATGGCTGTGGCGAGAGCGGTCCTCCACGAAACGGTGGATGTGAATTTGTAGTTCAATCGAACCGGTGCCTCGATAATCCGTCTGAATCCAAGAAGTCTTGCGACGACGATTAGCTCCAGATCGAACGCGAATCTCTTCTCCAGCATCCGGGGAAGGGCCTGGGCGAGCAGCTCTCTTTTGGCAAGCTTGACGCCGGTTTGGGTGTCGGAGAGTTTGATACCAAACAAGATGCGTACAAAGGCGTGGTATGCCCAGGACATGAGGCGCCTGAGGAGCGGATACTCGACTCGGGACTCTGGATGCCTTTTGGAACCTATCACCAGATCGACATCGTGTGACTTCATGAGGTCGAAGAAGAACTCTAGGGCCGACCAATGAATATCTCCGTCCGAATCTATAAAGGCGACATACTTACCTCTAGCACTCGCCAGCCCTGTGCGAAGCGCATAGCCCTTGCCTCTATGCACGTCGTAGTGAATCAGCTTGAACGAGTCGTCTGTCAATCCCTTTACCAGTTGATGCGAACTGTCGGTGCTCCCGTCGGACACGGCGATGACCTCGTAGCGGATTCCCGCCCCCCCTAGGGCCTCAAACAGCATCTCTAGATTCTCTCGAAATTCCGGACCAGGATTGAAGGCGGGAGTAACGACCGAGAGGTCGAGTCCCTCCAAACTCGGTTCCCACAATTCTCCCGTCACCTCGGGCTGCACTCTCGGATCGCCCGGGTGCGCGTAAGCAGCAATCGTGTTGAATAGCAGTAATCCTACTGAGACGGCCAAGACGATCAGGGAAACCTGAATGATCGACCCGTGAAACAGAGCGATGCCAGCCGTCTCCAGTCCTGCACCGATTAAAAGGCTCCAAAGGGCTTTCGAGTTAGATGCTAGATGGAAGTAGATCAAGATATTGGTGATACCAAGAAGAGCCATCGCAAGCCCCAGCGTGCCGATAACCACAGCGCCGCTCAGATAATCGCTACCAAAAAGCAGCCGGACAACCAGCGATCGAAATATGCTTAGGCCTGCTGCGGCTCCGAGCCCGAGCAGACCAACCATCACGATCGAGTGGAACAGCGTCTTCCGGGCCGCAACGCTGAGTCCTCTAGACTCGGCAAAACGGGGGAAAACTACCACTCCCACAGCCCCGGAAAGAAAGAGAACCATGTGCGCCGCCACCGCGCCTGCAGCATAGAATCCCGAGATTTCATCGGAGAAATAGTGGCGAACTAACAACGTGTCGAGACTCACGACAGCCCAAAAGCCTCCGAAGGCCACCATTGCGAACTGTGCTTCCTTGAACACTCCGCGGACGGAGACCTTTCCTTTGGCTGCATTCGCTACGAAAGACCGAAGCGGAAGCAGACCGAAAACCAAACCGGCCAGCTCGGCCAATACCGAGGCCACCACGGCACCTGTAACACCAAACCCCAATCCGACCAACGCTACACCGGCTATCAAGCGAAGAATTGTTGTGCCGGCCGCCAGGGCCGCTAGTGGGACAAACAGCAATCGACCCTGCAGGGCTCCTCGTACCACGGGACCGACGATAGCGAAGATTACATAGGCCGCCAGCGCCAGAGTTGGTCCGGTTGATTCCAATTTCAGAAAGTCGGATATCAGAGGCGAAATGACTGCCACCAGGCCACCCATGCCAAGTGCTATCAAGAAAGTCGTGCGCAACATAGATCGAAAAAGATGTCCCGCGGACGGCTCGTCCCCCTTGGCGCGCAGTATGGAGATCCGCTTCGCCACTGCCACCTGCAGGGCACTGACGGGAACCGATATCAGAATGAATGCCGACAAGAGCGCTCCTAGTGCCCCATACGCTCTTGGGCCAAGTAACCTGCTCACGACAACATGAAAAACATAATTGGACACATTGGCGAGGGTAAGCGCCAGAAATAGCAGCAGGCCGTGGCGCGCCAATTCAGTCTGACGCGCGAGGTTCCAAAGACGCCGAATCATCCCTAACATATCTAAGTCCCGGACAAAATGCGCGGCTCGACGAGGCTCAAAAGTTCCTCGTAGCGATCAAGAACTGTGTCCCAAGCATAGTTCTGCTCAACGTAGCGCCGGCCTGCCTCCCCCAAGGCGGTGGCAAGCCCCGGATTTTCCAGAAGCATATCCAAAGCCGCCTCGAACTCAGCGAAACCTCGATATGGGATTCCCCCTCCTGATCGGCGAACCTGTCCTTCCAGAACTTCGCAATGTCCCTGGACGAGGGCGGGTTTGCGATGAGCCCAGGCCTCCGTCAAAACCATGGAGAAGCTCTCGAAATAGGAGGGGTGGACCAGCGCGAGGGCTCCGGCGAGGATCGACTGCTTGGTTGCCTCGTCGACGAACCCTGTCACTATCACGTCGGGATGGGTGACGGGAAGTTGTACCGGGTCACCCACAACGACCAGCGCAAGAGGCCCTGGGTTCCGATTCTTGTAAGCGGCGAACAGATCGACAAGTTCGTCAGAGCCCTTGGCCGGATCCACGCGTCCGACAAACACTAGATAGGGACGCTCCCCAAGGCCAGAGGCATGACGAAATGTTGCCGCGTCACCGCCGGGCTTCATGTCTACGCCGACCCCCACGACCAGGGAAGTCTTTCGGACCCGGAATCGCCTGTGGACAAGGCTGGCCTCTTCCTCGGTAAGGAAAGCAAAGGCCGACGGAAGACGAAAGGTCAGGTCGAACAGCGGCAAATACAAGGGCGGTTCGTCGTGGGCGGTTGGGTGTAGCACGGTTGATGTAAGACCGGCCGCCGCGGGGAGGCCCCGCCAGGTCGTGTAGTAGAGATACGTTACGAAGATTACAACCTGAAAAGAGTCGGCCCTCTGCTCCAGCCAGGAGACCAGTGGGGGAACGTAGGGGCCCTGAGACCTCATCCATTCCTCCTGAAGGTACAAGGGCACGGGCTTGCGCCCCCACACCACCCGGGCGTTGAGAGAACCAAACTTGCGATCGTCCCGCGGGTGCGCAACCGGCAGGCGATGCACGGCCACGCCGTCCAGCGTACTCGTACCGGGCTCGTAGACGTTGGCCCAATCCACGTAACTGACGGCGCACGTGCTCAGGACCTCGACCTCATGGCCGCGGGCGGCAAGGCGGGTGGCGAACTCGCGACAGTGGCGTTCTGCCCCTCCCGCCACCTCCCAGCCGTACCGCTGGACAACAAACAGCAGTCGCATGGCCTTAGAGCGTCTGGAGGCATTTGAGGAACGTAGCCCTGCAAACCTCGGGATCAAACTCCTTTAAGCGCTCCCGTCCCCGGGCGACCAGACTCTCCCGTAATGAGCGATCCGAGAGCACGGTCCCAATTGCTTCTGCCATCAGCACAGGGTCGTCTTCTGGTGGGAGCAACAGCCCTGCCCCGTCCAGTGTCTCGGGAACCGCCCCATATTTGCGACCCACGATCGGAAGATCAAAAGCCATCGCCTCGAGCAGGGGCACGCAAAAGCCCTCGTGCTCACTCGCCGTCACGAACACATCCGAGTGTCGGTAGAACGCCGCGAGCTGCTCCACGCTTACTTGTCCAGTGATCCAGGCCCGGGGAAGGTTCAGCTCCTCGATGTAGCGTTGCAGCGCCTCTCGGTAACTGCGAATCCGGGGTGCACCTACAAGGAATAGAAACGTTTCGGGCTGAAGGTAGGTGGACAACACGTGATAGGCCTGAACAAGAAGGTCTGGGCGCTTGTGAGGCAGGAGTTGGCCCACGAACAGGATCGCCGGCCCGTCCACAAAGGACTCGATATGATTTACGGTCGGCCCGTGAGGCTCGATCGAGGTCAGACCGTCAAGATTGAAGATGGGCGGCGATATCTGCACATCTTCGTATCCCAGACTTTGGAGCTCGCGGGCGTTAAAGGCCGAATCCGCTAGAACCAGAGTCACACGGTTCCGCAACTCTGTGAGCTCTCTTCGTCCCTCATCCAGCAGCCGGGCCAGCCTGGGATCGTAGCGCTCAAACGCTTTCGCAGGAGAGATGTTGTGATACACGAGAACAAGAGGCTCGGGTCGTTCCATAAGAAAAGATATGACCTTGGGCTCTCCTATGGACGCGTGGTAGATGAGTGAGACGTTGGATGGTCGCCCGTCACGTCCTGCATACGACTTCAGAGGGAGGACCTCTCCTTCGAGTGCGGGATCGAAGTGCAACGCGTACATTTCTGATGGTCCAAGAGTCCGGCAAACGCTCCGAATCTGGAAGGCAAAGTTAGTGATGGCGTCTCCGGGGGAGGCCGAGGCCAGAATCTGGTGGAACTCCATCAGTGATCGGAACCAGGGCTTGAACTAGCGCGAGTCTCTGCGGATTCGAGTACCTCGAGGCGCCGACGAAGGTCGCGAAGGGCAATGTTCGAATCCTGGGGAGTTCTTTCGTATGCGGCTAGGCGCTCGAGGATGGCGTCGAGCTCCCCTAACAAGTCCGGGTGAATATGGGTGGTTAGCTCCGCTGGGGCGCTTGCGATGGCTTCCAGGGCCTCGCTTACGGCTTCACCGAAACGCTTCACTTGGTCCAAAACGCCCTGCGTCTGTCGTGCCACGAGCCGGCCGGATATCCGATGGTATAAGCGACCCCCCTTCCATCGTGAAGCGGAACTTATCAGCCCGACATCGAACTGCAGCGAATCAATCACGGCCTCGATTCTTTTTCGAAGTGGCTCTAGCTCGGGCTTCAACCGGCTTGCCAGAATGCGTTGAAAGTGTGAATTGAGGTCTTCCTCCAGTCCGACTGGGTACTCCCCCGAGCTGCGACGTTCCTCAATCCGGGCGCGCAGTTTCTCCACAAGTTCATCTACGTTTGGCGTGTCTGGGTTCTGAACGTTCACGAGTCGATCAGCGTAGCCCAGGAGGCATGAGGGCTGCAAACGTTGCGATCGGAGAACTCAAGGAGCGGACCGTGCAGCCGCGTCCGCTTCGATAGACTGCGTATCCTATGGGGATCAAGACGGTCGGTATGCCCGGCCGCGGGCTGACCGACTTGGGTGCGCCCCAACGTGAGCTTCATGGTCCTTGTGAATGAGGCTGATGCGAAAGGCTACACCTAAAGCCGACGTCGACTCAACGCCGGATATGCCGGGGAAGTCTGCGTCGAAAATCATGTATCCGGCCGTCCTCTTCGTGATCGTGTGGTCTGTCCTGTTTGCCGTGGCGTGGTGGTCTGTCGCTTCACTCACGATGCATGGAAGGCAGCCTATCTACTTTCCCAATCAACCCTGGCTGGATGCCTGGATGAGGTGGGATAGTGGCTGGTACCAGATCATCGCTAACGAGGGATACTCCTACGTGCCCGGCCAGCAGTCCCCTGTGGCGTTCTTTCCCCTGTACCCGCTCCTGATGAGAATCGGGGCCCAGGTCACCCAAAGCTCGCTGGTCGCGGGTTATCTGATTTCGCTGGTGTCGGGATTCGGAGCGCTTGTCCTCTTTTATTCCTGGGCCCGCGAGAGATTGACATCGAAGCAGGCCCGGTTGGCGGCGATCGCGCTCGTGATCTATCCCTTCTCGTACTACTTGTTCGGCGCCGTCCACTCAGATGCCCTCTTCCTTCTTGCCACACTCGCCGCGTTTGCGCTGCTTGAGCGTCGCCGCTATTGGCTCGCAGGTCTCGCCGCGGCTCTGGCTACCGCGACACGTCCGGTGGGAATTATCGTCGTCCTGGGTTTGTGGCTAAGGGCCCTGGAAATGGAGCGAAAGTCGGCCGGTGAAGAGGCCCGGAGTTTGATGTCCCGGCTCGGGCTGTCCGGCTTGCGATGGCATCACGCGGGACTTGCGCTGGCGCCCGCCGGGTTGGTGCTGTATTGCCTGTTTCTTTGGTATCGATTCGGCGATCCGTTCGCTTTTGCGTCGGTGGCCGGTGCCCCCGGCTGGGATCAGCCGCCCGGCCCCCATACCTGGTTCAAGGTTTCATTCTTCAAGGCGTTTTTCGATTACCCACCCCTTAGATGGGGCCATATCCGAATAACCGCCCACGCGCTCATAACCATTCCGGCATTCGCTCTGGTTCCGTCCGTCTATCGCCGCTTCGGGGTAGCATATGGAACCTATGCGCTGGCCGTCCTTTTGATGCCCGCGATCGCTTCCAAAGATTTCATGGGAATGGGCCGGTACATTCTCGCGGCCTTTCCTTGTTTCGCTGCCCTGGGGGCCGCACTCTCGGAGCGCGCACGGTGGGTTCGAATTGTTGTTGCAGGATCAAGTGCTGTGCTTCTATTGGTGATCACGTCGACGATCGCTCGGGGGTTCTACGTATCGTGAAAGATAAAGGCTCACTTTTGACCGTAGCCGTCCCCATGTACAACGAGGCCGGCTACATCCTGGCGACCGTGGAGGCTGTTCGGGAGATCTGCCGAGAACTGGTGTTGGACGCAGAGATATCGGATTACGAGCTGCTGATCATCGACGATGCTTCCACAGACGGAACCGGCTTGATGGCCGACAGACTCGCTGCGGGGGATCCTCGTATCCGCGTGATCCATCACGAATTCAATCGGAAGCTCGGAGGGAGCCTCAAGACCGCGTTCGCAAACGCCCGCGGTGAGCTGATCCTTTATACCGATGCCGATCTTCCGTGCGACATGGCCGAACTCAAGAGGGCCTGCCGGCTTCTGCGAACCTATCCGGCCGACATCGTCAGCGCCTATCGCATGGGTCGTCGAAGCGAGGGGATGAGGAGGGTCATCTACTCTCGCGCCTACAACCTGATCATCAGATCGCTCTTCGGCCTTAGGATCCGGGACGTTAACTTCGCCTTCAAGCTCTTCCGGCGAAGCGTATTTGAGGAAGTGAAGCCCGTCTGCGAAGGGTCTTTCATCGATGCCGAGATTCTCATCTGGGCCGAACGCCTGGGCTTTAAAATCATCCAGTTCAGCGTGGACTATTTTCCAAGGACTCAAGGCGTCTCGCGGCTTTCTTCGGCCGGCGTCATCTGGACCATCTTGGTGGAGATGATGAAGAGGCGCAAGGCTCTTGTCTCAGTTCGGCCTCACCCCGCCGCGATCAGGCCTGTTCCGGCCACGCTGCGGTCGGCCGCCACCCAAAGCGGGACGCCCTCGCTAGATGTCCTCCACGTCTCCTCGAAAGGGAAGCGATATCCGCGACGGTGAATCACCGTCTTCTCATAGTGAACGCAGACGACTACGGACTTACCGAGATGGTCTCCCGGGGCATCCTGCGTGCTTTCCGCAGCGGAATAGTGACGAGCCTGTCCGTACTGCCCGTCGGTCCGGCGTTTGACCGGACCGTTCCCTGGCTTCTGGAGGAACCCGGGCTTGGAGTGGGCATCCACCTGGCGGCTGTTGGTGAGGATCCCCCGGTGCTGTCTGCAACTGAGATTCCGACACTCGTCGACCGCCGAGGGAACTTCCCCCTATCGTGGCGAGCATTCTTGCGCCGAGCGATCACCGGAAGGGTAGATTTCGAGGACCTTGTCAGGGAATTCACAGCTCAGGCACAGCGCGTCCTGTCCTTGGGCATACATCCCACTCACCTCGATGCGCACCAGCACCTGCATCTGTGGCCTCCGGTTGGACGGGTGGTAATCGACCTTGCGAAGAGTCTCAAGATCCCGGCGATCCGTATCCCAAGGTCGGCCTCGCGTTCTTTGAAAGGTATCGGTGTGAACCGTCTCGCCCGGGCGCTGACGGCCCGCGCCTCGACTGCAGGTCTTTTGTGGCCACAAGATGCCGCGGGCCTCGATGAGGCGGGGCGGATGGACCTCGTCGCCGTCGAGACCGCGCTGGAGCGCTTCGTCAGCCGGGGCACCTCCACAGCGGAACTCTTCGTTCACCCCGGTGAGGACCCCGACGGCGACCGGGATCGATACCGCTGGGGCTACAGATGGGCGGACGAGCTGGAGTGCCTCACGGGACCCGAGGTGCGAGAAGCCATCGCTTCGAGGGGATTCGAGCTCGTTTCGTACGCGGCCTTGACGAAAGCAGGGTCACAGTAGACACCTCTCGCCCGCAAAGCGATACCTCCGTTTTGGACCTTTATGCAGGCGTGGGCGTTCTCGACCGCCTCCACCTTAGGTTTCGGTGGGCGACATGTCCTTTCTCGCGGCTTGAGAGATTCATTCCTGCGAAGGGTCAGATCCTGGAGGTCGGGTGTGGTCACGGGCTTTTCTCTGCCCACATGGCGATCTCGTCTCCGGGCCGTCGGGTTCTCGGAATCGATGTCGATTCCAGAAAGATGGAAATTGCGCGGGTCGCCGGGCAGGTGGCAACCCGCATGGGCGCCGATGTGCGCTTCGAGGTCCTGCGTGCGGATCAACTCCCCCCGGGCCCATGGGATGGGCTGGTGATCGTCGACGTTCTCTATCTGCTCGATCCCGAGTCCCAAGCAAATCTCGTAAGAAGATGCTCGGAAGAACTCGCGCGCTCCGGAGTACTGGTCGTCAAAGAAATGGACTTCCGGCCTAGGTGGAAGTTCTCCCTCGCCCAGCTTCAGGAAAAGGCGGCCGTCAAATTCCTTGGGATCACCGCCGGCGATACGGTTCACTTCTCTTCTCCCGAGACGATCGCATCGTGGATGCGGGCATCCGGGTTAACCGTTGAGCAGCACTCGTTGCAGCGCGGATACGTCCACCCTCATCACTTGGTTCTGGGTCGTCGCATCTGATGATCGCAAGGGAAAGGGCCGATCGGCTGCTGCAGTGGTTGGTAGGCGCCAAGGGAGGAGAAAGGGTCATCCGTTTCGAGGAATCCGGACAATGGTTCCGGTGCTCGGTCCCCGACGATTCCCTTTGGGGAACAGTGGTGGACCTTTTGCTCTTCGACGTTTACGAACGTTCCGGGCTGCGCCTTGTCGATCACAAAGGGACGGTGGTCGACGCGGGGGCGCATGTGGGGATCTTTTCGTTGAAAGCATCGGTACATGCGAAGCGGGTGATCGCCCTGGAACCCCATCCGAACAATTTTCGTGCATTGCAATCGAATCTTGCGGTAAACAACGTATCGAATGTTACGTGCGTCCGCGGGGCTCTGGGCACCGGAGCGAGCGAGCGCTTTCTCTTCGAGGGGAGAAGTTCCATAGCAGCTTCCCTGGATGCGTCAGACGGCAGGAGTCATCCGGTGGATATCGTCTCCCTAGAGGAACTCGTATCGGAGGCTGGAGCGGTGGATCTGCTCAAGTTGAATATCGAGGGATCCGAGTTCGAAGTAATCGAAGACACATCGCAAGATACTCTCCGAAAGATCCAGGCGATCGCCGGTGAGCTGCACTTGCGGGGCCGCGCCTCGCTCGAGAAAGCGGTAGTGACGAAGCTCGAATCCGCAGGCTTTCAGGTCGCGGTGCTCCCACCCTTTTTCTATCTTTGGAAGGATCCCCTAAGCCGGCTGCTCAGAAACTGGCACAGGGTCGAAGACCTTAGGCGCCTGAAGCTCTCGGTCCTGGCCCTCTTCACTGCGGCGGCTGCAGTTGAGCCGTTCCTCGATGTCAGAGAGCGCATGAATGTGGAGGGCCTGAAGTTCCTCTACGCGCGGCGCCGGTGAGTTATGCTCGAATTGCGCCGAGGCCTTCCAAACGGTCGGTCGATCTCCCGAAAGCGCCTGCCGCGACATAAACCTTCACTACCTGTTGCGGAGCCACTTCTCAAGGTCCGCTCGGTTGACGATACCAAGTACCAAAGCGGTTCTGTCGTCGGGAATCACGTCGTACATGATCCGGTACTCGCCCACCCGAAGGCGGTGGAAGGAATCCGCCACGCCTTTAATGGTCTTGACCTTCTTGCCTCTGACCCGCTGCCCTCCGGAAACATCTTCCGACAAAGTGATGAGCGCCTTTCGGATGTGATCTTGAATAGATTTCGGTAGCTTCTTAAAGACTCTCTCAGCATCTGGGGAAAGCCAAACCTCGTACGGCTTCAGCCGATCGGTCCCAACCGCGCCACCTTCTTCAGAGCGTAAGCCCGACGACCGCGGCGTCGCATGCGAATGAACTCCTCAGCGTTGGCAAGTACCAAGTCCTCAGCGTCTTCGATCGAAACAATCACGGCAGCTGGTCTTCCCCGTTTCGTCACAACGTAACTGGCACCGGCTTCGACTTCGTCGATCACTTGCGAAGCCCTCGCTTTGAGCTCTTTCAAGCCAATTTCGGCCATTTGAATGTCTTTCCCAAGGTGGTCACTTAAGTATCCACATAATAACACCGCCGGGAAATTTTTTGTAGTGGGTCAGTCTGAACGGTGCGTGATTCGATGATTCGTTAGACGCGGGTGTATACCGCAGTCATCCAGATCGGCCGAGGCCCAGGTGCGTGACGGTCAAGGTCCCTACAACAGCTGCGTGCGGTTAGCCGGTAGATGCCATTCCCTTTATCGGCTGGTTGAGCCTGGTGCCGCCCATGCTGCCGTGGAACTGGGCGTCGCCGAAGCTGAATATCCCACCGTCTGCGGCCACGAACCAGTAGCCACCTCCGGTTGGAGTAGCAGCCATCCCACGGATCGGCTGGTTGAGCCTGGTGCCGCCCATGCTGCCGTAGAAGTTGGCGTCGCCGAAGGAGAAGATCCCACCGTCTGCGGCCACGAACCAGTAGCCGTTTCCGCTTGGAGTGGAAGCCATACCAACTATTGGCTGGTTGAGCCTGGTGCCGCCCATGCTGCCGTAGAAGTTAGCGTCGCCGAAGGAGAAGATCCCACCGTCTGCGGCCACGAACCAGTAGCCGTTGCCGCTTGGCGTCGAGGCCATTCCAACTATCGGCTGGTTGAGCCTGGTGCCGCCCATGCTGCCGTAGAACTGGGCGTCGCCGAAGCTGAAGATCCCACCGTCTCGGGCCACGAACCAGTAGCCGTTTCCGCTTGGAGTGGAAGCCATACCAACTATCGGCTGGTTGAGCCTGGTGCCGCCCATGCTGCCGTAGAACTGGGCGTCGCCGAAGGAGAAGATTCCACCGTCTGCGGCCACGAACCAGTAGCCGTTTCCGCTTGGAGTGGCAGCCATCCCAACTATTGGCTGGTTGAGCCTGGTGCCGCCCATGCTGCCGTAGAACTGGGCGTTGCCGAAGCTGAAGATCCCACCGTCTGAGGCCACGAACCAGTAGCCCTGCGTGGCTGGGGGCGGGGACGCCCTCCAGGTTATGAACGCCGAAGCGCGGGGAGTGTCCTCCGCCTCCGGTGGGGGAGTCCCATCGACCGTAGCGTTGTCCAAGTAGACGTGAATCACATAGCGGCCGGGCTCGGCAGGCGAGGTGAAGTTGAAGGTCGCCTGCCCGTTTGAATCGCTCACCTTGCTCTGGGCTTCCCCGAAGGGTCCAAACGTGGAGCAGGCTTCGTTCGTACAGCGGTGCTTGTCGCCGACGAGTGTCTGGCCCTGCATCGGGTCCCCGTTTTGGTCTCTTAAGGTCGCAACCACCGAGTGGCCCTGCCCCAGGTCGTTGGTGGAGTCCGGGGGGTTGATCGTCAACGTGCCCGCCGGAGTCGGATCGTTGTCGGTGATCGTTCCCACGCCCTGAGGGTCCGCGATGGTGGCGTTATTGGCGTTAGATAGGTTGACCGTAAAAGTCTCGTTGGGCTCGTCAAGTGTGTCCCCTTGGACCAGGATATTGACGGTCTGAGTGGTGGTCCCCGGTGCGAACGTGACCGTGCCTGTGGCTGACGTGTAGTCGGCAGGTGCCGTGGCAGTGCCATCGGCGGTGGCAAAGTTCACCGTCACGGTCTGCGCGCTTGCCGCAGACATCGTTACCGTGAAGGTGGCGGGGGTAGTGCCGGAGTTGCCTTCGGTTACCGTCACGTCGCTGATCGAGAGGGATGGAGTCGCGGCCACAGTCGTCGTCTCGGTGTCCGAGTTGTTAGCGGGGTTCGGGTCGGAGCCCAGCTCGGTGCTGCTGCTAGCCGTGGCTGTGTTGGAGATCGTGCCGGCAGTAGAGGGAGCCAAGACCGTAATTGTGATGGCCGGAGCGGTGGTGCTCGGTGCGATCGAGGCCCGGGTACAGGTGACCGTGGTGGTTCCGGAACAACTCCACCCCGCGCCGGTAGCAGAAACAAAGGTAGTGCCTGTCGGCAACGCGTCAGAAACGATTACCGAAGTGGCGTTAACAGAAGAGGAGTTGTTGGTGACGTTGATCGTGTAGGTAAGCGTCCCGCCTGTTGCTACCGGGTCTGGCGAGTCGGTCTTTGACACCGAGATGTCCGGCCCCGCTGCCGCGGCACCGGTAAGCGTCAAAGTCGCCGCCGAAACCGAACCCGTGTCACCGTTGGCGCCATCGGTGAAACGCAGGATCCATGTGCCGTTAGAGGTCGGGATCCCGGCAAACGCAGCGGTCAGGTTTGTAACTGCCGCCGGATTTGTCGTTGGGCCTGATACGGTTGTCCGGTAATCCCCGGCGGTCGTCGGCGTAGTCGCCTCGGCCCACCAGTTGGTTCCAGCTGCGGAATCCTTAAAGTTATACGGTCCCGCCAAATCGCTTTCACTGCCAAATGATGTTGACGTGTCCGCGCCCGTGTAACCGAATATGACAAACGGCGTGCCGTTTGGGGCAATCAACGTAGCAACGATATCACCACGGAACGTATGCGGCGGAGAAAATGTCATGCTCACTTCGACATTTGTGGGGGCGCCGCTAATGCCCGTCACCGTAAACGTAACGTCCAATGGCGGCCCCGGTTCTTGCGGGCCAAGGGTCGGCGAATCCGGTATCGGCCCTAACGAGCCGGGGTTTGCCGGGACCGGGAATGTCGTCGCCTCGGCCGGAAGCAAAAAGCCGACGACTGCCATCGAAATCACAGTCACCGAAACGAGCAATGACCGAACGACCTTCTTCGTCAAGAACATGCGCCTCTGGATCATCTTGTGATCTCCTCTCCGTTCCCCAACCGTGGGGCTATCAGGCGAGGCTATCATACCTATTCCCCGACACAAAACGCGACCTGTAGGCCCGGTATCGGGCCCCCGAGTATTGGGTGGTCGACGCCGACGCCGACGGGGTGGAGGTTTATCGCCTAACCGATGGGGGCTACGCCAAACCGGAGATCCTTGAGCCAGGTGAGGTGCTAAAAACCGAAGCCATTGCCGGCCTGGAACTCGACCGCACCAACCTACTGCGCCGCTAAGACCCAGCCCCCACGCTGCCCAGTTAGAAGGACCTGGCCATCCCGACGATTGGCTGGTTCAGGGTGGTACCGCCCATCGAGCCCAGGAACGAAGCATCTCCGAACGAGAAGATGCCTCCATCGGAGGCCACGAACCAGTAACCGTTTCCGGTCGGCGTTGACGCCATTCCGACGATCGGTTGATTGAGTTTGATGTTCCCGGTGGAACCGTAGAACTTGGCATCACCAAAAGAAAAGATGCCTCCGTCCGCTGCGACAAACCAGTAACCGTTTCCGGTCGGCGTTG
>Ga0183260_10000336_pt1 | contig 38578 bp, 45 predicted proteins | sample AntDrymUQ4972206_2_FD_129768 | JGI IMG/M metagenome (GOLD analysis project Ga0183260, IMG submission 129768) | Polar desert sand microbial communities from Dry Valleys, Antarctica - metaG UQ497 (22.06) (version 2) (version 2) | ecosystem: Environmental > Terrestrial > Soil > Desert | place... | reverse complement strand
TATCAGGAGCGCGAAGAGCGAGAGGACGACCGCCACGCCGATGAACCCGTAGGTCTCCCCCACCACGGCGAAGATGAAGTCGGTGTGGTGCTCGGGGAGGAAGTTGTTGCGGGTCTGCGTGGCCTCGTCGCCTCGGCCGGCCCGCTGGCCGGCGCCGATCGCGATGCGTGCCTGGCTCTGCTGATAGCCCTGCTTGGCGGGGTCGTCGGACGGATTGAGAAACGCCGTCAGGCGGTCCACCTGGTAGGGCTTGAGGACCTCCACTCCCATCGTCGGCGCCGCGATGAGCACGATCACGATCGCCATCGCGCCGAGCGCGAAGAGGGCCGCGAACTGCTTCCACGAGATGCCGGCGAAGAAGAGGACGGCCACCGCGATGGCGATGTACACGAAGCCTGAGCCCAGGTCGGGCTGGGCTATGACGATCATGGCCGGCACGAGGGCCAGCAGCATCGTCCGCGCGGTGGTGTCGCGGTCGTTGCCGCGACGGATCCGGCCGACCACGAAGGCGGCCAGGGACAGGATGAGCAGGAGCTTCCCGAGCTCCGAGGGTTGGAAGTTGAAGAACGGCAGCTCGAAGGCGCGCTTGGAGCCGCGTGTCGTGGAGCCGGCGCCGATGACGGCGACGATCAGGACCATCATGATCGCGTAGAGCCCGTAGCGCAGCTCGCGCAGGCGCGAGTAGTCGAAGCGGCTCAACAGGACCATGAGGACGATTCCTATTGCTGCGTAGGCGCCCTGACGGTAGACGTAGTAATAGGGCGCGCCGGCGATGTCCTCGTTGGTCGCGCCGAAGAGGGTGACCAGCGAGCAGGCGCACAGGCCGAGGATCGCCAGGGTCAGCAGCGGGTCGAGCGGCATGGTGAAGCTCGGCCGGCGCGGCTCGGTGAGCTGGTCGACCGTGCGGATGGGAGTCGGGGGGACGGGAGGAGGCATGGGGAGCTAGCGCGTCTTGGAGATGCCGACGACGAACTTCTTCTTCAGGCCGAACCACTCCGAGAGCATGTACCGCGCGGCAGGGGCGGCGGCCTCGGCGCCGAAGCCGCCCTGCTCCACGGTCACCGCCAGCACGATCGGCCGCCGCGCGTCGGGAGCGTAGGCGACATACCAGGACTGGTCTGCCTGGTTGCCGCGCTCGGCCGTCCCCGTCTTGCCCAGGATCTCGCGCCCGAACCCCTTGAAGACGTCGGTCGAGGTTCCGCCGGGATCGTTGGCCGCGCCGCGGATGCCCTCGAGGACGGCGCTTCGCGTGCTCTGTGAGATCTTCACCCGCCGGGCGGCGCCGGGCTCGATCTCCTGGAGGGCGCGGCCGGCGCCGTCCTCAACCCGCAGGCCGATGTGCGGGCGGACGACGCGGCCGCCGTTGGCGACGGTGGAGTAGGCCACCGCCATCTGGAGCGGGGTGGCCTGGATGTCGCCCTGGCCCACGGCGAAGTTGACGTTGTCGCCGATCGACCACGGTCGATCGGTCTCCTCGCGCTTGAAGAGCCGATTGCGCCAGGCCGGCGTGGGGATGAGCCCCTTGAATTCTCCTGGCACGTCGATGCCCGTCCGCCGCCCGAGCCCCAGCCGCTTGGCCCAGTTCTGGATGATGTCGCCCCCGGCGCCGTTGGCCTGGGCGCCCATCTTGTAGAAGAAGACGTCCGAGGAGACGGTCAGCGCGCGGACGACGTTGAGCGGACCGTTGACGGCGTCTCCGGCGTTCTTGAAGGTGATGTCTCCGAAGGTCACCGAGCCCGGGTCGTCGACGATCGTCTGGGGGGTGATCAGCCCGGACTCGAGCGCCGCCGTGGCGGTGATGACCTTGAACGTCGAGCCGGTGGGATAGGTGGCGGTCGTCGCGCGGTTGAGCAGCGGCGCGCCGTACTCCTCGGCCCCGAGCTTCTTGAAGAGGTTCTGGGGCACCGGCTTGGCGAAGATGTTGGGGTCGAAGCTCGGGTAGGAGCCCATGGCCAGCACTTCGCCGTTGGTGGGGTCCAGGGCGACGAAGGCGCCTCGCTTGCCGGCCCCCAGGGTGGCCCGCGTCGCGACGCCGGCCTCGGTCATCGCCTCCTCCCCGGCGTTCTGGAGGTCGATGTCGACGGACAGGCGCAGCTGCCTGCCCTTGTCGGGCTGGATCTCGCCTCCGCGGTTCTTGGTACGGCCCAGCGCATCGACGTAGATGCGCCGTGCGCCGTCCTTGCCGCGCAGGTAGCGGTCATAGGTGTACTCGACGCCGCTCTTGCCGACGATCGTCCCCTGGTCGACGCCGCGGAACTTCGACTGCTTGAGCTCTGCGGGGCTGATCTCGCCCACCGTGCCGAAGAGCTGGGCGGCCAGCGTCTTGCGCGGGTAGCGCCGCAGGAACACCCTCTGGGCCTTGACCCCCGGGAAGTCGGTCTGGCGCTCGTAGATGTAGGTGTAGACGACCTGGGAGACGTCGTCCTTGAGGGTTACGTCCGAGTAGGGGAGCGCCGCCCGCTGCGCCTTGATCTCCTTGCGGATCTTCTTGGGCGGCATGGTCAGGACCTTGCCCAGCCGGCGATAGAGCGCGATGCGCTCGCGTCCCGGAGGCGGCAGCTTCTCGGGCTCGATGACCACGGCGGTGGAGATCCGGTTGTCGACCAGGGTGCGCCCCTGGCGGTCGACGATGTCCCCGCGCGGCGCCGGGACGCGAACGTCGCGGATGCGATTGTCGTTCGCGGTGGCCAGGAACTGGTCGCCGGAGAGCACCTGCAGGAACCACAGCCGGAAGAAGATCAGCGCGAAGATAGTCACCGCCACGCCGCCCGCGACCGCCACGCGGAAGGCGAGCTGCGGGGTGATCGGGAGGAAGCGGTCCTCGCGGGGGTCGATCATCAGCGGCTGATGGGGCTCAGGCCCCCGGTCGTGTACGCCCGTCGCCGGCGCCGGCGGGGATCGTCGGGCAGGTAGGGCTCCACCGCGCGGCGGACCAGCGCGTAGACGGGCAGCGCGATCACGGCATTGACGACGATCGTCGCGAGGATGTCGCGCGCGAGCAGGAAGCTCACGGGCGCGTCGACGCCGAGCAGGAACTGCATCACCGAGAAGCCCACGGTCCACACCGCCGTGGCCGCGGCGCCCGCGGCGACCGGGATCAGGGTGTGAGCGGGGTCGCGCAGCTCGCGCAGCCGGCCGGCGCCGTAGCCGACGGCCACCCCGATCAGCGACTCGACCCCCAGGGTCTGGAGCAGGGCCATGTCGAGGAAGAGCCCCATGCCGAAGCCCATGCAGGCGCCGGCTACCGACCCCGCCAGCAGGCCGACGGCCATGATGATCAACGGTGTGAGGTCGGCGGTGACGCCGAGAAGGGTCACCTGCGAGACGGCGGTGAGCTGGAGGATCACGGCGATGACGCCGAGGACCCACAGCCGGATGGCCACGGGGACGCCCACGTTTAGTGGTCCCTCCGGACCACTAGGGGACCTGCGCGGTCAACTCGGGAGCGGTCTGCGGCCGGGTGAGGATCTGGACGAAGTCGAGCTTGCGCACGTCGGCGAAGGGACGGACGTGGACGCGCTGGTCGACGTCGAGCTCTCCGAGGTCGACCTTGCTCACGATGCCGACCGGGATGCCCGGCGGGAAGAGCGACTCCAAGCGGCTCGAGCGCGAGCCGGCGGTGACGACCCGCTCGCCGCGCTTGACCTTCTCGGTCGAGGAGACGAAGTCCATGACGAGGTCGTCGGGCTTGCCGACGGCGGTCTTGAGCACGCCGCCGACGCCGGTGAGCGCCACCTTCACCGACACGCCGCTGGTGCTGTCGGTGATCAGGCTGATCTTCGCGGCGCCGCCGCTCACGTCGGATACCTTGCCGACCAGGCCGCCGGGGCCCACGACCGGCTGGTCGGCCTCCACGCCGGCGCTCGATCCCTTGTCGACGGTGATGGTGGCGTACCAGATGGTCGGCGATCGGGCGATCACCCGTGCGCTGACCGGCCGGGAGGACTTCAGCCCCGACTCCTGGTCGAGGGCCACCTCCTTGCGCAGCTCGGCGTTCTCGCGGGTCAGCTGGTCGGCGCGCGTGGCGTCGGCGCGAAGCTGGTCGCGCTCCTTGACCAGCTTGTCGCGCTCGCCCTTGGCCCCGACGGTGTCGTCGACCCAGCCGGCGAGGTCGGCGAAGGGCTTGAGCGCACGGCTCGCCCCCTCCTGCAGCGGCGCCAGCACCTCGAGGAAGCCGCGCTGAATGGAGCGCAGCGGCCCGCCCGCGGACTCGCCGAAGTAGGCGGTCAGGAGGATCAGGGAGCCGGCGACGAGCGATAGGAGCACCGCCCTTCGCCTGCGTACGTTTCGGTCGTGCACGTGTGCCGTCTCCAAAGCCTTGGCTGCGCGCACCGAGCTAGCGGCGCCGGCGGCTCTTGGAATTCTTGTTGGACTTGTGGATGGCCTCGAACTCCTCGAGCGAGCGGCCGGACCCGACGGCGACGCACGTCAGCGGGGACTCGGCGAGATGGGCCGGCATCTGTGTCTCGTTCCGGAGGCGCTCGTCGAGGCCCTGCAGAAGCGAGCCTCCGCCTGCCAGCATGATCCCACGATCCATGATGTCGGCCGCCAGCTCGGGCGGGGTGCGGTCAAGTGTCACCTTCACCGAGTTGAGGATCTGCCCGACGGGCTCCTCGAGCGCGGTGCGGATCTCCTCGGAGGTCAAGACCACCGTCTTGGGCAGCCCCGAGACCATGTCCCGGCCGCGGATCTCGGCCTGGACCTCCTCGGCCATGGGGTAAGCCGAGCCGATCTCCAGCTTGACCTCCTCGGCGGTCTGGTTGCCGATGAGCAGCTTGTACTCGCGCTTTACGTAGTTGATGATCGCGTCGTCCATCTCGTCACCGCCGATGCGGATGGAGTCCGAGACGACGATCCCGCCGAGCGAGATGACCGCGACCTCGCTGGTGCCGCCGCCGACGTCGACGACCATGTTGCCCGTGGGCTCGCCCACCGGCAGCCCGGACCCGATGGCCGCCGCCATGGGCTCCTCGATCAGATAGGCCTGACGGGCCCCCGCGCTCAGGCACGCCTCCTCGACCGCGCGCTTCTCGACCCCGGTCACCCCCGAGGGCACGCACACCACGACGCGCGGGTGGGCCCAGCGGTTCTGGTGGACCTTCTGGATGAAGTGGCGGAGCATCTCCTCGGTGACCTCGAAGTCGGCGATCACCCCGTCCTTGAGCGGCCGGATCGCCTGGATGGTGCCGGGGGTGCGGCCGAGCATCCGCTTGGCCTCGATGCCCACGGCGTGGACCTCGCCGGTGCGCGAGTCGACCGCGACGACGGAGGGCTCGGAGAGGACGATGCCGCGCCCGCGCACGTAGACGAGCGTGTTGGCGGTCCCGAGATCGACCGCCATGTCGCGGCCCCCGAACCCGGTCATATAGCTGAAGAAGCCCATGGGTCAGCGACGCGGACGGGGCTTCGAAGGTGACGCGCGCGCGTGGCAGCCACGGCTGCCGGGACTCAGCCCCGTCCGGCGCTGAGTGTATCGAACGACCGTCCAGCCTCAGGGGGGTGTCAGGGGGGCGAAGGGGCTGCAAATTTCGAGCTTGCGAGGTCGAGCAGCAGCCCAAGCGGCAGGCCGACGACGTTGAGGTAGTCGCCCTCGATGCGGCGAACGAGCGCGGCGCCGCGCTCCTGGATTGCGTAGGCGCCCGCCCGGGCGCGCCACTCTCCCGTGGCCAGGTACCAGTCGATCGCCGCGTCGTCGATCTCGCGGAAGGTGACCGCGGTCTCCTCGACGCCGCTGCGCTCGCCGGCCGGCGACGCGAGCACGAGGCCCGAGACCACCGTGTGGGTGCGGCCTGCGAGCGCGCGCAGCATCGCCCGGGCTGATTCCTCGTCGGCCGGCTGACCGTAGATCTCCCGGTCGAGGGTGACGAGCGTGTCGACGCCGAGCACGAGTGCGGAGCGCTCACCGGCGCGTCGCGCTCCCCCCGCGCGTTCCTCCTCCCCCCCGCGGCCCTCCTCCCCCCCGCGGCCCTCCTCCCCCGCGTGGCCCTCTCTCCGCGCGACCGCTCGTGCCTTGCGGCGGGCGTTCTCGAGGGCGACCTCGGCCGGGTCGCCGCCGGTCAGCTCCTCCACCCCCGCCGCTCGGACCTCGAAGTCCGCGCCAATCCGCTCCAGGATCGCTCGCCGCTGCGGGGAGCGCGAGGCGAGGATCAGCCGCTGTCGAAGAACAGCGCGACCTCGCGCTCCGCCGACTCCGGGGAGTCCGAGCCATGGACGAGGTTCTGGCCCACTTCGATCGCGAAGTCGCCGCGGATCGAGCCCGGGGAGGCCTCGAGCGGGTTGGTCGCCCCGATCACCTGGCGAGCGGCGGCGATGGCCTCCTCGCCCTCGAGGACCATCGCGACGAGCGGCCCCGAGGTGATGAACTCGACGAGATCGGAGAAGAAGGGCTTTCCCTCGTGCTCGGAGTAGTGGCGCTGTGCGAGCTCCGCGTCGACGGTCATCTGGCGCAGAGCGGCGATGCGCAGGCCCTTGCGCTCGAAGCGCGCGACGATCTCGCCCGTCAGCCCGCGCGCGAAGCCGTCGGGCTTGACCAGGATGAGCGTCTGGCTCACTTCTCGGTCAGCGCCTCGCGCTCGCTCGTCTCCGAGCGGCGGCGCCGGCGCCGGGCGGTGCTCTCCGACGACCCCACCTCGGCCTCGCAGTAGGGGCACACGCGCCAGCCCGGGTCAAGCGGCTTGGCGCAGGTGGGGCACGGGTCCTTGAGCTTGCGCAGGCAGCTCGGGCAGCGCAGGAACTCCTTGTCGACCGGATGGTCGCAGTGGGGGCAGAAGCCAGTGGTTATCTCGTAGAGCCGCGCCTCGGCGGCCTGCATCTCGAGCTCGCGCTCGCGCATGTCCTCGAGATACTCGGGGGGGCGGACCAACATGTAGACGATCGAGCCGACGAACGGGAAGATGAAGGCACCGAGCGCGGCGCACGCGACGAGCATGGGATCCAGGATGCGCCGGCGGGCGTCGGCGTAGGCGCGGTAGACAAGCGCCAGCCAGATCACCACCAGGAACAGGATCAGCAGGTTGACAGCGGTGTTGGCGGCGCCGTTGTCGATGCCGAAGAGCGCTAGCGGTGGCATGTGGCTGGCGAGTGTAATGGGTGGCCCCTACAGAAAAAGCCGGCCGAAGGCGTAGCCGATGCCGAAGAACACCAGGATCACGAGCGCCACGACGACCGCCACCAGGCCGATCATCGACAGGAAGTGGGGGCCGTCGCGGTCGTTCACAGCATCGACGCGCGGCCCTCTCCGGGCACGCGGAGGAGGTCGGTGACGAGATAGATGGAGCCCGTGGCCAGCACGGTCCCGTCGCGGCCGGCGAGCGCACGGGCGCGGTCGATCGCGCGCCGCGGGTCGGGCTCGACGTGGGCCGGCGGCCCGCCGAGCTGGCCGGCGAGCGACTGGAGGGTGGCCGGCGAGAGGGCGCGGGGGTTGGCGTTGGAGGTCAGCACGACGGCGTCGCAGAGGGGAAGAAGCGCGCGCAGCATAGCCGCGGCATCCTTGTCGTCGAGGATCGAGAGGACGGCGACGAGCGGCGCGGGCCCCCCGGGACCGCCCGTCTCGCGCTCCGCTCCGCCCCCCGGTCGCCCCGCTCCACCACCCTCGCCGCGCAGCTCTTCGATCGCCTCTGCGAGCGCGGCCATCCCGCTCGGGTTGTGAGCCCCGTCGACGATGGTCAGCGGGTCGCTGTCGACGATCTCGAGGCGTCCGGGGATGGTGACCTCGGCGGCGGCCGCGCGCACGGCGTCCTCGTCCAGCGGGCCGACCAGCGCGTCGGCCGCGGCGCGGGCGAGCGCGAAGTTGCGCCGCTGAAAGGGCCCGCCCGCGGCCAGCTCGACCCCCGGGTCGGGCGGCGCGTGGACGAGCCTGGCGCCATGGCGTGTCGCGGCCGCTCGGACCTCCCCCTCGACCTCCTCCACCAAATCGCCGACCACGAGCGTTCCGCCCTCCTGGACTACCGCGAGCTTCTCGCGCGCGATGTCACGGACCGTCGGGCCGAGCCAGCGGGTGTGCTCGAGCGAGACGGTCGTGAGAACCTGGACAGAGGACGGGATGACATTGGTCGCGTCGTAGCGTCCTCCGAGCCCTGCCTCGACCACGGCGACGTCGACGTCGCGCCGGGCGAGCTCGTCCAAGGCGGCGGCCGTGAGGACCTCGAACTGCGTGACGCGGTCCTCGTCGGGCAGGGTCCGCTCGACGAGCGTTGCCGCGCGCGCTGCACGCTGGACCGCGGCCGCGAAGGCAGCGGGCTCGACGTCGAGCTCGCCGACCCTGACCCGCTCGGTGAACGAGCGCAGGTGGGGAGAGAGATAGGCGCCGGTGCGCCGGTCGTGGCGCTCGAGGATCGCGGCGATCATGCGGACGGTCGAGGACTTGCCGTTGGATCCCACTACGTGCACGGACGCATAACCGCTCTGGGGTAACCCCAGCGTGGTTGTAAGGCGCCGCATCCGGTCCAGGCCGAAGCGCATGCCGAACAGCTCGAGGCCCAGCAGGTGGCGCTCGGCCTCGTCGTAAGTCCAGGCGCGGGTCATGGGAGGCGCTTGCTTGGCCCCTTCTCCCCCCCTTCGCCGGCCTCTCCTCACAGCGCCTCGAGCTCCGCCCGAAGCCGCGCGAGCTTCGCTCGCTCGCCTTCCACGACCGCCGGCGGCGCCTTCTCGACGAAGCCGGCGTTGCGCAGCTTGCGCTCGGCGCGCTCGATCTCGGCGCGCAGCGCGCCGCGCCGCTCCTCGCGCCTGCGGGCGGCCGCCTCGAGGTCGAGACCCTCGGTCGCGAGGACCTCGACCCTCCCTCCCGGGATCGCGACGGAGGCCGTGGGCTCGTCACCGTCCGTCGAGGAGTTCAGGTCGAAGCGGGCGAGCCGCGCGACCTGACCCGCCGTGGCCTCGTAACCCGAGGCGGCGAGTCGCCCGCGCACCGCCAGCCGGGGCCGCGCGCCCACCTCGTCGCGCCACGCGCGCAGCGCCTGCACGGCGGCGATGGCGAGGCGCAGCTCGTCCTCGGCCTCCTCGTCGACGAGCCCGACGTCGGGCCACGCGGCGGCGTGCTGGGCGAGGAGGCCCTCGGCGCCGGGCACGTGCGACCAGATCTCCTCGGTGACGAACGGAATCAGCGGATGGGCGAGGGCGAGCGTCTCGGAGAGCACGTGCAGGAGCGTGGAGGAGACGTCGGCGTGGTCGGGCGACTGGGTGTCGTAGAGACGCGGCTTGACCAGCTCGAGGTACCAGTCACAGAGCTCGCCGTAGACGAAGTCGTAGAGGGCGAGCGCGGCGTGGGAGAAGTCGAAGCGATCGACATAGCCCGTCACCTCCTCGATCGCGCGCTGGAGACGCGAGAGGATCCAGCGGTCCTCTACCGTCCGCGGAGCCGGAGCCGGGCGCGCCGCCCCGTCGACGCGCAGCAGGACCAGCCGCGAGGCGTTCCACAGCTTGTTGGCCAGCGCCCGCCCTTGGGCGATCTTCTCTTCGTTGAAGCGCACGTCCTGGGCGCTGGACATGGCGAGCAGACCGAAGCGCACGGCGTCGGCGCCGTAGGGGGGGAAGTCGCCGGGCGGGGAGGCCTGTTCTGCAAAGACGGGCGGCCGCGGGCCGCCGTCGATGAGCTCGAGTGGGTCGATTCCCGTTCCAAGCGACTTGGACATGCGCCGCCCGTCGGGCGCCTGGATGACCGAGTGCACGTAGACGTCAGTGAACGGGACGCTGTCCGCGAAGCGCAGGCCCATCATCACCATGCGCGCGACCCAGAGGAACAGGATGTCCCGGGCAGTGGAGAGGACGTCGGTGGGGTAGAAGGCGCGCAGCGCGTCGGTGTTGGCCGGCCACCCCAGCGTCGCGAAGGGCCACAGCGCGCTCGAGAACCAGGTGTCAAGGACGTCGGCGTCGCGCTCCCATCCCTCGCCGTCCGGCGGCTCGACGCCTACGTAAGTGTCCTCCTCGCGATACCAGACCGGAATCTGGTGGCCCCACCACAGCTGGCGGCTGATGCACCACGGCTGGATGCCCTCCAGCCACTCGACATAGCGGCGCGCCTGGGAGACGGGATGGATGCGCACCCGCCCGTCGCGCACGGCCTCGATCGCGGGGCCGGCGAGCTCGTCCATTGCCATGAACCACTGCAACGAGATGAGCGGCTCAACCCGCTCTCCGGAGCGGTGGGAGTAGGGCACCGTGTGCACGTACTCCTCGCGCCCGCGCAGGCGCCCCTCCTCCTCGAGCGCCTCGACAACCGCCCGCTGCGCCTCGACGACCGACAGCCCCGCGAAGCGCTCGCCCGCCGCCGCGGCCATGCGGCCGTCCTCGCCGATGACGCTGACCTCGTCGAGACCGTGACGGCGACCGATCTCGAAGTCGTTGGGATCGTGGCCGGGGGTGATCTTCAGCGCCCCGGTGCCGAAGTCGGGACGCACGTGCTCGTCGGCCACGATGGGCAGGCGCCGCCCGACGAGCGGCAGGATCGCCTCGCGGCCGACGAGCTCGCGGTAGCGGTCGTCGTCGGGGTGCACGGCGATTGCGGTGTCGGCCAGCATCGTCTCGGGCCGAACGGTCGCCACCACGACCTCCCCATCGCCGTCGCGAACGGCCTCCCCGGCCCCCTCCCTCGGGGCGAGCGGGTAGGCGATCGAGTACATCGTGTCAACTACGCCCTCGCGCTCCTCCACCTCGAGGTCGGAGATCGCCGAGCGCAGTCCTGGATCCCAGTTGACCATGTAGTTGTCGCGATAGATGACCCCCTGCTCGTAGAGATCCACGAAGACCTTGGTCACCGCGCGTACGTAATCCGGGTCCATCGTGAAGCGCTCGTCCTCGTAGTCGAGCGAAGCGCCCAGGCGCTTGAACTGCTCGGTGATCCGACCCCCGTACTCCTCGCGCCAGCGCCACACGCGCTCGACGAAGGCCTCGCGGCCAATCTCTTCGCGGCTGCTGCCCTCGCGCTCGAGCTGCTTCTCGACCTGGCGCTGGGTCGCGATCCCGGCGTGGTCGGTCCCGAAGACCCACTTCGCGCGCCGCCCGCGCATCCGGTGCAGGCGGATCAGGACGTCCTGGATCGCGCCGTTGAGCGCATGGCCCATGTGCAGCGATCCGGTGACGTTGGGCGGCGGGACTGCGATGGAGTAGTTCTCCTCCGGCGACCCCTCCGCCTCGGGGTGGAACAGCCCCGACTCGAGCCACCGCTCCACGATCCGCGGCTCGACCTCGCCCGGCTCGTAGCGCGTGCGCGCCTCGAGCTCCGAGCGGTCAGAAGGGTCGGTCACGGGGCGCGAAGTGTAGGCGCGGCCCTGTTCCTCACGCTCGGGCTGCGAGATGGATCGCGGACGTCACCGGCAGGCCTCGAATGAACTCGGGATCCGAGAGGCCACGCGGTACTTCTCTCGGAGCGCGCCTGACGGCGGTTTAGCATTGATGCCGTGAGCGGGATCGTGGAGCTGTACCGAGAGCTTGACCCCGGCCGGCCGCTCGGGGCCGGCGACGACGCGCTCTACGTCGACTGGCAGAAGAAGCTCGACCCCGGGGCCGTCGACGTCAGGGGCCCGGCTCGCCCGCAGCTTCCAGCGCAACGCCTCGGCCGAGCATCCGATCACCCGCCTGCTCACCGGCCACCACGGATCGGGGAAGACCACCGAGCTCAAACGGGTGGCCAAGCAGCTCGGCGAGGAAGACGGCGCCAAGCGTGTCTTCGTCTCGATCCTCTACGCGCAGCAGTGGCTCGACATCGAGGACGTGCAGCCCGAGGATCTGGTGCTTCAGATCGTCCGCCAGCTCGTGGCCGACCTGCGCCGCGAGGGCATGGCCCTCGGAGAGCGCGCCTTCGCAGCTTCTTCCAGTCGCTTCGCGACCGCGCCAGGGGGGTGGCGCTCGAGTCGGCGGAGCTCGGCATCGACCCGCTCAAGTTCAGCTTCGCCCTCAAGGACTTTCCCACAGGCCGCAGCGAGTTTCGCAAGCTGCTCAGCGCGCAGCTCTCGACGGTCTTCGACCTGGTCAATCGCGAGCTGCTGCCCGCGGCGCGCGAGCATCTGAAGGGCAAGGGCTACGACGACCTCGTCCTCGCGGTCGACGATCTCGACAAGATCCCGCAGAAGGTCCTGACCGACTCCGGGCTGACCAACCACGAGAGCCTGTTCCTCGACAACGCCGGCACGCTTCGCGCGATCAGCGCGAGCCTCCTGCTCACGATTCCCATCGAGCTTGCCTACAGCTCGGCGCAGGGGCGGCTGAAGGACGACTACGGCGCCTCCATCGTCACGGTGCCTCTCGTGTCGATCAGGGAGTCAGGGGGCGAGCCCATACCCGAGGGGGAGCAGGCGCTCATCGAGATCCTCGGCCGCAGAGCGGAGCAGGCGTTTGGGCAGGCGAGCGGCGATCCGGTCGCCGGCGCCGAGCGGATCTTCGCCGAGCGCGAGCTGCTGCTGCGTGTGGTGCGCCTCTCAGGGGGGCACGTACGCGGCCTGCTGGTACTCATGACCGAGCTGCTCGACTGGGTCGACGACCTGCCGATTGGCCGCGAGACGGTCGATCGCTACGTCCCGCGCGCGGCGAGGGACCTCGCCCGCGCGCTGCTGCCGAGCGACCAGGAGATCCTCGACCACGTCCGGCTGACGGGCAAGGCGGTCGAGAGCACTCGCTTCTTCGATCTGCTGCGCAACCAGTACGTCTACGCCTACGAGGCCGGCGGCGAGGACTACTGGTACGGCCTCAACCCGCTGCTCGAGGAGATCGAGCTGTGAGCTCGGCGAGCGCGGACCAGTTCTCGGAGGTCGAGGAGCTCGATGCGCTCGACCGGATGGTCCGGCGAGCTGACGGCTTCCGGCTCGGATTCGTGATCGCCAACCACCCACTGCTCGTGGATCGGCTGACCGACGAGCTCGCGAAGCGGTGGCCGGGGACGGTGGCGACGGTGTCGATCGACGACCCCGGCGCCAGCGTCGTGTCCGAGCTCGAGCAGGCGGCCCGCGGCGAGCCGGACGCCATCTTCGTCCGCGGGCTGGAGCGACTGCGGCGTGCGGCCTGGGGAATGCCGTCCATCCTGGAGCTCAACGTCAACCGGGACCGGCTGGGGTCGACCGTTCCGGTGCCGGTCGTCTTCTGGGCCCCGGAGTACGCGATTCGCCGCGTCGCCGCCGAGGCCCCCGACTTGTGGGCCGTTCGCTCGGGCGTCTTCCGGTTCCGCCCGGAGGCGGGCACGGCGGCGCTGACGGCGGCGCTCGCGCGGCGGGGGATCTACTGGAGCGCCGCGCCGGAGGAGCGCCGAGACCGCGCCGTCCTCCTCGACCACATCCTCGAGGAACTCGACGAGAACGGCGGGTCTGCGGAGGACCGGGCCGAGGCGCTCGCTGGGCTTGCGCACGCCGCGGCCATGGAGAACCGCTACCCCGACGCCATCGCCCTCTACGACCAGGCCCTCCCCATCTACGGCGACATCGGCGACCGGCTCGGCGAGGCCAACGCCCTCCGCTCACTCGGCGACGCCGCGGCCATGCAGGACCGCTACCCCGACGCCATCGCCCTCTACGACCAGGCCCTCCCCATCCACCGCGACATCGGCGACCGGCTCGGCGAAGCCAACACCCTCCAAGCGCTCGGCGACGCCGCGCGCATGCAGGACCGCTACCCCGACGCCATCGCCCTCTACCAGCAGGCCCTCCCCCTCTACCGCGACATCGGCAGCCGGCTCGGCGAACACCCTCCAGTCACTCGGCGACGCCGCGCGCATGCAAGGCCACCCCGCCGACGCCATCGCGCTCCACAACCAGACGCTGCCCATCTACCGCGACATCGGCCACCGCTTGGGCGAAGCCAACACCCTCCGCGCGCTCGGCGACGCCGCGCGCATGCAAGGCCGCCCCGCCAACGCCATCGCGCTCCACAACCAGACGCTACCCATCTACCGCGACATCGGCCACCGGCTCGGCGAGGCGGTTGCCCTTGCCGGTCACGCCACCGCGCTCGCCGCGACGGGATCTCCATCGGCGCCTCTGGTCCTCGAGGAAGCTGTTCGCCGGACTGCCGAGGCTGGCCTCGAGGAGCAGTCGAAAGCGCTCCAGCGGCTGCTCGATGCGACGCCGGCCTCCGAGCAGATCGAGACCTGATCTGACCGGCGCCGCGAGCGCCGGCGCAGGCGGCCGTCGGGCCAGCCCTGGGCTGGCCCAGCGCCACGCCGACTCCTCCTGACGGAAGCCGGAAGCGTAGGATCGAGTCCGATAGCGTAAATGCTATATTGCATATAGGCTATGACGCCAGGAGCCCTCATCCGTGAGGCCCGCCATGCCGCCGGACTGACGCAAAGGTCCCTCGCTCTGCGCACGGGCACCACCCAAAGTGCCGTAGCACGCCTCGAGAACGACCAGACCAACCCGACGGTCGAGACACTGGAGGCCATGCTGCACGCGACCGGCCACAGGCTGACGCTCGAGGCCGAGCCGTTCGAGCCCGCGGGAGTCGACGAGGGCCTGATCCGCGAGCACCTCGAGCTCCCGCGAGAGGCGCGGCTTGCCTTCGTGCAGCGCATGTACGACCAGGGCCGCGAGCTGGCCCGAGCGGGAGCGCGAGCACGTGGCGAACTGGTGGACTGAGGAGTTCCGGCTCGCCGGCCTCCTGGAGCCGCTGGTCGAGGGCGGCGTCGACTTCGTGGTCGTCGGCGGCGTCGCGGTCATCATCCAGGCGAGCCCGCGCTTCACCAAGGATCTCGACATCTGCTACGCGACGACATCGGAGAACCTGCAGCGACTGGAGAACGTGCTTGTGGACCTCGGTGCGACGCTTCACGGCATCGAGGAGGCGCTTCCGTTCGTGCCCGACGCCCGGACGCTCAGAGGCACGCAGATCCTCTGCCTCGCTACGCCTGAGGGGCGGATCGACCTTCTCGTCGATCCCGCGGGCGCACCGCCCTACCCCAAGCTTCGCGAGCGCGCCGACGTCGTGCGCATCCAGGACGTCGAGGTTCGCGTCGCGTCGATCGACGACCTCATCGCGATGAAGCAGGCCGCCGATCGACTCATGGACCGCGTCGACCTCGAGTCGCTCAAGATCGCCAAGCGCCGCCTCGGGCGTAGACGCCCGTCGGGCTAAGCCGACTTCTCCTGCAGCGGCTCGTCCTCGTCGTCGCTCGCCGCCTCGGTGACCAGGGTGGGCTTGAGGCCGCGCTCGACGGTCTCCTTGGTCACCACGCACTTCTTGACGTCGCGGCGGGAGGGGAGCTCGAACTGGACCTCGAGGAGGATCTCCTCGATGATCGACCGCAGGCCGCGGGCACCGGTCTCGCGCTTGAGCGCCTTGTCGGACACCGAGACCAGTGACTCGTCCGCGAAGACGAGCTCGATGCCGTCGAAGGAGAAGAACCGCTGGAACTGCTTGACCAGCGCGTTGCGCGGCTCGGTCAGGATCGTGACCAGGTCGTCGCGCGACAGCTGATGTATCGCGGACATCACGGGCAACCGCCCGATGAACTCCGGGATCAGGCCGTAGTGGATGAGGTCCTCGGGCAGGCAGTGCTCGAAGACCTCGCCGGTGTCCTTGTTGAACTTCGACTTGATCGAGGCCCCGAAGCCCACGCCCTTGTGCCCCACCCTGCGCTCGATGACCTTGTCGAGGTTGGCGAACGCCCCACCGCAGATGAACAGGACGTTGGTCGTGTCGATCGAGAGGAACTCCTGGTGGGGGTGCTTGCGCCCCCCCTGGGGCGGCACCGACGCGGTCGTGCCTTCGAGGATCTTCAAGAGCGCCTGCTGGACGCCCTCCCCCGACACGTCGCGCGTTATGGACGGGTTGTCGGCCTTACGGGCGATCTTGTCGACCTCGTCGATGTAGATGATCCCCGTCTCGGCCTTCTTGACGTCGTAGTCGGCGGCCTGGATGAGCTTTAGCAGGATGTTCTCGACGTCCTCGCCGACATAGCCGGCCTCGGTGAGGGCCGTGGCGTCAGCGATCGCGAAGGGGACGTTGAGGATCTTCGCCAGGGTCTGGGCGAGCAGCGTCTTGCCGCAGCCCGTGGGGCCGAGCAGCAGGATGTTTGACTTCTGCAGCTCGATGTCGGCGTCCTCGGCCTGCATCATCTGCACGCGCTTGTAGTGATTGTAGACCGCCACCGAGAGCGTGCGCTTGGCGGCGTCCTGGCCGACCACGTACTCCTGGAGGACGTCGTAGATCTCCCGCGGCTTGGGGAGATTCTCGATGTCAAAGGTCGGAGGGGCGGTCAGCTCCTCGTCGATGATCTCGTTGCAGAGGTCGATGCACTCGTCGCAGATGTAGACGCCGGGCCCGGCGATGAGCTTCTTGACCTGCCGCTGCGACTTCCCGCAGAAGCTGCACAGGAGCTGCTCGTTGGAATCCGTCGGGCGTGCCATCTCTCCTCCCCTGATCCGGCCCGCGCGCCCCGAGCTCAGTGCTCGTGGATCACACGGTCGATGATGCCGTACTCCTTCGCTTCCTCCGAGGACATGAAGTAGTCGCGGTCGGTGTCCCCGCGGACCTTGTCGTAGGACTGACCCGTGTGCTTGGCGATGATCTCGTCGAGCCTGCGGCGCACGTCGATGATCTCCTTGGCGTGAATCTCGATGTCCGAGGCCTGGCCCTGGAAGCCCGAGGAGACCTGGTGGATGAGGATCTTGGCGTTGGGAAGCGCCATGCGCTTGCCCTCCGCGCCCCCGGCGAGGAGAAGCGCACCCATCGACATGGCGATCCCCACGCAGATCGTCTGGACGTCGGGCTTGATGAACTGCATGGTGTCGTAGATCGCCAGGCCGGAGTAGACGTTTCCGCCCGGCGAGTTGACGTAGACGGAGATGTCCTTGTCGGGATCCTCTGACTCCAGGTGGAGCAGCTGGGCGACGATCAGGTTGGCGATCTGGTCATCGACGGGAGTTCCGAGGAAGACGATCCGCTCGTTGAGCAGACGGCTGTAGATGTCGAACGCGCGCTCCCCGCGGGAGGTCTGCTCGACAACCATGGGTACGAGTGGGCTCATGGTCCTCGCTTTGTTTCGCGATCCGGGCAGTATTCCTTCCGCGCGTTGCGGCGGCCCCGTCCCGGAGTAGTGATCGCCGGCCCGGGGCACTCTAGCAATCGCCGGTCCGCGCCCAGACGGTCCCGGAAAGGCTAGATCTCGGGGGGCGAGCCTGGAATCCAGAGCTCCCCACCCTCTTGGGCGGCTGCCTTCTCGGGCGTCCAGAGCTGGTCGCGGGCTTTGGCCTGCTCCACGGAGATCGGCGTCGCCCCCTCGACGAGCACGTCGAGCGCGCGGCGCGCGGCCAGGTCGTCGCGCACAGCCTCCAGGCGGCCGGCCTTGCGCAGCCGCTCTAAGAGCTTGGCGGGAGCGAGGCCCTCCCGCTCGGCGGAGGCCTCGAGCGCCTCGGCGACTTCGTCGTCGGAGGGCGCGATGCCCTCCGCCTCGACGACGGCGGCGAGCACCGCCTCGCGCCTGAGCGCCTGCTCGGCCTCGGGCTCGAGCTCGGCGGTCAGCTGCTCCTCGTCCTTGCCGCTGATCCCGAGATAGGTTTCCTTGGAGATGCCCCGGTGCTCGAGCGAGTGGATCATCTGGCCCAGGAGCTCGTGCGCCCGCGCGTGCATGAGGTCCTCTGGCACCTCGACCCTTGCGTTGGCCGCCGCGGCATCGAGAACGGCTCCTCGGAAGTCGCCCTCGATCTCCTCGCGCTCGGCCTCCAACAGCTTTGACCGGAGGTCCTCGCGCAGCTCCTCGAGCGAGTCGAAGCCGGCCACGTCGGCGGCGAAGTCGTCGTCGAGCTCTGGCAGCTCCTTGCGCTTGACGTCCTTGACGGTGACCGCGAAGGACGCGGCGCGGCCCGCCAGCTCCTCGCCCTGGTAGTCGTCCGGGAAGGTGATCTGCACGGTGCGCTCCTCGCCCGCGGTCGCGCCCTGGAGCTGGTCCTCGAAGCCGCCGACGAGCCGGCCGGAGCCGAGCTCGAGGAGCTGGTCGCGGCCCTCCCCGCCGGCGAAGGGCTCGTCGTCGATCGCGCCGAGGTAGTCGATTACCACGAAGTCGCCGAGCTCCGCCGGCCGGTCGGAGGACTCGAGCTTGGCCAGGCGCTCGCGCACCTCCTCGACCTCGCGATCGATCGTCTGGTCGGGAACCTCGGGCTCGCGCCGGCCGACCTCGAGGCCCTTGTACTCGCCCAGGACGGCGGTCGGTCGCACCCCGATCTCGATGGAGAAGGTCAGCGGCTCACCCTCCCCCGGGAGATCGCCGACGTCGAGCTTGGGATCGCCGACCGGGACGACGCCCGCAGCGTCGATCGCCTCGAAGTACCACGTCCCGAGCGACCCTTTGACAGCCTCGTCGAGCACCGCCTCGCGTCCGACGCGCCGGATGATCACCGGCGGCGGGACCTTGCCCTTGCGAAAGCCTGGGATGCGCATCTCGCGGCCGAGCGCGGCGGCGGTCTGGGTGAGGCGCCGCTCGACCTCCTCGGGCGCGATCTCCGCCTCCACGCGCACGCGTGACTCGGGCAGCTCGGTGACGTTGGTCTTCACTGCTGACGCCATGGGGCGAGGAACGATAGAACCAAGCCGATGCCGCCGTCCCGCCGCCTCGCCGCCTGGTTGGTCACCGGCCCCGTGGGGCACCTCGCGGCCGGGGTGATCGACTGGGCGGTCCTGCTGGCCAAGTGGGGCTGGGCTCGGGCCCGTGGCCGGGAGCCGTGGGGCTAGGCGGAAGGGGCCCGCGGACGCGAGCCGTGGGCCTAGGCGGAAGGGGCGCCGCGGGCGCGAGGCGAAGGGGCGCCCCGTGGAGCGCCCCTTCGCTTCAAGCGGGCTGCCGGCGCGCGGGCGTCAGCAGTTGACCACCACGTGGAACGGCCTGTCCGACTGGGCGCCGCCGGCGTCGAGGGTACGGACGCTGAGGCTGGTGGGGGCGGCCCCTGGCGCGACGACCGCCGCGCCCGCGTTGGTGAGCTGCGTGATCGTGGCGGTGTAGGCGCACTTCGAGATGTCGCTCGAGAAGGTGACCGTGTAGTCGCCGAGGCTCGTGCGGGAGGCCGAGGCGACGCCTCGCGTCCGCGTGACGTCGACCGCGCCGGCGCCGTCGACGGCCGCGATCAGCGTCTTGGGCTGGAATGCGTCGGCGCTCTGCCCGTCGACCTCGTCGGCGTTGAGCCCCGTGGCAACTCCTGTCGCGTTGGTCGTGAAGGGCCGGTTGTTGCGCGGATTGGTCATGTCGCCGTAAACCAGGATCCGACCGCCCTCGTTGCCGCGCGAACGGAAGTCGAAGGCACGCGCCGTGCGCACCGCGAAGACGAACAGGCACGGCTCGTTGGCCAAGGCCGACCGGCAGCCGTAGGCCGCCGAGCCGCCGTCGCCCTCCTTGTCGTTGGACTGGCGCGTCGCGTAGGTGGCGACGTCGGTGCCGATGATGCGGGTCTCCCTGTCAGTCGCCGCGTTGCGAGAGCCGACCTTCATGACGTCGTTGTTCTCCGCCACGGCGAACGGAGCGACGAGGAGGCCGAGGGCGATGGCGCTGAGCAGCGCCCACTTCCCTTGGCCCTTCAGGAGCGAGCGGACTTTCTGAAGCATGGTGTTGAGAACCTCCACCGGTTAGGGATTTGCCTTCCGAAACACACCTGTTCGCCGCTCGTTGCGGTGTACCCTGCGCGCGATGGCCGGCCCGAGCGCTCCTCCCGCCGCCCCGGCGACCCTCCTCCACGCGGACGGGCGGGCCTTCGTCGGCCCCGAGGGAGTCACGATCGGCCGCGCGGAGGACAACGCGATCGTCGTCGCCAGCGAGATGGCCTCCCGCCACCACGCGCGCGTGTATCCCGCACCCGACGGCTACCGGATCGCGGACCTGGGCTCTTCCAACGGGACCTATCTCAACGGGGAGCGCTTTCACCACTCCGAGCGCGTGCTTCGCAACGGGGACACCGTCCAGGTCCGCAGCGAGCAGATGCGCTTCCTGGAGGGCCAGGAGACGCGAAGCTGCGCCTGCCCTCCGACGCCGGGCGGGCGGACATCGACGCCGCGGTCGAGCGCGTGCTCTCCGAGCTCTCGCTCGAGCAGCACGCCAAGACGCAGATCGGATCGCTGTCGGGCGGCCAGCGCAAGCGCGCCGGCGTCGCCTCCGAGCTGCTAAACCGGCCCAGCCTGCTGCTCCTCGACGAGGCGACGACCGGGCTGGACCCCGGGCTGGAGACGCGCATGATGGAGCTCATGCGCAAGCTCGCCGACAACGAGCGCGCGGTCATCACGATCACCCACGCGACCAAGAATCTCGACATGGCCGACAAGGTCGTCGTGATGGGCCGTGGCGGCGACCTGTGCTTCTTCGGGGCACCGGCCGACGCCATGGGATTCTTTCGCACCGACGAGTTCGACGGCATCTACCGTGCCCTGGACGAATACCCGGCCGCCCAGTGGCGCGCGGCCTTCGAGCAGACGACCGCGCACGCCGGGCCCAACGGCACCTCCGAGCGTCGCCCGGCCGTGCCCGCGGCGGGCAAGGCGCCCAGGGGCCAGCGCAGCGCGGTCTCCCAGACGGCGACCCTGGCCGCGCGCTACGCGAAGAACTTCACCCGGGACCGGCGCAACATGCTGCTCCTCCTGGGCCAGGTCCCGGTGATCGCGCTGGCCATCGTGCTCTTATTCAGGCTCAAAGTCTTCGAGAAGGGCGCCAACCCGAGGGATATGGCGATGCTGCTCTTCCTCGTCGTGACGACCGCGATCTGGCTAGGGTCCATCGACGCCTCGCGTGAGGTGATCAAGGAGAAGGCCGTCTTCCTGCGCGAGCGCGCAGTCGGGGTAAAGCTCGGCGCTTACCTGGCCTCCAAGCTCGTGGTGCTCTTCAGCCTCGCCGCGGTGCAGAGCACCGTGCTAGTGCTCATCGTCTTCGGCCTGCGTCCGCTGCGCGAGTCGGGCGGGGTGGTGCTGGCTGTGTGGCTGACCCTCGTGCTCACCGCCGCGGTGTCGGTGGGCGTGGGCCTGCTGGTCTCGGCCTCCGTGCGCACCGAGGACCAGGCGACGAGCTTCATCCCGCTCGTGCTCATCCCCCAGCTGCTGTTCGCCGGCGCGATCGTCCCGGTCGCGGCGATGGTCCAGCCCGTCAAGGCGCTCTCCGCTCTGGTCTACTCCCAGTGGGCCTTTGCGGGAGCGGGTAGCGCGATCAATATGAACGACCGCATCCGCGCCAATCCCCGCTTCGCGCAGGCCAACCAGTTCGGCTTGGACTTCTTCGACCTCGCGGCGGTGGGGACCTACGCGATCCTGCTCGTCTTCCTGGCGATCGTCGTGGGATCCGTCGCGCTGCTGCTCGCGCGCCGCGGCGAGTAGCCGTCCCGTCCGAAAAGGTGCCACGGACGGGTCAGAGGATGGTTGAACCCGTCGCATGACTTCCCTCCTTAGGGGTAGTCAGGTCTACACGGGAGGGAGCCGCCGGCGGAGCAGCGCCCCTCGTGGGAAGGAACCAACCGTTCAACATCATCACCTCGAAGGAGGCGGATACCGCATGGCCCAGTTCACCGAGCAGGACACCCAGCGCATCACGGAGTGGCGCGGGCGCGACGCGCTCGACAACGACGGCGAGAAGATCGGCGAGATCGAGGAGATCTACCTCGACCGCAGCAGCGGCGCACCGCAGTGGGCGCTCGTCTCGACCGGGCTGCTCGGCACCCGCCAGAGCTTCATCCCGCTCGAGCAGGGCCAAGAGGAGCCGGAAGGTGTGCGGTTCCCCTATGAGAAGGGTCTGGTCAAGGACGCTCCGAGCATCGACGCCGATGACGAGCTATCCCCCGAGGAGGAGCAGCGGCTCTACGTGCATTACGGGCTCGCGTGGGGCGACTTCGACTACGCCCAGGAGTACGCCCAGCCTCAGCCCCCGCCCGAGCCTGTCCAGCGCGGCGCGGGCGGCCACGAGACCAGCGGCCCGACGACAGACGAGGCGATGACGCGCTCCGAGGAGGAGCTCGCGGTCGGTACGACGGCCCGCGAGGCCGGTCGCGCGCGGCTGCGCAAGTACGTGGTCACCGAGCAGGTCCGCAGGGAGGAGATCGAGATGGAGGGCGACGAGCCAGCGCGCCGCTAGCCGGCCGCAGCGTCGCACCCGGATGGGCGAGGGCCCGGCCATGCGCCGGGCCCTCGTCGTATGAGGACCGGGCTATCCCTCCAGCAACTCGGTCAGCGTGGCGAAGCGGAAGCCCCGCTCGCGCAGCCGGGGTATGAGCTCCTCCAGCGCCGCCGCCGTGGCCGGCGCGTTGGGGCCGCCCATCATGTGCATTACGACGATCGAGCCGGGCCGCACCTGCTCGAGCGTGGAGGAGACGATCGCCGACGGATCCTCCTGGAAGGCGTCCCCGGAGGCGATGCCGTCGACCGCCTGCTCGTCGAGGCCGGCGACGAGCTCGAGATCTGCCTGCTCATGGCAGAGGCCGGGGAAGCGGAAGTAGCGAGGCGGGCGGCCGGTGAGCTGCTCGAGGATCCGCTCGGTGTGCGTAGCCTCAGTCCGCTTGGCATCCTCGCCCTCTACGGCCGGCAGGCCGTAGCAGTCGGCCGTCCACGCGAGGTGGTCGAAGGTGTGGCTGGCGATCTCGAAGAGTCCGTCGCGCGCGAGCGAGCTCGTCTCACGCGGGTAGACCTTCGCCCACAGGCCGGTCAGGAAGAGGGTCGCCGGTGTGCGCGTCTTGCGAAGGGTGCGGATGATGCGGCGCTCGTACCAGGACTGCACCCTCCCCGCCTCAAGCTCGTCGAGCATCTGCGGCGTCATGTCGGCGTCGAAGGTCAACGCGATGCGCTTGCCCTTCTCGGGGCCGTTCTGGACGGCCTGCGCTCGCACCGGAGCGCTCGGCACCGGGCGCTCTGGAGCCCGCTCCCGGGGGGATGGCTCCTTCGCCGGAGGCTTGACTGGGCGCTTCGCTGCCCGGGGCGCGGTGGGCGCCGTGGCCGTCTCCCTGCTCTGCGGCGCGCGCGTCTCACGTCCGCAGCCGGCCAGGGTCACGGCCAGAGCTGCGAGGACGAGTAAGCAGGTGCGCGGCACGGGGTCAGCCCTCGCCTGCCGCCTCCTCGCGCTGCTGGGCCTGCTCGACCTCCTCGGCCATCGTGCCCTTCTCGTCCTCCTCGCCGCGCTCGACGTCCTCGACGTCGTCGCCTTCGTCGGTGGGGCTGTGGTCGCGGCGGGATGACTCGGTCATGTGCCCTCCCTACCCACCCTCGCGCAGCGCAAGCTCGCGACGAGCGGCGGCGTCGCGCTCGCGCTCGGCTTCTGCGAGGGCGAGGCGCGCCTCCTCCCGGGTGGCGTCCGCCTTCGCCGCGGCCGCCTCGGCGCGCTGCGCGCCCCGGCGAGCCGACTCGGCACGGCGCTCCGCAGCTCGAGCGCTGTCGCGCGCCTCTCGTAGGTTCGCCGTCCGTCGCCTCGCAGCCTCCTGGTCGACAGCTTCCCGCCGCCCCTCCTCCACGCCGGCCCTCTGCGGTCCGGAGGCCACCCGCGGCCCCCGTCGACCCGGCCCGCCCTGCGGCCGCCCGCTGCCCGGCGCCGTTCGCGTTCCCTCCTCGACCGGAACCGCGCCCGCGAGGCCGAGCGCGTCGAGGCCGCCCGGCTGGCGCTCGCGGTCGAGTCGCCCTGTGCGCAGGAGCTCGCGCGCCTGGGGGTCTACCGAGACGGCGTGGAGGGTCTCGCGCATCCGCTCCACGGTCGCCGCAGAGGCCGAGCCCGCCTTCTCGAGAATGCGCCGCGCGGCATCGACGAGGGCCTCGAGCGCGCCGCGGTGGGTCTCCGCGGCCTCGCGAAACCGACCCGAGTCGCCCTTGACGGCCTGCGTTTGGGCGAGGCCGAGCTCGTCGACCCCGAGGAGCAGGTCTGCCACCTCCCGAGGTCGATCCCGCGCGAGGCGGTTGAGCGCCCATGCCGCCACGGTCGGCTTGCGAAGCGCGCGCAGCCGGTCGGCCCCCTCGCGATCACCCTCTGCCCGAAGTCGTCTGGCCGCCGCGTCGCGCTCGGCCACAAAGGCGTCGCGGGCGAGCCCGTAGAGGCGGTCGATCTCGCCATCGAGATCCATGACCACGAGTATGCCGTCCGGCTCGCCGGAGTCAAAGCCCGTCGGCGTGCCGCACGACGCGACCGGCACGGAAGGGTGAAGTCAAGCCGTCGTCGAGCAGCCGCCGTGGGATCGCTGCGGTCATGTCCTCGGCGATCCCTTCAGGGATGCCGGCATGGATCAGCGCGGCGACCGCAAGCGACAGACACGGGCCGCGCGTGGGCCGGTGGGCGTCAGAGGCCAGCAAGGCCGTTCGTCCCGAGGCGGCGACGGTCCGCGCGCGCCGACAAGCGGCCTCACCGTGGCTTCCGAGCAAGGACGAGGCGTTGACCTGGAGCGGAGCCGGGCCATCCTGGAGCGCGGCTCCAAGACGCGCATCGCCCGCCTCCCACAGGCCGTCGGTCCGCTCGGGATGGCCGACCAGCACGGCGTAGCCGCGCCGAGCCAGCTCTCCGGCGGCGGCGCAGAGCTCCTCGCCCTCGTCGCCGAAGAGCGGGGTCTCGAGCAGAACCCAGCGCCTGCCCCGTGGGCCCTGTGCAATCAGCTCGAGCTGTCGCTCGGTGAGCGAGGGGACGTCGTCCCAGGCCACCTCCGCTCCGCCGAGCACCGTCAGCTCGATCCCGGCGGCGCGCAGCGCGGCGCGCACCTCGTGCACCCGATCGGAAACGGTGTCGACGTCGACGTCGCGCACGTGCGGGGTGGCAAGCACGGTTCCCGTGCCGTCCTGCACGGCCAGGCGTGCAAGCTCGAGCGCCTCCTCCATGTCCGACGGCCCGTCGTCGACTCCGGGCAGCAAGTGGAAGTGCAGCTCGACGCGGCGCAGCAGGCGCTCAGTCGTTCCCGGCGGGGGCCACTTCAGGCGGCGGCGTCGATGGCATCGAGGCTCGCGACCATCTCGAGCTCACGGTCGAGGCTGGTTGCCGAGAAGACTCGGGCGACCGTGTCGGACCCGTTGACCACCACTACCCGGCGCCCCCACTCCCCCGCGCGGGCGTGGGTACGGACGATCAGGCGCAAGCCCGAGGAGTCCATGAACTCCAGCTCGGTGAGATCGATGACCAGCAGCGGCCACCCGTCGCCCTCGGCCTCGACCAGCACGTCGTCGAGCTTGGTGGCCGTGTAGAGGTCCAGCTCCCCGGTCAGGGCGATGCGGAGCCGGCCGTCCTCCTCGAAGCGCTGCACGTCCATGCGGCCGGGGACGATAGCGCCGCAACGATCTCCCCGTCCGTGCCCCGGTGAGGCGATCGTGCCCGCGTGGGTCCGGCGGATGGCGCAAGCCGGCGCGGTCGGGGCGATCCGCGCCTGGGACGACTTCGACACGGATAACGTAATGACCTACTGAGACCGGACGGCAGAGCGGCTACGCGCCAAGTTGCCTTGAATCGCCCACTTGCCATGATGGGTCGCTGATGGGAGACTCGCGCCGTGTTCGTGCGGTATGCGCGCCGAGCTGTCCTTCGACGAGACGGTAGGAGACGGGATCGGGGCGATCGCGAAGGACCTGCACGAGGAGGACACTGCGGCCGAGGCGCGCAGCGCCGGGCTCGATCAGGCGATCGCCGACTGGACGAGCGAGGTCGACGCGCTGCGCAAGCTCGCGGGGTAGTCGCGGGGCCTCGCGGCCCTGGTCGCCACCCTCGTTCGAGCGCTCGTCTGACTGAGGCGCTGGGCTAACTCTAGCCCTGCGCGTTCACGCCATCCAGGAGCGCCCAGTTCGCGCGCAGGACGGCCTCGGCTTCGGCGAGCAGGCCGTCCACGTCGACGTCGACATCAGCGAGGCGCTGGGCGATGAGCTCGCGGCCCTCGGCGGCGTGCTGGTGGTCGCGCACGGCGTGGACGTCGAAGTAGGCCGTCGCGCTGCCCTCCAGCATGCCGTAGTGCTCGAGCAGGCCGGCCCGCTTTGTCTCCGAGATGGCCGGCTGGCCCGCCTCGATGGCGTAGAGGGCGACGAGGGTCGCCAGGAAGCCCCGCTCCTCGCTGCCCGCCCACGCGCCGGCGCAAGATTTCGTTCCGGCGAGCGCGGGCGCGTCGGCCTTGGCGCCCACGGCGCGACCGAAGCCGTCCCAGAGCGCCACATGGGCGCGCTCCTCGGCGGCGTGGGCGAGGAGGACGGGCCGCGAGGCGGGATCCGCAAGGCGTGCCGCGGCATCGCTCGCGCCGGCTAGAGCGACAACGGCATGGCGGTACTGGCCGGCGTAGAGGCCGAGCTCGTCGAGGGTCAGCTCACCGGCCGACCACCGCCGGTAGAAGGGGTGGCGCAGCACATCCCAGCGCTCGCGCGCCTCGTCGATCCGTTCCCAGAACGCCATCCGTTCGTCTCCCTCGTCGCCACCTTCGGTCAAGGCAACGCATCATGCCCTATGGAGCCGACGCGGTGTCTCGCGCTCATCGAGATCTCATCGACCGGCCGTCATGCTTGCGGCTGTGCGCGTCTTGATCGTCGAGGACGAAGTGAAGATGGCCGCCCTGATCCGCCGCGGGCTGCGGGAGGAGGGCATGGCCGCGGACGTCGCGACCCGGGGCGAGGACGCGCTGTGGATGGCAGGCGCGACCGAATACGACGCGATCGTGCTCGACGTGATGCTCCCCGGAAAGGACGGCTTCGAGACCTGCCGGGCGCTGCGCGAGGACGGCGTCTGGTCGCCAGTGCTGATGCTCACGGCCAGGGACGCCGTCGAGGATCGCGTCGCCGGCCTGGACACCGGCGCCGACGACTACCTGGTCAAGCCCTTCTCCTTCGCCGAGCTGCTCGCCCGGCTGCGCGCGCTCGTGCGCCGCGGGCCGGTGGAGCGCCCGGCGGTGCTCTACGCCGGGGACCTCCATCTCGACCCGGCCACCCGTCGCGTCTGGCGAGGCGCGACCGACATCGGCCTCTCGGCCAAGGAGTTCGCACTGCTGGAGACCTTCATGCGCCGTCCCGGCCAGGTGCTCGACCGCTTCGCGCTCCTCGAGCACGCGTGGGACTACGAGTACGAGAACCGCTCCAACGTGGTCGACGTCTATGTCCGCTACCTGCGCGAGAAGATAGACCGGCCCTTCGACGTCGAGTCGCTGGAGACGGTTCGCGGTGCGGGCTACCGGCTCCGAGCCGACGGAGGCCGCGGGACGGCGTGAGGCCCGGCCGGGGGGGCCTCACGCCGTCCCCGGCCGGGCCTCACGCCGTCGTCGCCCCTCTCAGCGGCCGTCGCCCTTTTCGCCGGCGTCGCTTTTCTCGCTGTCCCCGTCGACGACGACGAGCTGGTAGCGCTCGTCGAGGCGGACGTCGACGGTCTTCCCGTCGGGGCGGGTGACCTCGACCTCCCAGGTCGCGCCCTTCTCGCCGTCGCGCTCGACGGAGTTGGCCGTGCCGCCCTTGGTGATCTGGAGCGCCGCCGCGGTCGCGCGGTCCGCACCCGGACCCGTAGCGCTGCCTTCGTCCGCCTCCCCGCCGCCGGTGACCGCGCCGGCCACGCCGGCGCCTCCGGCGGCCAGCGCGAGCACGCCCGCTCCGATGATCAGGTACTTGCGTCGCATGTTCTGACTCCCCTTCCGTTTCGAGGTCGACTATTGCCGTCAGTAGGTATAGGCGGCGGCGATGAGACGAGCGTGAGCCGCCTGGCCGCAGCTGGGCGGATCAGCCGGCCGGGATGGAGATCCACACGTCCGCGCCACGCTCGGGGCGGTGCTCCGCGCCTGTCGTCCCGTCGTGGGCGAGCGCTATCGCTGCGACGATGGCCAGGCCGAGGCCCGCACCGCCCCCGCGCGATCTCGCAGGAGCAGCGCGGGTGAAGCGCTCAAAGGCGACGGGGAGCACCGCGTCTGCGAAGCCCTCGCCGTCGTCGCGGACGTGCAGCTCGACGCCCGCGGCACGACCAAGCGCGACGAGCTCGATCGACCGCCCGCCGTGGCGCAAGGCGTTGTCGACGAGGTTTCCCAGCGCCTGCTCGAGGCGCAGCGCATCACCCGTGAGCGCCAACCCCGGTGGGGCATCGACGGCAATCGACTTGCCGGCATCGCCAGCGCGCCGCACGAAGCGCGCGGCGACCGTGCCGAGCAGACCCGGGACGTCGACCGTTCCCTCGCGGATCGGCAGGCGACCCTGGTCGGCGCGGGCGATGACGAGCAGGTCCTCGGCGAGCTGGGAGAGTCGGTCGGTCTCCTCCGCCGCGGAGCGCACCGTCTCCTCGAGCTCTTCGACGCTGCGTTCCTGGCGCAGCGCGAGCTCGAGCTCGGTCTTGAGGATCGCCAGCGGAGTGCGCAGCTCGTGGCTTGCGTCGGCGACGAAGCTGCGCTCGCGCTGGAAGGCCGCCTCGAGACGGTCGAGCATCCCGTTCAGCGTCTCTCCCAGCCGCGCGATCTCGTCCCGGGTCGTCGGGACAGGGAGCCGCTCGCCCATCTCGGCTGCCTGGATCTCTCGAGCCCGTCTGCGCATGGCCTCCACCGGACGCAGGGCCCCCGCCGCCACCCCGTAGCCCGCCAGCGAGGCGAGGAGCAGCGCGACGGGGCCGCCGACCAGCAGCAGCGCGCCGAGGTTGCGCAGGGCGTCTCGCCGATCGTCGACGGCCGCTCCGACGACCACCACGAGATCCCGGCCCCGGGCGCGCACCGGCGTCGCCAGCAAGCGGACGGGCTCGTCACCCCCGGGAGCGCTCTCGCGCTCCACGACGAGCGTCACGCGGACGGCACGGCGGGCCTGCGCACGCGTGAGCAGAGGCTGCGAGCGCAGCGCGGGCGAAGCGTCGACGACCCGGTCGTCGGGATCGAGAACCTGAGCCAGGCTCTCCCCCTGCTCGGTCAGCGGGCTGCGATCCGCGGCGGCGAGGTCGGAACCGGCCCCCTGTACGAGCGCCGTGACGTCGCCCGCACGAGATCGCAGCCCCTGATCGATCGTTGCGTCGAGCTCTGAGCCCAGTCTCAGGTAGACGAACAGGCCCGTGGCGAGCAGGACCACGGCCATCGCACCCGCGAAGGCGGCGGTCAGGCGCAGCCGTACCGGCATCCGGGTCACAAGCGAGCGCATGCCATCGAAGCATCGCTGCTTAGCCGGCGGGGATGAGACGACGGTGAGCGCGCGCAGCGCCGGCGCGGAGGCCTCCGACGCCTACAGGAGCGCTGGCAGCGTCAGCCTCGACGGAGCGAGACCGAGCGGTAAGTGTGAGCGCCGGTGACCAGCGTGAGCTGCATCAGGTACACGGCGATCCCGTTCATCAGGAAGCGCTCGGGAAGGATCCGCTGGGCGGTCCTCGCCATCCGCGGGAAGCTGAGGATTGCTCTGGCGATCCGCTCCAGCCGGCGGACGGTCGGCAGGATCTGGCGCGTCAGGTCGCGATCGTCTACCACCTCGAAGCCCGCATCGACGGCCGCGGCGAGCCACTCGTCGATCACCCACGCCCGACCCACCGACATCGCCTGCTCCGCGGCGGCCGCGGCGCGCTGCACGACCGGGGGAAACGTCGAGAAGCTCTTCGTGCGATAACCGTCTATCACGACGAAGCGCCCGCCTGGGCGCAGTACCCGGCGTGCCTCGCGAAGTGCGCGTTCCTGGTCGGTCGCGTGACAGAGGCTCTCGACGACGAAGACGACGTCGAAGCTCTCCGCCTCGAACGCAAGCCGGTGAAAGTCCCCGACCACGAAGCGCACGTTTGTCATGTCCTTCGCCTTCGCTTGGGCTGTGGCCACGTGCCGGGCGATCAGATCGACACCGGTGAAGGAGGTGTGCGGATGGCGCTGGGCGAGGTAACGGAGGTTGAAGCCCTTTCCGGCCGCCAGCTCGAGCACACGCTCGGTCTCGGGACCGATCAGGCGCTCGACCTCCCGCGCTTGACCGTGATAGCCGCCCTTGTCGAATACGCCGTCGGGATTGAGAGCCAGGTGCATGGCCCCCTCGTTCGAGTGAAAGATGCGGTATGCCCAGCGGCTCTGCTCGTAGTAGCAGGCGATCTCGCCATCTTCCTGGCCTCGACCTTCGAGCAGACGCATGTCGAACACTTGCTCGAGCGCCGCCAGACGCTCGGCGAACTCATCCTGGACCGCGATCTCCACGCTGCAGCGCTTCAGGTGCCGTCGTCGAACTGCGGCGGTGGACCAGTGGAGTAAGACCCGGTGAAGGAGTTGACCTCCGGGTACGGATTGACGATCAGGGGGTCGGTCCCCCGACGCTTGGGCTTCTTGGGGGTGGCGGTGAGCTCGATGGTAGTCACTCCGGGCCGCACCTCGTAGGTGGGCGGGTCGTCCTGGCCGGCGGCATCGGGGTCGAGGCCCGCCAGCCACTGCTCGACGCCCTCCGCAACGGTCTCCCATTCCTCGGAGGCAACGTCCATCGGGCTCGTCGCCGGTCCGCCCCCCGCCCGTGCCGGCTCCGTCGCGATGTTGAGGAAGAACAATCGGCTCTTCACGCGCGCTTCAAGCTCCTTGGATACGGCTCGGTGCCACTGGTCCAGCAGGTCTTCGCTCATCGGTCTCCGGTTGCTCGCTTCCACTGAAGAGTAGGGGGGCGATCAGCTCGCCTCCGGGCCCTACTCCGAGATCCGTTCGCGCGACTGGTCGACGACCCGTCGGGCCGAGTCGAAGCCCTCCCAGCCATCCTCCTGGACCGCGTGTCTAAACCAGGCCGGCAGATATTGGACAGCGACCCCTACCCCTCCGGCGCTCGAACCCGCAATATGTGCGCATGCTCGGGCGGCGTCGAACCAGCAGCGTTCCCGCGGTCGCGGCCGTGGCAGGCCAGTTCGGGCGCGACGTGGGCCAGTGCCTGGAGCGAATCGCCCGCACGGTGGAGCAGGCGCGCGCCCGAGGAGCGAAGCTCGTGGTCTTCCCCGAGGCGACGCTCGGCGGCTACCTCTACGAGCCTCGGTTGCAAGACAGCCGGGCGCCCGTCGGCCCGCCGCCCGCGCTCGCCCCGGACGGAGAAGAAGTGGCGCAGCTCGCGCGCATCGCCGGGCCCACCGTCGTCTGCGTCGGCTACACGGAGGCGGCGCCCGAAGGGCAGTACTCCAGCGCGGTCTGCGTGAGCGGAGACGGCGTGCTCGGCCGCCAGCGCAAGGTGCACATACCACCTGCCGAGCGCGGCGCCTACCTGCCCGGCCAGGGGTTCGAGGCCTTCGACACTCCGCTCGGGCGAATCGGCATGCTCGTCTGCTACGACAAGGTCTTCCCGGAGGCGGCCCGCGAGCTCTCCCTCGACGGCGCCCAGATCATCGCCTCGCTGGCGGCCTGGCCCGTCTGCCGGAAGAATCCGGCGCCGAGGATCCGCCAGGATCGCCAGGTGCGCCACTTCAACGTCCTCGACCAGGCGCGCGCGGTCGAGAACCAGGTCGTGTGGGTCTCGGCCAACCAGACCGGCCGCCTCGGCCGTCTGCGCTTCCCCGGGCAGGCGAAGGTGGTGCACCCCGACGGTCGCGTGCTCGCCACCACTGGGCTGTCCGCCGGCACCGCGCTGGCCCGGGTGGATGCGCTTGGAGTGGTCGCCGACACCCGACGCCATCTCTCGCACCTCGGCGATCGGCGCCCGCTTTCCTATCGCAGGTGGCCCGTCCCGGCCACCGTCGTCTAGCCTCTCAGGTCATGTGCGGGATCGCGGGAGGGTACGGCGGCGTTGGCGTGGACGAAGGGCGGCGCATGCTCGGCCGGCTCGTGCACCGCGGCCCCGACGACCAGGGCGACGTGCGGGTAAACGGGAGTTGGATCGGCCACCGGCGGCTCTCGATCGTGGACGTCGACGGCGGGCACCAGCCGCTGCGCAACGAGCCCGACGGCCTCTGGCTCGTGGGCAACGGAGAGATCTACAACCACGAGCAGGTGCGCGGCACGCTCGGGGGGGCGTCGTTCTCCACCAGCTCTGACAACGAGGTCGCGCTGCACCTGCTCGCCGACCGCGACCCTGGCCTCCTGGAGCAGCTGGAGGGCATGTACGCCCTGCTCGCCGCGGGCGACGACGGCTTCTTTCTCGCCGCCCGCGATCCGGTCGGCATCAAGCCGCTCTACTGGGCGCGCCGCGGCGGGAGCGTGCGCTTCGCGTCGGAGCTTTCGGCCTTCGACTCCGAGTGGCTCCCCCACGCCGAGGTCTTCCCGCCCGGGTGCCACTGGACGCCGCCGGGGGGGCTCGAGCGCTTCGCAGACGCGGTTTCGGAGAGCGCCGCCAAGCCGCACGGCGAGGCACGCCTCAATCCCGCGGCGCAGCCGCCGCCCGAGATCCTAGAGGCCACCCGCGAGATGCTCGTCTGCTCCGTGGAGCGCCAGATGATGGGCGACGTGCCGGTGGGGGTCTTCCTGTCCGGCGGCCTGGATTCCAACCTGGTGGCCGGAATCGCCGCCCGCTACCTCTCCGACCGCGGCGAGCAGCTCAAGACCTTCGCCGTCGGACTGAAGGACAGCGCCGACCTGATGGCTGCCCGCGAGGCGGCGCAGCTCCTGGACAGCGAGCACCACGAGCGCGTCTACACCGCGCAGGAGGCGCTCGACGCCGTGCCCAAGGTGGTGCGCGCCATCGAGCACTTCGACCCGTCGCTGGTGCGCAGCGCCGTGCCCAACTACCTGCTCGCGGAGGCGACCGCGAAGCACGTCAAGGCTGTGCTCACCGGCGAGGGCGCAGACGAGCTCTTCGCCGGCTACGAGTACTTGCGCGACTTCACGGGCGCCGCCGAGCTCCAGCGCGAGCTCGTGCGCACGGTGGAGGACCTGCACAACCTCAACCTCCAGCGCTGCGACCGGGTGACGATGGCCCACGGGCTCGAGGCCAGGGTGCCCTTCCTCGACCGCCAGGTGATCGAGTTCGCGCTCGAGCTCCCGGCCGAGTGGAAGCTGGCTCCACCGGGCGAGCCGGAGAAGCGCCTGCTCCGCGACGCCTTCACCGGCTGGCTGCCCGACGAGCTGCTGTGGCGCGAGAAGTCCCAGTTCGGGGACGGCAGCGGCGCGGCCTCGGTGCTCAAGAACCACATGGAGGAGACCATCAGCGAGGAAGATTTCGAGCGCGACCGGGGACTGACCCAGCCCGCGCTGCGAACGCGCGAGGAGCTCGCCTACTACCGCATCTTCGCGCAGCACCTGCCGGGCGTCCGCCCGGAGCGCACCGTGAGCCGCTTCGCCACCGCGTAGACGATCGGCCCAGGGCGCGGGCCCCGGCCCCCGGGCGCCGCCCGAGAGGGGTAGGTTTCCACCATCTTGCTACCTTTCAACCATGCCCCTGAACATCAAGGACCCCGAGGCCGAGCGCCTTGCCGCGGAGGTAGCGGCGCTCGCTGACGAAACCAAGACCCGCGCGGTGAGGATCGCGCTCAAGGAGCGCAAGGAGCGCCTCTCGCTCCAAGCCCCCCGCGGACGACGCCAAGAGGCGCTGCGCAGGTTCCTCTCCGAGGAGGCCTGGCCGCAGGTGCCGGATGACGTGCTCGGCGAGCCGCTCAGCCGGAAGGAGCGTGAGCAGATCCTCGGCTACGGCCCGGCAGGCGTGTGATCCTCGACAGCTCGGCGATCGTCGCCGTCCTTATACGCCAACCCGGCCATGAGCCGCTGCTCGAGCGCCTCGCCGCGGCAGACGTGGTAGGCGTCGGGGCACCGACCCTCACCGAGACCGGGATCGTGCTCGCCGCGAGGCTTGGGCCGACGGGCAAGAGCCTGCTGGCGCGGTTCGTCCAGGAGAGCGGTTCCTCGGTGATCCCGTTCGGCGACGAGCATTGGGGTGTCGCTGTCGACGCCTTCCTTCGCTTCGGCAAGGGCCGTCATCCGGCGGCGCTGAACTTCGGCGACTGCCTCACCTACGCGGCCGCGCAGCTCGCGGGGCTCCCGCTCCTGTGCCTCGGCGACGACTTCGCGAAGACCGACCTCGAGCTCGTGAGCTGACCGGGGTGGGGCAACGCCCGCAGAGCCTCTTTCCCTCCTCTCGGCCGGCCGCTAGTGCTAGTCCGGCAGGACCACCGTCTTGAGCGCCGTGCACTCGTCGATCGAGTAGCCGAGTCCCTCGCGTCCGATTCCGGAATCGGGCTTGCGCCCACCGAAGGGAAAGTGGCCCACGCCGTGGGCTGGGGCGTCGTTGACGGTGACCATCCCGCACTCCAGCGCGCGAGCGGCGCGCCACACCTGCTTGAAGTTGGAGGAGAAGACGCACGAGTCCAGGCCGAAGCGCGACCGGTTGGCCGCCTCGATCGCGGCGTCGAGGTCGCGCACGGAGACGATCGGGAGTACCGGCCCGAAGGTCTCCTCCCAGACGATCCCCGCCTCCAGGGGCACGTCGGCCAGCACGGTCGGCTCGAAGTAGCTGCCATTGCCATCGCCACCGAGCAGCACCTGCGCGCCCTTCTCGACCGCGTCGTCGACCAGTGCCTTGACGCGCTCGACGGCGCCCGCGCTGATCAGCGGACCGACGTCCACGCCGTCCGCTCGCGGGTCCCCCAGCGTGTAGCCCCGCGCCTCGGCGACCGCCTGCTCGACGTAGTCGGCGTAGATCGCCTCCTCGACGAAGACGCGACTCACCGCGTCGCAGCGCTGGCCCGCGTTCTTGAAGGCGCCGTTCACCGTCTTGGAGACCGCCAGCTCGAGGTCGGCGTCGGCGAGGACGAGCGCGGCGGCGTTTCCGCCGAGCTCGAGGTGGAGCGGCTTGGGCCCTGCCAGCTCAGTGATGCGCCGGCCGATCTTCGAGGAGCCGGTGAACGAGAGCATGGAAACGTCCGGGTGGCTGGCTATGAGGTCGCCGATTTGCGCGCCGCGACCGGTCACGAGGTTGAGCACGCCGCGCGGGAGCCCAGCCTCCTCGAATGCACGCACGAAGAGCGTCAGCGCGATCGGGTCGTCGGAGGGCGCCTTTGCGACGACCGTGTTGCCGGCGGCGATCGCCGGAATGATCTTCGACGCCGACAGGAAGAGCGGGTAGTTGAAGGGCCCGATCGCTGCAACGGTTCCCACGGGCTCGCGCATGACGATGCCCGACTTCCCGTTCGCATCGGGGATCCAGTCGCCCGGCAAGTACTCCCCGAAGATCTTGCGGACTTCCTCGCGCACGAGCTCAAGGCGCTCCCGGCTCGCCGTGGCCTCCGACTTGGCCTGGCTGGGCGTCTTGCCGAGGTCGACGACGATCGCGTCGATGAAGGTGTCGAAGTGCTCGGCCATGATCTCCGCCGCCCGCTTGCAGACCTCGAGCCGCTCGGCGGCCGTCATCTCGCGAAACCGCGAGCGCGCCCTGCGCGCGGCGCGATGGCCGCCTCGAGGTCCTCCTCCCCCGCCGCCTGCGCCGTGGCGATCGTGTTGTCGTCGATCGGCGAGCGGACCTCGAAGGTCTCGCCGCTCTGCCCGGCTCGCCACTCCCCGTCGATCAGGAGCTGGAGCGTGGGTGGAGCGCCGTCGGAGGCGCGGACGGCCTTCTCGAAGACCCCGGGCAGCTCTATCGAGGTCGGCTCGTCGAGCGTTGGCATGACTTCGGCTTGGCCCACGGTGGCTCCCTCGCGTTGCGTACCCTTTTTGGAGATGAGGCTCGGGCGACGCCCTAAGAAGCTGGAGCCCGGCGAATATCCTCCCACCTTCACGCACGGCTGGCTCCGGCTCGTGCTGCCGAGTGCCTCTCCAGCCGAGGCCAGATCCATCCTGGAGGGCATGCGTCGGCAGGGCTGGACCGAGGCGGAGGTGGCGCAGCGGCTGCTGCCCTTCATGCCGCCGGGTGCGCTGGCCTCTCCAGAGGGCGGCAAGGCCGCGGCTGTCGCACCGCCGGCGGTCGCGGTACCTCCGCGCGTCTCGACGAAGTGGCTCGACGGGCATCTTCCCGCGATGGATCGGACGCAGATCCGGCTGGTGGTGGAGGAGCTAGAGCGACGAGAATGGCCGCCGACGGATCTGGCCGTGGCGGTGCTCCCTCATCTGCTCCCCAAGCTCCCAACGGAGGACGCCGACGCCATCCTGACCGGCCTCGGGGACCTCGGGCTGAGCGACGATGAGATCGCCCGCCTGGCGCCGAGGAGTTGAGCGGATCAGAACAAGGTCACGGCCTCCGTCACGGGCGCCACACGCTCGGCCAGAGCGCGAAGCGCCTGCGGCTGAGGGCGGCGCGAAGGACGCCTCGTCGGTCACCCGATCTTGCGCCCGCGGCGGAAGCTGACGAGCTCTTCGCGCTCGTTGCCTCCGGAGATCCGAGCGCCAGCGCCTCGCCGACGTTCCGCGCGTAGAACTTGTACTCGAGGACCTTCGGCTCCAGCGGAGTGGTGTCCTTGGTCATCAGGACGCGGCCGAAGCTGCCGAGCGGCACTTCGACCCGCTCGCCGAGGCTGAACACCTCGCCCGCGTCCTGCGCCACGCCCTTGGAGTACTCCTGGCGGTAGGAGAGGCCCACCTTCGGCTCGGCGGGCATGGCGATCCCCGCCTGCGCGCCGTCCACGCCGGCCTCGAAGGAGCCCGCGGTGGACTTCACCTTGCCGTTCTCGTACTCCTTGGTGTCCTCGCCGAGGTACCAGACATTGCCGGCCTTGTCCTGGGCGTACCAGTCGAACGTGTCCTCGACGACCCCCTTGCCGGCCTCGGTCAGCGTGTCGCGCACCACCCGCGCCGTCACGCCGTTGGCGATCTTCTTGGTCTTGCGGGCCACCGTGACCACGACCCGCCCGTTCGTCCCGTCGGGGCCCGTCTCGCGGTAGACGCGCCGGTCTCCCGGCGTCAGCGGGAGGTAGGGGTTGTCGATCTTCGTCGTGAACTCGGCGGGATCGAGCTTGACGACAGCGCTGCCCACCGGGAGCGCCTTCGCGCTCCCAGCGGTCTTCCCCGTCGCCTGCGTCGCACCCGCGTCCACTCCGCACGCGGTCACGGCCAACGCCGCGCCCACCGCTCCCAGAGCAATCTTCGCTGTCGGTTGCCTGGCCATCTCCTGGCTCCGTTCCTCGGTCGCCGGCGACGGGATTGCCACCGGGTGACGATGTCTAGAGCCGGTGCGTGAGAGTCCGATGAGCGCGGCCCGGCGGGAAACCGCGCCAGATCACGGTCCGACGTCAGGCTGCTTGGCGTCGCTCCGCGCGGGCTCGCGCCTTCGCCGCCTCCACCTCGCGGTTCTTGGGCTCAGCCGAGGTGGTCAGCTCGGCGAGCAGCTGGCTCGAGGCGTCCGCGACCACGTCCACGCCGCGTTCGAACGCGGCGATGTTGGCTTGCGAGGGGTGCGCGAAACCGCTGATCTTGCGCACGTATTGGAGGGCGGCAGCACGCACTTCCTGCTCGGTCGCCGACGGCTCGAAGTTATGGAGATTGTGAATGCTTCGACACATGCCGCGATCCTACGCGACAGAGCTGAGGGGTACAATCTGCCGGGGCGAGCCGGGCGCTGCCGCCTGTTCACGTCGACGGCCCACGTGAGCGTCAGCGCGTGCAGGTCGCCCGGCCGCGCCGCAGCACGCGCCCGTCGGCCGAGACGAATGCGTAGTCCGCCCGCCCGGGTCGCAGGTCGATGCGCAGCGCGCCGTCGACGCGGTCGTCGGCCCACGCCAGCCGGGGATCGCCGCGGTCGACCTCATAGCGGCTGCGTCCGCCGGCGCCCGCCACGAGCCCGATGATCCCCTCGCGCTTGCGCATCTCCTGGAGGTCGTGATCGTGACCGTTAACGACGAGTGCCGCGCGACCGCGCAGCGCCTCCCACAACGGCGCCACGTCGTCCTGGTCGCCGTGGAGGCCCGCCGAGTAGCGAGGGCGGTGCCAGAAGGCGAGGCGGCAGTCGCCGCCGGCCGCGACCTCGCGGCGCAGCCACCGCTGCTGGAGATCGCCGCGGCCGAGCGGCCCCTCGGAGTTGAGGCCGATGATCTGCCAGCCGGCGATCCGGAGGGCGTAGAAGTCGGGCGGACGGCGACCGGTGACCCGCGACCAGTACGGGTAGTAGCCGCGCTCGCGGCTGGGCCAGTCATGGTTTCCGGGTGTCGGCGCCGTGAGCTTCTTAAGGCGACCGTAAACGGTTTGGTAGTTGCGGGCGAACTCTTGCGCAGTGCCCGTCTCGTAGACGTCGCCGAGGTAGAGGAAGCGGTCCGGCCGACCGGCGACGATGCGAGCTGCCAGGCGCCGGGCAGCCGCCGATCCGTCCGCGCCGTCGCCCACGGCCCAAATAGTCGCCGCTCGCGTCGCTTTCGGGGCGGGAAAGTCGCCCCTCCGCTCGCCGGCCGACGAGGCAGGCTCACGTCCGCACGAGCCAGCCCCGACAACGCCCGCGACAACCACGGCCAGAAAGGCAACCGTGGGCCAGGCTCGCCGCATGTTGCGCCGTATCATCCCGAACGCGGGAGTCGGTAGGTCACTGGGGGACGAAGCGGCGTAACGGCGTCGAGGTCGTCGGCTTCGCGGAACAGGCACAGGACGCGTTGGGTCGGGCGAGCCGCGCTGGGCGCGAGGATGCCGCGAAATCCCTCCTTCCACAGTCGCTCTCCAATCGACTGAAACGCGGGCCACTGCCGATGGATCGGCTGAGGCGCCTTAAGACCGACCGCAACCAGACGATCACCGCTGGAGAGGTCGGCGACCCGTTCGACGTCGACTTGCCAGCGCCACAGATCCCTCGGCATCTGACGGTCGGGAGGTATCGCGAAACTGGTCCTCCATCTGGATGCAGTTGGGCCGGATGGAGGCTCGGGCCTTGAGCCGCCGCGGGACACCGTCTGGGGCTCGGCTGACGCCCCTCGCGGAGGACGGGCAAGCTTCTTGCGCGG
>Ga0183260_10000335_pt1 | contig 38752 bp, 39 predicted proteins | sample AntDrymUQ4972206_2_FD_129768 | JGI IMG/M metagenome (GOLD analysis project Ga0183260, IMG submission 129768) | Polar desert sand microbial communities from Dry Valleys, Antarctica - metaG UQ497 (22.06) (version 2) (version 2) | ecosystem: Environmental > Terrestrial > Soil > Desert | place... | reverse complement strand
CGGACGTTTCAATTATCGATTCCGACGGTGACGGCTACGTTGATCGGGCCTACGTGGTCGACGCGCGAGCGCAGCTCTACCGGTTGGACATCGAGGACGCCAATGGCGCTGCGCGCCCGTTTTCGGACTGGAGAATCACCAAAATTGCCGCCATGAACGACGGCATTGGGGGCACAACTGGAACGCGCAAGATTTTCTTTGCGGCCGACGTTGTGCTGACACGCAACTACTCCGCAATTTTGTTTGGAACTGGCGATCGGGAGAAGCCACTCACTGGAACGACCAACGATCGTTTCTTCCTGGTCAAGGACACACGCGTTGCGAAGGGTGAGCCCACTACGGTGACCTTGATTACTGAAAGCGCGCTGACGCCGATCGGAGTCGACGGCGCAACCACCGACGAACAAGGTTGCTCGTACGCGCTCGCCTCCAACGGTGAAAAAGTGATCAACCAGCCGATCACTTTCGGCGGTATTACCTACTTCTCGACGAACCGGCCATTGCCGGCGGGTACAGGAAGCTGCACACGAAGCCAATCACGCGCCTATCAGTTGCCTCTTGTGTGCCAGATGCCCACGTACCGGAATCTTGTGGGAGACGGGCTCCCGCCGTCGCCTGTAGTCGGTTACGTGGATGTCGGTGGAGGCAAGCTCGTGCCGTTCGTGATTGGTGGCGGCGGCGAAACTAACTCGTCAATCGAAGGCGAGCGTGCTCGCATACCCATCCCGGCCAAGCGCAAGCGTTCGTTCTGGTTCATGGAGAACCGCGACCGTTAGGCGATCGTTAGGCGTCGTGTGTATCTGATACCTGTCGAAAGGGTCTGGCGCGGGCCCTGGTCAGACTCGGTTAGGCTGTGGCATCCAATGTCTGCACGGCAGCTTCAACGGCCGCTCCGACGTGTCAACGCGCCTTCGCAAGAACCGCTCCAATCCGGAGTGGATTGCCCGTCATATCAACGACCCGTACGTCAAGCGCTCTGTTGCCGAGGGTTTTCGCTCACGCGCGGCTTACAAACTGTCCGAGATTGACGACAAGGATCACCTGCTGCGGCCTGGCATGATTGTGGTCGATCTAGGAGCCGCGCCCGGCAGTTGGACCCAAGTGGCGCGCCAGCGCCTGATGGGTCGCAATGGAGACATCAACGGGAGGCTTATCGCGCTGGATCTGTTGCCCATTGACCCGCTGCCCGGGGTCGAACTTCTGCAGGGCGATTTTCATCACGAAACCGTCGAGAAGGACCTCGTGACGCTATTGGGCGGGGGTAGGGTTAACGTTGTTTTATCCGACATGGCGCCGAATTTGTCGGGCGTTGCGGCCGCTGATTCGGCGCGCAGCCTGCTTCTGGCGGAGCTTGCTGCCGATTTTGCCGTCAAATATCTGCAACCTGACGGCGCTTTTCTCGTCAAAGCTTTCCAAGGCAGCGGCTACAGTCAGTACGTCGAGCGGTTAAAGAAGGCATTTCGCTCCGTTACCGTTCGCAAACCCGCGGCTTCGCGTGAGACGTCGGCAGAGGTCTATTTATTGGCACGTCAATTGCGCTAGTGGGGTTTAGAATTTGCTATACGTACCCAACTGTCGTTGGAATCGCCTGAGTTCCATGTATCTGGAACGATCGGGCGCATAGAGGAGCACGCTTTTGAACAACAACATGTTTGCGAAGGCCGCCATCTGGATGGTGATCGCGTTGGTCCTGTTCACGGTTTTCAAGCAGTTCGAAAGCCGTCAGAAGCCAACTGAAAGCGTGAGCTACACGCAGTTCATGGATCAGGCCAAGGCGGGGCAGATCAAGCGCGTCGACGTCGAGGGACGCAACCTGAACGTCACCCCAGCCGAAGGCAGCAAGTACACGCTGACGTCGCCCGGTGACTTGTGGATGGTGGATGACCTGCGCAAAGCCGGCGTTCAGGTTTACGGCAAAGCAGAGGAAGGACAATCTTTGCTGACGACGATCTTTGTGTCGTGGTTCCCGATGCTGTTGCTGATTGGCGTGTGGATATTTTTCATGCGGCAGATGCAGGGCGGTGGCCGGGGTGGTGCGTTCTCGTTCGGCAAGTCGCGCGCGCGCCTGCTCGATGAAACCAACAACGCGATCACATTTGCCGACGTCGCGGGTTGCGACGAGGCAAAAGAAGAAGTGCACGAGTTGGTCGAGTTTCTTCGTGATCCTTCCAAGTTTCAAAAACTGGGCGGCAGAATTCCGCGCGGTGTATTGCTGGTCGGTTCTCCGGGCACCGGCAAGACTTTGCTAGCGAAGGCCATCGCGGGTGAAGCGAAGGTCCCATTCTTCTCGATCTCCGGTTCGGATTTCGTGGAAATGTTTGTCGGCGTTGGCGCCGCACGTGTGCGCGACATGTTCGATCAGGCAAAAAAACACGCGCCGTGCATCATCTTCATCGATGAGATTGACGCGGTCGGCCGTCAGCGCGGGGCGGGGCTGGGCGGCGGCAACGACGAACGTGAGCAGACGCTGAATCAGATGCTGGTCGAGATGGACGGCTTCGAGACCGGCCTGGGTGTGATCGTCGTCGCAGCAACAAACCGTCCCGACGTGCTCGACCCCGCGTTGTTGCGGCCTGGCCGCTTCGATCGTCAGGTCGTAGTGCCACTGCCGGATATTCGCGGTCGCGAACAAATTCTCAACGTGCATATGCGCAAGGTGCCGATTGGCGCCGACGTGCGTGCCGATCTGCTGGCGCGCGGTTCGCCGGGGTTTTCCGGCGCGGATCTGGCTAACCTGGTCAACGAAGCGGCGTTGTTTGCGGCACGGCGCAGCGGGCGCGTCGTCGAGATGGTCGATTTCGAGAAGGCCAAGGACAAGATCATGATGGGCGCGGAGCGCAAGTCCATGGTCATGACCGAGGAAGAGCGCACCAACACGGCGTACCACGAAGCGGGCCATACGCTGGTTGCCAAACTGATGCCGAAGTCCGATCCCGTTCACAAGGTCACGATCATCCCGCGCGGCCGAGCGCTGGGTCTGACGATGCAACTGCCCGAGCAGGATCGTTATGCGTACGACCGGCAGTATCTGTTGAGTCGCATTGCAGTGCTGTTCGGTGGCCGCATCGCCGAAGAAGTTTTCATGAATCAGATGACGACCGGCGCCAGCAACGACTTTGAGCGGGCTACGCAAATGGCGCGCGACATGGTCACGCGCTACGGCATGAGCGATGCACTCGGCCCAATGGTGTATGCCGAGAACGAAGGCGAGATTTTCCTCGGACGCTCGATCACCAAGACCACCAACGTATCCGAAGAAACGATGAAAAAGGTCGACGCGGAAATCCGTCGCATCATCGATGAGCAGTACGCGATAGCGCGCCAGCATATCGAGGGAAATCGCGACAAGATCGAGGCGATGGTCAAGGCCTTGCTCGACTGGGAAACGATCGATACCGAACAGATCGATGACATCCTGGCAGGCCGTCCGCCGCGTCCTCCGAAGTCGACGGGTTCGGTCCCGCCGCCGTCGGGAGGCAAGTCGGCCAGTGATCCCGAAGTCGTGGTGCAGCCGGCATAGCGATCGCGCGGATGCAAGAAAGGCCGGAGCCCTCCGGCCTTTTTTTTTGAGTTCCTACAATGAACCTGATGCGTACGCAGGATGTCGAGAGGCAAACGCCGCCCGTGTGGCGGGTGCGGGGCCGCGCGTTACCGCTGGATCGCGTGCTTGTCATGGGTATCGTCAACGTCACGCCTGATTCGTTTGCCGATGACGGAAAGTATCTCGATCAAACAGCTGCGCTCGCTCATGCGCGCCGTCTGACCGACGACGGTGCCGACATCATCGACATCGGTGGTGAATCGACGCGTCCCGGCGCCATTGACGTTTCTGCTAACGAAGAGATCGCACGTGTGATGCCATTGCTCGAGGCACTGGTGGGCGCTGGAGTGACGGTGTCGGTCGACACCAGCAAGCCCGAGGTGATGCGCGCTGCGCTGGCGGCGGGCGCTGCGATCATCAATGACGTACGCGCCTTGCGCGAGCCCGGTGCGCTGGAGGCCGTGGCCGCGGCCGACTGTGGGCTGATATTGATGCATATGCAGGGCACGCCCCGCACGATGCAGCGGGCACCGCAGTATCACGACGTTACCGGTGAGGTTTTGCAGTTTCTATCGCAGCGAATCGGGCAGGCCTGCGCGCACGGGATCGATGTCGCGCGCATTGCGGTGGACCCGGGGTTCGGTTTCGGCAAGAGCATCGAGCATAATTTCACGCTGTTATCCGAACTTTCGGCACTGCAACGCCTGCAGCGTCCGGTGGTTGTTGGACTCTCGCGAAAATCGATGCTGGGAAAGGCTTCGGGGCGGCCGGTCGACGAGCGACTTGCCGCGTCGGTCGCAGCAGCGGTACTGGCAGCCGAGCATGGCGCGAGAATCGTGCGCGTGCACGACGTTGCCGCGACGTGCGATGGCCTGGATGTGTTGCGAATGATGTTGACCAAGGGAACGACGAGCAGATGAGCACCAAGCGCAAGTACTTTGGCACCGACGGTGTACGCGGCACCGTCGGCGAAGCGCCGATTACGCCTGAATTTGTATTGCGACTGGGTCAGGCGGCCGGCCGCGCGCTAAGGGCAATTGCGGGCACCGCCGGCGATCAGCATCCGACCGTGCTGATCGGCAAGGACACCCGCATCTCGGGTTACATGCTCGAAGCCGCGCTCGAGGCAGGATTGTCCAGCGCCGGAGTAGATGTGGTGCTGTGCGGCCCGCTGCCCACACCGGGTGTCGCGTACCTGACGCGCACGCTGCGACTGGACGCGGGAATCGTAATCAGCGCATCGCACAATCCTTATCCGGACAATGGCATCAAGTTTTTTTCGGCGCGTGGCACCAAGCTGCCCGATGACGTCGAGGCTCGAATTGAATCGGAGCTTGAGCGCCCGTGGCACTGCGTCGAGTCAAAGCGGCTCGGCAAAGTGCGGCGACTCGACGATGCAGCCGGCCGGTACATCGAGTTTTGCAAACGCACCTTTCCGAGCGAAGCTGATCTCAAGGGCCTCAAGATTGTCGTTGACAGCGCACATGGCGCTGCCTACCACGTGGCGTCGCCGGTATTTCACGAACTCGGCGCCGAAATCGTCTCGCTTGGCGCCGCGCCGAATGGCACCAATATCAACGACGGGGTCGGTGCAGTACATGCCGGTCACCTGGCCGAAGCGGTAAAGACACATAAAGCTGATTTTGGAATCGCACTCGATGGCGATGCAGACAGAGTCGTCATCGCCGATGCAGATGGACGCATTTATAACGGGGATGAACTGCTGTACATCGTGGTGCGCGATCGCATGCGTCGACAGCGTGCTGTGAAGGGCGTTGCCGGCACTTTGATGACCAATTACTCGCTCGAGCGAAAACTTCGCGAGATCGGCGTGCCGTTTGCACGCGCTGCAGTCGGCGATCGATATGTGCTCGAGTTGCTGCAGGAAAAGGGATGGCTCTACGGCGGCGAAGGTTCGGGCCACTTGCTTTTTCTTGACTGCCACACCACCGGTGACGGAATCGTGAGCGCGCTGCAGGTTCTGTCGGCGGTGCGACGCCAGCAGATATCACTCGCAGAGATGACGTCGGATCTAGTTCTGATGCCCCAGGCGCTCGTCAACGCGGCGGTGGAGCGCGGCTTCGAATGGCGCTCTCACAAGGCTCTCGTTGCGGCGGTATCCGATGCCGAACGCGAACTCAACGGCAGAGGCCGCGTGCTGATCCGGCCGTCGGGAACCGAGCCGGTGCTGCGCGTAATGGTCGAAGCCTCCGAAGTCGATATTGCTGAAGCGATGGCACAGCGCCTCGCATCGACCGTCCGCCCTACGCTTAATTAAAAAAGCTTGCGAGCTGCGGCGCGCAGTCGCGTCGCGCAGTTGCGCCGAGCCCTGTCTTGCGTTGGTCATCAAAATTTAACGTGTTGGTCATGCACGCAGTTGAAACTCGGGGTCATCGCTTCGGCCGATCCGGCGAAGCTCGATCCCCCCCGCAGACTGCATCGCTGGAGACACGCATGTCGCATGATGACGAAGCCATTACCAATGACTCACCCAATCCACACATCAATGACCTGATCGATCGACGCCTGCAGGACTCAAAGCGTCGCAGTCTGTTCAAGAGCGGGATGGGACTGGCCGCGTTGTCGTTCATTGGTAGCGGCTCCGCAATGCTGGTGGGATGTGGTGGCGACGATGATCCTGCGCCGGCACCTGCACCTGCACCCGCACCCGCACCCGCACCGCCACCCCCACCACCACCGCCGGCAGGTCCGGCTCGTCCGTCCGCGCTAGGTTTTGGCGCCGTGCCCAAGAGCTTGGCCGACTCAGTCGTACTCGCGTCGGGCTACACGTCGAGCGTCCTGTTTCGTCTAGGTGACCCGATCGCTGCGGGGGTTCCTGCGTATGCCAACGACGGCACGGATGCCGCAAACACCTTCGATCGACGCGCCGGGGATCACCACGACGGCATTTATTACTTCGGGCTCAGCGCGAACGGGACATTCTCGGCCACGTCGTCCGATCGCGGCTTGTTGGTGCAGAACCACGAAGCGATCACGCCGGTGTTCCTGCACCCGACTGGACAGACGATCGTCGCCGGTGCGCGCACCGTAGCCGACGAAGTGCTGCGCGAGTTCTACGTGCATGGGGTGAGCGTCATCGAAGTGACCCGCACAGCGGGTGCCTGGTCGTACAACCAAAGTTCGACATTCAACCGCCGCGTTCACACGCTGACGCCGGTGGAGCTCTCCGGCCCGGCGCGTGGCTCGGCGCAGATGATCACCAAGTTCTCTACCGACGGTACGCGCACGCGCGGGACGATCAATAATTGTGCGCACGGCTACACGCCCTGGTACACCTACCTGGCGTGTGAAGAGAATTGGGCAGGTTACTTTCGGCGTGTGACCGCAACCGATAACCCGAATCGGACCACGAACGAGCTGACTTCGCTCGCGCGCTACGGCGTGGCGGGCAACGGTCGAGAATTGTGGGCGACCGTCACGCCGGACACGGCCGACGACTTGTACGGCCGCTGGAACGCGGAGGTTCGTGGCGCAAGCTCCGCGGCTGATTACCGCAACGGCCCGAACACCTTCGGCTGGAACGTCGAGATCGATCCCTACAATCCGACGTCGACCCCGAAGAAACGCACGGCAATGGGCCGCATCGCGCACGAAGGCGCGTGGCCGGCGAAAGCTGTCGCCGGCAAGCCGGTGGTGTTCTATATGGGTTGCGATTCGCGCAACGAATATGTCTACAAGTATGTTTCGAACGCCGTCTGGAATCCGGCCGACGCAACGCTCGGTCTGGCCGCCGGCGACAAGTATCTCGACGACGGCAAGTTGTACGTGGCCCGATTCAACGCCGACGGTACCGGCCAATGGCTCGAGCTTTCGCTGTCGAATCCCGTCGTTGCCGGATATGCCACCTATGCCTTCGCGGACGCGGCCGACGTAGCGCTCAATTCGCGGCTCGCCGCGGACGCGGTTGGCGCTACCAAGATGGATCGGCCCGAGTGGGGCGCAGTGGATCCCCTGAACGGCGACGTCTACTTGACGCTCACCAACAATAACGCGACGCTGCGTCCGCTGGCCGCCACCGACGCCGCCAATCCACGGCATTACAACGATCCGCGCACCACCGGCACCGCGCAGCGCGGCAATCCGAACGGGCACATCATCCGCTGGCGCGAGACTTCGCCTGAAGTGCTCAACTTCAACTGGGACATTTTCCTGTTCGGCGCGCGTTCAACGATCGCCGATCCGAACATCAACGTGTCGGCGCTGACTGCGGAAAACGATTTCTCAAGCCCCGATGGCCTGTGGTTCAGCCTGGCCACCAACATCTGCTGGATTCAGACCGACGACGGCGCGTATACCGATGTCACGAACTGTATGTTGCTGGCGGCACTGCCGGGCGGCGTCGGTGACGGCGGCGTGCGCACGATCACCAGCACCGACGCGTTGGGTGCCACCAAGCAGACGCAGACGTATGTCGGCGCAGCGCAGGGCACCAAGTTGCGCCGCTTTCTGGTTGGGCCGAAGGATTGCGAAATCACTGGCATTACCGAGACTCCGGACGGGTCCACAATCTTCGTCAACATTCAGCATCCTGGCGAGGACACGCCGGCGGCAGTGATCGGCGACCCGACGATGTACACCAGCCACTGGCCCGATGGAGGCATGGCGCGGCCGCGGTCGGCCACCATCGCGATCACGAAAACCGGCGGCGGTCCGGTCGGAGTCTGACGATCGCTTCACTGGATCGAGGGGAGGCGCTTGCCTCCCCTTTTTTGGTCTGACACCCTATGGATGGCTATCTCAAACTTACGGCGTTTGCGATTGCGCTCTGGTCGGCGACGCCGGTAGCGGCGCAGGACGCGCTGCGTGGCAAACGGGTCTATCTCGACACCGCGCGTCTTGCGAATGCGAGCGTCAGCTGTGTCGACTGTCACCTAGGTTTGCCGCCCGGCTTGTTCGGTATCGGGCGTGCCGCCAACAATCCGGCAATCGTTGCCAACGCCCTGAACACGATTCCGCAGTTGACACCGCTGCGTGGTCGCCTATCTGCACAAGACATTGCCGATGTCGCCGCCTATATCGGCAACCCGGGCGTGCCGAGTCCGACGCTGCGGGTGAGCGCCCAATCGCCTTTGGGCACGCAAAGCAGTGATCGGCTCGACTTCGGCGCGGTGCTGCCAAGTCAAACCTCTGCGCGCGGAACAGTTCGTTTGGCCAATGACGGTGCGTTGCCACTGCAGTTGACGAGCAACGTTCGCATTGTCGGGCCCAACATGGCCGAGTACTTGGTGGCCGATAGCGGCTGCGCTGCGTCGGTCACATTGGCAGCCGGACAATCCTGCGAGATCGGTATCACGTTTCGACCGGCATCGGGCAGCGGTGGATTGAGAAGAGCGGCGGTGCAGACCGATCACGATTGGGTAGGGGGGACGGCCGCCATTGCGCTGTTAGGCACGGCTGAAAGCGGTGCGGCCAATCCGCCGGTTGGTACGTCGGGTGGCGGCGGCGCGCTCGGTGGCTGGATATTGGCGATTCTCCTCGCCGGACTGACGCGGTGGTCTCGCTCAGCCGCTGCCAGGTAGCTCAGTAACGCTGGCGCGCGCCAGTAGACACATCTCGGCGCGGATGTGCATCAAATGAGCGCTTGACGTCATTGATCATTTAGACGATTATCGAAATATGAAAACGACAGACGCGGTCCGCGCGCTCGCTGCGCTCTCCCAGGACACTCGGTTGGACGTCTTTCGGCTGTTGGTCCAGCAGGGGGCGAGCGGGCTGGCTGCAGGCGAGATCGCCGAAGAGTTGGGCGTTTCACCGGCGACGCTGTCGTTTCACCTGAAGGAGCTCGCCCACGTCAAGCTGGTCACTGCGCGGCAGGATGGGCGATTCGTTTTTTACGCAGCCAATTTTCCGACGATGAATCGTCTGCTCGAATTCTTGACCGCGAACTGCTGTGCGGTGGACTCGGCTGCATGCGGTGCCGCCGTGATGGCCTGCGCTCCTTCGTCCAACGCCCGTAAGCCCACCAGAAAGGCAAGAGCATGAAACGCTTTCACGTACACGTTGCGGTCAAGGACCTCGAATCGAGCATCCGCTTTTACTCGGCCCTGTTCGGCGCCGAGCCGACCGTGAGCAAGTCGGACTATGCGAAGTGGATGGTCGACGATCCGCGCATCAATTTCGCGATCTCACAGCGCGGAGATCACATCGGCGTCAATCATCTGGGGCTGCAGGTCGACTCCGACGAAGAGTTGGAGGCCCTGCGCGGGCAGGCCGAATCGGCCGATCTCTCCGCGTCGGCGCAGAGTGGAACGTGCTGCTATGCGCGTTCGAACAAGTATTGGTACACCGATCCGCAAGGCGTGGCGTGGGAGACCTATCACACGCTGGCGCAGGTCGAATTTTTCGGCACCGACAACGACGCGCCGTCACGTCCCGCTAGTGAAAGCGAGTCACAGTCATCGTGCTGTGCGCCGCTAAGCGCATCTCAGCCATCCAAGATCGGGCGCGCAAGCGCCTCATGTTGCAGATAAGGGAGCGCGGCGATGAGCGAGCAAGCTAAGCACGTTCTGTTTCTTTGTACGGGAAACTCCGCGCGTTCCATCATGGGTGAAGCATTGCTGAATGCGAGGTCGAAGAATCGCGCCTTCATCGGGCATAGCGCAGGTAGTCACCCTGCGGGACAGGTCAACCCGCTGACGATCGAATTGCTGCAGAAGAGTCGTGTATCGACTGACGGGCTGCGCAGCAAAAACTGGGACGAATTTGCGCGCCCCGATTCACCGAAGCTCGACTTCGTCTTTACGGTCTGCGACAGTGCGGCAGGCGAAACGTGTCCGTTGTGGCCGGGGCAACCGGTGACGGCGCATTGGGGCGTCGAAGATCCGGCGGCCGTCGAAGGCGATGATGACACCAAGCGCAAGGCGTTCTTGCGTGCATTCACGACGCTGCAGCGCCGCCTCGACTTTTTCCTCGCTCTGCCGCTGGATAAAATCGACGGACTCGCGCTGAAGCAGCGGCTCGACTCGATCGGCAAGAGTTGACTGAGCGCTACTCGGCAGGTCAGCGGCTGGCGGCTGAAGCGCTCGGGTCGGCGCTGCTTCTGGCGGCCGTCGTTGGCTCGGGGATCATGGGTGAGCGTCTGGCGGGCGGCAATGTCGCCATTGCATTGATTGCGAACACGGCAGCGACCGGGGCCATGTTGTTCGTCTTGATCACGATCTTCGGCCCGGTCAGCGGGGCGCACTTCAATCCGGCCGTCAGCGTGGTTGCGACGCTTCAACGCAACATCACGTGGTCGGTGTGCGCCGCCTACGTTGCTGCGCAAGTAGCGGGTGCATTGATCGGTGTCGCTGCCGCGCACGCAATGTTCGAAATGCCGATCGTGCAGGTGTCGCTGAAGCCGCGCTCCGGCGCCGCGCAACTATTCAGCGAGTTCATCGCGACGTTCGGTTTGATTACATGCATTCTCGCGACGGTTCGCTTCGCGCCGTCGCGGATAGCGGCCGCGGTCGCCGTTTACATCACGGCCGCCTACTGGTTTACTGCGTCGACGTCGTTCGCCAACCCAGCGGTCACCCTGGCGCGATCGGTCACCGATACATTTGCCGGCATCCGACCGATCGATGCACCGGCCTTCATCGCTGCCCAGCTTTGTGGCGCACTCGCGGCGATGCTCGTTATGTCCTGGCTGCTTTCGCCCCGGGATCGCCCGGCTCGCTAAGAAAACGGCGCTCGAGGCGCCGTTCCTTGTCCTGCTGCTGCGGCTAATTTTTTCTGGGAGGAAGCAACACGCGATCGATCACATGGACCACTCCGTTGGTCGCGCTCTTGTCAGCCCCGGTGACAAGCGCTTCTTCGACCGTGACGAAGTTGGCCGTTCTTGCCAGCGCTACGTTCGCGCCATTGACCGTCTTAAGGTTGCCCGGCTTCACTTCGGCGGCAGTCGCTTTGGCCGGCACGACGTGATAGGTCAGCACCTGCTTCAGCATTTCCTTGTTGCCCGCCAGCTCGCTCATGGTCTTCGCCGGTACCGCCTTGAATGCGTCGTTGGTGGGCGCGAAGACCGTAAACGGTCCCGTGCCCGACAACGTTTCAGTCAATCCGGTGTCACTGATGAGCTTCGACAGCGTCGACAGATTCGGATCCGAACCGATCACCTGCGCAACATTCTGTGGTTGCATCGAAGCACAGCCAGCCAGCGAAATCGCCAGCAGACCGAGCACGCAGGTTCGGCGGTTCATGACTTCTCCTGAAAAAAGCGCGATATTGCACCGGGCAAATTAGGCGAATCGAATGACAGCGGCGTGACATCGGAACGCATGCCGTGTGACAACGCGATGACCGGCGTCCCAGACGCCGCCTGTCACCTACATGTCACACGTCGCTCATAGACTGTTGCGATACAAAAACCGTGGCTTTTTCGTGGAGTTATCAATGAGAGTTTCGTTGCTGAAATCGCTGGCCGTCGTTGCGACGCTGGTAGCAGTGCCTGGCGTCGTCAGCGCGCAGGAGGTTACGGGTGCCGGCGCAACATTTCCGGCGCCGGTGTATGCCAAGTGGGCCGACGCGTACAACAAGGCAACCGGAATCCGCATCAACTATCAGTCCGTCGGGTCGGGCGCGGGAATGCGCCAGATCCGCGGCAAGACAGTTGACTTTGGCGCCTCTGACGCGCCACTGTCGGATGCCGACTTGGCCAAAGATGGATTGATTCAATTTCCGACGGTCATCGGCGGTGTCGTGCCGGTCGTCAACATCAAGGGCATTACTCCGGGGCAAATGAAGCTGACTGGCCCTGTGTTTGCCGACATCTACCTGGGTAAGATCACGCGCTGGAACGATCCGGCGATTGGCGCGCTGAACCCCGGCGTACCGTTGCCCGACGCGGCGATTGCGGTAGTGCGTCGCGCCGACGGCTCCGGCACCAGCTTCCTTTTTACGAATTACCTGTCGAAGGTCAGCCCGGAGTGGAAGGCCAAGGTCGGTGAAGGCACGGCGGTGAACTGGCCGACAGGCGCTGGTGGCAAAGGCAATGAGGGCGTCTCTGCGTTCGTGCAGCGCCTGCCGAATTCAATTGGTTACGTCGAGTATGCCTACGCCAAACAGAACAAGATGTCGTACGTTCAAATGCGCAACCAGGCCGGCAACTTCGTGGCTCCGAGTGACACGACGTTCAAGGCCGCAGCGGCCGGAGCGGAATGGTCCAAGAGCTTTAATCAGGTTTTGACCGATCAACCCGCCAAGGACGCATGGCCGATTACCGGCGCGACATTCATCATGATGCATGTCAAGCAGGACAAGCCACAGCAAGCGGCCGCCGCGTTAAAGTTCTTCGATTGGGCCTACAGCAACGGCGACAAGATGGCCGACGAGCTCGATTACGTCCCGATGCCCGACGCCGTTGAAGGCATTATCCGAACTCAATGGCGCAAGATCACTGACTCCGCAGGAAAGTCGGTCGTTAATTAGCATTCGCTCGCAGGGCCCGTCGACGACGGCCCTGGGATGTAATCAATTCCTCGCGTTACGATGAGCACCCTTGCAACGACTGGGCTGTCGTCTGCCGACATACGGCCCGCTGACGTGCCTGCGCTGCGACCCTCCGGACGATTAGGCGACGCCGTATTCGCGAACCTGACGCGATTGGCAGCGATCGTAACGCTATCGCTGCTGGTGGCGATCATCGTTTCGCTATTCATCGGCGCCTGGCCTTCAATTCGCCATTTCGGCCTGCCGTTTCTTTGGACTGCCGAATGGGATCCGGTGCAGGAAAAGTTCGGTGGCCTCGTGATGATCTACGGCACCGTCGCCACGTCGATCATCGCGTTGCTCATTGCGGTGCCCGTCAGTTTCGGAATCGCAGTCTTTCTGACCGAACTTTCACCCAAGTGGCTCAAGCGGCCGTTGGGAACCGCGATCGAATTGCTCGCAGCGATTCCATCCATCGTGTACGGAATGTGGGGGCTGTTGGTATTTGCTCCGATTCTTGCGCAGTACGTGCAGCAGCCTTTGCAGGCAGTGTTTGGTGGCGTCCCGATCATCGGTAGCCTGCTGTCGGGAGCGCCGGTTGGAATCGGGATCCTTTCGGCCGGGATCATTTTGGCCATCATGATCATTCCGTTCATCGCGGCGGTGATGCGCGATGTGTTCGAAGTAACGCCTGCACTGCTCAAGGAATCGGCCTATGGACTGGGCTCGACCACGTGGGAGGTCGTTTCGCGAGTCGTATTGCCCTACACCAAGGCGGGTGTAGTGGGCGGAATCATGCTCGGCCTTGGCCGCGCGCTGGGAGAAACGATGGCCGTGACATTTGTGATCGGCAACTTCAACCAGCTCGACACGCTGTCGTTGTTCCAGGCGGCGAATTCAATCACCTCGGCGCTGGCGAATGAATTTGCCGAAGCGACGCCGGGGCTGCACGAGGCTTCGCTGATCTATCTCGGATTGGTTCTGTTTTTCATCACGCTCGTGGTGTTGTCGCTGTCCAAGCTGCTGCTGCTTCAGATGCGACGTTCCGAAGGCAAGGAAACATGAGCGCCGTTCAATTGGCCAAGCCCGCTGACTACCGGTTGCCGCTGCATCGGCGCCGCAAGCTGATCAATTCGATCGCGTTGGTGCTATCGCTTGCCGCAATGGCGTTCGGGCTTGTGTGGCTGATTTGGATTCTATGGGACACACTGATACTGGGCGTGCAGGGAATCAACGCAGCCACCTTTACCGAGTCGACCCCGCCCCCGAATGGCGAGGGAGGCGGGCTTTCGAACGCGATAGTGGGCTCGTTGATGATGGTGCTCTCAGCCACCGCCGTCGGCACGCCTATCGGCATCCTGGCAGGTATTTATCTCGCTGAGTATGGGCAACGCACCTGGCTTGGTAACACCACCCGGTTCATCAACGATATTTTGTTGTCTGCGCCGTCGATCGTTATTGGTTTGTTCGTCTACACCATCGTGGTGGCAACAACGAAGACTTATTCGGGTTATGCGGGCGTGATCGCGCTGACACTGATCGTCATTCCGGTGGTCGTCCGCACAACAGAGAACATGCTGCAGCTGATACCGAACTCGTTGCGTGAAGCGGCGATGGCGCTGGGTTCCTCGAAGCGTGTGATGATCATGCAGGTCACGCTCAAGGCCGCCACGGCGGGAGTCGTGACAGGCGTTTTACTGGCGCTCGCGCGCATCGCCGGGGAAACGGCGCCGCTGTTGTTCACGGCCCTGTCAAACCAGTTTTTCAGCCTCGATCTCAGTGCGCCGATGGCGAATCTGCCGGTCACGATTTTCAAGTTTGCGCTGAGCCCGTTTTCGAACTGGCAACAGATGGCGTGGGCAGGTGTTTTTCTTATCACGATCGGCGTGCTGGCGCTCAACATTGCCGCGCGTGTTCTGTTCCGGCATAAGGACTAGATGAAGATGGAAGGCGCGGCATTAGTCAAGCCATTGACTCCAGCGATCGCAGCGGGTCGATCGGCGTCCAACAACGACAAGCTTGCCAGCGAGCGCATCAAGATAACGGTGCGAGACCTCAACTTCTACTATGGCAAGTTCCAGGCGCTAAAAAATATCAATCTGCAGATTCCAGAGAAGAAAGTTACGGCGTTCATCGGACCGTCGGGCTGCGGCAAGTCAACCTTGCTGCGCGTTTTCAATCGGATGTTCGAGCTGTATCCGGAGCAGCGCGCCGAGGGGGAAGTCAATGTAGACGGCGAAAACATTCTGACTTCTAACGAGGATGTTGCGCTGGTACGCGCCAAAATCGGCATGATTTTTCAGAAGCCGACGCCTTTTCCCATGTCGATTTACGACAACATTGCGTTCGGTGTTCGCTTGTTCGAGAAGCTGTCGCGTTCGGCGATGGACGAGCGCATCGAGTGGGCATTGCGCAAGGCCGCGCTGTGGAATGAGGCAAAAGACAAGCTGCAGCAAACGGGCACCAGTCTTTCGGGTGGACAGCAACAACGGCTTTGCATCGCGCGCGGAATCGCTGTGAAGCCAGAGATCATTTTGCTTGACGAGCCCTGTTCGGCCCTCGATCCTATTTCGACGTCGAAGATCGAGGAGCTGATCTACGAGTTAAAAAGCGACTACACGGTGGCGATCGTTACGCACAATATGCAGCAGGCGGCGCGCGTGTCGGATTACACGGCGTACATGTACCTGGGGGAGCTGATCGAATTCGCAGAAACCGACCAGATTTTCATCAAGCCTGGTCGCAAGGAAACCGAGGACTACATTACCGGCAGGTTTGGCTAATGCGCCGGGTCAATAACCGGGAGTCAGCATGTTGAGTGCCGATCATTCGATGCGCAGGTATGACGAAGAACTCGAGGCAATACGCTCCCGCGTGTTGCAGATGGGCGGTCTGGTCGAGTCGCAGGTGCGCACCGCGCTCGACGCCTTTGAGCGGGCTGACATGGAGCTTGCGCAGCAGGCCATTGACGCCGACAAGCGAGTCAACGAGCTTGAGATGGGCGTCGACCAGATGGTCAACTATGTAATCGCCCGCCGTCAGCCGACCGCGGGCGACTTACGAATGATTACCGGCGTTGCGAAGGTCATCACTGATCTTGAGCGGATTGGCGACGAGTCTTGCAAGATTGCGCGCGCGGTCAAGTGGCTGCGTGAAAAGCATGACAATTCGAGGCTGAACCGTATTCCGGACATCAAGCATTCGGGCGAGGCCGCCGCATCGATGCTGCGCCGTACGCTCGATGCGTTCGCGCGGATGGATTCGCAGGCTGCGGCCACGATTATCAAGGATGACCTGGGTGTGGACGATAGCTTCCGGGCAGTGTTGCGCCAATTGATCACATTCATGATGGAAGATCCGCGCACCATCTCGGCATCGCTCGACTGCGTATGGGTCGCCAAGGCTATCGAGAGAATCGGTGATCACGCAAAGAATGTGGCCGAACATGTGATCTTCATTTCTCATGGTTGGGACGCGCGCCATCAGTCGCTCGAAGACGTCGAGCGCGCGGTGGCCAGGGCATGACCGCTGCGTCGATTTTGATAATCGAGGACGAACCGGCAATTCAGGAATTGGTGGCATACACGTGCACCACGCAGGGCTATACGGTGCGACGCGCCGATTCGGTCGGCGCCGGGCGCGACGCGATCGATCGCGAGCTTCCCGACATGGTCCTGCTCGACTGGATGCTGCCGGACAAATCAGGCATTGAGCTGCTGAAGGACCTGCGCGCGCACGAGCGCACGAAGGTCGTTCCGGTGATCATGCTGACCGCCAAAGGGAACGAAGCCGATAAAGTAGTCGGGCTGGACTCCGGCGCCGATGATTACGTCGTCAAGCCATTTTCGCCGCGCGAGCTGATCGCGCGCATGCGCGCAGTTTTCAGGCGCCGTTCCCCCGAGCACAGCGGCGAGGCGCTGGAGTACGGTCCGCTGACAGTCGATCCGACTCGACACGAGATACTGGCTGACGGAACGGCGATCAAAATGGGGCTTGCAGAGTTCAAGCTGCTCAAATTTCTCATCAGCCATCCCGACCGGGTGTTTTCTCGCACGCAGCTGCTCGACAGTGTGTGGGGCGACCACGTGTTCATCGAGGAGCGCACGGTCGATGTGCACGTTCTGCGCATGCGCAAGGCGCTGGTTCCAGTTAACGCGGCGCATCTGATTCAGACGGTACGCGGGCTCGGGTACCGGTTATCGACGCGACCTGAAAACTAAACTGAACAATCGGCAATAAGCCCTTGAATTAGCAAGATCAAGGGATTGTTTGTCACGGGCGAGTCACGCGCGCCTCGTACGCTGCCTTTCCCATGAACCAGTGGTTAATGCTGCCATTCACGTCATGGGGTCTCTTAGCCAAGTCGTTGCCGGCTGCGATCCAGCCGACGCGGTCACTGCCGCAGACCGACGATGTTTCCGCGGCCGGCGAACTGGCGAGAACGCACCGCTACCGTGCCATTTTTATTTCGGATATTCATCTTGGAACGCGCGGTTGCAAAGCGGAATACCTGCTCGACTTTTTGCGTCACGCCGATGCTGACCGGCTGTATTTGGTTGGCGACATCATTGACGGCTGGGCCCTGAAAAAAGGTTTTTACTGGCCGCAGACCATAACGACGTCGTTCAGAAGGTATTGCGCAAAGCTCGCAAGGGCACGCAAGTCATTTATGTGCCCGGCAACCATGACGAGGCTGGTCGCCAGTTCGTTGGGCTTAGCTTCGGCGACATTGCAATATGCAGCGAAGCAGTGCACACGCTGCTGGATGGAAGACGGCTGTGGGTGGTGCACGGTGACTTTGCTGACGGCGTGATCCAGCACGCGAAATGGCTGGCCAACATCGGTGACTCGCTTTACGAATTCATCTTATGGCTCAACAATCACTTCAACCGCGCGCGCCACCGGCTCGGGATGGGATATTGGTCGCTGTCGCAATATCTGAAGCACAAGGTCAAAAACGCCGTCAGCTTTATTTCCGACTTCGAGCGCGTGCTGCTGCGCGAAGCGCGGCGCCGCGGATACGACGGAGTGGTGTGTGGGCACATCCACAAGCCGGAGATTCGCACGACGGCGATTGGGTCGAAAGCCTGTCAGCGCTGGTTGAAACGCACGAAGGCGAATTGAAAATCGTTCGCTGGAACAGCAGGGCTGCGCCAGGCACGCACGTTTTGCGGTGGGACGAGCCGGTCATTGCACAGCCGACACGTCCAGTTCTCGCGGAAACTTCATGAAGATCATTACCGTGACCGATGCGTGGGAGCCGCAAGTCAACGGTGTGGTCAGAACGATTCAGGCAACCAACCGCGAACTCGAGCGAGGCGGCCACACGGTCGCCGTAATCAGTCCGCGTGATTTTGTAATGGTTCCTTGCCCGGGATACTCCGGTATCGACCTGTCATTGCTGCCGTACCGGCGGCTGGCGAAACTGCTCGCAGTGGAACTTGCGGCCAGCGGGGAGATAGCGATCCATGTGGCAACTGAAGGACCACTCGGTCAGGCAGCCGCGCGCTTCTGCCGCCGTCACCGGCTGCCGTTCACGACGGCGTATCACACGCGCTTTCCGCAGTATCTGCACGCCATGTTCGGGGTGCCCGAATCGTGGACCTACGCATTTCTGAGGCGCTTCCACCGCAGCGCGACGCACGTGATGGCGCCGACGCCGAGCGTCGAGCGCGAGTTGCGCAGCGCGGGTATCGACAACGTCGCGCATTGGACCCGTGGTGTGGATACCGAGGCCTTTCAGCCGGTGGAGCCTCTTCCACTGTCGGTCAAGGGACCCGTGTTTTTGTGCGTCGGCCGCGTTTCGGTCGAGAAGAACATCGAGGCATTCTTGCGGCTCGACCTACCGGGGACTCGAGTGGTTGCGGGGGTCGGACCGGCACTTGAAACGCTGAAACGCCGCTTCCCTGGAGTGATGTTCCTCGGCGTTCTCGACCGCGAAGAACTGGCGCGGTTGTACTGCGCTGCAGACGTGTTTGTTTTCCCAAGCCGCACGGACACATTCGGGCTGGTGATGTTGGAAGCGCTGGCATGCGGCACGCCGGTCGCCGCTTATCCGGTGCAGGGACCGCAGGATGTGCTCGGAGGAAGTCACGTTGCAGTGCTCGATGATGATTTGCAGCGCGCCGCTTTGCGGGCGCTGCGAATTGAACGCTCTGCCTGCCGGCGCTTCGCGCTCGATCACAGCTGGGCCGCCGCCACGCGTCAGTTTGCAAGCCTGCAGATGCCTTTGCACGGTCCGGTCGATTTGCACAGATTCTCGCAAACAGCATGTAGGCCTGTCGTTGCAGCGTCGTTGGTGAAAGGCAGGCGCTAAACTGCGTTTCATGCGCGCGATGGACTCCCATCGTTTCGCCGTGCTGGCGCCTGCTGCTGCACGGCTTGCACTACTTGCCGCCGTGTCGAGCGTAGTCGGCCTACTGTCGAGTCCGACAATCGGGCTGTCGGTTGCGGTGGCGGGGTTGGTCGCCCTGCTGGTTATGCATCTGGTGTACACCAGCTTGCTCGCTGCGTGGCTTGAGCGCCCCGACCTCGACGCCATACCCGAGGGCTGGGGCATCTGGAGTGACGTGTTCGCGCGCCTGTACCGGGTGCGACGCAATACGGAACAAAACGAGCGCCGACTGCAGGAAAACGAAGAGCGCTTTCGGCGCACCATCAGTGCTTTGCCCGAAGGCATCGTGCTGATTGACGCCACGCTTCAGATCGACTGGTGCAATCCGGTCGCCGAGCAACATCTGGGCATTTCGCTGCGCGCCGATCAGGGTTTGCGCGTCACGAACCTGGTTCGCGATCCGGAGTTTGTCGGCTACATGACCTCGGCGCGCTTCGAATCGGCGCTCGTATTTCAGCCAATGGTGCGACCCGGGCTCGCGCTCGAGGTACGCGTTGTGGAATTCGAGCTAGCACGCTCGATTCTGATTACGCGCGACATCACGCAGCGCGAGCGCGTCGATGCGGTACGGCGCGACTTCATCGCCAACGTATCGCACGAGCTACGAACGCCGCTGACCGTCGTCAACGGGTTCCTGGAAATGTTGATCGATGCGCAGGCAGAGAACGGCGCAACGCGCCAGCATCATTTGCAGTTGATGCACGAGCAAGGGCAGCGCATGCACCGGCTGGTCGAAGACTTATTGACGTTGTCGCGACTCGAGTCGCGCGACACGCTGGTTACTGACGAAGTGGTCGACGTGGGTCAACTGGTGCGCGAAGTGGCCGACGAAGCGCGTGCGTTATCCCTCGGCCGGCATCAGATCAATGTCGACCTGACGCCAGGCTTTGTCCTCGGAAGCCGCGAGGAATTACGCAGCGCCTTTGGCAACATCGTCTCTAATGCGGTGCGTTACACGCCCGCCGGCGGCACCATTTCATTGTCGTGGCACGAGGATGCGAATGGCGGCCGTCTCGACGTGACCGATACCGGCATCGGCATTGCAAACGAACACATCGCACGGCTGACCGAGCGCTTTTATCGAGTCGACAAGAGTCGATCACGCGAAACGGGTGGAACCGGGCTTGGGTTGGCGATCGTCAAGCATGTGCTGCTGAGGCACGGCGGCCACCTCGACGTTCAATCCGACGTCGGTCGTGGCAGCGTTTTCTCGGCAGTGCTACCGCCTGAGAGATTGCTCGCACAAAGTGATGCCGTGGTGGCCGTCGCGTAGCAATTGCGCAGGGGTGCGTTATTATTCGTCGCCCTCGGGGTGTAGCGCAGCCTGGTAGCGCGCCTGCTTTGGGAGCAGGATGTCGGGAGTTCGAATCCCCCCACCCCGACCATGATGTTGCTCGCAGTAGTCTGCCGGCACAGGATCTGCCCGTAGCTCAGCTGGATAGAGCACCAGCCTTCTAAGCTGGGGGCCACAGGTTCGAGTCCTGTCGGGCAGGCCAAAGTTTTATGGTGGCTGTAGCTCAACGGTAGAGTCCAGGCTTGTGAAGCCTGTTGTTGCGGGTTCGAGTCCCGTCAGCCACCCCAATTCCTCAATGGTTCACGCGTTGCTAGCGCGGTGGGTCTTGAATCGGCGGGTCTGCTCCGGGATCCTGTAACGGCGGTACCTCGGGTATGGGGTCGTCAACGGGCGCCGGCGGAGTCGGTGGCGGTACTTCGGGCGGCATTTTCTCGGGCTCATTGATCGGCGCGTCGGGATCCGGAGTGGGTGGATCCTCGCGGCGCGGTTCGGTGGGCACATCCAGCGGCGGCTGCACCTCAGGAAACGCGGGATCAACCGGGACCGGATACACCGCGACTAAGCCTTGCGGCGACGCATTTCGTAGGCCGGCACTCGCATCATCTGTCGATACTTGGTCACCGTTCGTCGCGCGACTTGCAGTCCTTGACGCGCGAGCAGCCGGGCGATGTGTGCGTCGGACAACGGTTCCTGCGGACTTTCTTCCTGGATCATGTCCTTAATGGCGCCGCGAATTGCGGTAGCCGAGCAAGTCCCGCCACTTGTTGTTGCCAACGCACGTGAGAAAAAATACTTGAGCTCGAATACACCCAATTGCGTCGCCATGTACTTGTTGTTCGTAACACGAGACACGGTCGATTCGTGTAGACCGAGTTCGTCGGCAATCTCCCGTAGACCAAGCGGCTTCATCGCCAGCTCACCGTAATCAAGAAAGTGGCGCTGCCGCTGCACAATAGCCTGCGCCACGCGCAGGATCGTTGCGAACCGCTGCTCGACGTTGCGCACTGTCCACCGTGCTTCCTGCAGTTGCGCCGCCAGATCAGAATGCCGCGCGTCGCGGTGACTCTGGAATAAGTCCGCATACATCCGGTTCAACCGCACTTTCGGCACGACTGCCGGGTTTAGCACAACGGTCCACTCGCCGCGCACCTTGCGAACAACCACGTCGGGAGTAACAAAACGCGTATTTGCCGCGCCAAATCTCCAACCTGGACGCGGTTGCAGGCGGCGAATGCATTCTGCGGCCTGCGAGACGGTGTGTTCGGGCAGGCCAAGAGACCGCGCAAGCCCCGTAAGATCGCGCATTGCAAGCCGATCGAGATGCTCAACGACAATTTCCTGAGCGAGCCGATGAATGGAAACCTTCTCAGGATCGTTGTCATCGCGTAGCTGAAGCAGCAGGCACTCGCGGAGATCACGAGCCCCAACACCAGCAGGCTCGAGCGACTGCACAAGCTTCAGCGCGATCGCCATCTCGTCATCGTCGGGAGTTGGGGTGAGCCCCGAAAGACCCTTCAACTCCTCCAACGTCATGCGCAAGAAACCATCCTCGTCCAGACCATCGATGATCGTGGCCATCAGAGTTCGGTCGCGGGCTGACGAGGTCAGCCACTTTGACTGGGCCAGCAGGTGATCACGGAGTGATTGGGCGGCTGGCGTGACGTCGGAAAAATCAAAATCACTGTCGGAACCATTGTTCCGGCGTGTTGCACCGTACTGCGACCAGCTTTCGCCTTCCCAAGAATTGTCTGCGGGCGCCTCTGCCGAACCTTCCGCGCTCGCCGGGGCGGCGGGTGTGTCGTCCACGGGTGTCGGGGTGTGATCACCGTCGACTGTCGGAGTTCCGGGCTCAGCTTCGTCGGGCTCCAGAAAAGGATTGTTACCCATCGCCTGGTTCACCTCTTGCGCGAAATCAAGCGACGACAACTGGAGCAGTCGAACCGCTTGCTGCAAGCGAGGCGTCAGTGTTTGGTGCTGGCGCTGCTCGTGGCGAATAACCGGTGCGTTCATCCCTTAATGAACAAAGCAAGTCGCGTGCCGCGCTATTTCACAGTTGGAGCAGCTTCATCCGGACACAGAACGGTTTATTAACCTTGTACTGATTCCGTCGACGTCACACCGACCACACCCGAACGCGAGACCACCTGTAGGTGACGAACCGCCGGCGGTTTGGCAGCGGTTGATAACGAATCAGACGATGCTTTCTGCGTTGCGCGGTTTAACACTGCAAGGAACCCGGCACGCAGTTGCTGATCCTTCAGCGCGTACGCCACCGTCGCTTCGAGAAAGCCCAGCTTGCTGCCACAGTCATATCGACGACCACTGTATCGGCAGGCGAACACAGGTTCGGTTTGCAGCAGCATTGCGATCCCATCGGTCAACTGGACTTCGTTACCCGCGCCCGGCGCGAGCCCTTCAAGGCAGTCGATAATATGCGGCGAGAACACGTAGCGTCCAACGACCGCCATCGTCGAGGGGGCATTCTCCGGCCTCGGTTTCTCGATGATTCCACTCAGTCGGAGTGAACCGTCGGCCGACGGTTTCACAATTCCGTACTTGGGAGTTTCTTCGCGCGCGACATTCTGCACAGCGATCTGCGAGTGACCGGCAACGCCAAACGCGTCAATCAATTGCTTCAGAGCGCCCGGCGTCGCGTCAATCAGGTCGTCGGGCAACACAACGGCGAAGGGCTCGTCACCGACAAGATGGCGCGCTGACCACACCGCGTGACCGAGACCCAGCGGCGCGCTTTGCCTCGCATAGCTGAACCGGATGTGACTCGGTACAAGGCGACGCAGCTCTGACAATGGGCCGTACTTTCCATTCCGCTCGAGCTCATGTTCGAGCTCGATGGCACGATCAAAGTGGTCTTCAATCGCGCGCTTGCTGCGATGAGTGACGAAAATTATCTCTTCAATCCCGGCATCAACCGCCTCATCAACCGCGTACTGAATTAGCGGGCGATCGACAATCGGCAACATTTCCTTCGGCACGGCTTTGGTTGCGGGCAAGAAACGCGTACCCAAACCCGCCACTGGGAAAATCGCCCGACGCACTGGCGACGCCATGGGTCGCATTCCGCCGGTTCGATACTGTGCAAGCGCCTTCATTTTTTCCCTGCGCGAGATGGTTTGACTGTCTGATCAATCACGGTTGCAGCGTGGTTTCGGCAATCCGTATCCACCTGACCACTTTGAACGTCAGCGTGTGCCTGCTTGATCACGTCCCGGGGTGGGCTGGAATGCTGATCAGCAGATTCGTCACGCTCATTCGGCTGCCGCATCGGTTGATCTGGGCGGGCGGGATGTTCGTCAGTTAGCAGCGAACGACGAGTGCCCGATGACTCCGCCGCGGGAGATGACTTTTTGCCCGGCCTTGGCGGCCAGCGCAGACGATCGCCTTGCAGTGGCATCGCATTCCTCACTCTTAATGGGTGAAAAGTGCAAAGCACTTTGCGTGCCGGACGGGCACGTCAGCAGCCTTCTCTATGGTGAACGACGCACCGCATATTGCTGTGCGGTACGGTGTTTGCTTAGTGCCCGTGCGCGTATTAACAAGCTCAGGCTTGACAAGAGAAGCCCACTTGTGAGCTTAAAGAACGCAAGAAACAACGAAAGAAACGAACTTCATGCAAACACTGATCGTCTTTTCGCACCTGCGCTGGGACTTTGTCTATCAGCGTCCCCAACATCTGTTGTCACGGCTCGCACAACACTATCGTGTTCTGTTTTTTGAGGAACCCGTGCGCGGCAAATTGACTCCGTTTTTGGAACGCTTTGCGCCGTCTCCCAATGTAGAAGTATTGCGGCCACATACCACCGTCAATGCCCCGGGATTTCATGACGACCAGCTGCCTGAACTAAGGCCGTTGCTTGCCGAATACCTGAGAGACTTTGCGATTAAGGATTACCTGGTGTGGTTTTACACGCCGATGGCGCTCCCGCTGCTCGCGGAACTTTCGCCACGCGCAGTGATTTACGATTGCATGGACGAACTGTCTGCATTCAAGGATGCACCTCGGCAGATGGTTCAGCGTGAAACCGCACTGATGAAGCGTGCGCAGCTGATGCTGACAGGCGGGCCAAGCCTGTACCAGGCCAAAAAAGCTTTGCACCCAAATGTGCGGTGTTTCCCTAGCGCGGTTGACGCCGATCACTACTCGCCTGCTACTGCGGCAACCGAGCAACGACACGAACGTGCGATGGAGGCCCAACGTCAACAAGCCCCCATTTCGGGGCCCCGGCTCGGGTTTTTCGGAGTCATCGATGAACGCTTTGACATCGAGCTGATCACAGCCGTTGCCGACGCGAAGCCCAACTGGAATATTGTTCTTGTTGGTCCCGTGATAAAGATTCCAGCGGAGTCCATCCCTCAGCGCGCAAACATTTACTGGCTGGGGCAGCAGCCGTATGAACTGCTGCCGCACCTCGTGGCGCAATGGGACGTGTGCATGCTGCCATTCGCCCTCAACGCATCCACGCGCTTCATTAGCCCTACCAAAACCCTTGAATATATGGCGGCCGAGAAGCCGATCGTCAGCACGCCCATTAACGACGTCGTCAGCCTTTACGGCGATTCAGTTGCGATTGCCGCTACGCCGAGCGAATTCGTCGCCGCTTGCGAGTGCGCGCTCGCCGAAACCGATGACGAGCGATTGAAGCGCATTGAGCGCATGCGCAAACATGTAAGGGACTTGACATGGGATCGGACAGCGCAAGCGATCCATGCGGAGATTGAGGCAATCCTCCGCGGTCGTAACTTGCAGCGGGTGGAGATGGCAGCCGTTCAGCAGTTGGCAGCAACCCGCGACCGTCCGCGCGTCAACGGAATAGAGAAGACAAAAGCAGAAACAGCAGTTTCGACTTTGATCATTGGCGCGGGCCCTACTGGGCTTGCGGCAGCTTATCGCCTGGGTGCCGGCTCCTTGTTGGTGGAGCGTGAATCGACGGTCGGTGGTTGGTGCCGCTCCGTAGTCGATAACGGCTTTACGTTCGACTATGCGGGCCACATTATGTTTTCCAATGATCAGTACGTTCTTGATCTGTACCAGAAACTTTTGGGCAGCAACGTTCACTGGCAGAACCGCGAAGCGTGGATCTTCAGCAAGAACGTTTACACACGCTACCCGTTTCAAGGCTCGCTTTACGGTTTGCCGCCAAAGGTACTCAAGGAATGCATTCTGGGAGCAATTGAGGCGCGCTACGGCTCACTCAAGGACAACGGTGTTGGCAAAGTTGACGGTGCACGTAACGCGGTTGCCGCCAAGGCGCCCGCGAATTTTGAAGAGTTCATCTACAAAGTGTGGGGCGCTGGCATCGCTAAGCATTTCGCAATTCCTTACAACCGAAAGCTCTGGGCCGTGCCGCTCGACACGATGGAAACGTCGTGGCTCGGAGGGCGAGTACCCCTGCCGGATCTGGAACAAATGATCGAAGGCGCGTTGGAGCCCACGCCTGCACCGATGGGTCCCAATGCACGCTTTGGCTATCCATTACGAGGTGGTTTCCAAGCACTGATGAATGGATTCCTGCCTCATCTTCGGGGCACGGTGCTGCTCGATACGTCAATCACCAGCATTTCTCCGAAGCGGCGTACCGCGACGCTGTCCGACGGGCGCAAAGTGCGTTATGAGTCGATCATTAGCACGATGCCTCTGCCTGCGTTGGTCAATTCATGCGGCGACGAGGCGCCTCCAGAGGTGCGCGCAGCTGCTCGCGCGCTGCGTCACGTCTCAGTGCGCTGCGTGAATCTCGGCGTCGCCAGGGAGAATTTGACCGAGAAGCACTGGATTTATTACCCCGAAGACACAGTGTTTCATCGCATTTTCGTCCAAGGCAATGCAAGCCCGCACTGCAACGCGCCCGGCGGTTTTGGATTTACTTGCGAGATAACGTACTCGCCTGCAAAACCACTGCCGGCGGATGGAGCCGAGTTGATCGAGTTGGTTCGGAAGGATTGTGTGCGCGTCGGAATATTGCGAGACGACGATGTGATTCTCGCTGCGAATCAGATTGATATGCCGTGCGCCTACGTTGTGTACGACCATGCGCGCCGTGCGAATGTTGAACTGATCCGGGACTGGCTTACGCCATTCGGGATCGTGCTAGCGGGTCGCTATAGCGAATGGGAGTACTACAACTCGGACCATGCGTTTATCGCTGGAAAGCAGGCCGCCGATGTCGTTAGCGAGGTTCAAAACAGCGCGCGCGTATCGCAGACGGTAGTGGTCCGAGAGGGCTTGTTGCAGGCCGGTTGAGGCAGGTGGATGTTTTCAAGATCGGCTCTGACGGGCATGTAAGTTGCAACGTTAGAGGCTTGCGCGGGTAGTTCTCCGCGTGTTCGCTAATAACCACGAAGGAACATAAAATGAAAAACGTGCTAATTGCCACTATGGTCGCGCTCGCGGCCGTATACAGCTCCGGCTGCTCGGTTGCTTCTGGTCAGAGGTCGATGGGAGATGTTGTTGACGATTCGACCATCACCACGCGCGTAAAGGCGCGCTTCGCCGAATCGAAGGATGTTGCTGCGACTCGCATCAGCGTTGAAACTCTAAAAGGGGTTGTGCAATTGTCCGGTTTTGCGGTGAGCGAAGCGGAACGCGTTCGTGCGGCGCAGATCGCCGCCTCGGTACCCGGCGTCAAGCAGGTACAAAACGCGATCGCGGTCAAGCCTGCAAGCTAAGCACGAGCTTGGGCGGCCCTTCCGGGCCGCTCGTCTCGTGTAAATATCATTCAGCGTTACCAGCTAATAGGTATTGCCGATATGCGACGGCCGGCTGCTAGTTGCGTATTGAAAAATCTGCTATTGCCCGGCGCGCTTTGTGCTTCCTTCTAGCTACTAGTGCTCGCTCGTAAGGAATAGCCTGTGCCGCACGCTCTGATCGTCGACGACGACCGTGACACCCGCGACTGGTTAACCGAAGTTGCGCGGCAGGAAGGCTTTACCGTGGCGTCTGCGGAGAGTCTGCGCTCAGCCCGATCTCAGTTGGAGCACCAGCAGCCCGACCTGTTGTTGACCGATCTGCATTTGCCCGATGGCAATGGAATCGAGCTCGTCGGTGACCTCGACAAGATTGCCGAAACTGAAATTATTGTGATCACCGGCCACGCATCGATTGACAGCGCGGTGGGAGCGTTGCGTGCTGGAGCTACTGATTACTTGACCAAGCCGATCGACTTGGACCGGCTGGTTAACATGCTTAGGCGCCAACCGCGAACCCTGGATTTAAAGCACGAGATTGGTGAACTTCGCGACGAGTTGCGCAAGGCAGGTCGGTTCGGGCATCTGTACGGTTCGTCTCCACCGATGCAAACCCTGTACGACAAGATGGCACGCGTTGCGCCCACGTCTGCAACCGTCCTGCTGGTGGGGGATAGTGGTACCGGAAAGGAGCTTGCAGCGCGCACTTTGCATGATCTGTCGAAGCGGAAGCGGGCGCCATTTTTGGCCGTCAACTGCGGAGCGATACCGGCGCAGCTGATCGAAAGCGAGCTGTTCGGCCATGAGAAGGGTAGCTTCCCCGGGGCCGACCAGCAGCACAAAGGGTTCTTCGATCGCGCCAACGGAGGCACGGTGCTGCTCGATGAAATCACCGAGATGTCGCTCGCGCTGCAGGTGAAGCTGCTGCGCGTGCTCGAAACGGGCACCTTTGTGAAAGTCGGGACATCACAACCGCTCGCGACCGATGTCCGCATCATTGCTGCAACCAACAAGCAGCCAGCGAAAGCGGTGGCAGAAGGAAAGTTCCGCGAAGATCTGTTTCACCGGTTGAATGTATTTCCGATTCACCTGCCGCCTTTGAGAGAGCGCGCGGGTGATCTAGAAATGCTGGCGGAACATTTTCTGAGCGAGCTGAATGCAACGGAAAATACGGCAAAGCGTTTCTCACCCCGTGCAATTTCCGCGTTGTTTCAGCACTCGTGGCCCGGGAACGTGCGCGAGTTGCGAAACTACGTTCAGCGTGCATACCTTCTGGCCGACACGGTCATTGATGACGGCGCCGAGCTCGACTCGGAATCGTTTAATGCTGAAGATGATGATGTCATTTCGGTTCGCATCGGTACACCGCTGCATGAGATCGAACAAAGGGTGACGTTGGCGACCCTCGTGCGCTGCGGTAACGTTAAAAAGCGGGCCGCGGAGACGCTGGGGATCAGTCTTAAGACGCTTTACAACCGCCTTGAAGGCTACGCCCAGCGCGAGCATCAAAACGCGGGGCGCGCCGCAGAGCTCGCTTGAGCGCGGGCATCTGGGTATGCCAGTGAGTTCGGCGGTTGCGCCCGAGCGTGCGCGTGCCCCGTTCGCCGTCAAGGTGATTGCAGTTGTCGCGTTGATTTTCCTGTTGGAAAGTGCGCGCGGGGTCGTCTTGCCGGTTGCGATTGCAATCATTCTCACTTTCCTGTTGGCCCCGCTTGTCCGCGCACTGCGTAGCCGTGGCGTGAACGATGCCTTGGGCTCGGCGGTTGTTGTGTTCGGCTTGTTGTTCGTCCTCGGATTGCTCGGCAGCCGACTCGTGGCGCCCGCGAGTGCGTGGGTGGCACGCGCGCCGACGTCGGTGCAGCAGCTGATCGATTCATATGAAACGTTTCGTAAATCAGTTCCGTTTCTGGCACCCCCGCAAGTTGCGCTGAGGCCCGCAATCGTCGGAAAGGGTCGTGCCTTGGAGCCGATCGCGACCGCGCCCACGCCGGCTCCCGACGCGATCAAGGACAAAATTACGGTCGAAGGGATCGCTTTGACGGGTTCGTTGATTAAGCAGGCCACTTGGGTGACGGTATCGATCGTCGCGACGATCATTCTGCTGTTTTTCTTTCTGGCGTCTGAACGGTTTGCGCCTGGATGTGGGGCGTGGCGGGTGCGTTCCTCGCGGTCCCGCTGTTGGTAATCATTCGTAGTGCTGCACGTCGCTCGAAGAACTTACGGCTGTGGTGCGTCTACCTTGACCGGGGGCGCCCGAACTGCCGACCATGCGTGCTCTGCTTGGAATTGGCCTTAGGCGGCGCCGGCGGCGAGCGGGTGAGGCAGTTGCCTCCGCGCATCAGCCCTCTGGCCCCTCTGCCGCTCGCGTTCTTGGCAAAAAGGTATTGCTGCGCAAGGTCTAACCGGAGCGAGGCAGTGGGTAGTTTTGACGGCGTAAGATCGCATGCTGCACAACCTTCCTTTTGAAGGCACGCCGTTTGCTGCCAGTAGAAAAATTCTGCGAGAGATGCGATGGACGACCTTCCCCACGGGCTTCCGTATTCACTAATTCCTACTACGGACAAGGTATCGCGGGAGCCGGCTGATCATCCAGACCGAGTTCCAGCGGACCAGCGCTCGGACCCGATCACGCGCCGGCTGCGTGTCCTTGTGCGCCGTAGCCTCAACGAGCGTCCTCACTGATCGATGCGAGGCCGGATGCGGTCACCCGATCAGCGCCCGTATTCGGATCGGTAGCGAGAACAGTATTTGCCTGTGCTCGTTTTGGATCGGCACTGATGTTGCTTTAGTCAAAATATTGTGCGCATCGCCTACGTTACCGAAACTTACCCTCCGGAGATTAACGGGGTTGCGCTGACTGCTGCTCGATTCGTTCGCGGTCTGCGTAGTCGCGGCCACGCGGTCGATCTGGTGCGTCCGCGCCAGGCGCACGAAGAGAAGTGCAACCGCCGCACGGAGTGGCGCGTCCCTGGTATGCCGATTCCAATGTACCGCGACCTGCGCATCGGCTTACCTGTGGTTTCGCAATTGACCAAACGGTGGAAGGTTGATCGGCCGGAGTTGGTGCACGTTGCTACCGAGGGACCTCTCGGTTGGGCTGCTATCCGAGCTGCGCGTGCTAATGGACTACCGGTGACCTCAGACTTTCGTACCAACTTCGACCAGTACAGCGCGCACTATCGGCTGGGTTGGTTGCGGGGCGTGGTCGGTGGTTACCTCAAGCACTTCCATAACGCTACCGATCGGACCTTTGTGCCCACTCCCGCGATGCGCCGCGTATTGTCGGATCAGGGCTTCCTGCGTACGGAAGTCGTTGGCCGCGGCGTCGACACGGAGAATTTTTCACCGAGCCATGCGAGCCCGGAGTTGCGAGCGAGTTGGGGAGCAGACGAAAATTCACCCGTGCTGTTGTACGTTGGCCGGCTCGCGTCCGAGAAAAATGTTCCGCTGGCCTTCGAAGCGTTTGAAGCGGTTCGCGCGCGAGTTCCAACCGCTCGGTTTGTTGTCGTGGGCGACGGCCCACTGCGCAGGAAACTTGAAAGTGATCATCCCGATGCAATATTCGCCGGTTCGCAGCGCGGCGCGGCCCTTGCAAGACACTTTGCATCCGCCGATGTCTTTCTGTTTCCCAGCTTGACTGAGACTTTCGGCAACGTCACGCTTGAAGCGCTCGCTTCCGGCCTACTGGTCGTCGCGTTTAGGTCGGGGGCCGCTGCCGTCCACATCGACGACTGCACCAGTGGCATCCTGATTGCCCCCGACGACCCGCAGGGTTTTGTCGCGGGTGCGTGTGCAGCGGCGCATCAGTTCCGTTACCTGGACTTGATCCGCCGAGGCGCGCGGCGTGTGGCCCTGGCGGCGACTTGGGAAGCCGTGATCAATCGCTTTGAAATTTGTCTATCGGACGCCGCGCATGCAATCGAAGTACCTCTTATTGAATCGTGCCCTGCGTAACACGCGGCGGGATGTGTGGGTTGCGCGCGATCTCGTGTGGGCGCAGTGGCTCCATCGTGTGGCGCGGTATCAGAGCCCAGTCAAAGCACTGGTCATCGTAAGCAAGCTAGGTGATGGCCTTTTTTGGTACGTGCTGATCGCCGGGCTTGCCTTGATTGGCGGCACCCAGGGCCGGGACGTGGCCGCGCAAATGGTGCTGGCAGGGGTGTTGAGCCTACCGCTTTACTACTGGCTGAAGCACTGGATCGGGCGGCCTCGGCCCTTTGTGGCATGCCCCGATATCAGAGCATGCGTACGCGCGCTCGATAAGTTCAGCTTTCCTTCGGGACACACGTTGCACGCGTTGGCCTTCTCGATCGTATTCGGCTGGCACTATCCTTTGATCGGCGCAGCGTTGGTGCCGCTTGTCCTACTGATTGCGCTGTCCAGAATTGCGTTGGGTCTGCACTATCCTAGTGATGTCGCTGCAGGCGCCGCGATTGGTGCCACAGTGGGCGCTGCGGTCGTAATCATTTTCTAGACGCGCTGACTTTCGTGTTCGGTTTCAACGCCAATTTTGCTCGGCGGCATTAGCGGGTTGAAATCGACCCACTGTCCCTCGCGCCACTCACCTAGTGCGCGCTCAAGGTCTTCGACAGCTGCCGCGTTTAAAACGTCGATCACAGATTGCTCGTTGGCAGGGTCGACTCGAACAGCCAGCATCATCCCTCCACGCCGCATATCCATCGCGTCTGCATCGGGAGTCGAGGTTTCAGTTTCACGCTTCTCTTCATCCGCAGTCCGAGTAGATGTCAGCGCGCCCGCCATGCCGCCGACGTGTGCGCCGACTCCAGCCAACGCTATCGCGACGATCGGAGCCAACGGTGGAATCGCTGCCGCTGCGACAGCCCCAACCGCGAGTCCGGCCGCGGCACCGACGGCAACCCCGGAAGCCTGTCCCGTGTTTGACTGCTGCGTGCCCGTGTCCGCATCGACGTCGCCACCGATCGGAAGTAGGTCATGCTGACCCGGCGGATTGACGTAGAACGCTTGCATATCAACCGCGGCGATACCGTGACGCTGCAACTCGCCCATTAAGTCCTGCGCGCGCTGCTGAGTTTGAACCCGTGCCGCGATGATGGTAGCCATTAAGTCCTCCGATGCGCATTATTGCAATTTCAATGCCCTCAATTTATGCCTCTCCCAAAAAAAACCCCGCACCAGGGCGGGGTTTTGAGAAAGACCCGGCGTCTCGGGGAAGGGGAGGGAGGGACGCGGGCCAGACAACCATGTCGTGGAGAAATGGTTGGCACATGTCATTAGCAAGCGCCGTGCCGCGCAAGCAACTATTTGGCTGGGGCCGGATTTTTTGCGGTGTCCGCAGGAACATCGAGCTGAATCACAATTCGCTCCCGCTTGCCGGCCGCAATCAGAACCTTACGTTGTTGGGTCGGAGCGCCGGGGTGAGCAACCGACACGGTGTACGCGCCGGGTGTCAGGTCCACGAGCAACCACGGCGCATTGAGTTGCGTGTTGAGAATTTTCTGGCCGTTGGCAGCCGCGATCGCCACCTGCATATCGGCCAGATACGCGCCGGAGCGTGAAGACACGATCAGTTGCAGCGAATACTTGTCAGCGATCTGCTTCAGCTGGTCGACTTCCCCGAGTCCAATACCGCCGGTAACAAATGGGCGGTCGTTGGTCGTGCGACCTTCAACGATATCGGCGGTAGCCGGAACCGCCGCGACCAGTAGAGCGGAAGCAAATAAGAAAACGCCTGACTTCTTCATGTTTTCACCCCGAATTTGTGTAGGAACTGATTAACGTTCATTTGCCTGGTCTTGACGACGTAGTCGACGAATCCTGTCAACACTGCAGCGCTGCCCGCGGCGAGCGTCGCTGCGGCAGTCGCGCATCTGTGCGCTGCGACCGCCAGCCACGGATAAACTGAGCTTTGGTTACAGCAGTTCGATCGGTCAGCGCACGTGCTAGTAATCGCTGCCAAGACAACCGTACCGACTTAGATTCAGCGTCGTGTGGGTGCAGGCCGATGCGTAACACCGGCGTTTGGCGCGTCACGCGTGATAACAAAGTGTTCCATGCAACTGAAGCTGGACGACGCCACGCCTGACGCACACTGTACGTAAGGCAAGGTGCGTGAATCGCATGCGCCTCGGGCAGAACAATCAATTGAGTCAACGTGCTCGTATATTGCAGATCGTTGCGCGCCTTCAAAGCCCGGTGAGCGCCTGATCCAAGAAGCCACGCAGGCGCTACGAATCCGGATAGCGGCCAGCCATTGGCCTCAAACCAGCGCCGCCCCAAGGTTAGGCGCTCGCCCGCCTCCTGCTCGGAGAGCGCGCAAAACTCACCTTCCCCCGCTGTGTAAATCCGGCGCCGGAACCAATCGGTGATGTCGCTGGGCACGCCCTCATCCAGATGAAAGTAACCGTGCAACGCCAGCTCATGCCCGGCCGCGAGCTGCTTGCCCATTACGTCTTCAAATTGGGGTTGCGCCGAACATTGCCCGTGATAAGCGGGGACTACCAACAGGGTCATCGGAATTTCCGCAACCTCGCGCACTGCGTCCATCACGTTCTGACAGTGCTGCCAGGTGGCGGGCGCCACGTCGTGCAGCGACACGCAAAGCCAGCGCTCCGGCTGCTTGGCACCTAACGAATTGATCGATGGGTCAGGCTGCATAGCGTTGCTCGTTTGTCTCAGCGGCACCGAAACGCGGCGCGCAGCGCATCGCGGTGTAACGATGCAGCAGTTGCGAAAACGCGCGATCGGCGTCGAACTCGCATGCACGGCGGCGCGCTGCATCGCGTAGCGTCAATGCATGAGGTGCAACCTCGCGGATCGTTTCTGCAAACGCGTTGCAACCATCCCGCTCAACCCCAACGGCCGCGTGACCGTCGATAAGATCCCGAAGCCCGCCGCGCGCTCTCACAATGGCCGGCGTGCCGCACGCGAGCGCTTCCAGCGGCGCCAGGCCGAACGTCTCCTGATCCCCAGCGTGGACAAACACATCGGCACTTGCTAGCGCGCGGGCCAGTTGCAGCGATTGTGCTTGATACGGAAGAATGCGCACACGTGTACCACTGGGTGGCCGCGGTCCGTCACCGATTGCGGCCAGGACGTATGGGGCGCCAAGCTGAGCGACAGCCGCCGCGAGTTGATCAAGATTTTTCTCGGGTGCAAAGCGGCCGGCATACAGAAGGACGACGTCCGAGTCCTTAAAGCCCACCTCCGCGCGCCATTGCTCATCGCGCCGTCGCGGATGAAACAGTTCACAGTCGACTCCGAGTGGTTGCAGCACAACGTTAGACAACCCAATGTTCCGCAGCGTATCGACCGACCAGTGGCTCGCAGCGAACACGGTGTCGTACTGACTATAAAGATGATGCAGATACCGCCGCACCGCGGGGCGCACCGCGCGTGTGATCTTGTGATCGATCAGCGCGTCGAGGTTGGAGTGATAGAACGCCGCGACAGGAATACCCAGCTGCTGCCCTGCATCGAGCGCTGCCCAGGCGAAGCGATAGGGGTCCCCCGCTTCGATCAAGTCAGGCTCCTCCTGCATGATCGCGCGGGTAGCGGCATTGCGACGCAACGGGAATCGGTATCCACCGGATAACGGTAAGGCAGGTGCGTTAAAGCCGCTGGTTTCTGCGGTCGGAAGCCCTGGAGTGATGATCGTGTGGCGCCAGTTTGAGTGCGTGTGAAGCCATGCGCGCTTGCTACGGATATAACGCGCAACGCCGCCTCCGCTAGGGCTCCAAAACATCGTGATATCCAGCAGGTGCGGCCCCCGGAGGCCGCTCGGCTTCGCTACAGCGGATTCGATCAACGCACTCCCCTCTTTAATCCGGTAACGCATCTGTAACACAAAGCAAGACCAGTGCCCTCGAAAGGTGCCGGGCACGAATTCTGCCGCTCAATCTTCTTCTAACCATACAGGGAGAAAAGAATGGACCGAGATGATGTGGTCGAAACACTGAATGATTTGATTGAGAATTGTAAGGATGGCGAATACGGCTTTCGGACTTGCGCCGAACACGCCAAATCAACTGACTTGAAGAGTGTCTTTACTCAGCGTGCGGGCGACTGCCAACAAGCGGCGCAGGAGTTGCAGACCTTGGTGACTCGTTTTGGGGGCACGCCAGATAACTCCGGCAGCGTATCAGGTGCAGCGCATCGCGGCTGGGTTGCCGTGCGGGGCGCTGTTGCGCTGGACGACGATCAGGCGATGTTGAATGAATGCGAGCGCGGCGAAGACATTGCGCTGAACCGTTATCGCAAAGCGCTTGAAGAAGATCTGCCCTCGGACGTGGAGCAGGTTGTCCGCAGGCAGCACGAAGGTGTGCGCCGTAATCACGATCAGATCAAGGCTTTGCGGGACAGTCGCAAGGCCACGGCGTGATTGCAACGCGGTTACCAGCCTGAATTTAAATGCTGCGATTTGCTGACCGAACGCTTCTGCCGCTGCTATGGGCGGCAGCGGCGGTTGCCATTTCCGCATGCGGCGACCGCAACAAGTCGCCATCAACGCCTCCGAGTTCGGGAGCAGCGGTTGCGCCGACATTGCCGACAAATACCGCTGCGCCGACCTCTGCGAGTCCCGCTGTTGCGGCTACGCCGCCGACCAGCGGCGCTCCCGCTGTGACGACAAACGTAACGATTGCAGCGCCCGACCGGGAGTTCTTCGTTCTCGCACTGAGTGGTGCTGTACTCGAGATCGAGTCGGGGCGTCTTGCTCTGGAAAAATCGCAAAGCTCAAGCGTGCGTGCGTTCGCGCAAAAAATGGTGGACGAGCATTCGAAGGCCAGTGAAAACTTGCATCAGGCCGCCACAGGTGCCGGCGTTGTCGTTCCGACTGCCGCCACCAGTCCAGCTCATGTTGCGCATCTGGAGAAGCTGCGAACGTTAAGTGGCGTTGATTTCGATCGCGAATATGCGGCACAAATTGGTGTCGCTGGACATCAGGAAGCAATCGCTTTATTCGAGCGCGCCGCACGCGAAGCTGCGAATGCCGACGTGCGAGCGGTCGCCGCAAGTGGCTTGTCAGGCAAGCGCGAGCATCTTGAACTTGGACAAGCGCTGGCAAAGGCGATCGGCGTGACGCCTGATCGTCTACGCATGGCGCTGGCGCCCTCCGATCTCAGCAGCCTTTCGGCGACGATCGCCGGTGGGCCCAACCCGGCGGGTGCGGTCGCCAGTGGTGCGACTCCGATTCCGGGAAGCAAATAACACCGTTGCCGCGACATGGGTTGCAGGCGGCGGTACAGTCCGGTTTGATTAAGGGAGATACCATGTATAAAAATCACAGCACCGTTCACGTAGGTGCGCCGATTTTGGCGGCGATGCTTTTGGTTATCGCGTCGGCAGGCTGCAGTGACCGACGTCCTGTGACAACCACGCCGTCTGTTACCCCTGTGCCAACGGCGCCCGCCAGCACGTCGTCGTCCTCCGGGCCAGTCATTCCACCGAGTACCGGCACTGATGTCGTTACCAAGAAGGGCACGGAGACCGGGATGGTGGGTGGTGAATCGGGCACCGTCGCCTCTAGTGGCAAGCCAGGCACAGGAACCGAAAGTGGCGCCGGCACTGGAGCGGCGATAGCCAGTGACGAAAAAACCACGAACAAGAAGTAAGTCGCTATACGGTGCGACTTGTTTGGGACGGCAGGTCCAGCCGCGCTAGTTGCGAATCATCGATGCGGGCTGCACCCAACGGTCGAAGTCTTCGCCGCTGACGTGCTTCAGGTGTAGAGCCGCTTCACGCAACGTCGACCCACTGCGATGTGCATGCTGCGCAATTTGCGCGGCCTTGTCGTAGCCAATGTGCGGCGCCAGCGCAGTGACCAGCATCAGCGATTGATCCACCATCGCCGCTATGCGATCAACTCGGGCTGTTATTCCTGAAACGCAATGTCGTTCAAAGCTGACCATTGCGTCGGCAAGTAGCTGCACGCTTGATAGTGCGTTGTAAGCGATCAAAGGACGACAGACATTGAGCTCCAAATTGCCGGAGGCTCCCGCAAAGTTGATTGCAACATCGTGCCCGAAGACCTGGATGCACACCATGATCATCGCTTCGCTTTGGGTAGGGTTCACCTTGCCGGGCATGATTGAGCTGCCCGGCTCGTTTTCCGGCAACGCGAGTTCCCCGATGCCTGAGCGCGGGCCACTGGCCAGCAATCGCACATCGTTTGCAATTTTCAGCAGCGCCGCGGCGAGTGTCTTGACGCCGCCATGCGCAAACACCACCCCATCACTGGCGGCCAATGCGGCAAACTTGTTCGAAGCGGAAACGAAAGGCATCCCCGTTGTGGCAGCTAACTGAGCTGCGACGAGCGTTCCAAACTCACGGTGGGTTGCGATGCCTGTACCGACAGCCGTTCCACCGATGGCCAGCGGTAACAGGGCTTCAATCGCTTGATTGACACAAGTCTCAGCGAAATCGAGCTGTGCGACATACCCCGAAAATTCCTGCCCTAACGTTAGCGGCGTCGCATCCTGCAGATGCGTGCGCCCGATCTTGATGATCGAATCAAACTCGGCAGCCTTGGAAGCCAGAGTGCTTCTCAATTGCGAAAGTGCCGGCAACAGCCTGTGCCGTAGTGCCAGCGCGAGCGCAATGTGGATGGCACTCGGAAATACGTCATTGGTGGACTGTCCACGGTTAACCTCGTCGTTCGGGTGCACCGTGCGATGCTCCCCACGCTGCCGGCCCAGTAAATCCGACGCACGATTTGCCAGCACCTCGTTCACATTCATGTTGGTCTGTGTGCCCGACCCGCTTTGCCAGAGCGACAGCGGAAATTGATCAGCGTGTTCGCCCGCGATGACCTCATTAGCTGCAGCGCCGATCGCTGCCGCGTGGGCTGCGTCGATCAAACCCAGCTCCGAGTTGACCAGCGCGGCTGCGCGCTTGACGAGCGCCAGCGCATGAATCAACTCGCGCGGCATCCGTTCTTCGGAAATAGCAAAGTGGTGCAGCGCGCGCTGGGTTTGCGCGCCCCACAGCCGATCCGCGACGACTTCGATATCGCCCATCGTGTCGTGTTCAATTCGCACAGCGGCGTTCGAAGATCCTTGCGAGGTCATCTGTCAGTCAAGTTCGACCCCAGCATAGTGGCTGCGCGCACCGCGCAGACCGGCGCTATCTTTTGGAAACGGGGAATGCCCAGCCTCGGCGCGAAGTTCGCGCGCCGAATTTCTTTAAAAGGAATCCAGCGATCGCTGCCAAAAGTATTTTTTTCATGTTTAACGTCCTGCTAATTCAGTCAAGAGTTGTCTCGCGTAAACGCGAGGTGGGTAGGACAAGGCACTAGCGGCTGCCGCTTTGATACGGTCATTCGCCAACGTCTGCCCTGCAAAGCCGGCCTGTTAGCGACGCCATCGTTGCGGCAAACCAGTCATCAACAGCCGATATGGGCACGTCCATCCTCCGGGTT
>Ga0183260_10000334_pt1 | contig 38766 bp, 36 predicted proteins | sample AntDrymUQ4972206_2_FD_129768 | JGI IMG/M metagenome (GOLD analysis project Ga0183260, IMG submission 129768) | Polar desert sand microbial communities from Dry Valleys, Antarctica - metaG UQ497 (22.06) (version 2) (version 2) | ecosystem: Environmental > Terrestrial > Soil > Desert | place... | reverse complement strand
TACTCGCTGCGGCTGTTCACCGACGGCGGTGAGCTGCACACCGGCGCCGACGGCGACTTCCGCGCCGCCCACCACCTGCTGGACCAGCTCGCCGTCCTGCCGCACTCGCCGAACGAGACGCTCGAGCGCGGCGTCCAGGCACTGCGGCACTCCAACGAGGACGGCCTGCTCGTCGCCGTCCTCGGTGACGTCGGCCCGGAGGAGGCGCAGACGCTGGCGGCGGGCCGGGCCGGCGGCGCGCGCAGCATCGCGGTCCTGTGCGACATCGCGAACTGGCGGGAGAGCAGCGCCGGCAACCGCGCTTCGATCGCGGCCGTCCAGGCGCGGCACGAGGCCACCGCCGGCCTGCTGCGCCGATGCGGTTGGCGGGTGGTGGTCGGGCGGCGGGACACGACGATCGCGCAGGCCTGGGCCCAGGTGGGGGTGTCCTCGTTCGCCAGTTCCGGATTCGGCGCGGCCCGCGGGCTGGCCGCCGCGACCGGCGCGGCCGAGGTCAGGGGTGGACGATGAGCGAGCGTAACGGGGGCCGGTCGTGACGGTGGGAACGAGGTTGCCGCTGGCCGGCGGCGTGGCGGTGCTGCTCGCCTCCATCGCGCTGGAGCCGGTGTTCGTGAACCTGCGGTGGTTCGGGCCGGTCGTGCTCGTACTGTCGGTCGTCGTCGCGATCAGCGTGCTGGCCCGCCGCTTCTCCGCCACCGCTCCCTGGGCCCCGCTGCTCGAGCTGGCCGGCGCCCTGCTCGCCCTGACCGCCCTGTACGTGCCGGGCAACGCCTTGCTGGGGGTGCTGCCGACCCCCGCCAGTCTCGGTGAGATGCGCACGTTGCTGGAGGCGGCTGGCTACGCCGTACGCACCCAGGTCTCGCCCGCGCAGTCCCTCGACGAGCTGATCTTCCTGGCCGCGATCGGCGTGGCCGTGGTCGCGGTCACCGTGGACATCCTCGCGGTCAGCATGCGCCGGCCGGCGGTGGCCGGACTCGCCCTGCTGGTGCTGTACTCCATCCCGACCGCCGCCCTCGTGCAGGGCATCCCGTGGTGGCCGTTCGTCGGCGGTACGGCGGGTTTCCTGCTCCTGCTCTTCGTCGACAGCCGCGAACACCTGCTGCGCTGGGGCCGCCGTCCCGACGACGAGGACCAGGCGCCCACGTTCGGCCTGGTCGCGGCCCAGCGGATCGGGCTGCTCGCCGTGGTCTGTGGCATCGCCCTCCCGCTGCTGGTGCCGGCGCTCCCGCCCGGCTTGATCCGGCCGGCCGGCGGCGGGGCCGGTGCCGGGCCGGGTACCTCGCTGAGCCCGCTGGCGCAGCTGGTGGGAGAGCTGAGACTCCCCGAGTCGCTGGACCTGCTGCGCGTGCAGACCAACGTCGACGACCCGTACTACCTGCGGGTGACCAGCCTGGAGGTCTACACCGACCAGGGGTGGGCCCTGGCGTCACTGGATGACACCTTCGACGCCGGCGCGGGCGACCTGCCCGGGGCACCGGGCAGCAGCCGGACCCGGACGGTCGACGCGCAAATCGAGGTGCTGGACCACGACGACCGCTTCCTGCCCACGTACTACGCCACGCGGCAGGTCGACGGCGGAGGCGACTGGCGGTTCGACGAGATCAGCGGCACGGTGTGGAGCGAAGACGACCGCACCGGCGGGCGCACCTACCGCGTGCTCGCCGACGAGCCGGTGCCGACCGTGGGCGGTCTGCGCGCCGCGGACGACCTGGACTCCGACGACCAGGTGCAACGCCGCTTCACCGCATTGCCCCTGGTCGTGCGCCCGGAGGTCTCCCAGCTGGTCACGTCGCTGACCGAGGGTGCCGACGGGCCCTACGAACGCACCCGGGCGATCATGGACTTCTTCACCGATCCGGAGAACGGGTTCTTCTACAGCCTGAGCACCGAACCCGGGACCAGCGGCGACGAGCTGGTGGACTTCCTGGTCAGCCGCCGCGGGTACTGCGAGCAGTACGCCGCCGCGATGGCGGTCATGCTGCGCTTCGCCGACGTACCCTCCCGCGTGGCGCTCGGGTACACCCCCGGTCAGCAGAATGCCGGTGAATGGACTGTGACCACCGACGACGCCCATGCCTGGGTGGAGGCCTACTTCGAGGGCATCGGCTGGGTGCCGTTCGACCCGACTCCGCTGGGCGGGGGTCGGGGCGTCCAGCGTGACTACGCGCCCCGACTGGATGCGGCGAACCCGACCGCGACGGCGTCGAGGAGTGGCCCGTCGGCCTCCAACACCGCGGCCGCACCGACGGCGCAGCTGGAGGAGGATCTGCTGGGGACACCGGGTGATCCGACCGGTGGAGACTCCGCCGGGCTGTTGGATCCGGTGACCCTGTTGCTCAGCGTCGGTGTCGTCCTCGTCGTCGTGGCCCTCCTGAGTCCGGCCACCCTCCGGATGGTGGCTCGCCGGCGGCGGGTGCGCGCGGCCCGCGGCGGTCGGCGCGAGGGCGCGCTCGCGGCGTGGGACGAGCTGCTCGCGACCGCCGCGGACTTCCGGAGTACGGCGAAGCAGGCCGACACCCCGCGGGTGACCGCGCGCCGGCTGGCCCGCGAGCACGGGTTCGAACCGGACACCAGGGAGTCGATCAGGTTGCTCGCGGTGGCCGAGGAACGCGCCCGCTACGCACCGGCCGAGCAGGCCGAGGTCGAGGGTGACCTGGCCGGGAGCCTGCGCACGGTGTCCCGGGCCTTACGCGCCCAGGCCACCCCCCGGGCCAGGGTGCTGGCAGTGCTGTTCCCCGCCTCGACAATGGTTGACCTGCGCGCGGCGCTGCAGGGGGTTCGCACTCGGGCCCGGGGGCGCTGGCTGTCCATGCGCAGGCCGGCCCCGGTGAGCTGATCGGGCGGTGAGCTACTCGTCGTAGCGACGGCGGAAGCGCTCTTCCAGGCGGCTCTTCAGCGGCACCTTGCGCTGCTTGCGGGCAGGAGCCGAAGCCGTGGTCTTGTCCGCGCCGCGGATGTCACCGACACCGGACAGGTGCTTGTAGTTGATGACCGCGTACCCGCCGCCGGCGAACATCACGAGGAAGCCGAAGACACCGAGGGCCACCGTCTGGGTGACGGCTCCGCCGATGAGCAGGGCGAGGCCGAGCACGACCAGGACGGCGGACAGGCGGACCTTGCGCTTGGCCCGCGTGCGCAGGTCCGTCGAGCGGACCGTGGAGGCGAACTTCGGGTCGTCGTCGATCAACGCGCGCTCGATCTGCTCGAGCAGGCGCTGCTCGTGCTCGGAGAGCGGCACGCGATCCTCCCGAAGTTGGTGCCAGCCCCGAGGGCGCAGAGGCCGACGGGGCGTGTGCGGGGGCGGGCGGGCACCCGCTATGGACAACCATACGAGCCCGTGGGGCAAGGCGAAAGGCGAACCGTCCAGCCGGCTAGGTATCGGTTCGGCCACGGCCCGTCCCTGGCCCGGTTACGGGTCGTCGCGGGGGCCCCGGCGCATCCCGTCAGGGGCATCGCGACCCGCTCCCGCGGCACCGCCGGAGCGCTGGTGACCGCGGGCCGGACTGTCGATCGGGTCGATCAGCGTCGCGGGACGCACGGTGCCCGCGCCGAACCGGTGGGAGGCCTTGTCCGCGGCCTGCTCGGCATCGCGCCGGCCGTGCTCCCGGGCGCCGAGCAGTAGCTGCACCGGTGACTCGGCGGCCGGGCGCAGCCCTTCGGCCCGGACCCCGACCAGCCGGATCCGCGCGCGTTGCAGACCCAGCGCCGCGTAGAGGTCAGCGGCCACGGCGAAGATCTCCTGACCGACGTCGGTCGGGACGGGCAGCGTGCGCGATCGGGTGATCGTCGTGAAGTCGTGGAAGCGGACCTTGATCGTTACGGTCCGGGTCAGGGCACCGGCCGCACGCAGCCGGCCCGCGGTCCGCTCGGACAGCCGGAGGATCTCGCGCAGGATCACCGCGGGGTCGTCGACGTCGGAGCCGAAGGTCTCCTCGGATCCGATCGACTTCTCCGGCTCGTGCGGTACGACGACGCGCTCGTCCCGTCCCCAGGCCAGCGCGTGCAGGTGCGCCCCGGCTGCCGGGCCGAGCGCCCGCTGCAGGGTCGGCAGCGGGACGTGGGCGAGCTGGCCGACGGTGCGCAGGCCGAGCCGGGTCAGCTGTTCCTCGGTCTTGACCCCGACGCCCCACAGCGCGGCCACCGGTAGCGCGTGCAGGAAGCCGACGACCTCGGCGACCGGGATGACGAGCAACCCGTCGGGCTTGCACCGGGCGGACCCGAGCTTGGCCACGAACTTCGTCGAGGCCACCCCGACCGAGCAGGTGATGCCCTGCTCGTCCTCGATCCGGGCCTTGATCCAGCGGGCGATCTGCACCGGCGACCCCAGCCGGCGCCGCGCACCGGACACGTCGAGGAACGCCTCGTCCAACGAGAGTGGCTCGACCAGCGGGGTGATCGAGGCGAAGATCTCCATGACCCCGGCGGAGACCTCGGCGTACAGCCGGTGGTCGCCGGGGACGAAGACCGCGTGCGGGCACAACCGGCGCGCCCGGCCGGCGGGCATCGCGCTGGTCACGCCGTACGCCCTGGCTTCGTAGGACGCCGAGGTGACCACCCCGCGGTTGCCGTCCCCGCCGACGATGACCGGCTTGCCGCGCAGCTCCGGGCGGCGGCGGATCTCGACGCTGGCGAAGAAGGCGTCCATGTCCACATGCAGGAACCGGCAGCCCTCGTCGCTCGGCAAAGCTGTCCCGACCATGGTCCCTCTATCGAATGCGTGTTCGAACTCTACTGCTCGCTGCCGACAGTTCTCCACCGCCGTCCGGTCACGACCGAGTGGCCACCGCCAGCCAGCGCAGATGCTCGCCCCCGAAGGGCGGTTCCGCCCCTCGCACCGCCGCCAGCACCTCACCACACGTCCGGAGTGCGCGGTCGACCAGCTCGGCCGGGTAGTCGTAGCGGTGGCGGTTGGCCTCGAACTCGTCTTCGTCGAGGACGCAGACCTGCCCCTCGCCGAGCCGTTCGACGTCCAGGTCGAGATCGACGAACTCGATCAGGTCGCCGGTGCACTCGGCCGGGGTGCAGACATCGACGTACAACTGCCCCTGGCGACCGCACTCCACTCGGCCCGGGATGAACCACGCCGTCCACCAGGTGTGCTCCGGAACCAATCGGAGGCCGGCGCCGGCCGGGAAGGTGACGACGGGAGTACGCACCAGGCTGCCCTCAGGCAACCAGAGCCAACGACCATGCCGATCCGTGCCGAGTTCCAGGGCCGTGAAGTCCTTGTGCAGTGCGCCGTCCCACTTCGTGGAGCGAACCCTGATCTCCTTCACGCGCCCATTCTGGCGCTGGCGCGGCCGACCCCCGGTTCACGCCTGGGTGGCGCGCCAGGCCGCGACGAGGTCGCCGACGTCGGCGTACCGGTCGGCCGGGTCGGGCCGGGTCGCCCGGTGCAGGACCGCGAGCTGGCGAGCGGTCCCCCGCCAGGCCGCCTCGTCGTCGCCGGGTCCAGCAGCAGCCGCGCGGCGCGCCCGAGGGTGAAGACCGTGGTGCGGCGGTCGAACGTCCCGCCCAGCACCTCCTCGGGAGCCATGAACCGGCTTGACCCGCAAGGGGGCTCGGTCGCGACGAACGGCCCCGGGCGGAACTCGTCGAAGTCGAGCAGCCGCATCAGTCGTCGCTTGAAGTCGTACAGGAAGCAGCCGTCGTACAGGTCGCTGGCCACGAAACCGGCCCGGTCCACCGCCAGGTGCGCGTCGAAGATCGCGTCCATCGCGGCCTCGACCTGCGTGACCGGCAGCCGGCGAAACCGCGACCACGCGCTGGCCGGGTCCCGTCGCGGCAGCCCCCGGTCGACCGTGGCGTGGTGGAGCAGGACGCCGTCGACCCACGGGTAGACCAGGACGGGCTCGGCTCGGGCGACGAACCGCGCGCGGAGCCCGATGATCACCGGGTGCCGTACCGCGGCGTGGAACGTAACCGCCCGGCCCAGCGCCCGCCGCGCGGGCGGCGTCGTCGAGGTCTTGACGAACCAGCGCTCGGCGTCGACCGCGACGCCGTACGACACGCAGCCGGAGTCCTGCCGGTCGAAGACCCGGAAGACAGTGCCGACGGTGTCGAGGTAGCGGCGTAGGTCCCCGACCGAGGTGCTCTCCAGCAGCGGGTGTGCGCTCACATCCGGCGGGCGAGGACATGCAGCTGGCTGGCGATGTCCCGGTAGGGCGGCATCGCGGACAGGGCCAGCTCCAGGGTCCGCAGCGCGTCGCCCGAGCTGTCGGCGACCGATCCGGGGACGAGGTCGCCGACGACCCGAACGCCGTGCAATCCCTCTACTCGGAGGCCGACCGCGGTGACCAGGTCGAGCAGCCGGTCGGCGTCGAAGCGACGGGCGGCGCCGTCGGCGTCACCCCACCGTCCATCGGGGTCGTGCAGCGCGCGCTGGGCGTCGGCGAGATGGCCGCCGAGGGCGCGCGCGAGGACCGCGGCGGCGCGGTTGGCGACCAGCAGGCTCAGCGCACCGGTCGGCCGAAGCACTGCGGCCAGCCCGGTCAGTGTCCGGGCCGGGTCCTCGACGACCTCCAGCACGCTGTGCCCGAGCACCAGATCGGCGCTGGCCGCGCCGACGACGTCGAGCAGGGTGTCGCTGTCGCCCTGGACGGCGCGGATCCGCGCCGCGACCCCGGCCGCGAGGGCCCGGCGGCCCAGGGTGGCCAGCGCGTCCGGGCTCGGGTCGACGACAGTGACCGTGTGGCCCCGCTCGGCCAGCGGTACGGCGAACCCGCCCGTACCCCCGCCTACGTCGACGATGTCCAGCTGGCCGGCACCGCGCCGGGCCAGCTCCGCGCCGAGCACCGACCACACCACGGCGGTCCGGGCCGAGCCGACGGAACCGAGGCTCTCGGCAGACACCCGGCGACCCTACGGGAGGGTGAGGATCTCGACGCCGTCGTCGGTGACCAGGACGGTGTGCTCGAACTGCGCGCTGCGCCGGCCGTCCTTGGTGACCACCGTCCAGCCGTCGTCCCAGATGTCGTAGTCGACCGTGCCCAGAGTGAGCATCGGCTCGATCGTGAACGTCATGCCCGGCTCGAGCACGGTGTCCGCCGCCGGCTCGTCGTAGTGCAGGATCACCAGCCCGGAGTGGAACGCCGTGCCGATGCCGTGGCCGGTGAAGTCGCGCACGACGCCGTACCCGAAGCGCTTGGCGTAGGCCTCGATGACCCGGCCGATGACGTTGATCGGCCGACCCGGCTTGACCGCGCGTACGCCGCGCAGCATCGCCTCGCGGGTCCGCTCGATCAGCAGGCGCGACTCCTCGTCGACCTGGCCGACGGCGAAGGTCGCGTCGGTGTCGCCGTGCACGCCGTCCAGGAAGGCGGTGATGTCGATGTTCACGATGTCGCCCTCGGCGAGCCGCGTGGAGTCGGGGATGCCGTGGCAGATCACCTCGTTCACCGAGGTGCACAGCGACTTCGGGAAGCCTTTGTAGCCCAGGGTCGAGGGGTAGGCGCCGCGCTCGACCATGAACTCGTGGCCGATCCGGTCCAGCTCGTCGGTGCTCACCCCTGGGGCCACGTGCCGACCGACCTCGGCGAGCGCCTGCGCGGCGAGCCGGGACGCGACGCGGATCCGGGCGACGGTCTCGGGGTCGTGTACCTCGGGGCCGGTGTACGGCGCCGGTCGGCGGCGCCCGACGTACTCCGGGCGCGGGATGGCCGGCGGGACCGGTCGGGGTGGCGACAGGGTGGCGGGCGTGACCATGCCCCGATCGTAGGAGCCCATTGCAAGCCGGGTCGGGTCAGTCCGCCCAGCGCGGCGATGTGGTGCGTGGCGGGATGAAGCGGGCGCGGACGACGACCAGCTGAGGGCGCCGGCTCGCGATCGCGTCGCGCAACGCGGGGGCCAGCCGCTCGTCGACGCCGTCGAGAACCGTGGTCGGGATCCCGAACGCCGCCCCGAGCAGCGCCCAGTCCGGGTTGTGCAGGTCGACGCCGCGGTGCTCGTCACCGGCGCGCAGCTGGTCGTAGCGCAGCATCCCGTAGCCGCCGTCGTCGACGACGAGCAACGTGATGGGCAACTTTTCCTGAACGTACGTCGCCAGCTCGCCGAGCCCCATGGCCAGGCCGCCGTCGCCGCAGAGGACCAACGCGGGCCGGGCGGTGGCCGCCCCGATCGCGGCGGGTACGGCGTACCCGAGGGTGCCCCACCCCATCGGGTACTGGACCCGGCGTGAGCCGTGCACCCTCCCGTACCCGATCCACCAGTAGCCGGGCAGAGCCATGTCGGCGAGCACGACCGTCTCCGGACCGATCGCAGCCTCGACGGCGGCGAGCAGGCGCAGCGGCTCGGCGTTGCGGCTTTCCCCGGCCAGACCGTTCCGGACGATCTGCCGGATGCCCGGGACCGGGTTGGCCGGGCACCGGGCCGGGACGCGGGCCAGCAGTTCGGCGCAGACCGCTCGGGCGTCGCCCTCGACCGCAACGTCGGGGCGGTAGTTGACGTCCAGTGCCCGGCCGTCGATGTTGACCACGGCCAACCGTGCGCTCATCGGCATCGACCAGTTCCGGGTGGTCGTGGCGTCGAAGCGGCTGCCAACGGCCAGCAGCAAGTCGGCCTCGGCGATCAGCGCGGCCACGGCCGGCTCGTGCGGCGGAGCGCCCACCAGCCACGGGTGCTCCGGCGGGAGCACCCCGCGGCCGGCCCAACTCGTGACCACCGGCGCACCCAGCCGGGTCGCCAGCTCGCCCAGCTCGGCCTGTGCGCCGGCCTCGACGACACCGCCGCCGGCCCAGATCACGATGCGCTCCGAGGCCGTCACCTCGGCGACCAGTTCTTCCACGTCGGGACCGACCGGCTCCGGCGACGCCGTCGGGTGCAGGGCGGGAGCCTCGCGGGCCAGCAGGTCGGTGGGTACGTCGAGGTAGACCGGTCCCCGCGGGCTGGTGGTCGCCAGCCGGATGGCCTCAGCCACATCGCGGCTGGCCGCTTCCGGCGTTCGTGGGGTGAAGACGGCCTTGGCCAGCGGCGCGAACATCGCTGCCTGGTCGTGGGACTCGTGCAGCACACCGCGCACCACGCCCGCGCGGGACAGCGCGCTCGGGATCTCGGTAGCGATCAGCAGCACCGGTGACCGGGAGGCCGCGGCCTCGCCGAACGCGCCCACCGCGTTGGCCGCGCCCGGTCCAGTCGTCACCAGGGCGACGCCCAGGCCGCCGGTGGCCCGGGCCAGGCCGTCGGCTGCGTACACGGCGGCCTGCTCGTGCCGGACGCCGATGATCCGGGGGCGACCGGGTTGCAGTTCCCGCCAGAACGCGAGGTTGTGTACGCCGGGCAGCCCGAACGCTGTCTGCACCCCCGCGGCGGCCAGGCCGTCGAGGATCCGCGCGGCGAGGGTGGACTCAGTGGGCACCGCTTGAGTCTGGCCTTGACGCCCCCGTCCGCCTGCCCCAGGTCAGCGGCGACGGTCCGAGCGTTGCACGACAGCTGCTTAGCTGGTGCGGGACGGCACGGACACGGGTCGATTCGTCCCCGGGAGGTTCGTGGTGTCCGAGCAAGCAGCCGCAGTGTCGGATGCACCCGCTCGGCGGGCTAACTGGCTCGAGCTGTTTTCGACCTCGTCTTCGTCACCGCGGTTGCTGCCCTGGCGCAACAGCTACACGACGACCACTCGGTCGTCGGCCTTGCCGTGTTCGCGGGGTTGTTCGTGCCGGTGTGGTGGGTCTGGCGCGGCTTCGCCTGGTACGCAAGCGGTTTCGGCACCGGCGACCGCATGACGCAGGCAGCCCTCTGCCTGGGCATGGTCGGCGTCGCGGCCCTCGCGAGCGGGGTGGACGGCGCCGCGCACGGCGACTCCGACGTGTTCGTCGCCTCCTACGCCAGCCTTCTCGTAATACTCGCCGCCTTGTATGCACGTGGGGCGCTACGACAGCGCGGCGCACGCCGACTGGCCGCGATGCAGGTCGCCGGCTACGGGATCGGAGCAACGCTCTGGCTTGCATCCCTGGGGCTCGACGAAGACCTCCGCCCGGTGGTGTGGACGGCCGCGATGCTGCTGCTCATCGCCGTGCCGGTCGCCCTGCTGAGACAGCCGGCCCATGCCTTTCGCGCCGAACACATCGCCGATCGCTACGGCGTGTTCACCATCATCGTCCTGGGCGATCGGTCATCGTGACCGTCGTCGGACTGGACACCAGCGGTAGCCCAACGGCCGACCTGGTCGCGTTGGTCGGCTTCTCGATCGCGGTTGCCGTGTGGTGGGTCTACTTCGGCCGGTACCAGAGCGCGCCCGGTGGTGGGGCGATCGCCCGGTACGTCTGGGCGCAGATGCACCTGCTGATCTTCGTCGGCATCACCGCGGCCTCGGTGGGGGTCGCCTTCGCCGCCGAGGCCGCGGCGGCCGACCTACCCGTAGCCCTTGCCGACCGGCTGCCGCTGGGAGCCGGCGTGGCGGCATACCTGGTCGCGATGGGAACCATCAGGGCAGTCACTCGTCGGCTCGACGGCGTGGCGGTCCTGCGTCTGGCGGTCGCTGGCGTGGCGCTCGTGCTGAGTCTGGCCGGCTTCGGGCTGGGACCGCTGCCGTTCGTCGCCCTCACCGCCGCCTTGGTCATCGCCGAAGCGTCGATCGAGATGACAAGGGCAGGCCCCGTGCGGGCCACGCACGTCGCGTGAACCGGCGACGCCGGCTCCTGCTCCTGCTGATGTGCGCGTCGCAGTTCTTCAACGTGGCCAACATCAGCTCGGTCAACATCGCCCTGCCTGACATCGCCGACGATCTGGACTTCAGCGAAGCCACCCTTCCGTGGGTGGTCTCGGCCTACCTGGTCACTTTCGCCGGTTTCCTGCTCGTCGGCGGTCGGGTCGCCGACCTGTCAGGCCGCAGGCGGGTGCTCACCGCGGGTTTCGTGATCTTCCTGGTCGGGACACTGCTGAGCGCACTGGCTCCCACCGCGCCGACACTGGTCGCCGCACGAGCCCTGCAGGGCATCGGCGCTGCCACCATGATTCCCGCCTCGCTAGGCATCCTGACGACCGCCTTCAGCGCACCAGCCGAACGCAGCCGTGCCGTTGCTGCCTTCGGCGCCGCCGGAGCCGTCGGTTTCGCCTCCGGACTGATCCTCGGTGGCGCTGTCACCGGAACGCTCGGGTGGCGCTGGATCTTCGGCCTCGCGGTTCCGATCGCAGCTGTGGCACTTGCGCTCACGCGGCTGGTCGTGCCGGCCGATGCGCCCAGCGCGTTGTCCCGCGGCGACATCGACGTCATCGGTGCGACAACGGCCACCGCCGGTCTGCTCGCGCTGGTTTACGCGCTGACCAACGCCGGCCGCAGCGGTTGGCAGTCCCCGGCCACCGTCGCCACCCTCTCCGGCGGACTGGTGCTGCTGGCGGGGTTTGTCCTGCGTCAGGCTCGAGCCCGCAACCCCCTGATGCCGCTGACCATCTGGCGTCGCCGCGGATTCCCCGCGGCGATGATCATCGGCTGCTGCCTATTCGCGGCCTGGGTGGGTGGAAACTTCTACCTGTCGCTCATGCTGCAACGGCTGCTCGGCTACCGCCCAGGCGAGGCGGCCGTGGCCCTGCTGCCGCTCGCGATCGGCGGTCTCGTCGGCTCGACGCTCGCCGGGCGTCTCCTGCCGCGTATGGGCGCCAAGCCGCTGCTCGTCGGAGGCTTGGCCGTCTACGTTGCCGGCTTCGCGATGATGACCTCGGTCGGCGCGGACACCGACTACTGGCCGATCGTGTTCACTGCTGTCGTACTGGCCGTCGTCGGCAACAGCTTCACGTACGTGGCATCCACCGTCGTCGCACTCGCTGACGCGCCGGCCCACGAGCAGAGTCTCGTCGGCGGGCTGTTCAACACGAGCATGCAGGTCGGCGGAGGCCTCGGACTCGCGATTCTGGCCGTGGCAGCCGCCACGCCAACGGGGGTGGGCAACTACCAGAGCGCGTTCTTGACTGCGGCCGGCATCGCCTGCGTGGGATTGCTCGTGGCCGTGTTCTTCGTCCGTCGGGAGCAGCCGAGCCTCCCGAGTGACTCGACGTCAGTGGGGTGAGCTGCCAGGGCCGGGTGGGCTTGGATTGCGGCCGATCCGTGTCGCGATCCCGGGCCGCGTCCTACGCCACTCGCCGGGGACATCTGGCCAAGCTGATCCACACCGCCCGCACCGAGGCCGACTCCCAGTTCCTCGCGAGCGCGCTGCTGGCCGCCCCGGTCGCCCACACCTACGCCGACCAGCGACGCCGACTCGAGATGAGCGTGCGCGCCACACCAAGTCCGGCTAAGGAGCGAGCCGGCTCGGCCACCACGTGCGCCGGCCCAGGTCCAGGGCCAGCGCCGGTACGACGAGCGAGCGGACCACGAACGCGTCTAGCAGCACGCCGACGCCGACCAGGACTCCGATGCCGATCAGGCTCACCAACGGCAGGCTGGCCAGCACGGCGAAGGTCGCCGCGAGCACGACTCCGGCACTGGTGATGACGCCACCGGTGGTGGCCAGGCCGCGGAGCACGCCGGCCCGGTGACCGTGGCGCCGGACCTCCTCCTGCACCCGCGTCATCAGGAAGATGTTGTAGTCGACACCGAGCGCCACCAGGAAGACGAACCCGATCAGCGGAGCGGAGTGGTCGACGGCGCCGATCCCCCAGCCCCACTCCAGCAGGACAGTGGCGGCGCCGAGGGCGGCGAAGTAGCTCAGGACGACCGTGGCCAGCAGGACCAGCGGGGCGACCACGGCACGCAGGAGCACGACCAATACGAGCAGCACGACGACGAGCACCAGCGGGACGATCACGGCGCGGTCGGTGGCGGAGGCCTCCTGCAGGTCCAGGGTCAGGCCGGTCGAACCTCCGACGAGCGCCGCCGCGCCGGGCACCTCGGCCAGGGTTGTCCGCAGCCGTTGCACGGTGGCCTCGGCCGCGGCGCTGTCAGGGGCATCGTCGAGGACGACGGTCAGCTTCGCCAACGCCTCGTCGGCCGAGGGCAGGGGCGGCCCGACCCTGGACACCCCAGGCGTCGCCCCGATCGCCGCGGCGGCGGCGGGGGCGGCGGCGGCGCGGATCGCGACCTCGGTCGGGGCCGACTCACCGGCCGGATAGTGAGCGGCGAGATCGGCCTGGGCGAGCACCGACTCGGGGGCGTCCCGAAACATCTCCGGCTGGCTCAGGCCGACCGTGAGCCCCGAGGCAGCCACGGCCAGCCCGGTGAGGACCAGCGCGGCACCGGCCCACACCGACCGCGGACGGCGCGCGACCGCGTTCCCGATCCGGCCCCAGATCGACCGCTCGACCGGTACCGGCGTGCCGTGGCGCGGGATGGCCGGCCAGAAGACCCAGCGGCCCAGGATCACCAGCAACGCCGGCAACAGTGTCACCATCAGGAGGAACGCGGCCACGATCCCGATAGCGCCGACGGCACCGAGGCTGCGGGTGGCGTTCACGTCCGCGAGCAGCAGGCACAGCAGGCCCAGGACCACCGTCGCCGCCGACGCCGCGAGGGTCAATCCGCTGCGCCGCAGGGCCTCGGCCATGGCGACGTGCCGGTCGCCGTAGCGATGGAGTTCTTCCCGGTAGCGAGCTACGAGGAGCAGCGCGTAGTCGGTGCCGACCCCGAACACGAGGACGGTGAGCAGCCCGCCGCTCTGGCCGTCGACCGGTAGGCCGGCATACCGGGCCAGCAGGTACACGACGGCTCCGGCCACCTGGCTGGCCACCGCGACGGTGAACAGTGGCACCAGCCACAGGACCGGGCTGCGGTAGGTCAGCAGCAGCAGCAAGGCGACCACTCCGGCGGTGAACAGGAGCAGGGTCGAGTCCAGGTCGTCGAACACCTCCACCGAATCCAGCAGCGAGCCGGCCGGGCCGCCGACGTTGACCTCAAGGCCCCCGGTGGCCGAGGCGGATACCTCCTCCCGCAGGGCCACCACCGTGTCGGTGAGGCCCTCGTCGTCGTACTCCAGGGGTACGACGAGCAGCAGCGCCTGCCCGTCCTCCGATGGCAAGGCCTCGCCGATCCGGCCGTTGGGAACATAGCTGCCCAGTCGGGCCCGATCGGCTTCGATGCCGGCCCGGTCGGCGGCGGTGAGGCCGCCATCGCGGGAGTACACGACAACCGCCGGGATCTCGTCGGTCGTGCGGAACTGGGGCAGCAGCTGCTCGACCCGGGTGGAGTCGGCGCTGTCGGGGAGGAAGGCCTCCCGGTTCTCCTCGACGTCGGTGACCATGCCGGCCAGCGGGGTGGCGAGGACCAGGACGGCCACCCAGAACATCGCGGCGAGCCACTTCGTCCGGCGCCCGGCGAAGATCCCAGCCAGTCGGCCCGGGCGGAGGTCCGGCTCGGGCGTGGTAGTCGGTTCTGTTGCGGGCGCGGCGAACTTGCTGGAGGTACGCACGAGTGATGTCCTTTCGGTGGGTGTCTGCTTCTGCTCGGCTGCCTGCTGACGGAGATGGATGGCGCCCTGCGGGTCGCCGAGTTGCCGCTCGGCGACCCGCGCCTACTCCACTGAGCGCAAGAGCGTCTCGATCGAGGATGTCCGCTGGTTGAGGGCGCGCAGCTCGTCGAGGGTCTGGCGTTGGGTAGCAGCCGCCTCGGCCTGCAGGGCGTCGTACCGCTCGGCGAGCTGGCGGTAGGCCTCCTCGCGGGCGACCAGCATCTTCGCCCGCCGGCTCTCGCCGAACTGGCGGATGACGACGATCAGGATGATCGTGCCCAGGATGAGGAAACCCAGCCCGAACCCGACGCCGAAGATCACGGACTCCCAGTCGATTTCCCGGTTCATCAGCTTTCGTCCTTCTCGCTCAGGGTGGCTACGGCTGCCGCGATCGACGCCGGGTCTAGCTGCAGGGCAAACGGTGCTGCTTGGAAGTACTTCATCGCCTTGCCGTCCTCGGAGAGCTCGAGTTCGCCGGTCACCAGACCGGCCGCTTCGAGCCGTTGCAGGTGCATGTGCAGCAGCGGCCGGCTGATGCGCAGCTGGCGGGCGAGTTCGCTGACGTACTCGCGACGACCCGTCAGCGCGGCCAGGATGCGCAGCCTGTGCGGGTTGGCCAGCGCCGCCAGCGATCGGAGCAGCTCGTCGCCCGACGGCTGCCCATCTTTACTAGCACGGTTCTCTATCATGTGTCAGCATATCTTGACACGTGACGCTATGAGCTGTCAAGGCTGCCCGTGATGTGACCCAGGCCCGACGCCGTCGGGCGGGTCAGCGCCCGGAGCTGCCAGGACTGGCGTGCCAGAGCTTGCGCGGCACGGTCTTCGTCCCCTCCCCCGGTGGCTTGAGGTCGGCGTACGGCGACATCCGGAAACCCGAGGGATGCACCAGGACGGGGCGGGCGATCACCGGCCGCGCCGAATAGCTGTCCGCCGCGCCAGCCACGGCCTGCTCGCTGACCCCGGTGGCCGGCGTCCGCATCGCATCCCAGACCGCTGGCATCCCTTCGGCCTCCCAGGTCTCCCGCAGACCCGGCAGTTCCCAGCAGCCGGTCGCCCGCAGCGACACCCCGCGCCGGCCGGTGCGGCGGATGATCCCGCGGATGACTAGCAACCAGGAGTGGAAGACGGTCATCGCGTACGGCCCCTGCACGTCCTCGAAGAACGTCGCGTCGACCGGGCCGGTGGCGTCGTCCAGCGTCACGAACACCACCCGCCGCCCGGAGCGGACCGGCGGGGTCTGGGTCGCCACCTTCACCCCGGCCACCAGGATCTCGGCCTTGCTGCGGCAGCCGAGCACGTCGCGCGCGCGGACCACGCCGAGGGCGTCCAGGAACGGGACGTAGAAGTCGACCACGTGCCGGCTGGCGTCCAGGCCGAGGATCTCCAGCTCGGCGCGGACCAGTTCGGCGTCGGTCAGCTCCGGCAACCCCGACCGCAGCTCGCTCGTGTCGGCGCCGGTGCTGAGGTCCAAGGCGAGCTGCATTGGCTGCGGGGGCGTCGCCGCGATTGCCTGCGACTGCCGGTTCGCGGCGGCCCGGATCGGGTCCCGCACCGACAACCCGTCCGGCACGGCGGCGACCCGGCGGGCGGACCGCTTCCGTGGGGTCAGCGCCCGGTCGGCGCGGGCGGTCGCCCGGGTCCAGGCGTCGAGTTCGGCGACTTGCAGCAGCAGGTCCCGGCGGGTGATCCGGCTGCGGCGGCGTACCGGCAGGGTCGGACCGATGTCGTACGCCGCGTCGAACCCGCCGGCCAGCACCAGCCGCTCCACGACCGGGCGGCTCACCCCGGCCCGCTGCCAGAAGTCCGACAGCGTCGCGTACGGCCGGCCGGCCACGATCCGCGCCACCTCGGCCTCGGTGATCCCCTTGACGTCGGTCAGCGACAGCCGGATGCCGTACCCCTCGACGTTCTTCTCGACCCGGTAGCACGCGTCGGAGACGTTGACGTCCAGCGGCAGGACCGCGATCCCGAAGTTGCGGGCGTCGTCGAGGATCAGCCGCTTGGGGTACATGCCCGGATCGTGGGTCAGGACGCCGGCGAGGAACGCAGCGGTGTGGTGGGCCTTGAGCCAGGCCGACTGGTAGGTCGGCAGCGCGAAGGCCGCCGCGTGAGCCTTGCAGAAACCGAAGGAGGCGAACGCGGCGAGCACCTCCCAGGCCCGCTCCACTACGGCCAGCGGGTAGCCCTTGGCCAGCGCGGCCGGGATGAACCAGGCCTTCACCTCCGCGTGGGCGTCGTGCTCGCCCAGCGCCCGGCGTACCTCGTCGGCCTCGGCCAGGCTCACCCCGGTCAGCACCGAGACGATCTCCAGCACCTGCTCGTGGAAGACGACAACGCCGTAGGTGTCACCGAGGGACTCGGCGAGGTCCTCGTGCGGGAAGACCGTCTCGTTCCAGCCCTGCCGGGCCAGCAGGAACGGGGTCACCATGTCGCTCTTGACCGGGCCGGGCCGGAACAGCGAGATGTCGATGATCAGATCCATGAAGTTCTCGGGGGAGAACTTGCCGACCAGCTCGCGCTGGCCGGGTGACTCGATCTGGAAGCAGCCGAGGGTGCGGGTGGACTGGATCAGCGCGTACGTGACCTGATCGTCCAGCGGGGCGGTGTCCACGTCGGGCCGGTGCCCGTCGACCCGCTGGACCTCGGTCATCGCGTGGGCCATTGCCGACTGCATGCGGATGCCGAGCACGTCCAGCTTGAGCAGGCCGAGTTCCTCGACGTCGTCCTTGTCGAACTGGCTCATCGGGTGGCCGAGGTAGCTCGCCTCGACCGGTGTGCGGTCCAGCAGCGTGGTGTCCGAGAGCAGGACGCCGCAGGGGTGCAGGGCGATGTGCCGGGGCAGCCCGTCGAGGCGCTCGACCACGTCGAAGAGCACCCGCAGCTGGTCCTGCCCGAGCCCGCTGGCCTGCAGCTCCGGCAGGTCACGCAGGGCGGCCTTGACCTGGTTGGCCCGGATGTGCGGGAACGCCTTGGCGATGGTGTCGATCTCACCGGGCGGCATGCCCAGCGCCGCCCCGACGTCGCGGACCGCGTGCCGGACCCGGTAGGTGTCCATCATCGACACGCAGGTACACCGGTCGGCGCCGAAGCGGTCCAGGATCGCGTCGTACACCTCCATCCGGCGGGCGGACTCGACGTCGATGTCGATGTCGGGCAGTGCCTCCCGCAACGGGGACAGGAACCGTTCCATGAGCAGCTTGTGCCGGATCGGGTCGACGTCGGAGATGCCGAGCAGGTAGTTGACCAGGCTGCCGGCCCCGGACCCGCGAGCGGCGACCCGCACCCCCATCGACCGGATCAGGTCGGTGACGTCGGCGACGGTGAGGAAGTACGACGGGTAGCCGAGCCCGCCGATCACCTGGAGTTCGTCGTCCAGCCGCCGGCGTACGGCGGCGTCGGCCGGCATCGCACGGCGACCGAGACCGGCCTCGCAGCGCAGCCGCAGCACCTCCCGCGCCTCGAGCGTGGCCTCCCCCGGGCGGCGGACGACGGACAGCTCCGGGAAGTGCACCTGGCCGATCCCGAGGTCGGTGCGCGGGTCGACCGCGCACCGGTCGGCGACCCGCCGGGTGGCGGCCAGCAACCGGCGGGCCGTGTCGCGGTCGGGGCCGACGACCTCCTCGGCCACGTCGGTCATCTGCTTGCCGGACTTCAGGTAACCCTCGGCGTTGCGCCGGTCGATGTGCCGGGCGTCGAGCGGGACCAGCCGCCGGGCCGAGTCCAACACGTCGGCGATCGGGGCGTCGCGCGCGTCGGCGTACCGCACGGCGTTGGTCAGCACGGCGGGCAGCCGGTGCTCGGCGGCGAAGTCGAGCACCGCCGCGGCCCGGCCCCGGTCCCCTCTGGCCCGGTGGTGCACGACCTCGGCGAACACCTGGTGTCGACTCAACGCCTCGCGCCAGCGGTTGAGGTGGGCCTTGGCCAGGTCCGGCCGTTTCCCGGCCAGGGCCCGACCGACCTCGGAGTCCGGGCCGAGCAGGACCAGCACGCCTTCGGCGTGCTCGGCGATCAGTTCCAGGCTGCTCACCGGGGTACCGCGCTCCCCGCCGAGGTGGGTCGCGCTGATCAACCGGGCCAGCGAGGCCCAGCCCCGGCCGGTAGCGGCCAGCATGGTGACCCTGGGCAGCCGCGGATCGACACTGATCCCGCCCCGGGCCGGACTGGCCTTGGTCGGGGGTGCCCTGGTCGAGAGGAGACGGCCGTCTTCCTCGGGCCGTTCCACCCGCAGCGCCGGGTGGGCCGCCGGTCGCAGGGCGAGGTCGACTCCGAACAGCGGGCGGATCCCCGCGCTGCGACAGGCGGTGGCGAACTTCACCGCACCGTAGAAACCGTCCCGGTCGGTCAGCGCCAGGGTGTCCATGCCGTGCTCCGCGGCCCGGGCGACCAGCGTCGCCGGGTGGCTGGCGCCGTAGCGCAGCGAGTGCCCCGAGGCGACGTGCAGGTGGACGAAGGGATCCATCGATACCGCTCAGTCGGCCGCGACGCCGACGGTGGTGGCTACCACGGCGAGGAAGGTCTCGACGTCGCGCACCAGGTCGTCGGCTTCCCGCGCGCTGACCGCCCGGGTGACCCCGGCCTCGGCGGCGGCCCGCTTGGCCGCGCCGGCGGCGAAGAAGGCAGCCCACTCCCCCATCTCCGGGGCCACTTCGCAGAGCAGCTCCCAGGCGCTGCGCAGCCGGCGCCGCCGGGTGGCAGTCTGCGGGTGGGCTCGGGCGGCCAGGACGGCGGCCGTGGCGCGCAGGGCCGCCAGGTGCGCTCCGGCGTACCGCTCACCGGCCGGGACCAGCTCCGCCGCCTCGGCCAAGCCCGCGCGGGCCTGACCGAGCAGGTCCAGCGCCGACCGCGACGGTGCCGGTCCGAACGGTGCCGGTCCGAACGGTGCCCGTCCAGACGGCGCCTGCCCAGCGGCCGCCGCACCCGACGCCTGCTGCCGCTGCGGACCGGAAGGCACTGCGCGGCTCCGATCGGGTCGGGATGGCCCGGGTCGAGCCCGTCCAGGCAGGGATTGTTCGAGCAGGAGTTGTCCGACCCCAGGTTGTCCGGACGACCTGGGCAGGGGTTGCTGGGGCAGGCTCCGGCCGAGCCCGATGGAACCCCAGCCGGAACCGGGCAGGGTGAGCTGACCCGGCCGATACCGGTTCAGTCGTGCACGCGGATCAGCGACCATCGGCCTGTCCCCCACTCGAATCGCAGGTCGTACACACCCATCGAGCCACTCCGCCAGCCGGCCTCGACCCGCCATACCTCCCGCTCGCCGTCGTCGATCCCCAGCACGACTCCACCATCGCGCCGCGGGCAAGCCGCGGCTCCGGACTGGCCAGCGCGACCGGCCCGCTGCCACCACTTCCCGGCCTCGACCCAGTGCTCGAGCACTGTCCGGACGGCGTACCACCGGTGGTGCCAGCGGAACCGGATCGGCCCCTCTGCCGGGTTCCCGACCGCGACCGCACCGGCCGAATCGGGCCCGCTGACAACGTCGGTGAGCACGCCGCGCTCCACCTCGATGTTGTCGGCATGCAGCCTGGTCACTGCACCTCCCCTCCAGCCCGATCCGGATTCCTGCTGCCTCGGCGAAGCGTCGCGAGCCGGCCGTGACCAGCCGGGACGGACCAGCCGAGGAAGGCGGCTGATCGAGGGTCACCGGTCCGGCGATGCTTCCCGCACCGCCGGGCCGGTGAGCGCTCTCCGGGACGGCGGGGGTCGAGACCCACTGCCCCGGCGAGCGTCCTCGCCGACGGGATCGGACCGGCCACAGCCCGACCCCGAACTGCCGGCCGGGGGCTGTCGCGACGAGCCTTCCGGCCAAACAGTATTCGAACGTGCGTTCGAACGTGGCAACAGTAAACCCCGGCACCGACAGAACCGTCAACACCTCGATGAGATACCGATCTCAGGCGCGTCGCAGGCCCCGTCAAGCCACTCGGGATGCCTGCCACTTGACTTGCGATGGAGGATTCGGCTGACACAGGGAACAGATGAGGCTATTGGCAGCAACCGCGACGACACTGCTGCTGTGCGCGTGCACGCAGCAAATCCCCGGCGACGGCAGGGTCGGCGAACTTGGTCGACCGGTGCAGGTGACGTTTGCGCTGTTCCACAGCGAGTCCGCCGCCAATGGGTGCGAAGGCACCGGCGGATACGACGACATCGGCCAAGGCACCCAGGCTCGGCTGACGGACGAGGCCAACAGCCTCCTCGGAGTCGCGTCACTGGGTCGAGGTGTGGCCGGCAGTGGTGTCTGCACCTACCGGGCCACGTTCGAGGACATCGACCCGACACTGCCCTTCTACTCCGTCGAGGTATCCGACCGCGGGCAGATCAGCCACAGCCGCGCCGAACTCCGCGTCGAGAACTGGACGTTCGAGATCAGCCTGGGGGCCTGACCGCCAGCAGTCCCGTCAGTCAGCGGTCGGCAGCGGGCGAGGATCGGTCCCGTGTTTCGGGCATGGCGATGGCGAGCACGGTCGCTGCGAGCATCACGCCCGCCGTCACCCCGAATCCCGCCGAGTAGCCGAAGGAGTCCACCAGCGCGTTGGCCAGCAGCGGACCGGTCATCGCACCGACGTCCGAGGCCATCTGGAACACCGCGACCACCGAGCCGCTGCGCGCCGGCGCGACATCGCCCACGACCGCTGCCGGGGCCACGGTCAGCAGCGCCGACCCCGCCCCGGTCACCACCATGGCGGCGAGGAACCACGGCAGCGAGGGCGGCAGCACCAGCAGCGCCAAGCCGATCGTCGACAGGGCGGTCCCCCCGATCAGCACCGGCCGCCGCCCCCGCCGGTCGGTGATCCGCCCGGCGGGCCACAGCAGCAGCGCGTTCATCCCCGCGAACACACCCAGGCCGACACCGGTCCACGACGCACCCAGCCGGAGTCCCTCGGTCACGAACAACGGGATCGTCGCGAACCGCACCCCGAAGACCGCCCACCCGATCGCCAGGTTCGCGCCCACCGCGGCCCGGTACGCCGGATCGCGCAGCGCAGTACCCACCCCGCTGCCGCGCAGTCTTCGGCGCTCGACCGGTGCTGACGACAACGCGGTGTTCCGCAAGGCGATCGCCGCCACCAATCCGGCCAGCGACAGCGATCCGGCGTACACGAAGAACGGCAACCGCAGGGACACGTCGGTCAGCGGACCGCCGAAGACCGGGCCGACGATCCCACCCACCAGGAACCCGCCGGCGAACGTCCCGCTCGCCCGGCCGCGCTGCTCGTTGCCCACCAACCGGATCAGCAGCGCCGCGGCGGACACGGTGAACATCGCCGAGCCCACCCCGCCGAGCCCGCGCAGGACGAGCAGGGTGGTGTAGTTCTGAGACAGTCCGGCCAGCGCGCTGGTGCCGGCGACGATCCCGATGCCCGAGGCCATCACCCAGCGCTCGCCGAGGCGGTCGACCAGGCTGCCGCTGCCGAACGCCGACACCAGGCGCATGAACGCGAAGGCACTCACCACGAGGGCGGCGGCGGTCCGTCCCACGCCGAACTCACGAGCGAAGTCGGGGATGGCCGGGGCGAGGATGCCGAACCCGACGGCGACGAAGAACGCCACGCCACTGAGCGCGTACACCTCGCGGGGCAACTTCGGCGCGGCGGGCACGACGGCGATCCTCGCACCGCCCGGAGCACCACCGCCGGGCGCTGATCGAACTGGATCTCTCCGCGCGCCGTGTGGGTATCCGTAGGGTGCCGATGAGGCGACCGACCGTCACCGAACCCCGAGGGGATACGCAGATGAGTACGCAGGACACCTCCGTCGCGCCGGCCCGGGATCTGCATCCGGCCACCATCAGCGTCGGCCTACTGATCCTCCGGCTGCTCGTGGGGGTCGGGATCGCAGCGCACGGCGCGCAGAAGCTCTTCGGCCTGTTCAACGGCGGCGGGATCGAGGCCAACGCCGAGTTCTTCGAGTCCGTCGGCTACTCCCCCGGTACGCCATACGCCATCCTGTCCGGGTTGGTCGAGTTCGGCGGCGGCATCCTGCTCGTCCTGGGAGTCGCCGTCCCGCTGGCCGCGGCGGCCGTCGCGGCGAACATGGTCGGCGCCTACTCCGTCGTCCAGGCGGCGACTCCGGGTGATTTCTTCGCCTCGACCGGCGGCCCTGAACTGGAGCTGTTCTACATCCTGACCGCCTTCGCACTGATCTTCACCGGTGCCGGCCGGCTCGCGCTCAGGATCCCGGCCCTGGAGGGGCCGAAGCTGCGCATGCTCGGAGTGGTCCTCGCCGTCGTCGGAGGCGTCGGCGCGGTGCTCGTCCGGAACCTCTAGCGTCTCTGGCGTGGCGGAGGCGATCGAGCTCGAGATCGGCGACCGCACGGTCCGGATCAGCAACCCGGACCGGGTGTACTTCCCGGCTCGCGGCGAGACGAAGCTCGACCTCGCGCGGTACTACCTCGCGGTCGGCGACGGGATCGTGAATGCCCTGCGGGAACGGCCCTGCATGCTGCACCGCTTCCCCGAGGGCGTCACCGGCGAGAAGGTGCACCAGAAGCGCCTGCCCCGCGGAGCCCCGGACTGGATCGACACCGTGCGGGTGGACTTCCCGTCCGGGCGGCACGCCTACGAGCTGTGCGTGACCCACGTCGCGGACGTCATCTGGGGGGTGCAGATGTCCACCGTCGAGTTCCACCCATGGAACTCCCGCCGCCGTCACGTCGAGCAGCCCGACGAGTGGCGGATCGACCTGGATCCCATGCCGGAGGCCGGTTTCGACGACGTCCGGCGGGTCGCCGCGGTCGTCGAGGAGGTACTGACCGAACTGGGAATCACCGGCTGGCCCAAGACCTCCGGGGGCAACGGCCTGCACATCTACGTCCGAATCGAGCCCCGCTGGGAGTTTCCGGCAGTACGCCGCGCCGCGTGGGCGTTCGCCCGGGAGATCGAACGGCGGTTGCCGGGCCTGGTCGACCTCACCTGGTGGCGGAAGGACCGCGACCCGGCGACGGTGTTCGTCGACTACAACCAGAATGCCCGCGACCACACGATCCGCGCGGCGTACTCGGTCCGCGGGGTCCCGGAGGCGGTGGTGTCGACGCCGATCGCCTGGTCGGAGATCCCCGACGTCGACCCCCGCAAGTTCACCATCGCCACCGTGCCGGACCGGTTCGCCCGGATCGGCGACCTGCACGCCGGCATGGACGATGTCGCGTTCTCGCTTGAGCCATTGCTGGAGTGGGCCGATCGGGACGACGACGCCCGCGAGCCCCCGGAGCCGGCATGAGCGTGCCCCGACGCACTTCCCTCCGCGGAGGCGCGGGATGACCCTGCACCCGAACGTCGAGAGGGTCGTCGCGGCGTTGCGCGCCGCCGGAGCATCCGGTGAAGTCCGCGAACTCTCGCACTCGGCGCGGACGGCGGCGCTGGCCGCCGAACAGCTCGGCGTTCCGGTAGGCGCCATCGCCAACAGCCTCGTCTTCGCCGCGGCCGGCTCCCCGCTGCTGGTCATGACCAGCGGCGCGCACCGCGTCGACACGACGCGGGTGGCCGCCCTGCTCGGCGTCCCGACCCTGGACCGCGCCGATCCCGACTTCGTGCGCACGCACACCGGCCAGCCGATCGGCGGTGTCGCGCCAGTGGGACATCCGGCGCCGATCGGCACGCTGGTCGACATCGCGCTGGCGACGTACGACGTGGTGTGGGCGGCCGCCGGTCACCCGTCGGCGGTGTTCCCGACGACGTACGAGGAGCTGCTCCGGATCACCGCGGGCACCGCGACCGAGGTGGGCGACTGACCTACGCTGCCTCCGTGGAGCGCACGAGCGAGACCCGGCTCGTGCGGTGGGAGGCAGGACAGTTCGCCGCCCGGGTCCGCGAGGCGATGGTGATCTACGCCGACGCCATGGGCTACCCGGCCGGCGTGGTGGACAACCGGGTCGGGCACGCGACCGCACACACGGAGCGGGCGGGCTTTCGCGCGACGGCCGCGCTGGATCGCGACGACGCCCTGATCGGCTTCGGCTACGGCTACACCACCGCGCCCGGCCAGTGGTGGCACGACCAGGTACGGGCCGCGATCGGCGGACTGGGACCGCAGTGGCTGCCGGGCAGCCTCGAGCTGTGCGAACTGCATGTGACCCCGAGCCGGCAAGGCGCCGGCCTCGGTCACGCCATCCTGCTGCAACTGCTCGACGACGCCCCGCAGCCCGCCGTACTGCTGTCCACCCCCGAGGGCGACACCCGGGCCTGGCGGCTCTACCGCTCACTGGGCTTCGTCGACCTGGCCCGGCAACACCTGTTCCCGGGCGACTCCCGGCCGTTCGCAGTGCTGGGCGCCTGGCTGCCCCTCACCACGGAGGCGGGGCCGGCGCGGGCGGCCGATGCCTGACGTCGTCGTCGTCGGTAGCGGCCACAACGGCCTGACCAGCGCCTGTTACCTCGCCGCGGCCGGCCTGTCGGTCGCCGTCGTCGAACGCGACACCGTGCTGGGCGGAGCCGTCTCGACCGTCGAGCGCTTCCCCGGCTACCGGATCGACCGCGGCTCCAGTGCCCACGTGATGATCCGCCACACGGGGATCGCCGAGGAGCTGCGGCTGGATCGGTTCGGCCTGGAGTACCTGGATCTCGACCCCTGGGGCTTCGCACCGTTCGGACCGGCCGACGAGCAGGTGGCCCTGACCTTCCACCGCGATCTGGACCGGACCTGCGAGTCGATCGCGGGGGTATGCGGCGAGCCCGACGCGGAGGCCTACCGGGCCTTCGTCGTCGACTGGGCGGCCCGCAACGAGCTGGTGTTCGAGGCGTTCGCGGGCGCCCCGACCCGAGGCCGGATCGCCCGATCGCTCTGGGGGCTGGGCCGGCGGACCGGGTTGTCCGGTGTGGAGCTGTCACGGCAGTTCCTGACCAGCGGCGACGCCCTGCTCGACGTGCACTTCCGGGACGAGCGACTCAAGACGGCGCTCGCCTGGTTCGGCGCGCAGTCCGGGCCGCCTACCCACGAGCCCGCCACTGCCGACCTCGTCGGCTGGGCCGCCCTGCTGCACCGCCGGGCTCCGGGACACCCGCGCGGCGGCAGCGGCATGCTCACCCAAGCGTTGGCCGCGCGGCTACAGGCCGACGGCGGCGTCGTACGGCTCGGGGACGGCGCGGTGGAGCTGCTGGCCAGGGACGGCCGGATCCGCGGCGTCCGTACCGAATCCGGCGAGGTGCTCGATGCGCCGGTCGTCGTCGCCGGCTGCCACGTCCTGACCACCCTCGCGCTGCTCGGAACTGGCGCTCCCGCGGCCCTGCGCGAGCGCGTGCAGCGCACGGTGCGCGTAGGCAACGGGATCGGGATGGCGGTGCGGCTCGGAACGACCGACCTGCCGCGCTACCCGTCCGCAGCGGAGGACGGTACGTCGTACCGGGCGCTGCAGTTGCTCGCTCCCTCACGCCAGGCGCTCCGGGACGCTTACGCCGACTACCTGCGAGGGACACCAGCACGCCGGCCACCGGTGGTGGCCATGACGTTCTCCGCGTTCGACGACAGCCTGGCCCCCTCGGGCGAGCACTCGGTCAGCCTGTGGGGGCAGTGGCATCCCTACGCGCTGCGTACCGGCACCTGGGCGCAGATCGCCGAGCGCGAGGCGCGGCGGCTGATCGGTGTCGTAGACCGGGTGGCACCCGGCTTCGCGGATACAGTCCGGCACGTGCACGTGCAGTCCCCCGTGGACCTGGAACGCGAGCTCGGACTGCCACGGGGCAACGTCATGCACCTCGACATGACCCTGGACCAGATGTTCGCCTGGCGGCCGCTTCCGGAGCTGGCCGGCCACCGGGTGCCCGGCGTCGGTGGGCTCTACCTGACGGGAGCCTCGACCCATCCCGGCGGCGGCGTGTTCGGGGTCAGTGGCCGCACCGTCGCCCGGTTGGTCCTGACCGACCGCCGGAGCTGGCGCGGGCGAAGCCGCCGATGAGACGGGCGATCCTTGCCGCCGGTTCGGTGCTGCTGATCGCCGCCTGCTCCAGCCCGGCCGACCCGGCGCCGCCGCCAGCACCGTCGACGACGAGCACCGCCGGTACGCCGCCGGCCACCACCAGCGCCGCCCCGACGACCGAGCCACCGCCGGAGCCGATCACGCTGCTGTTCACCGGCGACATGCTCCCGAGTGACGACCTGCAGGCCCAGGCCGGCCGCAACGCCGGAGGCCAGGGCTTCGACTTCGGCCCGATGCTGGCGAACGTCACACCGCTCATCACCGCGGCCGACTGGGCCATCTGCCACCAGGAGACCCCGTTGTCCGACGACAACGTGGGGCTGGCCGGCTACCCGCAGTTCAACGCGCCCTTCCAGCTCGCGGAGGCCGAGCGGGCGGCCGGATACGACGCGTGCAGCACCGCGTCCAACCACACAGTGGACCTGGGCATGGACGGCATCGTGGCGACACTGGGCACCTTGGACCGGGCGGGCATCCGGCACGCCGGCAGCGCACGCAGCGCGGCGGAGCACGCCCAACCGACGGTGTACGACGTCCGCGGCGTGTCGATCGGCCACCTGTCCTACACCTACGCCCTGAACGGCCTGCCCTCACCGGCTCCGTGGGCGGTCAACCTGATCGATCCAGGACAGATCCGCGCCGACGCGGCCACCGTCACCGCCGCCGGCGCAGAGTTCGTCGTCGTGAGCCTGCACTTCGGGGACGAGCACATCTCCACGCCGTCGGCGTACCAGGAGCAGGTGGTGGACGCCGTGCTCGAGAGCCCGGACGTCGACCTCGTCGTCGGCCACCACGCCCACGTCGTCCAGCCGATCGAGCGCCGCCCGGACGGCCGCTGGGTGCTCTTCGGCCTGGGCAATTTCCTGGCTCAGCAGGCGGTTTACGGGGCCGACCTGACGCCGCCGCACCGCGATGGGGTGATCGTCGAGGTGTCCGTCGCCGCGGCGCCGGACGGGACGTACGGCGTCGTCCAGGTCGGCTACGTCCCGACGTTCGTGGCCGCGCCCAGCGACGTCATCCAGATAGCACCGCCGTTCTCCCGCGCCCGGACAGAAGCGGCGCTCCTGGCTCGCGACGCCCCCTTGGTCGACCTGACACCGTGACCGCGCCGCAGGCCGAGCCGCAGCTGCACCCATCGCCGGTCCTGCTCGCCGCCGGAGCCGTGATCGCGCAGGTCTTCTACCCCCTGGTGTTCGGGACGGCCCGTGACCTGCTGACGGTGACGGCCGTCGTCCTGTTCTGCGCCACGTCCGTGACGCACGCGGCCTTGACCCGGGGCGCACGCTGCGCCGTCGCGCTGCTGGGCGTATTCGCCGGCGGCGGGCTGCTGGTCGAGATCCTCGGCCTCACCACCGGATTCCCGTTCGGCGAGTACAGCTACGCCGGCGGGCTCGGACCGACCGTGGCAGGAACCCCGGTCGTGATCGGACTCGCCTGGGCGATGATGGCCTGGCCGAGCTGGATCGCAGCCGGCCGGCTGACTCGCCGCCGCGGCCCCCGCATTGTCGTGGCGGCGTGGGCGCTGGCGACGTGGGACCTGTTCCTCGACCCGCAGATGGTCGGCGAGGGCTACTGGCGATGGAGTGATCCGGAGCCCGGCCTGCCCGGGGTGTACGGCGTACCGCTGACGAACTACCTGGGCTGGTTGCTCGTCGCGCTCGTCCTGATGACGCTGTTCGCCGCCGTCGACGACGTCCACCGCGCGATACCCGACCGGCTCGACACCGTCCCGATCGCGCTGCTCGGTTGGGTGTACGTGTCCAGCATCGTGGCCCACACGCTGTTCTTCGGCCTGCCGTACGCCGCGCTGTGGGGTGCCGCGGGCATGGGCCTCGTGGTCCTCCCGGTCCTCGGGCGGTCCGGCCCGGCAGGGCGATGAGGCCGCTGACGGCCATGGCCTGGCTGTCGATCGTGGGCACCGTGCACACAGCGGTCAACGCCCGGCTGCTGCGGCGCTGTCCGACCCACCCACCACCGGTTGCGGAACGGGTCGCCGTACTGGTCCCGGCCCGCGACGAGGCAGCCACTCTCGGCCGGTGTCTGGAGGCGGTGCAGCAGCAGCGGCAACTCGCCGACCTCACGATCGCCGTGCTGGACGACGGCTCCACCGACGGTACCGCCTACCTCGTCGGCGCGGCGGCCCTTACTGACCGGCGAGTCAGGCTGGTCACCGGGCGGCCGCTGCCGCCCGGCTGGCTCGGGAAATCGCACGCCTGCGCCCAGCTTGCGGCGGCCTGCCCCGACGCGCCATGGCTGGTGTTCGTGGACGCCGACGTGGTGCTGGCGCCCGACGCCGTCGCGGCCGCGGTCGCGACGGCGAAGGAGTACCGGGTCGACCTGCTGTGCCCGTTCCCCCGGCAGCTCGCCGAGAGCCTCGCCGAGCGGCTCGTGCAGCCCCTGCTCGCCTGGTCGTGGCTGACGTTCGTGCCGGTTCGGCTGGCCGAGCGCTCGGCCCGGCCGTCGCTCGCCGTCGCGGCGGGACAGTTCCTAGTGGTCCGCCGCCGCGCCTACGACCGGGCAGGCACCCACGCCGCAGTCCGCGGCGACGTGATGGAGGACCTCGCCCTCGCCCGTGCGGTGCGGAACACCGGCGGCCGGACGACCGTCGCGGACGGCCGGAGCCTTGCGTGCTGCCGGATGTACGACGGATGGCCGGAACTGCGGGAGGGCTACACCAAGTCGTTGTGGTCGGCCTTCGGATCGCCGGGCCGGGCGCTGTCTGTCGTCGCCGTCCTGCTCGCGGTGTACGTCCTGCCCGCGGTCGCCGCGCTGGCCGGTTCACGGACGGGGCTCGCCGGTTACCTGGCCGCTGTGGCCGGTCGCGCCGTGGCCGCCGAGCGCAGCGAGTCGCCGGCCTGGCCGGACAGCCTGGGACATCCGGTGTCGGTCACGGTGGCCGGCTGGCTGGTGCTGCGCTCGCTGTGGCAGCGTCGCCGCGGAACGCTGACCTGGAAGGGACGTGCGGTGTGACCCCAGCGCCGACCCGGGTGGACTTCTCGCCCGGCGAGCTGGGCGTCCGCGCCTTCTACCGGTTGCTCAACTCCGTCGTCGTACCGCGCCCCATCGCCTGGGTGTCCACCCGGGCCGCCGACGGCTCGGACAACCTCGCGCCGCACTCGTTCTTCACCGTCGCGTGCGCGGACCCGCCGATCGTGCAGTTCACGTCGGTCGGGCGCAAGGACTCCCTGCGCAACGTCGAGCAGACCCGGGAGTTCGTGATCTGCCTGGCCTCCGAGGAACTCTTCGAGCAGGTCAACGACAGCGCGACGAACTTTCCGCACGGGATGAGCGAGTTCGACCAGGCGGGGCTGACCCGCGAGCCCGCCCGCACGGTCGGCCCCCCACGGGTGGCCGAGTCGCCCGTGGCCCTGGAGTGCCGGCTCGCGGGGACGACATCCTTCGGTGATTCGACAGTCGTCTTCGGCCGGGTGCTGCACGCCGCCGTCAGCCACTCCGCCCTCCGCGAGGGGCGGCCGGCGATCGACCTGCTGAAGCCGTTGGCCCGGCTGGGGGCGGACGAGTGGTCCACGATCGGAGAGGTGCGGTCGCTGGCGCGGATCCGTTTCAGGGACTGGGGGTCTCGGTTAGCCGGGCCAGGCTCGCGAGCAGGAGGGTGAGCGGGAACGGCTTGACCAGGTAGTCCGAAACGCCGAGTTCCGAGGCGCGGAGCTGGTCGGCGACACCGCTGCGGGCGGTGACGATGATGGCCGGCACGGCGCTGCCGTACGCCCGGATCCGCCGCAGCACCTCCAGTCCGTCGATGTCGGGCAGCCCGAGATCGAGGACCACGACGTCGTGCTGGCAGTCGGGCTCGGCCAGCGCCCCGACCGCCGGCAGTCCCTCGCCGATCACTTCGACGTGGTGGCTGCCGCGGCGCAGCCCCTTGGCCATGAACGCCGCGATCCGCTCCTCGTCCTCGACGAGCAGCACGTTCATCGCGGCACCTCGAGCCAGAACGTCGCACCCTCGCCCGGCCGGTTGTCCAAGCCAGCTCGGCCGCCGTGCGCGCGGGCGATACCCGAGACGATGGCCAGGCCGAGGCCGTTTCCGGGACGCGTCGACGTACCGGTGCAGAACGGCTGGAACACGGCGTCCTCCGAACCAGCCGGTACGCCGCCGCCGTAGTCCGCGACCTCGAACCGCCACTGCGCCGGTCGGCTCGTCGCCCGCAACTCCACGAGCGTGCCTTCCGGCGTGTGCTGCACCGCGTTCTTGACCAGGTTGATCAAGGCCTGGGTCAGCCGCTGGGCATCGGCGGTGACCTGGAGGCCGGAAGTTGATCGGGCGACGCGCAGCCGGCCGTCGGCCAGCAGGGCGGTTTTCGCTGCGACGTCGGCCACAAGGGCATCCACCCCGATCTCCACCCGACGCAGTGAGGCCGGGTCCTCCATCCGGGCCAGGGTGTTCATGTCCTCGACTATCCGCGCCATCCGGTCCAGCTCGTCGACCACAAGGTCCACTGTTTCCTTGAGTTCGGTGGCATCGGGCTCCGTGTCGAGCAGCTCCAAGTGACCACGGCAGATCGTGATCGGCGTCCGCAGCTCGTGCGAGGTCTCCCGGATGAACAGCCGCTCGCGCTCGAAAGCCCCCTCCAGGCGGGCCAACATTCCGTTCAAGGACACCGCCAGTGTGCGGGCGTCTTCCTGGCCCGGCGGCAGGGTGAGCCGGCTCGTACCCCCGCCGCTGGATATCTGCTCCGCCTCATCGGCCAACTCGCGCATGGCGTCGCGCTCCTCGACGCTGCGCAACCACCCGCGGTAGGCCAGGAACGTCAGCACCAGAGGCACCGCGAGCAGCGGCACCGCCCGCGGCTCAGCCACCCAGAGCAGGGCGCCGACGATGCCGATCGCGAGGTTGCCCACCCAGTGCAGGACGCGGGTCTGCACGAGCGCTACGGACCAGAACGGCTCCCGTTCAATCGCGGAGATGACACCGGCCATGAGTGTCATGTTGACCACCTGGAACCCCGCCATCGCCACCGCGGCCGCCAGCCAGCCGAGCGGATCGTTGACCGACGGGGATCCGAAGGCCGAGAACAGGACCAGGGCCACGTTGATCCCGATCAGGAACTGGCCGGCGTTGAAGGCCACCTTGACCAGCGCCCACGGCTGGACCAGCTGGCCGACCAGGACCCCCAGGACCAGGCCGGTGGCCAGCACGCTCGGCGGCACGAGGAACAGCCCGGCCGTCCAGATGGCGTCGCTGATGGAGAACGTGACCTTCTCGCTGCGGTAGGGCAGCTCCAGCTGGAACAGCTCACCGATGGCGACGAGGGCCACGAGGCCGGCGCACAACCCCAGGTCGAGCAGGGTCCACGCCGCAATCTCCGGGAGGCGAAACACCAGCGTGACCGCCCCGACGAGGATGACCGCAGCGATGAGGACGCGGGCGCGGGTGGGCCAACCTCCCGGCTGACTCACCCGAGGATCCCAGCCGGGGCGTGCGGCGCTAGTTCCATGCCTCGCTGCGCCAGGATTGGGCCGTCCAGTTTCCGGGGTCCAGTCCGGCGTCACGCCACGATTGGGCGGTCCACGACGGCTCGTCCCAGCCCAGTCCGGCCCAGGCGTCCGGAGTCCACGGTGTGGTGCGCCACCCGGCGGAGACGTTGATGTAGGGCGCCCACGGGGAGTTCGGGGCAGTGCTCGCATTCCACGGCCGGGCCGCCCACGCGGTGCTGTCGAACGTGTTGCCCAAGGCATCGATGTTGCCGGAGACCTGCTCCGGTACCCCGTCGCCATTCAGATCTGTGTAGGGCTTCGACCCGCCACGGCTGGAGTCGATCGACCCCGTCCCCGCAGACCGCTCGAGCCCGACGTTGGCCGGGTTGCGCTGGTAGGCCCGAGTGCGGGCCGCCTCCACCGCGGCCGCCGCGTTGACCAGGCCCGAGCCCGCACCCGGCTGCCCGCCGAGACCCGGGGACGTGGTCCCAACCAACGCTGCCTTGGCCTCGTTCGGCGTCATGGTCGGGGCGGCCTGGAACATCAGGGCCGCGACCCCGGAGACGATCGCGGTGGCCTGCGACGTGCCGTGGCCCTTGAAGTAGTACGTGCCGACCCGCGCCGCCGGGCGCATCTGGTCAAGGGTGCTCCCGGTCGCGCGATGGGAGACGATGCTGATGCCCGGCGCCACGAGGTCGGGCTTGGCAACGTTCTCGCCGGTCGGTCCGTGGCTGCTGAACTCGGCCAGCACGTCGTCGGTCGTGCCCACGGTGTTCTTGGTGTCGGCTGCGCCGACGGTCACCACGAACGGGTCGTCACCGGGTTTGTCGATGTTCTGCCCGCCAGGGCCGCGGTTACCGGCCGCGACGACGACCATCACGCCGGCGCTCCAGAGCCGCTGGACTGCATGATTCAACGGATCGAGCTGGTGCTTCTGCGTGGAGTCCGTGCCGAAGGACAGGTTCAGTACCCGGATGCCGTAACGAGTTCGGTTGTTGTAGATCCATTCCAGCGCACCTAGCACCTCGGAGATGTCGGTGGCGCCGTTCCATTCCGCGATCCGGACTGGGACGACACTGGCTCCCGGAGCCACACCGGCCCACTGACCACTGGAGCGCTGCCCGTTGCCGGCCACGAGGCCCGTCATGTGCGTGCCGTGCCCGTACGTGTCGTACCCGCCGCCGTCGGGCGTGAGGTCCACCCGCGCCTTGACGCGGTTCTGCAGATCCGGGTGCCTGGTGATCCCCGTGTCGAGCACCGCGACGGTGACGCCGGCGCCGTTCGTACCCGGCGGAATAGATGGCAGGCCGATGGCCTGACGCCACACGCGGTTCGGCGGCAGCCGGTCGTACTGCTCCAGGTTGGCGTCGTAGTCGGTCAGCTGCACCGAGCCGTCGATCCACAGCCCGGCCACGGCCGGGGAGGCCTGCACCGCGGCCCACGCAGCCTCGGGGATCGTGGCGGAGAACCCGCCGATCAGGCCCAGCGGCCGACCGACCTGACCGCCCGCAGCGCGAACGGCCCGCTCGGCCCGGCCACTTGCGGGCACCGCCTCGGCCACGATGACGTCAAGGGGGGCTTCGGCCGCGGCCGGGGACGCCACGACGATCGGGACCAGCAACACGACGGCGGCGGTCGCAAGGGTGCGAAGACGTGCAGTCATGCCAGCAAGTAACACGCGCGCGGATGAGAACGCAATGAGGGCTAGATGAGAAATCCTTAAGACCCGGTGCCGACAGGTCAGCTGAGGGCACGGTGCACGGCTCGGGTCAGCTGCCCGAGGCCGGCTGCAGCCAAGGCGGCCCATGCTGTCGCGCCCGCACCGGCCAGGGCCGTCGACACGCCCGGGAAAGCGCACCCGGCCAGGACCAGAGCGGCGAGCACGATCCTGGTCGGCCGCTCGAACACCGTGACGATGCCGATCACTGTCATCCCGGCCGCAGCGGCGCGGGCCCGCAGGTACTCCTGCAAAGCGCAGAGGCCCGCCGCCGTCGCACACAACCAGCCCGGTGCCCCGAGCACGAAGAACGCGAGGACGTACGCCGTGTCACTGACCCGATCGGCCACCGAGTCCAGGACGAAGCCCAGGCGAGTGTCCCGGGCGGTGCCGACGGCGACCGCCCCGTCGAGCGAGTCGAGGAAGCCCGAGGCCAGCACCGCCACCGCTGCCAGAACGACCCAGCCGCGCGCGGCGAGCAGCGGGACCGCGATCGCGACGACCACACCGGCTGCGGTGATGCAGAGCGGCGGGACGCCGCGACAGTGGCGGGCGACGGCGTACACGGTCGTGAGCCAGGTCCGGGACAGCAGGTGCGCAGCGGGGTCGTAGCCGCCGTGCAGCTGCGCCCACCGCCGGAAGTACTCGCCCTTGTCGAGCATGGCCCCCTCGTGCACGGGTCAGTCGGCGAAGACCCAGGTGACCTCGACGCACACCGAAACCTGCTCCACCCCCGCCTCGATGTCGGGCGCGGACTCCATGGACAGGGACATGGCCTTGTGCATCGGTCGTGGCGGGCCGCCGCCGGAGCCGGTCTCGGTCACCTTCGTGGCCCGGCCGAGGCTGCGGCCGACCAGCTCGGCGAGCTGCTCGGCGCGGGCCCGGGCATCGGCCACGGCCAGCATCCGCGCCTGTCGCTGGTGCTCGGCCCGCTCCGAGACGACGAAGGTGACCCCGTGCACCCGGCCGGCATCACCGGCCTGGGTGACGCACCGACCGAGCAGTTCGCCGGCCCGGGCGGTGTCGGTGACCCGTGCGGTCAGCTGGAAGGAGCAGACGTAGGCGTTCACCCGCCCGGCATCGTCGGTCATGGTGTACGTAGACGGCCCCTGCGTACGCAGGTCGTTCTCGTCCAAGCCCTGCTCGCGCAGCGCGCCGGCCATCGCGGTGATGGCGCGCGAGGCGATGGACAGCGCGGCCTCCACCGACTCGCCGCGCCCTTCGGCCCCCAACTCGACCAGGGCGGTGTCGGGCCGGGCTTCGACCCGGCCGACGCCCTGCACCGTGACCTGCTCGGTCATATCGCCGCCTCCGCGGCGGAGAATACGTCGGCGGTCATATCGCCGCCTCCGCGGCGGAGAATACGTCGGCGGTCATGCTTCCTCGCTCCCCGGACCGCCTCGGCGTCGGTCTCCTGGTCCGTCACGCTAATACCGGGGGCGTCGAGGTCCTCGGGGCGGTGGACATACTGCATCGGTGACCGCACCGGATCCGGCCGTCCTGCGCGAGCGGGTGGGTGCCGCCCTCACCGCCTTCTTGGCCGAGCGCTCCGACGAGCTCGCCGCTATCTCACCGGACCTGGCGCCGGTCGGGCAGGCCATCCGCGACTTCGTGCTGAACGGCGGCAAGCGGCTGCGTCCGGCGTTCGCCTACTGGGGCTGGCGTGGCGCCGGGGGGCGCCCCGAGGACGACGCACGCGTGGTGACCGCGGTCGCGGCCCTGGAACTCGTGCACGCGGGCGCGCTCATCCACGACGACGTGATGGACTCCTCGGCGACCCGGCGCGGGGAGGCGGCGGTCCACGAGCGGTTCGCCGAGCTGCATCGCACCCAGGGGCTGACCGGTTCGCCTTCCGGCTACGGCCGGGCCACCGCGATCCTGCTCGGCGATCTCGCCCTGGTGTGGGCCGATGAGATGTTGGCCCGGTCCACGGTGCCTCCGGAGGCAGTGCAACGGGCCCGGAAGGCCTACGACGCCATGCGTACGGAGGTGATGGCCGGGCAGTACCTTGACGTGCTGGCCCAGGCGCAGCCCGCGGTGAGCGCCGAGCGGGCGTTGCACGTGGCCCGCTTCAAGAGCGCGAAGTACACCGTGGAGCGGCCACTGCACGTCGGCGGGCTGTTGCACGGCTGCTCCGACGCGCTGCTGGCCCGCTACAGCGCGTACGGCATCCCGGTCGGAGAGGCGTTCCAGCTGCGTGATGACCTGCTCGGCGTGTACGGCGACCCGTCGTTGACCGGCAAACCGGCCGGCGACGACCTGCGGGAGGGCAAGAAGACAGTGCTGGTCGCCCTCGCCCTGGAACACGGCGATCCGTCCGACGTCGACCTGATCGCGTCGATGCTCGGCGATCCCCTGCTCGACGCGGACAGCGTCAAGCGGCTGCGCGCGGCGATCGACCGCAGCGGCGCCCGGGCGCGGGTGGAGACCCTCATCGCCCGACGGCTGGAGCAGGGGGTTGCGGCGCTCGGCACCGGCGACGTCGAGCCGGCGGCTGCGCAGGTGCTGACCGACCTGGCCACGCAGGCCACCGCCCGCCACGCCTGAACCGGCCTGGGCCGGACAGTCCGCCTACTGTGGCGGCCGTGCGTACCGTGCCCAGCCGGACCGACCACGTGGTGGTCGTCGGCGCCGGGCTCGCCGGGCTCTCCGCAGCCCTCCGGCTGGTTGGCACCGGCCGGCAGGTCACCGTCCTTGAACGGGCCGGTGGCCCGGGCGGGCGGGCCGGCCGGCTGTCCCTGGACGGCTACGAGTTCGACACCGGCCCCACGGTGTTCACCATGCCCGAGCTGGTCGCCGACGCCCTGGACTGCGTCGGCGAGGAGCTCACCGACTGGCTCGACCTCCAGCCGGTGCGTCCGGCGTACCGCGGTTTCTTCGCCGACGGCAGCACGGTGGACGTGCACGCCGACGTCGAGGCGATGGCGGCGGAGGTGGAGCGGGTCGCCGGCGGCCGCGAAGCCGCCGGCTACCTGCGGTTCGTCGAGTTCGTCACCGACCTCTACCGGGTCGAGATGCGGCATTTCATCGACCGCAACCTCGATTCCCCGCTGTCCCTGTCCGCTTCCGCGCTGGGCCGGCTGGCCGCGCTCGGCGGCCTGCGTGGGTGGGCGGCGAAGGTCGGTGAGTACCTGCACGACGAGCGGTTGCGGCGGTTGTTCAGCTTCCAGGCGATGTACGCCGGACTGTCGCCGTACGACGCCCGAGCGCTGTACGCCGTGATCGCCTACATGGACTCCGTCGCCGGTGTCCTCGCGCCGGTCGGTGGAATGCACGCGCTGCCCCAGGCGCTGGCCGGGGCGGCCGACAAGCACGGGGTGGACCTGCGCTACGGCTGTGCCGTCGAGCGGATCGAGCTGACCGGCCGCCGGGCCAGCGCCGTACTCACTGCCGACGGCGAACGCATCCCGGCCGACGCCGTCGTCGTGACCGCGGACCTGCCCACCGCATGGCCGGCCCTCCTCGGCTGTGAGCCGAAACGCTTGCGCCGCTTGCGGTTTGCGCCCTCGTGCGTGGTGTTCCAGCTGGGCTCGGCGCGAAGCTACGACCGGCTCGCCCACCACAACATCCACTTCGGGTCGGCGTGGCGGCAGACGTTCCGGGACGTGATCGACCGCGGCCGGCTGATGCGCGATCCGAGCCTGCTCGTCACGAACGCGACCCGTACCGATCCGACGCTCGCCCCGGCCGGCCGGCACACTTACCACGTGCTGGCACCGGCGCCGCACACCGGTTGGGACATCGACTGGGCCGCCATCGGCCCCCGCTACCGGGACGAACTGATGTCGACCCTGGAGGTCCGGGGGTACGCCGGCTTGGCCGACGACATCGAGGTGGAGCGGTTCATCACGCCGGCAGACTGGGCGGCGACCGGACTGGCCGAGGGCGCGCCATTCTCGCTGGCGCACACCTTGGCCCAGACGGGGCCGTTTCGACCGCGCAACTACCCGCGCGGGTGGGACAACGTGGTCTTCGCCGGCTCGGCCACCACCCCCGGCGTGGGTGTGCCCATGGTCCTCGTCTCGGGGCGGCTGGCCGCCGAGCGGGTCACCGGACCCGACCCGGCGTACCGGTCGCGCGCGTGGCTGTAGACGTCGAGCTGGCAGCGTCGTACGAGACCTGCCGACGGCTCAACGCCCGGCACGGTCGGACGTACTACCTGGCCACCCTGCTGCTGCCGGCCCACAAGCGACCGGCTGTGCACGCGTTGTACGGCTTCGCCCGCTACGCCGACGACCTGGTCGATCACGGCGGCGCGGCCGCGGCGGCGGCCGCTCTCGACCGGCTGGCAGCGGATCTGCGGGGTGGTGTGTCGGCGGAGCCGGTGGTGCGCGCCGTCCTGGACACCGCCCGGCGGTGGGACATCCCGCAGATCTGGTTCGAGGACTTCCTGGCCTCGATGCGGATGGACCTGACCGTCGGCGTCTACCCGACGTACGCCGACCTCGAGCGGTACATGTGGGGATCCGCCGCGGTCGTCGGCCTGCAGATGGTCCGCGTGCTGCAGACCACCGTGCGGCACACCGACGCCGAGCCGTACGCCGTCGCCCTGGGCCAGGCCTTCCAGCTGACCAACTTCCTGCGCGACGTCGGCGAGGATCTCGACCGGGGCCGGGTCTACCTGCCGCTGGAGGATCTGGCTGCGCACGGCCTGGACCTTGAGGCCTTGGCTAGGCGCCGGGTCGACGGCGCCTTCCGCCGGCTGATGGCCTTCGAGATCGACCGCACGCGCCGGTTGTACGCCGAGGCCGCGCCGGGGATCGACCTCCTCGTGCCGGACAGCCGGGACTGCGTGCTGACGGCGTACCGGCTCTACGGCGCCATCCTGGACGAGATCGAGCACGCCGATTACGACGTGTTCACTCGCCGGGTGCGCGTCGGTCCAGCCCGGCGGGCAGCCGTCGCGGGACCCGGCTGGGTGCGGGCGGTCCGCGAGCGGCGCGGTCAGCGGCCGCCGCCGGGCGCTCAACGCCCGTAGCCCGGCCGCACCTCGTAGAGGGTCGTCGTTCCGCTGACCTCGTTGGCTACGGCGAGCAGCGGCAGCGCCACCGGGCTGTCGCCGGCGGCGATGAAGGCGATCCCTTCCGGGCCAAGGTCCCCGGCGGTACCGGCCTCCGGATCGCCTTCGTAGTCGCGGTTGTTCTCGTACTCGACGAAGCGCGGCCGCGTCGGCGAGGTGATGTCGTAGACCACGATGCCGCCGACCCGCTCCAGGCCGATGAACGCGTAGGTGCTCCCGAAGGCATTCCCGATCTCGATGCCCTCCGGCTCCGGCCCCTTGTCGTCGCTGCGGCTGTCGAAGCTGTCGTTGTCGTCGTTGGTGGCGTTG
>Ga0183260_10000333_pt1 | contig 38774 bp, 43 predicted proteins | sample AntDrymUQ4972206_2_FD_129768 | JGI IMG/M metagenome (GOLD analysis project Ga0183260, IMG submission 129768) | Polar desert sand microbial communities from Dry Valleys, Antarctica - metaG UQ497 (22.06) (version 2) (version 2) | ecosystem: Environmental > Terrestrial > Soil > Desert | place... | reverse complement strand
GGCCCCCTGCGCGCCTTACCGGTTGGCGCCGGGTTAGCGAACTTCCGTCGTTGGCTGCTCTATGGCGACAGCGGACGACGGACGTTTCGCCCCGGGCCGTTCTCTGGTCGGCCAAAGGGCCCTATGAGTAGCGGGAGATGAAGCCTCGTTTGCGGAACACGGCAAGCATTCTTGTCAGGTAGGTCAGCGCCAAGCCGGCCAGGGCGAGGGCGCCTGCGGCGGCGATGCCGATCTCGCCCCAGTCGATGCCCCGGCCGTCGAGAAGCAGTCGCATGGCGTTGAAGGCGTGGGTTGTCGGGAGCACGAAGGCGACGGGTTGCAGTGGCCCGGGAAGCGCCTCGACCGGATAGAACACGCCGGACAGTGGCATGACTACGAACAGAACTCCCCACGCGAGGGCCTCGGCGCCACTGCCGAAGCGAAGGACCACCCCGACGACGAACAGCGCGATGACCCAGCCGACGATGAGCAATATCGATGCTATGGGGATCAGCCCGAGGCCGAGTGAGGTTATATCAAAGGAGAAGGCAGCAAGCGCAAGCAGCGCAACCAGACCGACGCCGATCACGAGCTTGACGAGCCCAAACAGCGCAACTCCGGCGACGTACTCAACTTCCTTCAGAGGCGTGACCATGAGATTCAGCAGGTTGCGCGACCACGTCTCTTCGAGGAAGCCGGTGGAAACCGCGATCTGCGACTGATAGACGACGTGCCACAGCACGATTCCGCCGAGCAGATAACCGAAAGCAGGCGACCCGGCGCCCCGTCCCTGCGATACGAAGACGCCGATCGAGCCAAACAGCAAGACGTCGACCAGCGGCCACACGCTAATGTCGAAAAGCCTGTGCGGGCTCCGCTGCATCACGTAACGGTGCCGGCGCGCGACCGCCCTGATCCGCATCCAGCTCAGCCCTCCCACGCTCATGCCGGACGGTCCGTTTCCTGGCGACGAGGCTCTTCGTGCCCGCCATCTGCGAGGTGGAGGAACACCCCTTCGAGGTCGGCGCGCCCGAAGCGCTCGGCGACGGCGTCGGGTTCGTCATCGGCGATGATGCGCCCCGCAGAGAGAAAGACCACCCTGTCGCAGAGGCGTTGGATCTCGACCATGTTGTGGCTCGTGATCAAGAGGGCGGTCCCCTGCTCCCTGCACAGCTCCATCAATCCGTTTCTGACCCTGAGCGCGACGTCGGGGTCGAGCGAAGCGGTCGGCTCGTCGAGGATGAGCAGCCGCGGATGATGAAGCGTCGCCTTGATGATTCCGACAAGCGTGCGCTGGCCCGACGACAACTCGGTGCCCATGACCTCGGACAGCTCGGGAACGCGAAAGCGTTCGAGCCCCGCCGCAATGCGGCCCTCGGGATGGCGGACGCCGTAGAGCTCGGCGTACATTTGGAGGAACTCTCTGACCCTCAGGCGCTCGGCAAGCGGCATGTAACCGGCCGAGAAGCCAACCTGTTCGAGGGCTTCGCTGCGCCCCCCTGGGAAGCGGTGCCCGGCGACCTCGACCCAACCGGAGTCCGGCGAGATGACCCCGAGCAACATCATGAGCGTCGTGGTCTTACCGGCGCCGTTGGGCCCGAGTAGGGCGACCCGCTCTCCGGGGCGGACGGCGAGGTCGACGCCGTCGACGGCGAGCTTGTCTCTGTATCTCTTGACCAGGCCTTGTGCCTGGAGCACGACTTGCACGAGCGGCCCACCTTCGCTGGGGTCTCGACCGGGCCCGCCGGCCGGCAAGGAGGTGTCCGCACGAGGGCGGTCCGGCGGGCCGGCCAGGGGATGTGTGGCTTGGGGCATCCTAAAGCCGTGAGCGACGGCACGTGGACGGCGCCAAACGGGTAAGTAGGACCGGTCCGACACGAGAAAGGATCGCTATGGAAATCGGTTACAAGCTTTCAAGCGAAGAGCATGGCCCCAACGACCTCGTCCACTATGCGCGTCGCGCCGAGGAGTCTGGGTTCACTTTCGCCCTGATCTCCGATCACTTCCACCCCTGGATCGACAAGCAGGGCCAGAGCCCGTTCGTGTGGTCGGTGATCGGCGGCATTGCGCAGGCGACAGAACGCCTCAGGGTCGGCACCGGGGTCACCTGCCCCACCATCAGGACGCACCCGGCGATCGTTGCGCACGCCGCGGCCACTACGGCAGCAATGATGCCGGGGCGCTTCTTCTTGGGTGTCGGCACCGGCGAGAACCTCAACGAGCACATCCTCGGCGACAGGTGGCCCCCCGCCGCCGTCCGGCTCGAGATGCTCGAAGAGGCCCTCGACGTGATGCGCCACCTGTGGAAGGGAGGACAACGCAGTCATCACGGCCGCCACTACACGGTCGAGAATGCCCGCATCTACACGCTTCCGGATGAGCCTCCCGAGGTCATGGTCGCCGCCGGAGGCGCCAAGTCGGCGCGGCTTGCAGGCCGGATGGGCGATGCCCTCTGTGCCGTGGCCCCTATTGCCGAGGTCGTCGAGATCTTCGACGACGCCGGCGGCAAAGGAAAACCCCACTACGCCGAGCTGCAGGCGTGCTGGGCGGCCACAGAAGCGGAGGCGAGGAAGACCGCGTATGAGTGGTGGCCGATGGTCGGCATCAAAGGCGAGCTCATGCAGGAGCTGCCTAAACCCTCGAACTTCGAGCAGGCGGCCGGGATGGTGTCCGAGGAGGACGTCGCAGCCACGGTTGCGTGCGGGCCTGATCCCGAGCGGCACATCGCGAACATCAAGGAGTTCGTCGATGCCGGCTACGACCATCTCTGCATCCATCAGATCGGAGAGGACCAGGAGGGCTTCTTCAACTTCTACGAGTCCGAGGTGCTGCCCAAGCTCGCTTGAGGCGACTGCAAGCCGCGGCTATAAAGGGGTGGTGGCCGAGGGCATTGACGCGTTGTTCGAAGTTTCTCTCAAAGAGTTCACCGCGGCCCGCAACGAGCTCGCGGCGCGGCTCAAGAAGGAGGGGCACGCCGAAGATTCGGCGCGTGTAAAGGCGCTTCGCAAACCGACGGTTTCGGCGTGGGCGGTGAATCAACTGGCGCGCCACCGGCCCGATGACGTGAAGGCACTGCTCGAGGCCGGTGACCGGCTCCGCGCCGCCCAAGAGTCGGTGGTGTCGGGCGCAGAGCCGGCCGAGCTCAGGGACGCCGTTGCAGCGCGAAGGGAGCTTGTGGCGCGCGGCGTCGAGGCCGCCGCCGGTTTCCTCGAGGCGAGCGGCTCACCTCCTCAGCGGGAGCGAATAACCAACACGCTGCTGGCCGCAACGACAGACGAACGAGCGGCTGCACTCGTGGCCAAGGGTCGGGTTTCGACCGACCTCGATCCCACGGGCACAGAATGGTTCACATTCGCGCCACTTGGTGACGACGGCGGCGATGTCTCCTCGGGTCCATCCCCCGATGCCAGAAGGGAGGCCGAGGAGCTTGGAGAACGCGCCCTTCAAGCGGAAGAGCGCGCCCGGGAGCTGACGCAGAGAGCAGAAGCGGCGCAGCGCATGGCCGAAGAGGTCATGATGGCCGCTTCCGAGGGGCGCAGGGCGGCGCGTGACGAGCGCCGGCGGGCCGACGAGGCCGTACGTAATCTCGGCCTCTGAACGCCGCCACCTTTGTGCGGAGTTATGCGTAGCGGAGGATGGCTCCGATGCCCTCGGCGGGCCCAAGCTCGCGCGCTAACTCGGGGATCACCCTGACCTTGGCGCCCGTTGCATAGGCGCTCCGAACCAGGACATCGCTGAGCGGGCCCTCAGAGATGCCGGCGAGGCCGAGATCGGCAAGCACGCTCTTGTCCATCGCTGCTTGGGTGGGCTCTTGGGTCGAGAACCACGCCCGCCGGTCGTCTGGCTTGCGCGCGATCAGCAGCGTGTCGACCTGTGCCTTGCGCAGCGCGTCGATGGTGCGCCCTGCGGTCTCAGCCGCCTGGTCTCCCTGGGCACGTTCCTTGAGGAACGTGCCCACGACCTCTTGTGTCGTACCTGCCGCGTATCCGGCAAGGCCTAGGTCGAGCGGCTCCCTTAGCCCCTCGAGGGAAGCGCCGCGATGGGCGTGGTCGCCGACATCGACGAGGTTGTCGGACAGGGATTCGGGGAGGTGCTTGCGCAGCACAGAGAGGGCCTGCTCCTCACCGGCGACGAGGACGACCTCGAGCCCGTGGGAGCTCACCACCCTGGCCAGCTCGGCCGCGACCTCCTGGGCGTTCTCCTCGGCGAGGTGCTCGGCGCGGTGCTGAAGGTTCGCCTCTGAACCCCCAGACGCCGTCCTTTCGACATGATCCCCGGCCGACCCCTTGACTGAGACTCCTTGGTCAAGCGCTTCGCCGGCGCCGGCATAGATCTCGGCCCCGCCCCCGTAGGCGAGCAACACGCCGTGGCTTGGGTTCTCTTGACGCCACTCAATCAGCGGGAGCAGATGGGGGAGCGCTTCTACCCGCACGAAATCGTCGACCGGACGGGCGCCGAGATGGCGCCGGTAGACGACTTCGTCTGCGGCCGTGACAACGACCAGGCCCTTGCCACTCTGGTGCGAGTCGTCGACGAGCTCGTCGATGGCCTCCATTGCCCTTGAGCTTGCGCCCAATGACTCCGCCTGCTCCCTGAGGCCGCGCCAGCGGAGGTGGATCTCGCGCGGCGCGTTCTGGTTGGCGACCTCGGTGTTGAGGTAGAGCGACACGAATGGCCCCCGGGCCGCGAGCGTCGCCTGCAGCTGCTCGTCGGCGAGGTTGATGTCTCTCATCAAGCGTCTCCCATGGTGTACGTGTTCGATGGGCGTGCCCGTGCCGACCCTAAACGGGACGACGACGAAGCTTTGTCTTGAGGCCCTCGATCACCGTTTCGAGGCTGTAGTCGAAAGACGTGTCGAAGTCATAGTCGATGATGTAGGGGAGGGTTCCCATCAGGTTGGGGAACTCGTCCGCCGGCAGGTTGGCCTCTCGCATCGCCACGGCGTTGGCAGGGTTCGGGTTGCATATCGGATTCGTGATCTGCGCCATGACGTGGCCGAAGGTCAGGCTCACGACCAGCCAATGGGCGTGCATTGCCTCTTGCGGGTCGAACCCGGCGCGCCTCAAGATCTCGAGGGAGGCCTCGACGGGACGGAAGTACTCCGGCGAGACCACATGCTTGGTCTCGATGAGCGGCACCGCGTTCGGGTGTGCAAGAAGGACCGAGCGAAAACCCTTGATCCCGGCTTTGAGCGCCTCGCTCCAGTCTTCGATGTCGAGGGCGGCAAGGTCGACCAGGCCGAGCATGGTCTCCGCCACTCCCTCGAGGAGGGCGTCTTTGTTGGGCACGTGGTTGTAGAGCGACATCGGAGCGACATCGAGCTCCGTCGCAAGCTTGCGCATGCTGAGGTCCTCGAGGCCGTCGCTGTCGATCATTGCCAGGGCGCAAGTGAGGATGCGCTGCCTGGTGAGGGCCTCTTTGGGCTCGATCGCATTTACTTGACTGGTCTCGGTCGTGGCCTTTCCTCCCCGTCTGATCCCGTTCATTGAAGGTTCGCTTGACAATCGTACACCGTACGTCTAACGTACGTCGTACACATACACCGTACGTTCGGGTCGGTCACCGAGGAGGAGGAACGCTCACATGAAGCTCACCACCGAGTCGCTCGCAAGGGCGAGCAGCCGGAGGCCGTGGGTCACCCTTGGCGTCTGGGTCGCGATCATCGCGGCCGCCGTGGTCTTGACCTCGCAGTTCCTCGGCGACGCCCTCACCACCGAGATCGCTTTCACGAACCGGCCCGAGGCGGTGCGCGCCGCCGAGGTTGTCGAGGACCGCTTCGGCAAGGAGGGCGTGACCGAGATCTTCATCGTGAGCTCCGAGTCGGCCACCGTAAGGGAGCCAGCCTTCCAGGCAGAGGTCAGAAGGTTACAGGGAGAGGTCATGGATGCCGGTGGGGGCGACGTCACAAGCGCCGTCACCTTCTACGACACCAAAGACCCTTCGATGGTCTCGAAGGACGGCCGCACAACGCTGATGCCGGTGTCCTTCAAGGACACAGAAGCTCTGGCCGATTACCTTCCCGTGGTCGAGCAGATCACGGCCACCGGGAACGAAACCGAAGGTTTCACCACTCAGGCATTCGGGGCCATCACGCTCGACGACGACTTCAACACGATCGCCGAGGAGGATCTCGCTAAGGGCGAGTCGTTTGGCATCGTGGTCGCGCTCATCGTTCTGGTGATCGTGTTCGGGGCCGTTGTCGCCGGCGTCGTGCCCATCGCCATGGGGATCGCTTCGATCACCGTCGCGCTCGGCATCACAGCGCTCGCCGGTTTCTTGTTCGACTTCTCTTTCTTTGTCACCAACATGATCACGATGATGGGTCTAGCGGTCGGCATCGACTATTCGTTGTTCATCGTGTCGCGCTACCGTGAGGAGCGCAGCCACGGGCTCGACAAGCTCGAGGCGATCCGGGCGTCCGGAGCGACTGCAAGCCGCGCCGTGTTCTTTTCGGGCACAACCGTCGTGCTTGCGCTCCTCGGCTTATTGATCCTGCCGACGACGATTTTCCGCAGCCTCGGGGCGGGAGCCATCTTCGTCGTCGTCGTAGCCATGCTTGCATCCCTAACCCTGCTGCCCGCGCTTCTCGGACTGCTCGGCGACAGGGTCAACTCTCTCCGAGTGTTCCGGCGCAAGCGCTCCACCGGCACCGAGGAGTCACACCCGTTCTGGGATCGCATCACTCACGGTGTCATGCGCCGTCCGGTCGTGAGCCTCGTGCTCAGTGCGGCGTTGCTGCTTGGCGCCGCCTACAGCTATCTCGACATCGACACCGGCTTTTCTGGGGTGAGCACTCTTCCCAAGGACACCGAGTCGAGGCAGGCCTTCGATGTGCTCGACCGAGAGTTCGCAGGGGGCCTGAACTCTCCCGTCGAGGTAGTGGTCGACGGGGACGTGTCTGCGCCGGCCACGAAGACCGGCATCGAGGACCTTCAGGCAGCTCTCGCTTCGGACGGCACCTTCGGCCCGGCGCGGGTTGAGGTCAGCGAAGGGGAGGAAGCGGCGGTCATCTCCGCGCCGATCATGGCCGACCCGACGAGTGAAGCTGCCACGGCAACAATCGAGCGTCTGAGGGAGGACTATGTGCCCGCAGCCTTCGACGGCACAGGTGCATCCGTGCTCGTCGGCGGCGACACCGCCTTCAACAAGGACTTCTTCGACCTCGCATCGGACTACACGCCGATCGTATTTGCTTTCGTGCTCGGGCTCTCGTTTCTGTTGCTGACCGTGGTGTTCCGCTCGATCGTGGTGCCGATCAAGGCCATCATCATGAATCTGCTTTCTGTCGGCGCCGCCTATGGGCTCATCGTGCTTGTGTTCCAAAAGGGTTTTGGGGCGGACCTCCTTGGCTTTCAACAGGTCGAATCGATTGAGGCATGGCTGCCTCTGTTCCTTTTCTCGGTTCTGTTCGGGCTGTCGATGGACTATCACGTGTTCCTGCTCTCACGTATTCGCGAGCACTACGATGCGACGGGCGACAACACCGAGTCCGTGGCCCACGGGCTTCGCACCACAGGCGGGCTAATCACCGGCGCCGCCGTGATCATGGTCGCCGTCTTCGGTGGCTTTGCCGCAGGCGACCTCGTGATGCTGCAGCAGATGGGATTCGGGCTCGCGGTCGCAGTGCTGCTCGACGCAACCATCGTGCGCTCTGTGCTTGTGCCGGCAAGCATGAGGCTGCTCGGAAATCGCAACTGGTACCTCCCGAAGTGGCTGCAGTGGCTGCCGGATATCAAGGTCGAGGGCGCAGTACCCTCCGCCGGCGCCCGCCCCGAGGCAGGGACCCGCGACGGTTTCGAGCCTGCAGCCGGCCAAGTCTGAAACGAAGCGACACCCCAAGGGCCGGGCCCGCACCCCCCGCGGGCCCGGGCCTCTTTCTGGCCGCTCCGATCAGCGGGCCGCACCCGCCTGTTTGCAGCTTGTCCGCGTTGGTCACAGAAACTGTGCCCCGGCCAACGCGGATGACTCCGGAGCTCATCCCTCACCCCCCCGTTTGTCGCTTAACGTAGGAAACATGATTCTCCCTTGCGATCGGCCTTCGGAGCGAGCACTAGGGGGTGGCACATGAGCGAGCAGAGCTTTACTTGCGACCGCTGCGGCAGGGACCGGCTTCGCCGCCAGATGAAAGAGGTCATGTTCGAAGAGGGCAGGGAGCGCATACGCAAGCAGCTCTGCTCGACGTGCCTCGACGAAGTGATGAGGGCGTCGGGAGAGGTCCACGGCATCGTCGGGCAGGAGAAGAAGGCGGCCATCCACCTCAGCCGGGCCCCCGACGACATCCGCTGAGAGGGCGCCACGCCGTTCAAGCCTCCCGCCCCGCGTAACAAGAATCCGCGGCGGGGGTCAAGGGACAATGGAGCAGGGGCGCCCAGGCCCCGCCGACCCAGGGGGTTGTGATGACGACAACGCAGAATCGTGAACAGCAGGTAGTCGTGGACGTCGCCAAGGGCCTCTACATCGGTGGCTCATGGGTCGACGCCCACGACGGCGGGACCTTTCCCGTAGAGGATCCCGCCACGGGCAACGTGCTTTGTGAGGTCGCCGACGCCGACTCCGAAGACGCCCTTCGGGCCCTCACCGCCGCCGCAGGCGCCCAGGGGGACTTCGCCGCCATGGCCCCGCGCGAGCGCGCCGAGATACTGCGGCGCGCATGGCAGCTCATGACCGAAAGGGCCGACGACCTTGCCTTGTTGATGACGCTTGAGATGGGCAAAGCGCTCGCCGAGTCCAAGGCCGAGATCACCTATGCCGCCGACTTCTTCCGCTGGTTTGCAGAGGAGGCCGTGCGCATCCAGGGCGACTACAAGGTCACCGCCAACGGCCTCGGGCGGACGTGGGTCATTCGCCAGCCCGTGGGTCCCTGCGTCCTGATCACTCCGTGGAACTTCCCCCTTGCGATGGGGACTCGCAAGATCGGCCCTGCGATCGCGGCGGGCTGCACCATGGTCATGAAACCCGCGCAGCTGACGCCGCTTTCGATGAACGCGCTTGCACAGATCCTCGAGGAGGCTGGGCTCCCGGCCGGCGTGCTCAACATCGTGACGACGTCATCCTCGGGCTCCACGATTGCTCCGCTGCTCGAAGATCCCCGCACTCGCAAGGTGTCGTTCACGGGTTCCACGGAGGTCGGACGCAAGCTCATGCAGCAGGCGTCCGAGAACCTGCTGCGCACTTCGATGGAGCTCGGCGGCAACGCGCCGTTTATCGTGTTCGAGGATGCCGACCTCGACAAGGCCGTTGAGGGGGCGATGATCGCCAAGCTCCGCAACATCGGCGAATCGTGTGTCGCAGCCAACCGCTTCTACGTGCATGAGTCTGTCGCCGACGACTTCTCGAGCCGGCTCGCCGATCGCATGGGCTCGCTGAAGGTTGGGCGCGGCACCAATGAGAATGTCGACCTCGGTCCGCTCATCGATGAGGACCAGCGCGGCAAGGTCGCCGAGCTCGTCGACGACGCTGTCGCCAAGGGAGCGAAGTCACTCGTTGGAGGCGGCAAGATGGACGGCGCCGGCTACTTCTTCGAGCCGACGGTTCTGGGCGGAGTCACCTCCGATGCTCGCCTTCTCAAGGAGGAGATCTTCGGTCCGGTCGCGCCGGTAATAACGTTCTCGTCCGAGGACGAGGCCGTTGCCTCTGCCAACGACACCGAGTTCGGCCTCGTCGCCTATGTTTTCACAGAGGATCTACGACGCGCCCTGCGCCTCGTAGAAAGGCTCGAGACCGGGATAATCGGGCTTAACAAGGGCATGGTTTCCAACCCTGCGGCCCCCTTTGGAGGAGTCAAGGCCTCCGGCTTCGGCCGCGAGGGGGGGAGCGAGGGCATCAACGAATACCTCGAGGTGAAACACATAGCCGTCGACTTGTAGGGCGACGGCAGGGCACTAGATGCGGTGTGCCCCTGCCCTGCCGTTTTCCACGGCGAATGACGCCAGCGTGTAGACCGGCGCATCACGACGGGACACCGTCGTCACCATGCGCAGATCGGACACCCACTGGTCTTGGTCGACGGTGCAGCGCACGTAGCCGCGCCGGTCGCCGTCGAAGAACTTGATGTGCTCGTTGAAGGGAATGAACGGCCCGTAGTAGGGGCCATAGACCTCGGCGTCGCCGTTGGTGCTGATCGAGGTTCCGACGAACTCCGTGGCCACGGGCTCGGACTCCGGCTTGTTAAAGTTCAGCAGTAGATCGTTGACGAACGTCGAATGCCAGTCGCCCGTGATCACGACGGGGTTGTTGATGTTGCGGCTCTCGAGATGCCTGAGGATGCGCGCCCTGGCAAGCGGGTAGCCGTCCCACGAGTCGTTCCAGAAGATCTTGCCCGGCCCTTCCTTGTGGTCGAGCTCGGCCATCAGGACCTGTTGCGCAATGATGTTCCATTTACGTTCGTCTCGCTCCAGGCCGTTGAGAAGCCAGCGCTCCTGCGGGGGCCCGGTCATCGTCACCGATGGGTCGAGCGCCTCTGCACAGCGAGGAGTCTCGCCGTCGCCGCAGGGATGATCGTCCCTGTACTGACGCGTGTCGAGGACTCGGAACTGGGCGAGGTTCCCCCACATCAGATCCCTGTAGATGCGCATGTTGGGGCCGTGCGGAAAGGAACGTCGCCCCAGCGGCAGGTGCTCGTAATAGGCCCTGTAAGCGGCGGCGCGCCTCTTGAGGAAGCGCGTGGAAGGGTCCTGGGGGATGGCGTCGGTGTAGTCGTTTTCGACCTCGTGGTCGTCCCAGGTGACGATCCAGGGAAACCGTGCGTGAGCTGCTTGAAGGTCGGGATCGGTCTTGTAGAGGGAATGCTGCAGCCGGTAGCGTTGAAGTCCTTTGGTTTCACTTCTGAACTGACCGGGCACGAAGACGTTGCGGTTCCCGCCGTTGCGGTCGATGCCGTATTCGTAGATGTAGTCGCCGAGGTGGACGACGAGGTCGAGATCCTCCTCCGCCATCCGGTTGTAGGCAGAGTAGTAGCCGTCCGGCCAAGCCTGGCACGAAGCAAAGGCGAACTTGAGCTCGTCGACTTGCGCGCCGGGGGCCGGGGCCGTCTTTGTGCGTCCGATCGGGCTGGTGTCGTGGCCCGCCTTGAACTGGTAGTAGTAGTCGCGCGCCGGCTCGAGACCCTCGAGCTCGACGTGAACGGAATGTACGAGCTGGGGGGCGGCGAGGGCGGCCCCGCTGCGCACGACGTTCGACATGCCCTCATCGGTTGCAAGCTGCCACTGCACCGGCACCTCACGCCTCGGCATGCCGCCGGTTTGCACCAGCGGGCTCGGGGCAAGCCGGGTCCACAGGACGACGCCGTCTGCCGTCTGGTCGCCGGATGCGATGCCGAGACTGAACGGATTCGAGCTGAAGCTGGGCGCGGCCCACGCCTCGTCACCCGGCCTGAGGGCGAAGGATGCAAGCGCAGCAAGGCTTGCTCCCGCCTGAAGGAACCGCCGGCGATCCATCGCGCTCAGTCCGTTGCGATCGGCCAAAACCTGGTCGCTTGGCATCACAGAGCCCCCTTGGTCGTGTCCGGACCGGCGCCTCCCGAGGGCCCGGTCGCTTGCGCTTGAGAGGATGCATGGCCGGTATGAGGGCGGCATGAACGCCTGGTTAAGCGCGCCTGAACGAATGCAGAGGGTAGGTTCCGGCGCCACCACGCCCCTCCCAAGCGCCGAGGCGCGCTCGGAGTAGGCTAGGTCAAGGCGCCCGTAGCTCAGCTGGATAGAGCGGGAGACTTCTAATCTCTAGGTCGGGGGTTCGAATCCCTCCGGGCGCGCACCTCCGGGCGCGCCCGATTGATAAAGCGGGCAAACAAAGACGTGTGTGGCCTTCGGATACGGATTTCTGCCTATCTGGGAAGGAATCCGTTAACAAAGACAACGATCCGTTATTATCGGGTCCGGAAAACCCGAATAAAGGTCAGGAATCCGTAATCAATGATCACGAAGCCGCCCGCAACGGCCCTCCGGGAAGCTCTGCAGCCTGGCGACCCGATCTCCCTCGGGGAGGCGGCCAAACTCCTCGGCACCGACGTCGCGACAACTTCGGCCGCGCTCACTCATCTCGCCAGTCGGTACGCAGGCGCCGTGATCCGGTCTCGGATCGTCGCTACTACGACCGCATCGCATCGTCGTCGGGATTTCGGGCCGAACCTTTGGAGCGAGTCTTTCGTCTGACCGTGCTGCTGCAGGCGATCGGAGAGGAGCTGGGGGATGAGCTGTCGCTCCGGGGAGGCACGGCCCTCAACCTGCTGCACCTTGACTTCCCGAGAGTATCGGTCGACATAGATCTCGACTTCGTCGGGACCGTCGATGCCGACGAGGCAGGACGCCGTCGACCGGCCTTGTTGGAACAGATCCAGGACCTCGCTCGTGGATCCGGCTACGAAGTGATCCCTGAGCGCCGAGCTACGCGAGGGCCCATCTTCGGATGCACTACGACGGCATCGAAGGACATCAGGCATTCATTAAGGTAGACGTGAACTTTCTGGATCGCGTTCCGGTCATGGTGCCGGAGCATCACCTCGTCAGGCATCCATTTCAGGACGACGTTCCGGCGTTCGAGATCCAGACGCTCACCCTTTCCGAACTGGCGGCCGCTAAGCTCATGCTTTGTGCAGACGGGCCTCGCCCGCGATCTGTTCGACGCCGCGGCATTAAGCGCCCTCGGTGCCCTGAATATCGATGAGGTGCGTACCATCCTGGTCGTGCGCGGCGCCGCCTACCCTCCTCCATCGCCCGCCCGCCTATGAGCCGGCCGTGGTCGACCGCGTCAAGAAGGTGAGCTGGAACTCCGAGGTGATTGCCCTCGTTAGGCGACCGGCGCCCTTTAATCTGGCGCAGGCGAAAAGCAAGGTCGCCGAGCTGCTGACGGTGGTGTTGAGGCTCGGCGAAGGCCACCACGAATTCCTGGATCTCTTGGACGCTGGTGAGCTCCGGCCCGATGTGCTCCCGCTGGCCGAGCTGCATCCGCGCATCTCGGGGAATCCAGGCCTCTTGTGGCGGATAAGAGTCGGAGCGGAGGCCCTAGAGGAGCGCTGAAGCCCGCGCTCGATATCGAGGCCGTGCGGGTTACATCAGGGCCCACGAGCCAATCGGGCAGCTTGTGCCCATGACCACCTTTAGGCGACAAGATCTTCTGGCATCGAAGTGATATCATTTTGGGATCATGCCGTCGCTTCAGGTTCGGAACATTCCCGATGATCTCTATGACGCCCTGAGGGGTGCCGCCGACCGCGAGGGCAGGTCCCTGTCGGCGCAGACGGTTGCCATCCTCAAACGGGCACTTGCCGACTCGCTCGTCGATCGCGCAGGTGTTGCTCGGCGAGTTGCAGCGCGTCGAAGGTCGGCCGGAGTGATGACCCGCAGCGCCACCGAGCTGGTAAGGGAGGATCGCGATCGCTGAGACGGCTCTCGTAGTCGATGCCAGCGTCTTCGTCGAATACCTAGCCCCTGGTCCGGCCCATTCCGAGGTTGCTCCCCTTTTCGCCGCCGAGTTGAGTGTTGAGCTGTGGACGCCCGATCTCTGTCTGCTCGAAGTGGCCAACGCGCTGAGGAAGCGATTCCTAACGGATAAGAGATTCACCCGCCGGCATCTCGCAGACGGAGTCACCGATCTCGTGGCCCTCGGCCCCTTGGTCGTAAGCAGTCGCGCCTTAGTGGGAGCGGCGATCGAGTTCGCCGAGAACCTCACCGTCTATGACGCGGTCTATCTGGTGTTGGCCTCGGCCCGAGGCATACCGATCTGCACTCTTGATACGGGCATGGCGGCGCAAGCTCGGAAGGCCGGCATCGCCGTTCAAGAGCCGGGGGCGGGCCGTTTACTCGCCTACTGAGCCGTCGAGGCGCTCCCTGAGCAGATCTGCGTGGCCGTTGTGGCGCGCGTACTCTTCGATCATGTGCATGAGAACCCAGCGCAGTGAGATCGTTTCCTCGCGCCGCTGCCGTGTTACTTCTAGGGACGGCTCAGCATCCACGAGTTTCCTGGCATGGGCACACTCGGAGCGCCAGCGCTCAAAGGCCTCGGCGACATCGGCTGTATCTACGCGATCGAAGTCCCCATCGGGGTCTTCATTCGAATAGAAGAGGGGTGGGGCATCCTCACCTCCGAGCCCGCGCCTGAACCAGCCCCGCTCCACTTCGGCCATGTGCCTGATGAGGCCCAGAAGGGACAGGGTGGATGGAGGAACTGCCCGCTCGCGGAGCTGCGATTCGCTCAAGCCTTCGCACTTGAGCGCGAGTGTCGCTCGGTGGTACTCGAGCCACGCGTCGAGCATCGCTCGTTCATCAGCGATGTAAGGGGGATAGGTACGATCATCAGCCATTGCGCGATTATCGCAGACGAGCGTTGCCCGAGAGCCCTATGAGGACGGGAGAACGATGGCTTCCTATCATTTTGTGACCGTGTGGCGGCTTCAGGCTCCAATCGAGCGAGTGTGGGACGAGCTCCAGCATCCCGAGCGTTGGCCGGCCTGGTGGAAGGGGTTCCGTGAGGTGCGCGAGCTGGAAGCCGGGGCGGAGGATGGAGTGGGGGCCGTCAAGCGCTTCGGGGTGAGAGGAGCCCTGCCGTACACGTTGTTCTTCGATGGCCGGATCGTTCGAGTCGATGCACCGCGATCCCTCGAGCTTGACGCCAGCGGCGAGCTCGAGGGAACCGGCCGATGGAGCCTCGAGCAGCAAGGGGACATAACCGAGGCCCGCTACACCTGGGACGTTCGAACCAGCAAACCCTGGATGAATGCCTTGGCGCCGGTCGCTCGGCCCTTCTTCGCCTGGAACCATGACGTGGTCATGAAAGATGGCGGCCAGAGATTGGCACGCTTACTTGGGGTGCCGCTGGTGGATATGGAGCTGAGTGCGTCACCCCTCAGGAGCACGCTTAAGTGGGCTGGGGCGGCAATCGTTTCGGTTCTGTTGCTCCGCCGCCGGGCCCTTAATCGAAAAGCGTAGGCGGCAACGCCACACCGTTATGGGGGTGTGATCTCTTCGAGGGCGGGTGAATCTCGACGGTCTTCGATCAGGTCGATGACTGCATTTTCGATCGCGCCCTGAGTCGCCGGCTCTCCGGAGGCGCGATCTTCCAGCATGTCAAGGGCCCCCGAGATCGTCCGCCCGACCGGTACCTGTCGAACACGCGTGGGTCGATATAAGAGGATCTGCTCACAGCAGGCGTATTACCGAGGTATTCGGACACCTCCTTGACCGCTCTCGCCATCGCCCTCTTGCGCCCCGTCTTGGATGCAGCGGCCCCCCCGGAGACTGCGAGCGCGACGGACGCGAGCACGGTCGCCGACCAGGTCCGGAAATCCTTAGCGGTGAAGTCCCCGCCTGAGATCTCGCGCACGTAGTCGTTGATGTCGGAGGAGCGCACGTCAAGCCATGTGCCGTCGCGCTTGTAGGCGAGTAGCTCTACCCCGCCGGAACGGCGCCGTTTCAAACCGCTCACAACTTCGAGCACCATGGGGTCAACCGTCGACCACAGACGGCGTTTGCCGCTCTTGGCGACATAGTCGAAGACGACCTCATTGCCGGTGATCGAGACGTGCTGCTTGAGAATGGTTGCGAGGCCGTAGGTTTGGTTCTGCTCGGCGTACCCTTCCGTGCCCATCCGAAGGAAACCGCGGTCGAGCAGTCTTACCGCGCAACCGAGCACTCTGTCGTACGGGAACCCCTCAAGCTTCAGGTGCTCGAGGGTGATGTCGCGCATCGCGGGCAGGCTCCGCGCGAAGTCCAGCATGTGTTCGAACTTCGCTCTTTCCTGCCGGGTCCGCCATCCCTCGTGATAGATGTACTGGCGCCGCCCGGCGACATCCTTGCCCATAGCCTGCAGGTGGCCGCGTTCGTCGGGGCAGATCCACACCTCCTTCCACGCAGGAGGGATGCCGAGGGCCTTGATGCGCGCAATGGTCTCGGCTTCGTCAATTCGCTCGCCACCCCGGTCGTAATAGGCGAATCCCCGGCCCGAGCGTTTGCGGGCAAGGCCGGGAACGGAGCAGTCCACCCTTCGAAGGCGCGGCATGTGGAGTTCATTGTCTCCCAACGCTGGTGTCTAATCGAGGACATGTCGGAGCCGGATGGCCGGGTGCGCTCGGAGGCGACCTCGTTGCTCCGCGACCTCATCCGGATCGACACCTCCAATCCTCCCGGGCGCGAAACGCCGGCAGCGAAGCTGCTCCTTGACTATCTCGAGGCTGCGGGCGTTTCCTGCGAGCTCGTGGCGCGTGATCCAGAACGGGCGAACCTGATTGCTCGCATCCCCGGTACGGGAGAAGGGCCCTCGCTTGCCTTCATGGGACACACCGACGTCGTACCTGCGGACGCGGCAGACTGGGAGCACCCCCCCTTCTCGGGGCACCTCGATGGCGACGGCTTCGTGTGGGGGAGGGGGGCCGTCGACATGAAGAATCAGACGGCAACCAGGGCCGTGGCTGTGGCGGAGCTTGCGCGTTCGGGATTCCGTCCGCGCGGCGATCTCGTGTTCATTGCTCAGGCCGATGAAGAAAGCGGCACGGAAGACGCCGGGCTGAAGTGGCTTAGGGGCCAACGCCCTGATATCGGATGTGACTACTCCATAGATGAGGGAGGGGGCGAACGCCTCGAGCTAACCGATGGGCGAGTGGTGGTTCCCATCAACACCGGAGAGAAAGCCACGCTGCCCGTGCTCATTACTGCGCTCGGCGAAGCCGGCCATGCCTCGATCCCACAGTCGGGAGACAACGCGGTGCCGCGGCTCGCAGTTCTCATCGACCGGCTGGCTCGTCATCGCACCCAACGCATACTGCGGCCCGAGACGCACCGGCTGCTCGAGGTGCTAATCGGTCCTCATGAAGGGGGCCTCGACGCTGCGATCGAGCAGGCTGCGGGCCTCCACCCCTCGTTCGCGGATGACCTTCCTCCACTGTTCGGCTCCACCATCGCGCCGACGCGACTCTTTGGGTCGGCGGCGCGCAACGTGATGCCGGGACGCGCAGCGGTGGAGTGTGACTGTCGCGTCCTGCCTGACACCACGCCCGAGGATCTCGAACGGGAGCTTAGGTCGGCGCTCGGCCACGACATCTCCTACGAGCTCGAGTTCCTGGAGCCCCCCACGGGCGGCACCGTCGCGCCGGTGGACACTCCCTTGTTTGACGTATGCCAGGACTTCCTCCACGACAATGACCCCGGGGCTGCGCTGCTGCCCGTCATCTCAACTGGGTTCTGCGACTCCCACTTCATGCGCGAAGCCTTCGACACCGTTGCGTATGGATTCTGGCCCCTGCGCCGCACTCCGATCGACATCTATCACGACGGTTTTCATAACCGCAACGAACGCATACACGCAGACGATCTTGCCTATGCGGTGGACTTCCACCTGTACGCAGCTCGCCGGATATTGGGAGATCGAGACCCGGCCAGTCTCTAGCGGCAGCCTGTGGCCGAGCTTCGATCGGCCGCTGGTCGCTCGGGCACTAGCTTCGCTGGCGCTCAGGTGCCACTCTGAGGATGACGCGCTCCGTCTCGATCGGGTTGGAGTAGGCCTTGCCGTGGTACTTGTGGCTTAGCTCGTCGATGTGAGCGCGAGCCTCTGCCCCCGCCATCGTCTCCACAACCTTGCCGCGCACCTCGACGTAGTCATAGGGGTCGTCTGCATTCCAGACCACGATCGAAACGCGCGGGTCGCGCTCTATGTTGGCGAACTTTGCGCGCCCCGTTTCCGTGTTGACGAGCATATGCTCGTCGTCGCAGTCGACCCACATGACGTGCGTTGCAGGGCTACCGTCCGAGAGCAGGGTCGCGATGGTGCCGAAGTTGGGGCCGCTTGCGAGCTGTCGTATCTTGTCTTCGATCATCCCGGGAGCATCGCGCACTTCTCGGCGTCCGGGTACCAGTAAAACCGCCACCGTCGCACCGTGGGAGGTGGCCCTCCTGCGATACTTTCGGCGTGCGCGTTTGCATAGTGGGAGCCGGCTTCTCGGGCCTGGCGGCCGCTGAGGCACTGAGCGCGGCCGGGATCGAGGTCCATGTTCTTGAGGCGCGCGCCCGCGTCGGGGGCAGGGTGTGGTCACAGGAGCTCCCCAACGGCGCGGTCATCGAACGTGGCGCCGAGTTCATACTCGAGGACTACGACGTCATGCGGGGGCTTGCCCGCCGGCTCGGCGTGGAGCTTGTGCCGACGGGAATGGCATACGGAGACAGGGAGCCGCGCGGAGGGCCCGCCACGAATCGCGAGGAGCTTGTTGAAGCGGCAACTTCCCTTGCGGGTCTTGCAAGGCGGCGCGCAGGGGACCCGAAGGCGTCGGTCGGCGAGCTTCTCGACGCTCTGGAGGCGTCTGACGGGGCACGCGCGGCCATTGAGGCCCGTCTTTCGATCTCCACGGCGTACGAGGCGCGCTCTCTTGCCGCACATCTCGCGACGCATACATCATCGACCTTCTCTACCGGGGAGAGCGCGCGCCTGGTGGGAGGCAACTCCCGGCTCGCCGATGAGTTGGAGCGCAGGCTGGATTACCCCGTTCTCTTGAGCCATGCTGTGCGCAGAGTGCAATGGGAGGGGGCCTCCGTAAGGCTGAGTGGAGAGGGCTTCGACCTGACCGCAGACGCTGCTGTGATCACCGTTCCGGCGACGGTTGTGAGCGGCATCGCCTTTGACCCCGTCCTGCCCGAAGGCAAGAGGCGCGTTATCGAAGGCGTCGACTACGGCCATGCGGCAAAGCTGTTCGTGCCCCTGGCCGGTCACGCCGACCCGAGCGCGGTCATGAGCGTGCCCGACCGCTTCTGGAGCTGGACGGCGTTTGGCGCAAACGGCACGGTGCAGCCCGTGGTGAGCTGCTTCGCCGGCTCGAGCACCGCCCTCGATCTCCTTGGTGTGCGAGGGGCCGGGCGGATCCCAGTTGTGTGGCTCGACCGGCTTGCAGAGATGCGTCCCGAACTGGCGCTGGCTCGGGGGCATGCGGTCGTCTCGACGTGGGACGATGACCCGTGGGCGCTCGCCGCCTACACCGTTGAGCTGGCAGGCAGGCCACGCGATCACGCAGCTCTGGCCGAGCCGGCCGGAGCGCTCTTCTTCGCCGGCGAGCATTCGGCAGGGAAGTGGTCGGGGACGATGGAAGGGGCGCTCCAAAGCGGGCGGCGGGCTGCCGAGCAGGTCTCTGCCTTGCGACGCTGAGTCCTTCAGCCGCGATTCTTCTGGCGAGCGGCCATGGCCCGGCCCCGCGCGTAGAGCATGACGCCGATCAGAACGGTGAACATCGCAGCGATGGCCAGCGCCGTGAGCAGGGAGTCCGACATTCCTGTCCCGCGTCTGATCTCACCGAAGAATCTGATGGCACCGAACACCAAACCGGAGACAACGGCCACGGTCCAACTCTGGCGCAGTGTGACCGGTTCCGGATCCTCCCAAGGGTTTTGCTCGCGGGTGCCGGGGTCCGTGCGGGAATGTGTTGCGGCCGGGTTGGGCTCGGGCCCCCCCTGCCCGCGCGGCCCCTCCCCAGACGATTGAACGTCCCCTCCGCGAGTCCGGAGTGCAGCTACCACTCCTGGGAGGGCAAGGAAGATGCCCATGGGGGCCGAAGACGAGGGCGAAGGTGACCGATCTGGTGAATAGGAGGCCGCCCGCCGTGAAGAGAATGGCCATGCCAACCCCGACCACCACGACGCGCTGCCACGTCGGATCCTTCGGTGACCACCTGAACCACGGTTGCCGGGAACTCATGCTCTTTGATAAACCGGCGACGGTCCCTAAGTCAACGGCCACCACAGCTAAGGTCCGGTTGGTCGCCTTTATCCCTTAGGCTTGGGCGAGGACCCGACGCGAGGAGGGGAGGGTAGTGACCGTGATCATCCTTGCCAGCCACACCCAGGGAAGCATGGCCTGGATTGGCATGCTCCCGGTGTTCATCGGAGGTGCGCTCCTGGCTCTCGGCTTCTACTACATCCGCCAGACGGGGAGCCGCAAGAACCCGAGGCGCGGCGACACAGACGCCGAGGGGGGGAGACCCTAAGGGCACGACGGAGAGTCGTGGCGGTTCGACCGAGGGCCAAAAACGCTGACTGAACCCGCTCAATCCAAGCACGTCGAGGCCAACGGCATACGAATCCACCTCGTCCGGGGCGGGGGTGGCTTCCCCCTCGTGCTCTTGCACGGGTGGCCCGAGTTCTGGCGAGTATGGCGGAAGGTCATCGAGCCCCTGAGCCACAATTTCGATGTCATAGTCCCCGACCTCAGGGGGTTTGGCGATACCGAGAAGCCTGTCGGATCCGCCACCGAGGCTTACAGGCTCGACGACCACGTCGACGATCTCCACGGCCTCGTCGAAGTGCTTGGAGTTGAGCGCTTCGGTCTCGTAAGCCATGACGTCGGCGCTTACGTTGCCCAAGGCTACGCCCGGGCCCATCCCGAGCGACTCGCAGGCTTGTTCTTTTTCGATTGCCCCTACCCCGGGATCGGCCGGAGGTGGAGCGACCCAGATCATCTCAAGGAGATCTGGTATCAGTCGTTCAACCAGCAACCGTGGGCGGCCGAGCTCGTCGGGTCGAGCCGCACGGCGTGCGAGACCTACTTCCGCCACTTTCTGAGCCACTGGGCCCACAGTCCGGATACCTTCGAGGATCAAGATGTCACGGCTTGGGTCGAAAACTTCCTTGCCCCGGGAAACCTGCAAGGGGGGTTCAACTGGTACATCGCGCAGAACTCTGCGCGCCTCGAGCTGATTCGTCACGGAGCTCCATCCCTTCCACCCATCGACGTTCCCGCTCGCGTGCGCTGGGGAGCGAGCGACGTGGTGCTCAAAGTCGAGTGGGCAGACCGGCTGAGTGACTATTTTTCCCGATGCGACTTCGCGCCGGTCGAGGCCGCCGGGCATTTCGTCGCCTACGAACGTCCAGACTACGCGAGCGAGGAGATAGCCGGGTTCTTTGCTCAGCACGCGTAGCCGCACCGGAGAACGGGTCGGCGATGAATGACGGCCGCCTGGTTAGCGGCGGGGCTCGACGGATCTGTCAAGCTCCTGCCGGCCGCGGCGCTGGTAGAGGAGCGCGCCGGCTACCGGCACGCACAGGATTGCCGTCCACTTCCAAACCAGGACGCGGCGCACTCCCTCGCGGGCCTGCAGGTCGGTCAGAGCTTTGAACGCCGGAACCCACCACAGCACGGCCATCGCGCATACAAGCACAAGCTCAAGCACTCGAACCAAGCCTTTCTTCACGCGGCGTTGAGGGCGCCGCCGTCTCTAAGCAGTCGCCGGCTCGGCCCCCGACCTTGCGGCTGTGCGTTCCGTCGGCTCTTCCGGCTCCCGCCCCGGCGTCGCCAGGTTGAATTGGCGGATCGCAAACCCGAACATGAAGAAGTAGACGACTCCGAAGAGAAGCCCGACGGGAAAGATCAGCAGTGCATTCGTCGCCAGTCCGTAAGCGACGATGTAGTCGATCATGCCGGCTGAGAATCCGAAGCCGATCTTAATGCCGAGTGTCTCTGCGACCACGAGGGCAACTCCGCAAAGGAGCGCATGCGCCGCGTAAAGTATCGGCGCCACGAACATGAAGCTGAACTCGATCGGCTCAGTCACCCCGGTCAGAAACGAGGTAAAGCCGGCCGAGCCCATGCCTGCGCCCGTCGCCTTCCTGTTGCTTTCTGTGGCGGCCCTGTACATCGCAAAACAGGCCGCAGGAAGCGCGAACAGCATGATGAAGTACCACCCGGCCATGAAAATGCCGGCCTCAGGGTCCCCGGCGAAATAACGGCTCAGGTCTCCGTGGACCGCCTCGCCGCCGCCGGAGGGCTCGAAGGTCCCGAACTCGAACCATACGAGCGCGTTGATGATGTGGTGCAACCCGAAGGGAAGGAGCGCCCGGTTGGCGATTCCGTAGACGAACACGCCGAGAGCTCCAGCGCCGACTATCCAGTTGCCGAAGCTGTCGATCGTGTTGCCGATCGGCGGCCATACGTAGAAGGCAACGAGCCCAAGCAGGATTGCTGCGAACGCGGTGACGATGGGAACGAAGCGCCGCCCGCCGAAGAAGGCAAGGTAGTCCGGCAGATGCACGTCCTTGTAGCGCTTGTACAAGACGGCGGCGATGAGCCCCATGATGATCCCCCCAAGGACTCCCAGGTCGCTGCTCCCCTCGATCGCCGTTGAGATGTCGGTGATCGCCTTGAGGATTACGTAACCTACTCCTGCGGCGAGGCCGGCGGCTCCCGCTCCCTCTGTGAACCCAATCGCAACGCCTATGGCGAAGATCAGCGGAAGGTTGTCGAACACGGCCTGGCCGCCGGCCTGCATGACGCTCCACAGCGTCTCGAGCCCGGGAAGCCAGCCCTCCTCGAGAAAGAGCGTCCCCAATCTCAGCAGGAGTGCAGCGGCAGGCAGAACGGCGATCGGCATCATCAACGCCCGGCCGACCCGCTGAAAGACAGATAGCATCGGTTCCCCCTTAGTCCCCGTGTGCGCGACTCAGCGCGTCCTTCGGCCACCATCCTACTCCGCCGGCGGGGCGGGAGGTAGCGTGGGGCCCGGAGCGCCGGACAGGTACCGGCGCACATCAACCCAAGGGACCACATGCGTCTAGGCGTTGCGAGGGCAGTGATCGAAGACCGCATCCTCGACGGCGACGTCGTGGTGGAGGAGGGGGTGGTGACCGAAGCCGGCGTGGCACCGGCGGGCCGTGGCGGTCTCGGGGCACCCGGCCTCATCGATCTGCAGGTCAACGGCTTCGCGGGGATCGATTTCCTCAGCGCAACGGCCGCTGACTACACGACGGCCGGCGTGGCCCTGGCCGCAACCGGCGTCACCGCCTATCAGCCGACCTTCATTTCCTCTCCCCTTGGGCGTTATGAGGAGTCGCTCGGGGTCGTGACCGGGCTTCCCGAGGCCCCGGGCGGGCCCCGGCTGCTCGGCGTTCATCTCGAGGGCCCCTTTCTTTCGCCTGAGTGGGCGGGGGCACACAACCCCGACAACCTGCTTGACCCCGATCCAGACCTGGCGCTGCGGCTCTGCGGCATGGGGCCTGTGACCTACATGACGGTTGCGCCCGAGCTTCCCGGGGGCCTCGAGCTCGTCGCCAGGCTGGTCGAGCACGGCATAGTTGTCGCATGCGGGCACACCGACGCCGACGCCGGGGAGGCCCACGCCGCCTTCGATGCAGGCGCCACGGCGATCACCCACATCTACAACGCTCACCGGCGTTGGAGCCCGCGCGATCCGGGGGTCGCGGGGGTCGCGCTCGTGCGGCCCGACGTGACCGTGCAGGCGATAGCAGACCTCGTTCACCTCGCGCCTGAGAGTGTCTACGCGGCCTGCCTCGCCACCGGCGGCCGCTTTGCCATCGTGACCGATGCCATGATGGCCGCAGGGATGAAGGACGGCTCCTATCAGCTCGGCGACAGGACCATCACCGTCGCGTCCGGAGAGGCGCGCACGGCAGACGGCGCGCTCGCGGGAAGCGTGTCGACTATGGACCGCTCGATACGCAACCTGGTGTCGCTCGGCGCACCGCTCGAGCAAGCTCTGGCGGCCGCCTCACGCAGTCCGGCAAAGGTGATCGGGCGCGAGGACCTCGGCCGCCTGAGCCTAGGCGTGCCGGCCGACATCGTGGTACTCGACGACTCCCTCAACGTGGTGCGGACGCTGGTCGCCGGAAGGGAGGTCTACGCAGCCCGATGAGCACGTCACGCTTCGACTGCAGGGCCGTGTTGTTCGATCTCGACGGCGTGCTCGCCGATTCCACTGCACTCGTCGACGAGGTGTGGCGCGCGTGGGCGCACGAGAAAGGGCTTGACGGCGACACCGTCATGAAGGTCTCGCATGGACGGCGCGCCGAGGAGGTGGTTCGCTCCTTGGCCCCCCACCTGTCGGCCCCCGATGAGGTCACGCGGATCGAAGAGCGTGAGATCGCTGAGATTTCACGTCTCGCGGCCATCGCAGGCGCCGATGCGCTTCTCCGCTCACTGCCGTCTGGCAGCTGGGCGGTGGTGACCTCGGGCACGACTCCACTCGCCACCGGACGTTTGCGCGCGCTTGGATTTCCGTTCCCCGACGTGCTCATCACCGCCGACGATGTCGCCGAGGGCAAGCCACATCCCGAGGGGTATCTTGCCGCGGCCCTACGCCTTGGAGCCGAAGCGGCCGACTGCATCGTGATAGAGGATGCGCCGCCCGGCATCGAGGCAGCGCGCACCGGAGGCATGACGCCTATCGGCGTCACCACAACCTACGAGCCTGCCGCACTCGCCGCCGCCGACACCATCGTTGCTTCTTTGGAGCAGATCAGAGTCATCCGCGTACAAGGCGATGGCCGTGAACTGCCGCTGATTAGTCTTACGGTAGAGGGGTCAAAGAGCTAACGGTTTTCGTCCGCACAGTGGCTGCGGATGCTCAGCCTCCCACCTCGAGCAGGGGGTCTCCTGCTGCGACCTCGCCAGAAGCGACGACCTCGACGTCGTGCCCCGAGATGACCACGACCGGCGAAACCATGTCGATGTTCTTGTCGGCCATGTGGTCGAGGTCCACCGACACGATGTGGTCCCCGGCTTCGACCGAGTCGCCCTCGGATGCGACCACTTCGAAACCCTCCCCTTTGAGATGAACGGTCTCGAGGCCCACATGGACAAGCACCTGAACTCCGTCCGGAGTTTCGATGGCGAATCCGTGCCCGCCGGAGAACAGCTTTTCGATCACGCCGGTGATCGGCGCGACGACACGCGGGTCCTGCGGACGCACCGCTGCCCCGTCGCCCATGACGCGCTCCGAGAAGACGTCGTCGGCGACGTCGTCGAGGGCCACGACCGGCCCAGAGAAGGGGCTTGCGATCGCTACCATCAGCCCTCCATCTGGCGGCGCATCTCGCCTTCGATGTTGTCGCTCTGCGTGCCCATGACGACCTGAATAGCGCCGCCCATCTTCATGACGCCATGGGCCCCCGCTTTCTTGAGGGCTTTCTCGTCGAGCTTGCTCGAGTCCGCAAGCTGCACGCGGATGCGCGTAATGCACGGTTCCATGTTCTTGATGTTGTCCTTGCCGCCGAGCCCGTCTATGACCTGCTTGGCCACGTCCTCGAAACCCATCATTGCTCCTTTCCGGTCCACGACGCACGCACGCCGCGAGCCATGCGGTTCCACGTATGTCTTATCCCTCTGATCGCCACCGAGTACGCGTAGATCCCCTCAGGGCGGGCCACGCCTGTGAAACCGGCGTCGCCGATGTGGTGCACGTCGACCCCGATGCGCTTGCCGGCGAGCGCGAGGGCGCGCATAGTGTCCTCGTCTGCTCCCTCCTGTGAAGTGCCGATGGTACCGATTGCTATGGCTCCGAGGGAATGGGCGGCGGCCACCATGCCGGCGGCAGCGGTCTCCGACATCCCAGGGACGGTACCAGGGAGGGGCACGAGCACGCCGTTTGCCCCTGCCTCGGCGAGCCTCTGAGAGACATCTGCTGTGAGGGCCTCAGCGCGGCCGGCGTGATGCATCTTGCCGGCGAAGCAGGCGAGGCCGGGGGCGGCGCTCCGCACGACCTCAACCGCCGTGGCGAGGTCGGCGATCGTGGCGTTGCGCCCAGGGTTCGCTGTGATCATGACGAAAGCGGCGCCACCCTTGTGTGCCGCTCCGGCGACCGCTTCGGTGGCGCGAAAAGGGGGCGGGACCTCTTCTGTGTCCGGTTCGAGGTTGAGCCCGACCGGGCGACCGAGCAGGCCGGCGAGCGCGGCGAGGCTCGTGGGCGGTGCGTCGAGCGCCTCGAGGCCCTGCACCGGCGTCCTCCCCCTCTCGGCCGGGTCTAGAAGGTTGAGGCAGACGAGGTCGGCGCCGAAGGCAGAGACAAGTTCGGCGTTCGAGGTCCCGGCCAAGAGCGGGGGGGCGCCGGCGACCACCTCGGCCATGACCGTGCGCCCCTCTGCGGCCCTGATCGCGGCCACGAGATCGTCGCCCCCGAGGTCTGCGAGGGCGCTGCCGAAGAGGTCAAGCACCCTGGTCACGAGGGCGGCTCCGTCGCGCCGCCACGGACGCCAAGCGACCAGATCATGACAACGACGCCCTTTGCGAGCCGCTGGACGCCCGCTCTCTGATCACAGCAACGTCTCCGCTTGCGAGCCGCTTGACGCCGGCTCCCGGATCACGGCAACGCCTCCGTTGCGACCCGCCTTGCGGCAGCAGCATCCGGCGCCCGCAGGGCCGCAGCGGCCACGGCGCGGCACTCCTCGAGGCTCAGCGCAGTGATCGCCGCCTTTACCTCGAGGATGCTCTGCGCGCCCATGGAGAGTTCGGCAACCCCGAGGCCCACAGCGACAACAGCCCACGCCGGATCGCCGGCGGCCTCGCCGCAGACGCCGACCCACGTGCCCTCCGCCTCGCACACTTTTTGCACCGCAGCAAGCAGTGCAGGAGAGAACGGGTCCTGGAGGTAGGCGAGAGCGCCCTGCTGGCGGTCGGCGGCGTGAAGGTACTGGGTGAGGTCGTTGGTTCCGATCGAAAAGAAGTCGAGCCGCTCGGCTAGCGCGCCGGCCACGAGCACGGCCGCTGGGACCTCGACCATGGCCCCGAGCTCAACCCCTGCTTCGCGGGCTCCCGCCGCCTCGGCCCGCTCAACGAACCACTCGGCCTCCTCTGCGGTGGCGACCATGGGGGCCATGACGGCGAGCCGCCCGCCGGCCTCCGCTGCTCGCACCACTGCGCGGAGCTGTGTGTCGAGAAGCTCGGGATGCTCGCGCGCCGTGCGGATGCCGCGCACGCCGAGAGCGGGGTTCTCCTCAGGGTCCTGCTCGAGAAAGGGGACCGGTTTGTCGGCGCCGAAGTCGAAGGTCCTCACTACAAGGCGCCGGTCGCCGAGCTGCTCGATGAAGCCGGTCAGGAGCTTCAGCTGCTCGTCCTCATCGGGGGGTTCGGTCCGTTCGAGGTAGAGGAGCTCGGTGCGCAGCAGGCCGACTCCCTCGGCCCCCTCTTCGAGTGCGGCGCCGAGCTCGGCGGCAGCGCCGACGTTGGCGGCTATCTCGATGCGTTGCCCGTCGGTTGTATGTGTGGCGCGGTCGCCAACGCGCGCGGCAAGCTCCCCGCGACGTTGCCGCCTCGCTTCTTCCCTGCTCGAGAGCTCGTGGCGGACGTCGTCGTCGGGATCGACATAGACGACACCGGCGTCGCCGTCGACGGCAAGCAGACTGGCGTCGCCGAGCGCGGCGAGGAGCCCCCGGACTCCAACCGCGGCGGGGATCCCGAGCGAGCGGGCCACAATTGCAGTGTGGCTCGTCCTGGAGCCCTGCTCGGTTGCGATGCCGGCGATGAGTTTGGGATCGAGCCCTGCAACGTCGGCCGGTGGAAGCTCGGCGGCGGCGATCACTACCGGCTCGGAGATGGCCTCGACCGCAGACGGCGGCGCCCCAAGCACCCGGCGCGCGATGCGCATGCACACGTCACGAATGTCCTCGGCGCGCGCCGCCATGTATTCGCTCTCGCTTGCCTCGAGCACGCTCGCATACTTTTCGCCCGCATCGATGATGGCGCGCGCGGCAGGAGCCGACTGCTCCTTGATCGACGACTCGGCTCCCTCCAACAGCTCTGGATCTGCGGCCATCATGGCCTGTGCATCGAGCACCTCGGCGAGCTCGCCCTCCGCATTGGCTGATTTGTCGTTGAGCTCTTGCGTGACATCATCAATCGCGGCGTGCAGCGCGGCCACTTCCGCGCCGGCGTCGTCGATCTTTCCGGCGGGGATGTCGAGCTCTTGATTTTGCTGGACCCAGGCGGGGGCCACGCCCGAGCCGGCAGAGGCCGCCACCCCCGCAAGTTCCTTCACAGAGATTCGACGACCTTGACGAGCTCGGTGAGCGCGACGTCTTCGTTTTCACCGGATGTCCTTAGCGTGACGGTGTCGCCGCCTTTGACGTCGAGCTTGAGCACCGACATTATCGATTTGGCGTTGGCATCGTTGCCGTCCTTTTCTACTTTTACGTCGCAGGTGAACTCAGCCGACGCCTTGCTGAAGACGGCGGCGGGGCGCGCATGGAGGCCTACATCGTTGGTGAGCTTCACGGTTTGCTCGGGCATCGCTACTCCATTCCTAGATTGTCGGGGTGATCTTGGTCAGGCCCTCGGGTGCGTCGGGATTCATTCCTTTGTGGAGCGCAAGCTCGTGAGCGACCTGCTGAGCGCGCACGACGGCGGGGATGGGCATGAGCGCCTCCGGCACGCCGGGTGGCAGCGGGAGCTGTGCATCCGCGCGTGGAGCCGCCTTATAGATACGGGCGCCGCGCGTGAGCGCGAGCCATTCGGTGAGCTCGTTCATGTCTCCGGCTGCGGGACCGGGCGCACTGAAGGCGAGCACGGGAAAGTCGCGCTCGATCACGGCCACCGGACCGTGGCGGAGGTCGGCCGCCGAGTATCCCTCTGCCAAAAGCGAGGTCGTCTCCTTTAGCTTGAGCGCGGCCTCTAGGGCGACGCTGAAGAGATAGCCGCGGCCCACCGAGATGAGGCCTTCGGCTCCTGCCAGGCCCTCGGCAACCCGGCGCGCCGGTTCGAGGTTCTCGAGCACGTCGGTGAGGGCGGAGGGAAGCGCGGCCCAGTCTTCGCTCCCCCAGGGGACTTCGCCGAGGGCCTCGGCGACTATCGCAAACGCAGCAAGCTCGGACGTGAACGTCTTGGTCGCGGGGACCGCCCGCTCGTCCCCGGCGCCGAGCTCGATCGTGGTCTGTGCGAGCTCCGCCAGGGGGCTGCCCGGGTCGTTGGTGACGGCAATCCCGGTTGCGCCTGCGGCCATGTGGCGTTCGAGCACGGTCACGATCTCCGGCGTGCGCCCCGACTGGCTGACCGCGACGGCGAGGTAACCGGGACAGTGAAGCGGCGAGTTGTAGAGGGTGTGAAGGCTCGGGGCGGCTAGCACAACGGGCCGGGCAGCAGCCGGCTGCAGGACGTAGCGCCCGTAGATAGCGGCGTGATCGGACGAGCCGCGAGCGATGAGCACGATGCCGTTGAGCGGCTCGGGAACGACCGCGCGAACCCGCTCGATGATCTCGAGGCGGCGGCTCGCCAGGCCGGCGAGCACGGCCGGCTGCTCGGCCATCTCGGCCGCCATCAGCGCCCCACCAACCACGATTGCTCCCCCAACCCTCGACGGCGCCGCTCCAAGAGACGGCGATGCTCGAGTCTCCACTTTAGAGCAGCCCCCGCCCCCGCCGCTTGAGTCGCTTGATAGTGGCGGTTTCACTCGGGGGTGCCTAGCAGCTCGAGCCACGCCCTGGCGAGGGCTCGCCCCGCTGACCTCTGGGCGTCGAGGTTCAGGGTTGCTTGGTCGAGCACCTCTTGCTTGGTTGTGCCCCAAGCGTCTTCTAGGTCGGGGGTCTCGTCGCACCAAGCATCGATCTCGAGCGCGGTGACCTCGAAATGGAACTGAACGCCGTAGGCGCTCTTGCCGACGCGAAACGCCTGCACAGGAACCGGCTCAGAGGTGAACAGCAACTCGGCGCCGGCAGGAAGCTCGCATGCGTCCTCGTGGAACTGGAAGACGTGCGCCTCGGGCGCAAACGGCGCAAGCACCGGGTCGTGCGCGCCCGCCTCGGTGGCTTGCACAGGGTAGAACCCAACCTCGCGCACCGGGGAGGCATGAACCAAGGCCCCAGCGGCTCGGGCAAGCACCTGGGCCCCGAGGCAAATGCCGAGCACCGGCACCTCCGCCTCGACCGCTCGGCCGACGACGTCCCTTACTCCGCTAAGGAACGGGAAGTCGTCGAGCTGGTCGGCGTTCATCCCTCCGCCAAGGACGATCAATCCGGAGGTACCGGCCACATCGATGTCGGGAGACTCCCGCCACGCATCGAGATAGCGCCACTCGACGGCCCCGGCGTCGAGGACATCTCGAATGATCCCCAGAGGCACCGAAGGCTGATGGCGAACGCACACCAGCGGCTTCATCACCCGGAGTGTAAGCACTCGGTCTAGGCACCCGGGCTGGGCGTCGAGGGCCGCCGGCGAGCGCACACCGGCGCTTCAGCGACACGAGCCCTGGGCGTGAACCCAAGGGGTCAAGTCCGGCGCCAGATGGCCGATGTGTCCCTGGGGGTCCCGCCGTCCGATCACTCACAGGGAGCGAGCACAATGCCAGCAGGAATGTCGTTTGTGGTTGCGCTTGTCATGGTTGCCGGCGCCAACCACCACGAACCAACCGCACATGCTCAATCCTCACGACCACCCAATGTGCTGATCATCCTCACCGACGATCAGCGCGCCAAGGGCACCATGGGCGTGATGGATCAGACCCGCAGCCTGTTTGGAGAAGGGGGCACGAAGTATCGTAACGGCATCGCAACGACCCCGAGGTGCTGCCCTTCGCGCGCGTCTATCTTCACCGGCAAATACGTGCATAACCACGACGTACGAACTAACTCTGACACGCCGCTTCTGAACACCACTGAAACGATGCAATATCAGCTCAAACAAGCCGGCTATGCGACCGGCATTGTCGGGAAGTATCTCAATGCCTGGCGCATATCTCCACCGCACTTTTGACCAGTGGGCGACCTACCAACGCACTGGCTATTACAATGCTGTCTTCAACTACAACGGGACCATTGTGGATGTGCCCGGTTACTCCACCACCTATGTGGGGGACAAAGCCGCCGACGTTCTAAACAACTTTGAATCCCAGGATGACGGGAGGCCGTGGTTCATGCAGGTCTCTCCCTTTGCTCCCCACGGGCCCGCGATACCGGAAGACCAATATGCGAGCTCGCTGATCTCGTCGTGGAGGGACAATCCGGCGACGGCTGAAACCAACCGAAGAGACAAACCCGACTACATAAGGAGCTCTTACGCGCGAAAGAGCAAGATCATGCTCTTTCGAGAGCGCCAGCTGCGGGCCCTGATGTCGGTCGACGACATGGTCGCAAGCATCTTTACCGAGCTCGAGGCGCTGGGTGAGGCCGGTAACACGCTTGCGTTTTTCGTGTCCGACAATGGGTTCCATTGGTACGAGCACCGGCTTGCCGGGAAGCGGTTGCCTTACGATGACTCGCTCAGGGTGCCCTTCTATGTGCGGTGGCCGGGCCACGTGGCAGCGGGCGCCAGCGACCGCAGGATCGTGGCCAACATCGACTTTGCCCCCACCGTCTACGCTGCTGCCGGCATCAACCCCACCTATCGCCCGGACGGCAAGAACGTGTTCACGTCGCACCGCCGCAGGATCCTTACTGAGGGCTTCTCGGACTCCAAAAAGCCTCATATCCCCGACTGGAGATCGCTGTGGAGTCCGGGAGCCGTCTATGTCCGTTACCCGGGTTTGGACGCGCGAGGCACCGAGTACTACACGGCAGCGGACAAGTGGCAGCTCGAGAACGTCTACAGGGACGGTATCCGGAACAACACACCCTCTAACGAAGCCAAGCTCGAGAGGCTGCTCAACGACTACTCCTCATGCAGAGGTGCCGGCTGCCCCTGATCCGCCCGCTCGGCGCCGCCGGCGATGCTGCCTTGGGTGTTCAATGACAAGCGTCTCTTGGAGCTCGAGCCGGCACCATGCGGGGAGGATGTCATGGAGTTTCGCGATGTCATGCTTCGAAGGCGCATGGTGCGGGAGTTCTCGGCCGAACCGGTGCAGTCGGAGGTCCTCGATAGGGTCCTCGAAGCAGGGCTCCATGCGCCTTCGGCCGGCTTTGCCCAGGGGCTCGAGCTCATCGTGCTCGAGGGGGCCGAGCAGCTCTCGGAGTTCTGGCGCATCACCGACCCACGCGGCCGCAAACACAGCAACGACCGGCCCCCACCTGTCGTCGTAGTCCCGTTGACGGACAAGTCCGCCTATCTCAAGCGCTACGCAGAGCCCGACAAACAGGGCTTGGGCATGGATGTCGAAGAGGGCTGGCCGGTTCCGTACTGGGATCTCGACGCTGCGATGTCGGTGATGCTCATGCTCCTTGCCGCCGTCGACGAGGGACTGGGAGCATGGTTCTTCGGGATCTTTCACGGTGAGTCCGCCCTGCTCGAGTGCCTCGAGGCCCCCGAGGGCCTCCAGCCAATCGGCGCCCTCGCCCTCGGCCATCCGGCGCCGGGGGAGCGCCGGCGCGGCTCGGCGACGAAGCGGCCGCGCCGCGAGCTCGAAGACGTGGTGCACCTTGGCGGCTGGGCCTGATTCGCACGTGGCATCATCCGGGGGGGGCGCTCACGGAAGTCCGGGGATGGGGCCGCCGAGTGAGGGGCTGTGGTCGACGTCATGGACGTTTCCCAAACACCGCAGACTGAGCCACATCGGATCGCTCCTGTATGGGTCGCAGCGGGGGCGCTCCCCCTCATGGTTCTGCCCTCGTCAGGCTCCGCCCTGCGCTCGACGCGCGCTGGGAGAACGATCCTGCGCATTCTGGCTCGTGCTCAGCGCGTCTGCGGTCGCCGTTGCGCTTGGCTACGTCGTCAGCGTTGCGGCCCGCCGCCGCCGCGACGCGCGCCTCTTCCTCGTCTCCCTCGCCTTCATCGCAAGCGCCGGTTTCCTCGGGCTCCATGCGCTTGCGACGCCGGGAGTTCTCGTCGGCCCGAACCCGGGTTTCGAGCTTGCGACGCCAGTAGGCCTGCTGATCGGCAGTGTCTTCGTGGCCGCCTCTGCCGTCGAGCTCACGCCATCGCTTTCGGCCCGGGTTATCGGCCGCGCGGTGCCGCTTCTCGGCGCGCTTCTGTTCGTGATCGCAGCATGGGGCGCACTCTCGCTCGCAGGTGTGCCACCTCTTGACGACCCTCTGCTCGAAGAGGAGCTAAACGGATGGCAGGAGGTGCTTGGCGGGGTTGGAGTGGCCCTGTACGCGGCAGGAGGCTTCGGCTATTACCGGTTGTCCCGCCGCCGGCGCGCCCGCTTCGCGTTTGCAGTCGCCTTTGCCTTTGCCCTTCTCGCCAAGGCGATGATCGTCATAGCGTTCGCCGAGAACTGGCTGCTCTCATGGTGGGAATGGCACGTCCTCATGCTCGCGGCCTTTGGCCTCATAGCCCTTGCCGCGCGCATGGAATGGCACGAAGAGCGTTTCAGCGCGCTCTATCTCGACGAAACGCTCGCGGGCGCCAAGGAGGCAAGCGTCCTCTTTGCCGACCTGCAGAGCTACACCGCCTACTCAGAGCGAACGAAACCCGCCGAGATTGCCGCGATGCTCAACGCCTCCTTGGGTCGCCTTGTCCCCCTTCTCGAGGAGTGCGGTGGCGAGGTCCACCAGCTCATGGGGGACGCCGTCATGGTCGTGTTCAACAAAGGCGGAGACCAGCCCGACCACGCCGTCCTTGCCGCAAAGGCCGCCTTGACGTTCCAGCAGGAGGCCGCCGCCATGGCCGCCGATCATCCAGAGTGGCCGCGCTTTCGAGTTGGGGTCAACAGCGGTGAGGTCCTGGCCGGCGTGATCGGCGCCGCCAGCGGCCACAGGAAGCATGGGCTCGTTGGGGACACGGTGAACCTGGCCGCAAGGCTCGAGGGCTACGCAGCAGTCGGGGAGGTCGTCGTGGGTGAGGGAACCTACGACAGGCTCCCAGCGGGATCGCTCGTGGAACGCCTGCCGCCGTTGCAGGTGAAGGGCAAGGAGAAACCCGTGGCGGCATACACCGTGCGGTCGTTGCCGAGAACGGCCAAGAGATAACCGGCCTGCACGTTTGCGAAAGGAAGGGTCCCGTCACCTCGAGGGCGACGCTGCCGCCCGCTCTGCTTCGATCAGACGCGCCGGCCGTCCGCTCTGCTTGGTCGAAGAGACTCGAGCTCACATTCTGGACCCCGGGAACCCCTGTGAGGTGGTTGCGGGTCCCGAGAATAAACGCCTGGAGAATGCAGCTGGGGATGAGACCAAAGAGCACCGACATAGGCGCGCGAAGGGCCACAGTCTGAAGGCCGATGGGTCCCCCGGGACGGTGGCCCGCCCGGAGCGCCACGATCTACGCAGTTCCGTCGGGCTTTGCTTTGTCGAGGGTGCGCCGGAAGGAACCCGAGGAGACGACCTTCGCTCCGGCTCTGCGCACATTGGCTACAAGCTCGGCGTCTGAGGTCACCACTAGCAACGTGGACGGGTCGGCATCGGCGCGCACGCGCCGATGGATCTCGTCGTCTGCTGCGTTGGGCCCCCGCCTCGTAGCGAACGCAACCTCGATGCCACCGCGATCACCGTCTGCAAGCGCATCCAACGGCGCTCCGTCGAACACGACCGTGACCTCGTCGCCGTTCGACTCCTTGAAGGCCTCGAGGAGCTTGACGAGATCACGCTTGGCTTTATTGCGGTCGCGCCACCAGCCGTCGGGGCGCGAGCCGATGACGTTCATCCCATCGATGAGCCACCGAGTGCGCGCCAAGCCGCTAATAGCAGAACTGAGACTTTCAGGCGCCTAGCGGCCGGCACCAACTGCTGCCGGCGGGCGCAGCGAGTCCAGCAACCTGCGCGCCGCTTCACCGACTTCATCAACCGCCAGGTTGAAGGTCTCCTCATTGGCCTTCGAGGGTTGCCTGTAACCCGAGATCTTGCGCACGAACTGAAGCGCCGCCGCCTCGACCTCCTCGTCCGACGCAGGGTTCTCGAAATCCCTGAGGGTCTTGATGCTGCGGCACATGGGTGACGCTCCTTTACTCTTCCGGCTTCGGATCCTTCTTCGGGTCGCTCTTCGGGTCGGCTTTGGAGCGGTCTTCGTTCGAGCGCTCTGATGCCATTCTCTTTGCTGCGTAGGTCGCGGCTTTCCCGGCCATTATGACGGCGCGTCCATAGGGTGTGCGCCCCGCAAGCCTGGCGGCGCCTGCGGCGATCGCTTCTGGGTGCTCGGCGACGAAGTCGGCCGCCTTCTGAATGTGCGGCGCCGCCTTTTGAGCACCTGCTTGCGCGGTGCGTCCGGCCTTCTGTGCCCCGAGCTTTACCTTGGGCGCGGCCGTCCTTGCATGGTCCGCCGCCAGCCGTGCGACTCGCGCCGCCCGCTCGGCAGCGGCGCCTCCATCTCGCCCGGGGTTCGAGGTCTCATCTCCACTCATGGCGGACACCCTTCGGAAGTACTAACGGCCGGCCGATGGCCGGGCCGTCAAGGCTATCCCTCCGGAGGCGGCGGGGCGACCACCGCAGTGCCGGTGTCGCTCGAGGTGTTGCCCGTGCTGTCGAGCACGACGGACTTGAAGGTAAGCCGTGTACCCGGCTCGAGATCAGAGACGTCGTAGAAGACCCGGTAGGGACGGTTGTCGTCGGTCCCCAGGTAGCGCCACTCCTCGGCGTCGTCGACCTTGACCGCGAAGCTCACCTGGTTGAAGCCGTCGCCCGAGACTTCGGCGGCGACCTCGACACGCTCGCGCACCTCGGCCCCCTCGGCGGGGGCACCGACGATCACTTCGGGCGCCGCTGCACGAGACGCCAACCGCTTGCCGGCTTTGTAAACCACCGCCGAGAGAGCAGGCACGCGCAGGCTCAGGCCCTTGTCACTCTCGGACTGGCGCGCCGCACCCCGGCGCGGCCAGACACGCTCGAAGGGCATGTCCGCCGAGAAGGTCGGGATCGTTGCCAACTTGTCGCTCTCGGAGTTGTTGAGAGCGACGACGTACTCGATCTGTTTGCGGGCATCGATGCGCGAGAACGCATATACCCCGGCCCCCTCGCTCGCCACGCGATGCTGCTGGGCGCCGTTTCGGAGTGCCGGATATCTCTTGGTCACGGCGGCGAGCCGGGAGATAGTCCTGAACAAGGGATGGTCCCGGTCGAAGTTGTTCTCGGCGGTTGTTTCGTCTGTGCCGATGAGGTTGTTGTCGTTGTACGTAGCCACCCTGCTCGGAAACATGTCCTCGCGTGCGTCCTGGTCGCCGCCGTCCCCGTTGAAGCCCTGCTCGTCGCCGTAGTAAATGACCGGGTTACCGCGTGAGAAGTACATGAGCTTGTGAGCGAGGCGGTCCCGCTTGAGGATCTCGGCTTCGGTTGCGTCAGGATTGTCCTCGGCGATGAAGTGTGCGATCCGCCCCATGTCGTGATTGCCGAGAAACGTCGGCAGCTGGTAGGCGTTTGAGTTGTGGTCGGTGTAAAGGTCGTCTTTGGCGAAGAAGTCGGCCAGGGCATAAGTGGGAGCCGACTTACCTGCGAAGTCGCGCGCCTGCGATTGGAAGCCGAAGTCGAGTACGGCCTGGAACTTCGCCTCGGTCGGGAACGTCGACAGGTACTCGGGGTTGGAGTCGAACACCTCCCCAAAGGCGAAGAAGTTCTTGACTCCGGCGCGGTGGGCGTGCCTCAGGATCGCCGGGGAGAAGTCTTGCCAGAACTCGTTGTTGACGTGCTTCGCGGTGTCGATGCGGAACCCGTCGATGCCGTAGTCGCCGATCCATGTGTTGTAGATGTCGATCATCCCGTTCACAACGCGCGGGTGCTCGGTGAAGAGGTCGTCGAGCCCGAAGAAATCACCGTAGAGCGAGTCCTCGCCGACGAAAGTCGTGTTGCCCCGGTTGTGGTAGTAGATCCGATTGTTAAGCCATCCGGGCTTTTTGACCGTTGCGTCGTCCTCGTTCGGGAAGACGGGCGTGTAGGGAAAGCTGACCGCGGGATCCAACGGCGGGAAGTCCTCCGTCCCCGCGTAATCCCGGTCGTCGAAGACGTTGCCCTCGGCGTCCCTGTAGGGTTCCTGCGACTTGGGGACGTAGTCGTAGACACCCTCCTCATAGGCGATGACGTCCGCCGTGTGGTTGGTGATGATGTCGAAGTAGAGCTTCATGCCGCGCGCGTGGGCCCCCTCGACGAGGCGCCGAAGATCGCGGTTGCTCCCCAAATGCGGGTCTATGCGCGTGAAGTCGGTGATCCAGTAACCGTGGTAACCGGCCGAGACGAACTCCGTGCCGAGTCCCTGTACCGGCCGGTTCTTGAAGCTGGGCGTCATCCAGATCGCGGTCGTCCCGAGGCTCTTGATGTAGTCGAGCTTTTTGATTAGACCTGCGAGGTCACCGCCGTGATAGAAGCCCTTGTGCGTAGGGTCGAGCCCCGTTTCGAGCGGACCGCCCTCGAGCCCGCCGTTGTCGTTGCCAGGTTTGCCGTTGAAGAAGCGATCCGGCATGACGAAATAGAAGGACTCGTCGGTCTCCGCCGGGCGCAGGCTCGATCTCGCAAGACGTTCCGAGGCTCGGCGTGCGTGGGCACGGCCAGGTTGCAAGAGCGGGACCGAGCCGGCAATGAGCATCATCGTAACCACGAGCGCAGGCACAAGCCGGCGGCGATCCACGAACATATGACTCTCCTTCCCCCAATGGCGGGCAAACTATCACGGTGCTTGGCGCGGCATCCCGGGCGATAAAAGAAGCCCGGCCACTCCGCCGCACTGTTCTGCAGGGAGTGACCGGGCTTGCGAAAAGTCCAGAGGCCGGATCGGGGGGGATGGGCGGATGTGAGCCGGCCCCTGGACGGCGAAGCCTCCTAGGCGGTCCGGATGCCGGTGTCCTGGCTCCAACGACGACGGATCCCGCCGTTCTGCGCGATCTGATAAAGCGCCGCCAGGCCGACGAGGCCGTACACGGCCTTGCTTGCGGAGTTCGACTCGCCGAAGTCGAGGCCGAAGGTTCGGGCGACGAGATCGAGGTTGGCAACCGAGACGAGGCCCCAGTTGACTCCTCCCACGACGAGCAACCCGGCTGCCAGAATGTCGAGCTTCTTCATATGGCGATGTCCTTTCGTTACTTGAGGTTTCCGTTGCTTGTTCAACGATCGTTCAAGTAGATTAGGGCGAGCGACCTCGTCTGTCAAGGCGAGCCGGCCAAATCGGGGTCAGTTTGTCTAGGGATTGTGGAGAGATGCCGTGGAAGAAGCTGGGGAGGGCACCATGCGCATAGGTGAGTTGAGCAAGCGGGTCGGTGTGAGTCCTGAGCTCTTGCGGGCCTGGGAGCGGCGCTACGGTATTGCTCACCCGTCGAGGTCGTCGGGCGGCTTCCGTCTCTACTCGCCCGCCGACGAGGCCCAGGTGCGCCGCATGAGAGGCCACCTCGCCAGGGGGGCCTCGGCAGCCGAGGCAGCGCGCCTCGCAGGTGCGCATGAATCCGAAGCACATCCCCCGGCTTCGGTAGAAACGGCGGCTCTCGGCGTCGGGACGGTCGAGCTGGCTGCGGCGCTCGAGAGCTTCGACGATGCTCGCGCTCAGCTCCTTCTCGACAAGCTGTTTGCCACTTACAGCCTCGAGACTTTCTTAACCGACGTGCTACTCGCCTATCTCAACCACCTCGGAGAGCGCTGGGAACAAGGGGAGGTCACCGTCGCCCAGGAGCACTTCGCAACCAATATCGTGCGCGGGCGGTTGTTTGGGCTCGCTCGAGGATGGGACCTGGGGGAGGGGCCGCGGGCACTGCTGGCTGCGCCGCCGGGTGAGCACCACGAGCTTGCCCTAATCATCTTCGGACTCGCTCTCCGCCGTCATGGATGGCGCATCACCTACCTTGGCGTCAACACGCCCGTGGAGGCCATGATCGACGTTGCGCAAGCCCTCGGTCCTCGCATCGCCGTGATCTCGGCGACCATGCAGCACACGCTGTGGAACTACCTCCACGACCTGACCGAGCTGACCCACCATGTCTCCGTTGGCCTTGCGGGCCCAGGGGCGTCGGATCCCGTTGCGGCCGCTACCGGGGCGCGCTGGATCGACGGAGATCCTGTGAGCGCAGCGCGAACGATCGCCGCCCTCAAGTGACTGATGCCGTCGCAGATCTCTGACCTCGAAATCCCCGGCCGTTGCCGGGGATGAGGTAATATACGAACGTACGTTCGCCTGGGTGGTCGCGCTCCCGGTACGTTCGGAGAGGAGCCACCATGTCCGCAGTCGCCGCAGCCCCCGCCACCGTGCTCGATCCCCCGGGAGCGCAGGGCTCACCGCCCCACGAGGTCCCCCTCGAGCACCTCGAGCGTGCCATCACCGAGCTATCGGGCCACCTCAACGCGGCG
>Ga0183260_10000332_pt1 | contig 38783 bp, 40 predicted proteins | sample AntDrymUQ4972206_2_FD_129768 | JGI IMG/M metagenome (GOLD analysis project Ga0183260, IMG submission 129768) | Polar desert sand microbial communities from Dry Valleys, Antarctica - metaG UQ497 (22.06) (version 2) (version 2) | ecosystem: Environmental > Terrestrial > Soil > Desert | place... | reverse complement strand
CCTTCCTCCATCGCTGTCCTCCTTCCCGGGTGCATACCACCCGTTGTTGGAGGGTGCCAAGAGGTGTCGCGATACTGACGGATTTCCGGGTGGGTTCCGGGTCAGAAGCTCAGACGCAAGACGGGCAAGAGCCTTCGCATCGAACGACGGATCGTCACGATGCTGGGTCAGTTCTCGTCGCATGTTGCACTCGCGCTTCGGAATGCCGGGCTCCTCGAGCAGGTTCAGCATCTTGCGGAAACCGACCCCCTGACCGGGGTCGCAAACCGCCGGCTGTTTGAATACACGCTGTCCAGAGAGCTGCATCGCGCGGACAGGAACGATGATTGCGTCACGCTCGTGATGGTCGACGTCGACCACTTCAAGAGCTTCAACGACACGTGCGGGCACCAGGCCGGAGACAGGGCGCTACAGGCGGTGGCCGACGCTCTTCTGGAAGCATGCCGCGAGTTCGAGACCGTCGCGCGGTACGGGGGCGAGGAGTTCGCAGTGATCCTGCCGGGTTGCTCGACGAAGCGATCGGGTGCCGCGGCCGAGAGACTGCGCGAGGCGGTAACGAAGGTGAGGGTCCAGACGGGCATCACGGCCAGCGCGGGCGTGTTGACGTTCCCGAATAACGCCAAGAGCGCGTCGATGCTGATCCGCGGAGCCGATGAAGCCCTATACGAGAGCAAGGCTTCCGGTCGGAACCGGGTTACGAAATCGCGGCGCCGGGGGTCGGCCGACAGATCGCCGGTCGACTCCGATCAGCGCGCTCCCGCCTGATCATCTGTAGAGCTTGCGGCGAAACACGTCCGAGACGACCGACTCCACCCGGTCGAGGATCAACATCCCGTTCAAGTGGTCTATCTCGTGCTGGAGGGCGCGCGCTTCGAAGCCTTCGGTGCGCATCTCGACCCGACCACCTGAGGCATCGCGTCCCGCGACCATTATCGCGGTAGCGCGAGCGACATTCGCCGTGAGGTCCGGGACGCTCATGCACCCTTCGCGTCCGACCACGCGGCCCGAGTGCTCGACCACGACTGGATCCACGAGCACGATCAACCCGTTGGTGACGGTGGTCTTGGGATGGGAGCCGACGTCGACGACGATTACTCTCTGCGCGACGCCGATCTGCGGTGCGGCGAGACCGACGCACGCAGGCGACACCTCCATCGTGTCGAGCAGATCTTGGATCAGCCCGCTCGCGTCGCCATCCCCCACCTCGTCCGCGCGAACCTTCAGGACGCGGTCCGGAAGCCGCACCACCTTTCGGACCGGCACGCCTAGAAGATGTCGGCGCCGGCGGGGTGCACGCTGATGTCAACGCCGAGGTCCGCGCCCAGAGCTTCCATGTCCGCCTCCAAGCCCTCCGGCTCGGGCAGCGCGACCTCGAGCATCAGGACGTAGACGGGATCGGCGTCCTCACCGATGAGCCGGGAGGCCAGCTCGGTCACGTTGGCCCCCTTCCGAGCGAGCGCCTCGCTAACGCGGAACACGATGCCGGGCCGATCCGCCCCATAGACGGAGACGATGTGGGACGGCTCCACCACCGCGGTGTCGGCCTCCTCGACGGGTTTCACGGCCAGGGTCAACCCAAGCTCGCGCCCGACGGGCTCGAGCGCCTCCTCGACCTCCCCGGGCGCCCGGGTTGCCTTGACGATCAACGTGATCGAGAAGTGACCTCTCAGGATCGTCGAGGTCGCGTCCTCGAGGTTGCATCCCAGCTCGTACAGGGCCCCAGTTACAGCGGAGACGATGCCCGGACGGTCGGTGCCTATCGCCGTCACCGCAAGCAGCGAAGTGTCGTCCATCGCCAGAACCTAATGCCTCCGGCCTCCGCGTTCTTAGCCGGGGCCGACCTGTAGTCTGACGCGATGGCCGCGGCCCCCGCCCCCACGACCCTGAGGGAGCTCAGGAACTCCGGATACCCCGACAGGAGCGTCAAGGAAGAGCTGCGCGCCAACCTGCTGGGGCGGCTGTCATCCGGAGGCCGCCTCTTTCCCGGCATCGTCGGCTACGAGGACACCGTCGTGCCCACCCTCGAGCGAGCGCTCCTGGCGGGACACGACATCATCCTCCTCGGCGAGCGGGGCCAGGCGAAGAGCCGCCTCATCCGCCACCTCACCGAGCTGCTCGACGATCGCATGCCGGTCATCGAGGGCTGCGAGGTCAACGACCACCCGTACCGGCCGATCTGCTCGCGCTGTCGCACGCTCGTGGCGGAACGGGGGGACGCGACGCCCGTGTCGTGGGTCGCACGCGACGACCGCTTCTCCGAGAAGCTCGCCACGCCGGACACGTCGGTGGCGGATCTTATCGGGGACATCGACCCGATGAAGGTCGCCGCAGGCCGCCACCTCGGCGACGAACTGACTATCCACTACGGGCTCGTTCCGCGCACGAACCGGGGCATCTTTGCCATCAACGAGCTGCCGGACCTGCCCGAGCGGATACAGGTCGCGCTGCTCAACATCCTCGAAGAGAGAGACGTCCAGGTGCGCGGCTACCGGATCAGGCTGCCCCTGGACATGGTCCTGATCGCGAGCGCCAATCCCGAGGACTACACCCACCGGGGCCGGATCATCACGCCTTTGAAGGACCGGTTCGGGGCGCAACTGCGAACCCACTACCCGCGCCGCATCGACGAAGAGATCGAGATCGTCGAACAGGAGGCCGCTCCCCCACCGGCCGGGATCGACGTACGCGTGCCGCGCTATCTGAAAGAGGTGATCGCCGGCTTCACCTTCCTGTTGCGTGACAGCCCGCAGGTCAATCAGCGCAGCGGCGTGTCGGTTCGCTTCTCGATCGGGGCGTACGAGACCCTGGTGGCTAGCGCTCTGCGTCGCGCCGTGCGACGAGGCGAAGAGGAGGTTGCGCCACGCGTCGTCGACCTGTGGGCCGTCCTGCCCGCGGCGCTCGGCCGGGTCGAGTTCGACGCTCTCGAGGAGGGACGCGAGGAGCTCATCCTCGAGCGAGCCCTCAAGCAAGCCCTGCTCGAGGTGTGGACGCACCGGCTGGCGAGCCACGACTTCTCCACCCTGATCGAGCGCTTCGACGAAGGGCTCGAGGTCGAGACCTCCGACCTCACTACGGCGACGGACCTGCTGGCCCAGATGGGGTCGAAACGACCCTTGTCCGACATCGAGCCGATCCTCAAGAAGCTCGAGGTCGGCGACGAGAGCCCTTCGACAGCGGCCGGCGCGTTGGAGTTCGCGCTGGAGGGATTGCATTTACGCAAGCGGCTCAACAAGACGCCCGGCGACGACGATGGCGCCTGGATCTTCGAAGCATCCTGATGAAGGCCCGCTACTCGCGCTGGGATGGCCGGCAGGATCCGTTCGGTTCCGAGATCGACGTCGGTCGCATCCTGGATGAGATGTCGGACGAGCTGCTCGCCGGCTACGGGGCGAACGGGGCGCTCGATGACATCCGCAGACGGGGGATGCGCGGGATGCGCGGCACCGACGATCTCCTCCGAACGCTGCGCGAGAGGCGTCAACGCGTCGCCGAGAACCTCAACACCTCCGGCCCCCTGGCCCGGCTGGGCGAGCAACTCGCCGAGATCGAGGCTCTCGAACGCCACGAGCTGGATCGAGGAGGACCCGGGAGCCTGGAGAAGCACCTCGAGCTGGACTCCCTTCCGAGCGCGCCGGTGGGCAAGCTCGAGGGGATGAAGGAGTACGGGTTCGTGTCGAACGAGGCCCGTCAGCGATTCGAACGTCTCCTCGAAGAGCTCAAGACCGAGGTGCTGAACTCCTACTTCAACAAGATCGCCGGCTCGATGCGAGATCTGAAGCCCGAGGACCTCCAGCGCGTCAAGGACATGCTCGCCGAGTTGAACGACATGATCGCCGCCGATCGCCGAGGTGACGACTACGACTTCGAGGGGTTCATGCAGAGATACGGCGATCTCTGGCCGGAGCAACCGCGGAACCTTCAAGAGCTACTCGAGATCATGGCGCGCCGGATGGCTGCGATGAGCAGCTTGCTCGCCAGCATGACCCCCGAGCAGCGTGCCGAGCTCGCCCAACTCGCGGGGGCCGTTCTCGACGATCTCGATCTGGCGTTCCAGGTGGATCAGCTTACGCGCTCGCTCCGCGAGCTGGCGCCGGACCTCGCGTGGGACCGTCAGGTTCCGGGATGGGGCGATGGGTTCATGCCGATGTCCGACACGGTCGACGCGATCGAACGCGTGGCCGAGTACGACGACCTCGCCGAAGCGCTGGGCGGGGACTATCCCGGCGCGACGCTCGACGACGTGGATGAGGAGAAGCTCCACCGCGCGCTCGACGAGGACGCGGTGCGCGACCTGAGGCGACTGAAACAGATCGAGAAGGCTCTAGAGGAGGCCGGCATCCTGCAGAGTTCCCGCGGCCGACTCGAAGTGACGGGTCGCGGAGCCAAGCTGCTCGGCGAGAGAGCCCTGACCCGGGTCCTCGCGCGGGCACGCAAGGAGCCGACCCATCGCGCGGGCGGGGGCCAGGCGGAGCCGACCGGGCAGACTCGCCCATGGGAGTTCGGGGACTCCGATCCCATCTCGGTCGAGCGCACCGTCTACAACGCGGTGACGAGATCCGAGCCCGGCGAACCGATACGGCTTACCCCTGAAGACTTCGAAGTGATCGAGACCGAGTCTCGACCGCGAACTGCGACGGTCCTCCTTCTCGACCTTTCGTTCTCGATGCCGCTGCGCGGTCATTGGGTCCCGGCGAAGAAGATGGCTCTGGCGCTCCATGCACTGATCGAGGGCAAGTACCCGGAGGACCGTCTGTACCTCGTCGGCTTCTCCGACTACGCCCGGCAGATGAAGCCCGCCGACCTCGCTTCGGCGGGCTGGGAGGAGGTGCACGGCACGAACATGCAACACGCGTTCCTGCTGGCTCGCCGCCTCCTCGCCGAAGACCGCTGCCCGATCAAGCAGGTGATCATGGTTACGGACGGCGAGCCCACTGCTCACCTTCTGCCGGACGGTCAGGCTCTCTTCAACTGGCCCCCTGTACCCGTGACGATCGAGAAGACGTTGCGCGAAGCCGCCCGCCTCGCGCGCTCCGGCATCCAGATAAACGTCTTCATGCTCGAAGAATCACCCGGACTGACCTCGTTCATGGGCCGGCTGGCGAGCTTGACTGGAGGCCAAGCCTGGCCCGTCGCCACCGGCGAACTAGGCGATCGGATACTCGGCGACTACCTACACCGCCGAGGAACCCGCCGCGCCTCATAGCTCGGCGAACCGAGGACGTAACCTCGACCGGCAATCATGACGAGACTCTTCGGTTTCTTGTGCCCATAAGAATCGCCACTCTGAATCTGCCTCCGACTGTGCATCAGCGATATCGACCCTCATGACAATTGTGCTACCTCAGTCGGTCCATCAGCGCCCGCACGAACTTCCCGGAGCGGAGCTGACTCCCGCGATCGGAATGGACGATCGTCCCGACCGGGCCGCGCAGGGCGATCGCGTTCTGCAGCGCCGCGACCGCGAGCGAGGCCTTAATACGGGAGTCCATCGACTAACCGACGATGCGATTCGAGAACGCGTCCTTTGATGGCGCAGAGAATAGAGCCCGCCCTCGACTGTGGGGTGTTCGGTGATGTCGGCGAACGACAGCTCGTTGGCTGCTCTGGCTCCGAAGGCGCGGCGCAACGAGAACGTCGTGCGCCGGTTCCTTGGTCCGGGCCTAGCGACCTCGCTTGCGAGCGAGGGCCGAGTAGATCCCGTGGGAGCTGCACAGTCGCTGTACCCGGTTCTCGATGGCGGGGATGCCGTGCTCGTGGGCGAGCTCGTCACAGATGAAGCGATATCCGAAGACCGGGTCGTCATGGTGGATCGTGCGGGCCGCGTCGACGAGGTAGGCGTCTGACCACTCGCGTTGGACTGGGTTGGCGCGCCACTTGTAGACGGCCTGTTTCGAGAAGCGAGCACCCGACAGGGTCACCACCACGGGATCCCTTCGGCGGGAACGCTTTGGGCATCGATCTCCTCAAGCGAACCTGGGGCAATCCCCTCTGGGTCATGCCTCACTAGGTGGATGTCCGTCAAACCGGGGGAAGACCACCGGCTCCTTCATCTTCTCGTTGGTGAACTGCGCCGAAGCCTGGCCGCGTAGCACAAAGAAGTGGGAATAGCTGAAAGTCCCTTGCGCCGAGATGCCACCCCCCCAGACTTTCAATTATCATCTGGCGACTTAGGGGGAGCGATGAATCGACGGATCATTCCAACGACGCTGCTGGTGCTGGCAATGATGATCACCCCAGCGGGACTCGCGCGAGCGGAAGTGGACTGGGCAGACACGAACAATCCGAATCAATCTATTACCACGTCGAGTTATCAGACTGCCGCCAATGACTCCCAGACACGGGGAGAGGTGGTTTCGCTCGAAACGCCCAGTGGTCTTGCTGATGGCGGCTTCACAAGCACATTGCACTCGAGCAGCGGAACTTGCACCCCCGAAATTCCATGCCAATCGAGCATGACCAGTTCAAGCTCATCGGCGGAGGAGGGAGCGGGTTCCGCATCTGGATGCAAGACGGTGGATGCCTGGAAAAACAAGTACACGCTGCTTGGCTCGCTTGCCTACAGGTTTCATCACACGAAGAGATGGTGCTGGAACAGTAATCGAGTCACCAGCGTCAACACGGACGTCTACGTCTCCCATGTTCAAGAGTGCTGTCAAGACTATGAAGGAGTCATCGCCTCGTCCGGCTACTATTACGACTACTTCTCGAACATCTCCAAGAGTGGCCACTACTCCAGGCGGCAGGGAAAATTCCGGAATTGCATACTCAGGTACGGCTGTATCTCAACGACCTATCCTTGGGTGAAGATATACGCGCACGGAAACGGAACTTGGAACGCCTACTGGGGAGGCTGATTATATGCAGACCCGAGAACCCACCCCTTGGCCATACAGGCGAGAGCGTGCATGGGTATTGCTTCTCATCCTCCTCGCGATTGTCATGCCGGCCCTCGGAGGCCTTCGCGATCTCGCCAATCTCGCTACCGTAGTATTGGGGATGTTGACGGCGTCGGCATACGCGTTCTATCGGAGAGAAGTTCTCGGTCTTCGCTGGGCGGTCTTTGCGCTGGGCCTCGCCCTATTCTTTGCACTTGGACTCGCATTAACCGCTCTTGTTGCCCGACCCGGCGGCGGTTCATCCGTTAGCGCTAGCCAAGCACCCGCCCATAAGCCGCGCTGACCTGCTAGTCGAATAGGGGGCAGGTGTTTGGCCCGGCTGAAGTCCCTCGTATTGGAAGCCTCGGGATCCGATACGTATCGAGGCCTGATGGCATCCCAATCGAGGACCCAGCAATCGTTCTCTTGATCACGTTGAACAACGCCCTCAGCTAGAAGGTCATCGCGGGTTTCCTTGGTCATCGGCATCGTCACTGTAGACGTTCAGCCGGAGCCCCTCCTGGAGTTCAATGCCCAGTCTCTTCAGGTCTTCAATTGTCCCTCGCGTGGTGAGGACAAGCCGACGATCCTCATCAACCTTCATGCAATCGACCCAGATACGAGGAGTGGTGTTCATAGCCCCGGGTTCCTGATCGTAGGAGTAAGCAGGTACCTGTTCTATCAGGGGATCGGTGCTCAACGACAAGTTCGACAGGGCTCCGTTGAACTGGTCCTGCTGCAGGAATCTCATGCCCGGCGGCACCGCAGAAATGACTCCTAGCTCGAGGTCTGGTGGGCGACGTGGAGGATGGTCAGCGTGGCGCCGGATCGTGCCCTCCGGGCGAGCTGAGACTCGCCTCCGTACTTCATCCTCCAGACAACGACGCTTCTCGGGCGCCATCGCGATGTGGACCGAGAAGGTCCTGAGCAGGTCGATGTACTCGTCCGCGGTGTAGGTGACCTCCCAGACGTGCCGGCGCGTTTCCACTCGGCCGAAGAAGCCGGACGCGAGGATCCCATCGGTCTCGTCCGGCACGTCCTCCGGGAGAGGTGGGGGCCAGGTCTCCCCCGGGCGCGTCTCGCCGAGAGTCTCGTACACCTCCTGGATCTCGTAGAAGAATCGATCGGCGTCCTCCGGGAAGGCATGCGAAGCGCTGAAGAAGGCGAGACGACCATCTGCATTCAGGAGCGACGCCGCGCGCGCGTATCCCACCTCGGGGTCGATCCAGTGCCATGACGTCGCGGCGAGGACCAGGTCGAACGTCCGGCCGGCGGCATTCCAATCCTCGAACGACTCGACGACCACCTCCACATCCGGGAACGGTGCGAGGTTGCGCCTCGCTACGGCCGCCAGCCTCGCGCCGGGCTCCAAGCACAGGATGTTGAAGCCACGACGGGCGAGCGGTTCGGTAGCTCGGCCGGTTCCGCATCCAACCTCGAGAAGTGAGGCCCCGGCCTCCAGTTCCGCAAGTTCGACGATGTCATCGAACAACGCCTCCGGATACTGAGGGCGGGCGCGGTCGTAGAGCTCCGCAACCCCATCGAACGTCGTCTTCAGGACATCTCGGTCCGCTTCCCTCACCGGGTCAATAGTGCCCTCATCCGCTAGGCTCCTCGGTCAGGGTGCCGCCGGAAGATGAGGGAAGCTCGTGAGTCTCTTCGAGTCGCTCGATCCCATTCTCAAATGGCCCGTTCTGCGCCAGGTCCGGCGGCGCGACGTGACCGCTCTGGGCGACTCCGCCTTCTCTGAGCGAAGCAAGGGCTTGAAGCCCCGGACCAGCGAGGCCGACCGCGTCGTGAAGTCCATCTGCCCCTACTGCGCGGTCGGCTGCGCCCAGCTCGTCTACGTCAAGGACGACCGGATCACCGACATCGAGGGGGACCCGGACTCCCCGATCTCGGAGGGGTGCCTCTGCCCCAAAGGGGCCGCGACCTTCCAGCTGGTTACCGGGACGCACCGCGTTCACGAAGTCCTCTACCGGCCCCCCTACGGGACCGAGTGGGAGACGATCCCGCTCGAGAAAGCCATGGACATGGTGGCCGAGCGGACGAAGAAGGCGCGCGAGGACACCTGGGAGGATCTCGCCGAGGACGGCTCGCCGCTTCGCCGGACGCTCGGGTTCGCACACTTGGGGGGCGCCACCCTCGACAACGAAGAGAACTACCTCATCAAGAAACTGTTCACTGCACTGGGAGCCATCCAGATCGAGAACCAGGCTCGGATATGACACTCTTCCACGGTTCCCGGTCTGGGGACCTCGTTCGGTAGAGGCGGAGCCACCACCTTTCAGCAAGATCTGAAGAACTCGGACTGCATCGTTATCGAGGGCTCGAACTTCGCCGAGTGCCACCCGGTCGGATTCCGCTGGGTCATGGAAGCCAAGAAGCGGGGAGCAAAGATCATCCACGTCGATCCTCGTTTCACGCGCACCAGCGCGATGTCGGATATCCACGTCACGATCCGCGCCGGGACCGACATCGCGTTCCTGGGCGCGATCGTGAATCACATCCTCGAGAACGAGCGGTACTTCAAGGAGTACGTCGTCCACTACACGAATGCCGCCTCCATCGTGTCGAAAGACTTCCAGGACACGGACGACCTGGACGGCCTCTTCAGCGGCTGGAACGCGGAAGAGGGTCACTACGAGGTCGATTCCTGGCAGTACGAGGGCGTAGAGAAGCCACCGGCGGCGAGCCCTCGCGAGGTGTTCTCTGGCGAGCCCGAGTCGGAGCATGGGGCGCAGGTCCAGGCGAGGCATCGCGATCCGACGCTTCAGGATCCCTCGTGTGTACTTCAGATCCTCAAACGCCACTACGCGCGCTACACACCCGAGATGGTGGAAGAAGTCTGCGGGATACCGCCAGAACTCTTCCTCCGGGTCGCGGAGACGCTCTGTGACAACTCCGGACGCGAGCGCACATCGGCGTTCTGTTACGCGGTCGGCTGGACGCAACACACTGTGGGGGTCCAGTACATCCGCACGGCCGCGATCATCCAGCTGCTGCTCGGAAATATCGGGCGGCCCGGAGGCGGCATCCTCGCCCTGCGCGGCCACGCGTCGATCCAGGGTTCGACCGACATCCCGACTCTCTACAACTTGCTGCCGGGTTACCTACCGATGCCGAAATCGACCTCTGACACCGACTTCGAGAGCTACGTCCAGAACAACGGGTCGCAGACCGGGTGGTGGGCCGAGTTCCCGAAGTACATCGTTTCGCTTCTGAAGGCGTGGTTCGGAGACGCCGCTACGCCCTCGAATGGATGGTGCTACGACTATCTGCCGCAACTGACCGGTGATCACTCGCACATGGCGACGGTAGCGGACATGGCCGACGGCAAGGTGAAGGGCTATTTCGTGATGGGCGAGAACCCGACGGTGGGATCCATGAACGGCGCGCTCCAACGCAAAGGTCTGCGGGGAGCGGACTGGGTCGTGGTGAGGGATTTCGCTCCGACGGAGACCGCGGAGTTCTGGCGTGTGGCGCCCGAGATAACCCGGGGGGAGGTGCGCCCCGAGGACATCGCGACCGAGGTCTTCTTCTTCGCCTGCGCCGCCCACACCGAGAAAGACGGCACCTTCACGAACACCCAGCGTCTGTTGCAATGGCACCACGCTGCCCTCGAGCCCCCGGGTGGGCTGCAGGAGCGAGCTGCACTTCATGTACCACCTCGGTCGCCGGCTCAAGAAGCTCTACGAGGGATCGCGCGAGGCGCGCGACCGACCCATCAGCGACCTGACATGGGACTACCCCACGAAGGGCCCACACGAGGAACCGGATGCGGCATCCGTTCTGAAAGAGATCAGCGGTTATCGAATGGGTGATGGGGGCGCTGTATCCGGCTTCACCGATCTCGAGGACGACGGGACCACTGCCTGCGGATGCTGGATCTATTCCGGCTCCTACAAGGACGAAGTGAATCAAACGGCGCGTCGTAGGCCGGCCACACAGCAGACCTGGGTCGCCCCCGAGTGGGGTTGGGCCTGGCCCGCGAACCGCCGCCTCATCTACAACCGCGCATCCGCCGATCCCGAGGGCAACCCCTGGTCGGAACGCAAGAGATATGTGTGGTGGGACGAGGAGAAGAAGGCGTGGACGGGCGAAGATGTGCCCGACTTCATCGCGGACAGATCCCCCTCGTATGAGCCGCCCGCGGACGCCACGGGGATCGACACGCTGGCGGGGACGGACCCCTTCATCATGCAGGGGGACGGAGTCGGGTGGCTCTTCGCACCGAACGGGCTTCTGGACGGACCCATGCCGACGCACTACGAACCGCAGGAGTCGGTCATCGAGAATCCCTTGTACGGCCAACAATGCAACCCCGCAAGGACCGAGTACCGCCGGCGGGACAACCGGTATCACCGGGCCTGGGGCGACCCTCGTTTCCCTTATGCCATAACGACCTACCGGCTCACCGAGCACCACACGGCGGGGGGCATGAGTCGCTGGTTGTCGTGGCTCTCCGAGCTCCAGCCGGAGATGTTCTGCGAGGTCTCTCCCGAGCTGGCCCACGAGAAAGGCCTCACGAATGGGGGCTGGGCAACGGTCGGCACCGCGCGAGGCGAGATCGAGTGTCGCGTCCTGGTGACCGAGCGCATCAAACCGTTGAAGTTGAAACGCAGGACGGTTCACCAGATCGGACTGCCCTATCACTGGGGAAGCCATGGCAGGTCGACCGGTGATGCGGCGAACGAACTCATCTCTTTCGTCGCGGACCCGAACGTTCTGATCCAAGAATCGAAAGCGTTGACGGGCAACATCGAATCCGGCCGAAAGAGCAAACAACGACGGGTGGTGACCTCTGGGCCACTCGGGGACGGCAACGGTCCGGCACGCGATCTTCCCGGTGCCAGCGCACGGCCACGAGCGTCACGCGGGGTCGAGGCAACCGGTCTGCTCGGGGGCGAGCCCTGATGGCGAAAGGATTCTTCACAGACACGACCGTATGCATCGGTTGCAAGGCGTGCGAGGTCGCGTGCAAGGAGTGGAACCAGCTCCCCGACGACGGCCTGATCTTCACTGGGATGTCTTACGACAACACGGTCCAACTCGGAGCGTCGACGTGGAGGCACGTCGCCTTCATCGAGCAACCCGCTGCGACCAAGGAAGACCCGGCGCTGGGGGACTTCTCCTGGCTCATGATGTCGGACGTCTGCAAGCATTGCCAGCGAGCTGGATGCCTCGAAGCATGTCCGACGGGGGCGATCGTGCGGACCGAATTCGACAGCGTCTACGTGCAGCCGGACATCTGCAACGGGTGCGGCTACTGCATATCGGCGTGTCCCTTCGGGGTCATCGACCGCCGAGAGGACGACGGGCGAGCCTGGAAGTGCACTCTCTGCTACGACCGTCTCAAGGACGGGATGACTCCGGCTTGCGCCAAAGCCTGTCCCACGGACTCGATCGTGTTCGGAGACCTGGATGAGCTGAAAGAGAAGGCCGGCGACCGCGTCCAGCAGCTTCGAGATGGGGGCGTCGAGGAGGCCTATCTCTATGGCGTAGACGAGGTCGGGCAGCCGGGCACCGAGGGATTGAATGCGTTCTTCCTCCTCGTTGATGAGCCCGAGGTCTACAACCTCCCTCCGGATCCGGTGGTGCCCACGAAGAAGGTGGGGAGCGCGTGGACCTCCGCGGCCCTCGCGGCTGCCGGCGTCGCGCTGGCGGCAGCGGGCGCGGCCGTGATGAACCGGGGGGGCCGCGGTTGACCCCACGTGCCGGCGATGACGGGCGGAACATCGACCCGCGCCTGGGGAGTCTCGAAGGCGAGGGGGCCCAGCAGCGGACCGGCGGAGAAGAACCGGGCAACCTCCAGCCATACGCGACCTGGTCGAACCCGGCGGGTTCACCCCCGCGCCAGGGCGATCCTACTTACTACGATCGCCCGGTCCTCAAGGAACCGGTGTGGATCTGGGCGGTGCCCGCTTACTTCTACGCGGGCGGGGTGGCAGGAGCCTCGGCGATCCTCGCTGCAGCCGCAGGGCGCTTGGGCGGTGATGACACCGAGGATCTCGTCGTGCGCGCCCGCTGGATCGCGGCGGTATCCGGCGGTGCCGGGTCGGTACTGCTCATCCACGACCTCGGGCGGCCCCGGCGCTTCCTGCACATGTTGCGTGTGTTTCGGCCGACGTCACCGATGAGCGTGGGGTCGTGGATCCTGGCAACTGCGACGCCCCTCTTCGGGGGAGCCGCTCTCCTCTCTCGTGCGCGGGGGGCCCCGGGGAGGCTGGGGCGGATACTGGGGACCGCCGGCGCGGCTCTTGGTCTTCCTCTGACCACGTATACGGCGGTTCTGCTGTCGAACACGGCGGTTCCCGTGTGGCAGGAGACGCGTAGGTCCCTACCGCTCCTATTCGCCGCATCGGCCGCAGGAGGCTCGGCCGCACTCCTCGAGATGACCAGTCTTAATGACAAGGAACGAGACATCGTGCGCCGGTTCGGCATGGCGGCCGGTGTCGCCGAGATCGTTGCGGGGGGTTGGGTGGAGCGCGAAGCGAACCGTATCGAGCGCGTCGGCAGACCTCTCCAGGAAGGCGTCGGCGGTGGCCTGTGGACCGCCTCGAAGTCGCTGACGATAGCGAGCGTTGTCCTGACTGCGCTGAGCGGGAGACAACGCTGGGCCCGGGGGCCGGCGGCTCTGGCGGGCACCGGCGCATCTCTGGCAACGCGCTTCGCCCTGTTCCATGCGGGGAAGGGATCGGCTCGAGATCCCCGGGCGACCTTCCATCTACAACGTCAGACAAGTGCTGCGCCGATGGACCGGTCGTCTCCTACGATCTGATCGTTTGACGAACGCGTCGTACGTAACTAGACGGCGTGCGGTACCGACGTGTAGAGATCGACCGGGAACGTCGAGGTGTCTTCGATCGCCGGCCACTCCCCCAGTCCGTCTGCGGCCAGGAGTGTGTCCATGTCTATGCTATCGAGGGGCCGCGCGAAGTAGTAGCCCTGACCCATGTTGCAGTCGAGCTCACGCAGCTGGTCACGCTGTTCCGGCAGCTCAACGCCCTCGGCCACCGTCTGGAGACGTAGCGTCCCGCCCAGTTTGATGATCGCACGTGCGAGCGCCGACTCCTCTGAAGCATTGCCGACGCCGTCCACGAAGGACTTGGCGATCTTGAGGATGTCGATCGGGAAGCTCTTCAGGTAGCTGAGCGACGAGTAGCCCGTTCCGAAGTCATCGATCGCAAGCTTGACCCCGAGATTCCTAAGCTGCTGCAGCTTGTCGATCGTTGCATCCGTGTCCTGCATCAGCATGCTCTCGGTGATCTCAACGATGAGGCTTTCTGGGTTCAAGTCGCACTGGTGCAGGGTCTGGGCAACCTCCTCCACGAGGCTGGGCTGCTGCAGCTGTCGGGCCGAGAGGTTGACGCTGATGCGAAGCGGCGGATGCGTCGGGTACTTGCGCTGCCAGTAACGCGCCGTTATGCATGCCTCGCGCATGACGAAGCGACCGATCGGCAGGATGAGCCCGGTTTCCTCGGCTAGAGGGATGAACTCCACCGGGGCCACGAGGCCACGGGTCGGGTGGTTCCAACGCACCAGAGCCTCGACGCCGACGACCTCTCCGGTCTTCAGCGCCACGAAGGGCTGATACTGGAGGACGAACTCTTGCTCGTCCACCGCTCGCTGCAACTCCGCCTTCAGCTCCATCCGCTCGAGAACGTCTGCGTGCATGCTGGACTTGAATGCTTCGTAGCGCCCCTTGCCTCTGCTCTTAGCGCGGTACATAGCGAGGTCGGCGTTCCTCAAGAGCTCGTGTGCGCCCTCGCGACCGCTGACACTCCACGCGATCCCGACGCTGGCATGAACCATGACTTCTTTGTCCTGGAGCACGAAGGGCGTGCCCATGTCCTCGATGATCCGCTCGGCTACGGCCGTCGCGTCTTGCGCGTCATCCATGTCCTCGAGCAGGATCGCAAACTCGTCTCCGCCTAGACGCGCTGCCGTGTCCGCAGGACGCAGGCACTCATGGAGTCTCTCCGCAACGGAGATAAGCAACTGGTCGCCGGCTGCGTGACCGAGGCTGTCGTTGATGGTCTTGAAGTCGTCGAGGTCGAGGAACAGGACCGCGAGGGGATTACTCCTGCGGTCTTGCCTCGCCAGCGCATGTTCGACGCGATCGGTGAAGAGTGCCCTGTTGGCGAGATTCGTGAGCGAGTCATGGAACGCCTGATGTTTGAGCTTCACCTCGAGGGCCGTTAGTTGGGCGAGCGACTGCTCCAGTCGTCCCTTCTCCAGCGACACGCTTGCCTGGTTCGCCAGCGTCTCGAACAACTTGATGTCCTCGAGGTCGAAGGTGCTGACGTCTCCCAGCCGGTTGCCCACGAGCATCGTTCCGATCACACGGGTTTCGCCGTGCAAGGGAGCCACCATTGCGTCGCGGATACCGCGCTCGGCAAGGTAATCGGCGAGGCTCTCGTTTCGGTCATTGCGACCTAACAGCAGGGCTTCCTTCTTCGATGTCACCTTCGTCCACATGCCGTCGGCGGGGTTCAGATCTACGGGCTGGAGCACCTCGATGCTGTCATCGGCGCCCAGCGACGTCCGCAGGGTCGCATCGTTGTTGTTCGAGGGGAAGAGCATGATCTCGGCCGTCTCCGCCTGGAACATGGTCCGTGCCCTCGTCAGCAGCGCGAGCATCCCGGTCTCGACCTGCGGTGAGCTTTGCAGGATACGCGCGGTCTCGTAAAGGAACTCCAGACTGTTGTGCTTCTCGCGCTGCGAGGTGTACGCCTGGTAAGCGAGGAACAGGGTCGCCGTTGGAAGCAGCAACAGCCACAGGGCCGAGGGTGCTTTCCAGAGGATGAACACACCGATCAGGGCGAGGCTGGTGTTGGCCCCGCCGACGACGAGACCGAGGCCAAGGGCCTGCGGAAGGTTCTTGACCTGGGGCCGCCCCTCGGACAGCGAGATAGCCAAGAAGATCATGAAGACGCCGACGATCGTGGTCACGAACGTGGCGAGGAAGGTGGCCATCCAACCGGCGATACCGATGGGGTTGGCCAGCGGGCCCGCGACGCTGATGAAGATGATCGCTGCGAGGCTCGTCTCGAGACAGAAGTGGCTCAGGTTGAAGATCAGCTTTATCGGCGACTGCCGGCGATGGACCGTCAGCGCGATCACGGATCCCGCCAGCTGGGCGAGTACCAGGGCGGTCGGGCTCACGAAGAACAAACCGATCACCAGCGGCATCTCGCTCAAGGAGAAGGAGTGCGCGTCCCGTCGGATCTGGAGGTGCACGACGAAGATCTCGGCACCCGCGAAGAAGACCGCCAGCGACCACCACGGGATGTTGATGGGGCTGGGAAGCTCCGGAACCTGTCGTAGGACCGTGAAGTAGAGCACGACTGCGGCGGTGACCGTGAAGGCGTTGAGAAGCCAGACTCGGCCGGCGCCATCCACACGGAGACGCTGCCGAGCCTGACCGATCCTCGATTTGACGTACGGGGTGCTGCTCATGTCCCCCACTCCCCGGCCGGCGGGTTATCCGCCGAACGAGCTAGCTCCAGGAATTCCCACTCCAGCTGTTACCGGACCACGAGTTACCGCTCCAACTGTTTCCGGACCAGCTGTTGCCGCTCCATGAGTTGCCGGACCACGAGTTACCGCTCCAGCTGTTGCCCGACCAGCTGTTGCCGCTCCATGAGTTGCCGGACCAGCTGTTGCCGCTCCACGAGTTGCCGGACCACGAGTTACCGCTCCAACTGTTACCAGACCAGCTGTTGCCACTCCACGAGTTGCCGTTCCAGGTACCGCCGGACCACGAGTTGCCGAGCAGCGAGGCCGCCGACCACGTTGCGGGGTCCCATGCCTGTCCGAAGATGTCCTGCTCACCAGACAGAGTGACCCCATCTGGGTCCACTACCCGAGCCGATCCCCGGGCGGCGTCGAGGCTGCCCGTGCCGGTGGCAGGGGTATGTAGCTGCGCCGTCAGAGCAGGCGTCGTGTTGGCCGCATCCCTAAGGTTCAGGCCCCCGTTACCCTGCGCATCCAGACCTGCCGACGACAAGTGAACGGCGCTCCGCTTGAGGACCGACTTGACTTGGTCCGGCGTCAGGGTCGGACGGTGCTGAAGCAATAGAGCCGCTCCGCCCGAGACCACCGCCGCAGCCTGAGACGTCCCGCTGCCTCGCATGAACCTCGAGTTGACGATGCCCTGAGGCTGGGTTTGGTCGATGTGGCTGCCGGGGCTGCGCAGGCTGACCAGCGACTTACCCGGGGCCACGAGGTCGACCGTGCGGCCGGCGTTTGATGCCGACCATGCCGGGACCGTGTCGTCGCCGTAGCCGTTGCGGTCCTGGGTGTCGTCCGCTCCGACCGCGATGAGGAACGGGTCGTAGGCGGGGTTGTTCAGCCGCTGGTTCCCGAACTGCGAGTTGCCCGCGGCGACCACAACGACGATGCCGCTACGCCACGCCACCTCGGCCGCGTAGGTCAGCGGATCCAGGGTGTATTGCTGTACGCCGTCGGTGCCGAAGGACAGGTTGAGGACTCGGATGTTCAGCCCGTTGTCGTTCTTGTGCTGCACGACCCAGTCGATGGCCGCGATCACCTGGGAGACATCCGAAGCTCCCATCGCGTTGGCCACCTTCACGTTGACGATGCGAGCGTCGGGAGCGATCCCGCTGAAGGCATCGTGGTTGGCTGGGCTCCAATCGGGGTCCTTGCCGGCGATGAGCCCGGCCATGTGCGTCCCGTGCCCGTAGGCGTCCAGGTAGCGGAGATTGTCGGCGCCCTGCTCGAACGACAGATCGGCGCCGTTTACGACCTTGTTCGGACCGGTTAGTCCCGTGACGGGTGCCACGCCGGAGTCGATCAGAGCGACGTCGACGCCCCTCCCAGTGATGCCCGAGGCCCACAGGTCTTTGGCCTTTGTCTGGCTGGCCAGGTTGTGAGCGGATCCCATGTCCACGTCCGCATTGAAACCGTTGACCGTGTGCAACATCTGGATCTTCGAGTCGTAGGTGACCGAGTGCACGACCGCTGACTGTTCCAGCCTCACGAGCTGGCGGGCCGGGATCTCGGCCACGAAGCCGTCGATGATGCTCAGGTCGCGACCGACGGTCCCGCCGAGCTCCACGACCAGCTTCTCTGAGGCGTTACCCGAGCCTGCGACCTCGCGCACGATCACGGACACCATCTCTTCGGCGTCCGCAGACAGCGACGAGGTGGCTGCGGGCGACGCGACCACGGAGAAAGCTACGAGCATGGCCATCATGGCGCTTACCATGCGGCCCTTCTTGGAATCGTTCCAGCTGATCCCCCATGCGATCTTCACATCAGTCCCCTTTGTCCCTCGTCCAGGCGCCCCACGCCTTCGAGTATCAATCGACACTCGTTTGGGGATGCCTGATAGCTCTTTTGGGTCGTTTGCAGTAGTCCGAACGGACTAGTCCTTCAGCGTGGATCGACCGGCGCATCAGTCCCACTCCCCGGCCAACCACGAGTTACCGCTCCAGCTGTTGCCGGACCACGAGTTGCCGGACCAGCTATTTCCACTCCAGCTGTTCCCGCACCAGCTGTTGCCGGACCACGAGTTGCCCATCCAGGTCCCGCCCGACCACGAGTTGCCGGACCAGCTATTTCCACTCCAAGCCCCGCCACTCCAACTGTTGCCGGACCATGAGTTACCGCTCCACGAATTGCCGCTCCAGCTGTTGCCGAAGACATCGACCTCGCCGACGACTTCCTGCCCGTCAACAACCACGTGCGCCGTGCCTCGAGCCGCTTCGATCGAGCCCGTCACCGTCGCACGACCGGCGTAGCCGGTCGAGCTGGCTGGCGGGGATCTCCGCAACGAAACCGTCGATGATCCCGAGCTGGCGGCCGACCTTGCCGCCGAGGTCCTGCACCACTTGCTCGGGGGAAACGGACGAAGAGGAAGCGTCCCGGACGATCACGGAAACAGTGGGACCGGAGAAGCTGGGGATGGTCGCGGTTCGCGCCGTGACGTTGATCAGGGAGAGGGCGACGATGGCCGCCATGAGGAGGCCCGTCAGCTGGCCCTTCTTCGAGTCGTTCCAGCCGATGCCGTATGCGATCTTCAAAAGTTGCTCCCTGTTGCCATTCGGTGCTTCCCCGCCTGACCTCGCCCCCTCAGGCGCAGCCCAGGAATTTCCACATTCTTGAGGCGCATCGACACCCGGACGAGGGCGCTTGATAGCCCGTGGGGGTGGTCTTTTGGCGGTCCCGGTTGACTAGTCAGCCCGAGAACCCGCAGGTCAGGGGCCTAGGTCACGTCCCGGCTTCTGAAGACCGCTATCGCGGCCAGCAGGAGAAGCACCATGTAGCCGACGATCACGGTGGCCGCCTGCCCCACGGTGTGGTCGATCCGAGTGAACGCGTCGGCATCGGCCGTGACGACGATCACGGCGTTATCCGTGAAGAACCACGGCTGCCATTGGGGCTTCAGGGCGCGGATGAGGTTCTCGACAACCACCACGTACGCGAAACCGACCCCCAGGGCGGCGGCCGTGTTCCGGCCCAACGACGCCAAGGCGAACCCGACGACTCCTATCAGAGCACCCACACCGGCTATCCGGAGGGTCTGTTCGATCAGGTCCCAAAGCCATACGGCATCGGCGCCGGCGGTTGACCCGAAGGCATAAGCACTCGGCGCGACGACCGCGCCGGTTAACAACTGGATGAGCAGAGCCGCGACGAACGAGAACAGCACGACGGCGGCAACCTTGGCGAGCATCAGCCTGATCCGCCGTGGCTCCCAGGTCAGCAACGTCGTGATCGTGTCGTGCCGCCACTCGGCTCCGATGAACGAGGCGCCCACCAACCACAGCAAGATCATGATGATGGCGCTGATGCCGAGCAGCACGTTCGTGATATTTGTGAGGTACAGGCGTGGGTCGGGAACTTCGAAGGACATATGAGACTCGCAGAAATCTCGGGCCTCCTGCGGGTCGTCCGGCACCGGCCCGTAGCGCCCCGAAAGGCACCTCTTCAACTCGCGCTCCTCGAAGCGCTCTGCCTGTTGACTCTGTTGACTGGACGGCGCCCTGTCTTCGTTCTCCCGGGCCTTGATCGCGCCCATGATCCCGCCGAACAGGATCGAGACCAGCACGATCAGGGCCAGGACGCGGATCAGCCTCCGAGAGAGGAGACGGCGCAGCTCGACGGCGAGGTTCCTCATCCCTTGGGCTCGTCGATGTGAGGGTCATCGGCGGTCAGCTTGAGGAAGACCGTTTCGAGATTCACCTCCTCGGAACGCATCTCGGACAGATAGATCCCTTGCTCGGCGAGCGCTCGAGTCACTTGCGCCCCCTGCGCTGCAGGGACGTCGACGCTGAGGGTGTCTTCTTTGGACGTAGCAGCGATACCGGCGTCACGAAGAACGTCGATGGCTCTTGACCGATCGTCGACCCGGACCAGCAGTCCCGCCGCCCGGTCGCGCGTCAGGACCTCTTCAACCGGACCTGAAGCGACGCGCCGACCTCGAGCAAGAATCGCTACGCGATCGCACATCTGTTTGACCTCAGGGAGGATGTGGCTCGAGACGAACACGGTGCGGCCCTCGGCACCCAAGAGCCTCACGAGCTCACGCACTTCCTTGATCCCTGCGGGATCCAAGCCGTTGGCCGGCTCATCGAGGATCAACAGCTCCGGATCCTTGAGCAATGCCGCGCCGATACCCAGCCGCTGTTTCATCCCGAGGGAATACGTCTTCACGCGATCCCCGCCTCGCTCGGACAGCCCGACCTTCTCGAGGACGTCGTCGACGGCCTTGCGTCCGATCCCGTAGGTGGCCCCGAGTAGCTCGAGATTTCGCCGGCCCGAGAACCCGGGGAACATGGTGGGGGTCTCGACGATGGCGCCGACTTTCGAGATCGCCGCCGGGAGCTCTCGAGGAGGCGTCGCTCCGAGGATCCGGCAGGTCCCGGACGAAGGCGCGATGAGACCCAGCAGGCAGCGGATCGTCGTCGTCTTTCCGGCACCGTTCGGTCCGAGGAATCCGAACACCCCGCCCTCGGGCACCGTCAGGTCGAGTCCGTCCAGCGCGACGGTACGCCCCTTCCGAAATCGCCGGTACTCCTTGCGGAGCCCCTCGACCTCGATCACAGCCACCGGGCACGGACCTCCATGATCGTCAAGATCTTCCGATGGTACCGGCCGCCGCTCTCCTCAACCGGATCGGATCTTCGTGCGAGGCTCGCGGACATGGACGACGATCTCCTCTCTCTCGCTCGCGAGACGAGCGGTTTCATGCCGGAGGACGAGGGACTGGCGCTACGAGACGCCGGTCTGCTGGCCCCCGGCGGCGCGTGGGTTGAGCTCGGCAGCTACTGCGGTAAGTCGACCCTCTACCTTGGCGACGCTGCGCGAGCCAGTGGAGCGCTCCTTTACTCGATCGATCATCACCGGGGCTCGGAGGAGCACCAGACGGGCGAGGAGTGGCACGATCCCTTGCTCGTGGATCACGCCGGACGCGTGAACACACTCCCCCACTTCATGAAGACGATCCTGCAGGCTCGACTGCAGGATGTCGTCGTTGCTGTGTCCGGGCGATCGAGCCCTGTAGCCGGAGGCTGGACCAGGCCACTGTCTTTCGTCTTCATCGATGGAGCGCACAGTGAAGCCGCCGCCGTCGCCGACTACGAGGGTTGGGCGCACCATCTGACATCCGACGCGGTCCTGGCGATCCACGACGTCTTCCCCGAACCCGAGGACGGAGGCCGACCCCCCTTCCTGATCTACGAACGGGCGTTGAAATCGTCGCGCTTCCGCGAGCTCTCGGCCTGCGGCAGCTTGCGCGTTCTACAGTGCGTCGCCGACGGGAGCGGATAGCTCCACGATGCGAGGTAGAGCCGACCCCCCGAAGAGTCCCTCCGCGGCCTCGTGCCCGTTGAGGAGTTTCGTGGCCAGGACTACGGCCGCCCCGCTCCAGGTGGTCCGGTCACGCGGCCACTTCACCCCGTCCGGATGGGTCGCGCCCATCCAGTAGGACCCGTCGTCCCAGCGCAGATGGTCCACCCACTCGAGCAGAAGTGAAGCCTCATCGATCAGCCCACATACGCAGCACGCGAGCGCCAGCTCCGCGGTCTCGGCCGACGTGACCCACGGACGCAGCGTGACGCATCTGCTTCCTCGGCCTTCGACCACGAACCGTTCCCACCCGCCCAGGAGAGCTGCGCGAGCCGCGACGGGATCGAGGCTTCCGCTAAGCGCCGGGTAGTACCAGTCCATCGCGAACTGGGGCTTCGATTCAAAGGCCCCCGGTGAGGCGGCCAGAACGGTGTGGAGCGAGGAGGCCGACAGCTCCCAGTCGGGTCGTTCCTCGCCGAGCCGTTCGGCGATCGCGATCGCCGACCTCAAGCTCGTCAAGATGCACGCGCTCGACGTGAGCAGGGCACCGGGCCAGGCGACCCCCCGAACGTCGCGAGCCCAGGAGATCGTTCCGTCCGCGCGCTGGAGGCGGAGGACGAAATCGATCGCCTTCTCGACCACGCCCCACATCTCCCTCAAGAAACGTTCGTCGGAAGTCGTCAGATAGTGGACCCATACGCCGGCCGCGGCATACGCGCAGAAGTTCGCATCTCGCCAACGATCCTCGGGGCGATCGTGCATGTACAGGGCGAACCAGGAGCCATCCGGGAGTTGACGCTCCCGCAGCCAAGACAGCGCGAGCGCCGCTTCGTGCGAGCGTCCGCATAGATCGAGAGCCATCGCGCATTCAACGAGGTTCCAGGGATCGGTATGCCCGCCTGGGAAATGAGGTATCGCGCCACTCGTCAACTGGCAGGATGCGATCGCTTCGGCCGTCGCGCCCATCTCTTTCCAAGAACTCAACGGCTTAAGGACCCTCCTCGCGGCGCGCGTAAACGACTAGGCTCTTACCCATCAACGGATCGAGCACCTGCTCAAGGGCCCGCGTGAACACCGGCCGCTTCTCGATGTCCCACACAAGCATCCGGTGGTACCTCCGCACGATCGCTGCGTCTTCGTTAGCCGGACCGACGAAGCATTTGAGCCACCAGTAGGGCGCGTGCAGAGCGTGAGCATGATGATGCCCGAGCGGCAGGAAGCCCGCTGTGGTGAGCTTCTCCTCGAGGTCTGCGCGTTCGTAGATGCGTACGTGTCCCCCGGCCACGGCGTGATACTCGTCGGAGAGCCTCCAGCAGATCCGCTCGGGCCACGATCTGGGAACCGTGCAGACGATCGTCCCCCCAGGCTTGGTCACGCGAGCCAGCTCCGTCAATGCCCCCCGATCATCGGACACATGCTCCAAGACTTCCGAGGCGATCACCACGTCGAACGTTGCCCCGCGCAACGGAAGCCCGGTCACGTCTCCGTTCGTGCACCACGACGCCGTTCCCGATGGGAGGCCACCTTGGAGTCGCAGCGCCGCCGCCATGGCGGCAACGTCCTTGAGGATGGCTCCGTCAAGGTCGATCGACATCACCCGGGCGCCGCGTCTGAGGGCCTCGAAGGTATGCCTGCCCGAGCCACAACCGACGTCCAGGACCGCCTCGCCGGGTCGCAAGGCCAGACGATCGAAGTCGACCGTCAGCAAGAGGCCAGCACCTCTCGATAGAGATCCGCCGTCTGGGACGCGCTCGAGCTCCAAGTAAATCTGCTCAGGGTCCGCCTCCTACCGGCGCGACCCAGCCGCTCGCGCAGCGCCTCCTCATCCAGCATCGCCCCTATAGCCGACGCGAGCGCACCCGCGTCTCCCGGAGCAACCAACCATCCCGCCTGCCCATCGCGTCCCACCACCTCCGGCAGCGCCCCCCCGGTGGTGGTCACCAGCGGAACCCCACACGACATCGCCTCGATGGCCGGCAAGGAGAACCCTTCGTACAGCGACGGCACCACCGCGACCTGCGCTTCCGCGTAGAGCTCGACCAACCGGAGAGAATCGACGCGACCCTCGAATCGGACTGCATCGCCGATCCCGTATCGGTGCGCCAGCTCGCGCGGGCCCTGCGACATCCCTCCCTTTCCAACGACGACGAGCTCGACGTCCCGTTCCGTCTTCAGCTTGGCGACGGCCTCGATAAGGAAGGCCAACCCCTTGATGGGAAGGTCCGCGCTCGCAACGGTGATCACGCGCCCCGGAACCCTCCGGATCCTTGGTAATGGGCGAAACAACTCTGCGTCGACGCCATTGTGGACCACAGCAACGCTACGAGGATCCGCCTTGAACTCCCGGACGATATCCCCCCGAGCGCTGTCCGACACGGTTAGAAGTTTCGGGAGTCGACAGGCGACGCGCGACTGCATCCGCGTGAATCCGTACCATCGTTTCAACGCCGCACGTTTGCCTTTGGTGGTCACCTTGTGAAGATCCACCTTTCGATCGAGTGAGATCGGATGATGCACGGTGGCAACCGTTGGCAATCTCTTGGCCACTTCGAGAAGCCCATAGCCCAGACACTGATTGTCGTGCACGACGTCGAAATCGTGGATCCGAGTCCGCAACACTCGAGCGGCCCTCAAGCTGAAAGACAGAGGCTCGGGAAAGGCGGCGGTGCACATGAGCCCGTACTCGAGGACATCGATCCAGTCCCTGAACTCGTGACGCGCCGGACGGCGGAACGGGTCGTCGGGTCGATACAGGTCAAGACTCGGAAGGGGGGTGAAAGAGATCCCTTCGTCGAGGTCGGGATAGGGCTGCCCCGAAAAGACTTCTACTCGATGTCCGAGCTCCACAAGGGCGCGGCTCAGATAGCGGACGTAGACGCCCTGCCCACCGGAATGCGGGTGACCCCGGTAGGTGAACAATGCGATCCTCAAGGCTTCGTTCCCCGGCCTCATAGAAGCGGGTACCTTACGGCCCGCCGGCACCGACCCCTTGCTATTGTCGTCCCGGCAGGAACACAGTGAGACTAAGGACTCGAGGTCGATCTCTACAGCTTGGAGACCCATGCCCAGTACGGTCCTCATCGTGGATGACGACGAGTCCATCAGGCTGGCGCTCAGGATGATGTTCGACGCGAGCGAGTTCGACGTGGTCGGCGAAGCGGCCGATGGTGTTCAGGCCGTCCTGCTCGCGCTCAAGCACCAGCCAACCCTCGTAGTGCTGGACTATTCGATGCCCCGGCTGGGTGGCGAAGGGGCCGCTCAGATACTCAGGTCCATCTCTCCCGCCACGCGCATCGTCGCGTTCTCGGGCCGGCTCGAGTCGAAGCCGGACTGGGCGGATGCTTTCTTGAACAAGGAGAGGGTCACCGAGGTCATTCCCGTCTTGCAGACGCTCTTGGCGTAGGGCCATTTTCGCGCTCTACGTTGAATTGCGGATTTCAGCGATCACATCATCCGGTCGACGATAAGGCAACGCACTCGATCGGGGAGGCATCACAGATGAGCGTAGGAACGCTGGACACCGGTGGGCGATCCGCTTCAGAGACCACCTTGCGCGTGGCTCAACAGCGAGCCTTCGAGCGGATGATGGCCGCCTCCGACAAGCCGGAGTGCCCCGAGGTCGTTCAATCCGCGGTCGAGGAACTTCTCGATGCGTGTGAGGCGTATATCTCCCCCAAGTAAGACTCGCAGGCCGGACCGCGCACCACGCCAGAGATACCGCGTCTAGCCCTTGAGTTCCTCCGCTTTGAGATCCCCCGTCCTCGCCGCGACGAGCCAGTTGAGGACGTAGAGACCTACCCCTACCCCCAGCAGGATCAGCGCGCGTAGCAGTACCTCCCCCTCCTGCCCTTCACGAACTCGGCTAGGTAGTCGCCCCCGAAGACGCGCGCAGCCGCGCTGGCAGAGGTGATCCCCGACGCCATCACAGCGAAGGCGATCATGAAGGCGAAGAAGGATTGTCTGAACGCGGTGTGGACGTATCGAGCCGCTCCCGCCGCGTAGGGGTACTTCGTTACGAGCTCCGCGTAGGCGAAGGCAGTAAGCAGGGCGATCACGATCGCCCCAGGAAGGAGGTCCAGATCGCTCCCCCGACTTCGCCGCCGACCTCGCACTTTATCCCTATCGATCGGGATCGTCCGGGAATGGCCCCGAAGTGTTGCGGGTTCTGTTCTAAGCTCGCCCCTTGAATCCACTGGGTCCAATGGTCCGACTGCTGAGCGTCTCCATCCTCGCAGCCCTCATGACATTCGCATGCACGCAACAGGTCTCGAAGGAAGACTACATAGCGGACGTGAACCGGCTCTGCGACGACACTCGACGTGAACTCGACGCCTACGGGGCCGCGCTCAGGGACGCCGCGTCCGTGGAGGAGGTGCGCGCGGCAGTCGAGCGAGGGCGGGCCATCTTCGAACGCTTCCGGGACGAGCTCAATGCCCTCGAGAAACCGGATGAGGATCGCGCGATCCTCGTCCGATGGCTGGCCGCGATCGACGAGGTCGTCGACCTGATGCGACGACTCGAGGAGGCCACCGCGTCGGGGAACATCGGAGCCATCGACCAGCTCGCCCGCGCGGCTGAGGGCGCCCAGACCGAAGGCGACGCGCTGGCGACCGACTACGGTATCGACGCATGCGCCGGATAGAGGGATCTTCACCATACGGAGCGGGTGCCCGTGGCTGATTCCGCCGATCTCGTAGTCGTTGGCGGAGGAACGATCGGGGGCTGGGCCTCCTACTTCGCCGCCTCGTCACTGGGCAGAGGCCGCGTCATCGTGCTCGAACGCGGGCAGATGGGCGACGGAGCCAGCAGCCGAGCGGCCGGGATAGTGCGCGCACAGGGTGGGACGCCCGCAACCGTTGCGCTAGGGCGATGGTCCATCGACTTCTACCGAACCCAGCACGACCTCTTCGGATTCGACTCCGGCTTCCGGGAGCTCGGCTACATGCTGCTCGCAGCAACCGAGCAGGACGTAGCCGATGCCCGGCGCCGCGTCGAGATGCAGCGCGCAGAGAACCTCGACGTTCGCTGGCTGACGCCCACGGAAGCCGTCGAGGTCGCGCCAACCCTTGGCTTGGAAGGACACCACGGAGCCACCTACCTCGCAACCGACGGAGCCATCGATCCGCCTCGCAACGTCATGGCGTACACCATGGCGATGAAGGAAGCCGGTGCGGACCTGCGTGAAAGAACCCAGATGACCGGGCTCGTCACGTCCGGCGGTTCGGAGAGAAAAGTCATCGGAGTCGAAACACCGGATGGCGTCATCTCGACCGAGCGGGTGCTACTCACAGGAGGGCCAAGCTTGCGGGCCATCGGACGCACGGTGGGGATCCAGATCCCGGTCGGTGGAGCCCGCCATCAGATTGCGGTCACCGAGCCCCACCCTGGCTTCGATGTCGATCGGGCGCCGATGATCTTCGACCTCAGGGCCGGCTTGTACTGGCGTCTGGAAGAGGGTGGCCTCCTATTCGGGATGAGCAATCCCAGCGAGCCCCCGGGGGAGGCTCGGTCCGTCGACTGGGACTACATGAAGAGAATGCGGTTTCGCCTCGCAGAGCTTGTGCCTCTGACGCGCCCTCTCGATCTCCGCAAGGTGTGGGCGGCGACGATCGATTACACCCCCGACCACCTTCCGATCCTGGGACCCGCGACCACATTCGACGATTCGATCGAAGGTGTGACGGTTGCCGCCGCCGGGGGTCACGGGATGATGTGGGGCCCTGCGGTCGCTCGCATCGCCGCCGATCTGGCGCTCGAGGGGAAGACGGGATTGACGGACGTCTCAGAGTTGGGGCTCGACCGATTCGATGCGGAGGGTCGAAGTCGTCTACAGGCCGACCCGATCGCGCTCCCGTTTCCCGGGTCGACCGACTGACTCGTCAGGAGCCCGCCCGGGTCACCCTCTCCGTGGAGTATGGGGCCTCGGTCGACTGGGACACGGACCCGTCCAAGTTGAAGACCAGGAATCTATCCAGCGTCCCCATGAACCAGCGGTCGTGGGTGACCACGAGGACCGTGCCCTCGTAGCGGGAGAGGGCTTCCTCGAGGGCTTCCGCCGACTCGATGTCGAGGTTGTCGGTTGGTTCGTCCAACAACAGCATCGTGGACCCTCGCAACTCCATCATCAGTATCTGAAGACGCGCCTGCTGGCCGCCTGAGAGCAGGGAGAAGGGGATGTTCGCGACCTCCTGCAACTCGTAGCGTTTGAGGGCAGAGATCGCCTGCCCCAGGTATAGGCCTTCTCGCTTTAGGGCATCCACGATGGACCGATCCGCATCGAGGTCAGGACGTTCGTGAAGTTGGGAGAACAGCGAAGGCTCTACGCGCGCTCCCAACTTCCACTCGCCTAGGTGGTCGACGTCCTCCCCGGCCAAGAGTTTTAGGAAATGAGTCTTTCCGGTCCCGTTCGCGCCTACGACCCCGACACGGTCGCCGAACCAGATCTCGGCGGCGAAGGGAGAGACCAAACCCGGCAGGGACAATCCGATCGCTCGCAACGCGATCTTCCCGCTGCGCCCCCCACCCAGATCCATTCGGATGTCCTGGCCTGTGACCGATTCCCTCGGTGCGCTGTCGCGTTCGAACCGGCCTAGTTTGCTTTCGGCTGCCCGAGCGCGAGACGCGAACTTGTCGTTCATCGCCGCTCTCCGTTTGAACTCCGCGATCTGGGCGACGATGCGCGAGTGCTCCTCCTTGTAGCGTCGTCGCTCTTCCTCAATCTTCTCGAGTCGGTGCTGTCGCGCAGCCATGTACGTGGAGAAGGGGCCGCTGTGCGTCCAACCGGCACGTCCTTCCAGCGTTACGAGGGCGTGGGCGGTATTCGCAAGCATCGCCCGATCGTGTGTGACGTATAGAACGGCCTTCCTCAGCGCGTTCAGGCTGTTCTCGAGCCAGGTCTTTCCGGCGATATCCAAAAAGTTGTCGGGCTCATCGAGCAGCAGAACACCGAATTCCGAGCGGAAGAAAAGTTCGAGCGCAACGCGCTTCTGCTCGCCCCCAGAGAGGGTCGACAAGCGCCGGCCCCCGACTTCGCTTAGGGACTTTCCGAGTGCTGCGGTCGTGCATGTGTCCCACAGGACCTCGGCGTCGTAGCCGCCGGCCTCTCCCCACGCCGCGAGGGTCTCCGCGTATCGCATCTGAGCTTTGCCGCCGTGTGGGCCGGCGACGATCTCTTCCGCGCGCTGGAGCGCGATCCAGGCCGACCGCACCCGCGGCTCGGCCAGTTCGAGGATGAGGTCGTGCACGGTGGCCTGCGCGTCGAAGGATCCAACGAACTGCCGCATGTAGCCGAGCCGACCATCCACCCGCACGACTCCGTCTTGGGGTCCCTCGTCTCCAGAGAGCAGCCGAAGCACGGTGGTCTTGCCCACGCCGTTGGCGCCCACGAGCGCCACGTGCTTGCCAGCCGGAACCTTGAATGAGAGGTCGTCGAAGAGGACGCGGCCTCCGGGCAGCGTGAATCGGACGTTCGCAAGCTCGATGTATCCCACGAGTGGTCTCTTTCGAAGTAAGGACCACAGAATCTACTGCGGCGTGAGCCTCATGCTTGCCCGCGAAGGCTTCGAGCGGGAGGACCCAGGAATGAGCTAGTCGGTTTCGGTTTCGACTTCACCCTCGAGCTCGGAGTCCTCTTCCCCGCCCTCGCCGCCTTCGCTCTCCTCGCCTTCGTCCTCGCCGCCGCCTCCACCGGTATCGGTGCCGATCTCGCCCTCGGCCCCACAAGCGACCGTCACGACGGTGGTCGGAAGGGCAAGCAACAGGACGGTGAGCCATCTGAGCATCGAATCTCTGGACAAGCGCATGATCTCCCCCTCGGGATCGCCGGAACCATGCGTCTACCCGAACGCACGACGAGCGAAACGGGCCTCGGAGGTCGAATGGAAGAGGGCGGGGCATCCTTGCCCCGCCCTCATGACCACACACCGTGAGTCCTCTAGAGAGGCCCGGGTCGAGCTATCTGCCCCGGGTCGAGCTATCTGCCCCGGGTCGAGCTATCTGCCCCGGGTCGAGCTATCTGCCCCGGGTCGAGCTATCTGCCCCGGGTCAGATCCCTTCTGAGGTCTCGGATATACGTCCGCGTCGCCGGAGCCGGCTGCTTGATCAGCATCGACGTCTCTGCGCCGGCATTGCAGAACGCCTCGTCGGCCTCGGGGATGGAATCGTTATCGTCCTCCCAGCCTCCAGACCCGATCTGGACGGTACTCAAGGGGATCTCTGTCGTGCCTTTAGCCTTCAAGCCGAGCTTCGTCATCGCGTACTTTGCCACGCGCCCCTGGTCGTTGACCGGTGTGCCGGTGCGGAAGAGGTAATACTGAAAGCCCGTCGAGGTCTCGATGCCATAGTTAGAGCAGTTGTCGTCTGCAAGGAGTTGATCGCGCAAGCCATCGTCGCGGACGAGCGGCCTCGGGCCTCCGAAGTTGCCGCCCGTATCGAACGTCTTGGGGCTAACCACTGAGACGTAGGGGGAGCTCGTATCGGGGTTAATCGGAAGGCCCACGATCACGAAGGGATAGTCTCGGTTTCCCTCCTGGGACCACGGCTGCAGCCTGATACGCATGGCCCCCTGGGGCCGAAGAAATCAATCCTCAGGTTCGGGCTTTGTATGCCGTAGTTAATAAGAGCGACATAACAAGCAATCCCGCCTAGCTGTCGCGACTTCCTTTGGAGGTTCGATGTCAGATGCCACGGCGTCCGTTGCCGACGCAGTCGATGAAAAGACGTTGTTAAGCGTTCTGGCCCAGGTCAAGGAAGGCGACTTCACCGCTCGTATGCCCCTCGAATGGACGGGTGTGGCCGGCAAGGTCGCCGATGGTCTGAACGACGTCATCATCGCAAACCAGGCGCTCGAGGCGGAGCTACGCCGGGTCAGCAGGGTTGTAGGCAAGCAAGGTGAGCTCTCCCAGCGGCTGGTGCTCGGGGGATCGACCCAGAGTTGGTCTGGAAGCGTCGAATCGGTCAACAGCCTGATCGAAGCTCTTGTGCGTCCCACCAGCGAGATGCAACGCGTCATCGGCGCGGTTGCAGACGGCGATCTGAGCAAGAAGGTGTCCGCCGACGTTCGTGGCGAGATGCTGGATCTCAAGAACACCATCAATGCAATGGTCGACCAGCTCAATGGGTTCGCCTCTGAGGTAACTCGGGTGGCCCGAGAGGTCGGCACCGAGGGCAAGCTCGGCCAGGCCGCAGCCGTAACGATCGAGGTCGGCGGTGTATGGAAGGACCTGACCGACAACGTCAACCTGATGGCGGGCAACCTGACCGGACAGGTGCGAAACATCGCCGAGGTGACCACCGCCGTAGCCAACGGCGACCTGAGCAAGAAGATCTCGATCGACGTCAAGGGCGAGTTTCTGGAGCTGAAGAACACGGTCAACGCCATGGTCGACCAGCTAAACGCTTTCGCAAGCGAGGTTACGAGAGTCGCTCGTGAGGTCGGTGTCGAAGGCAAGCTAGGCGGCCAGGCGCAATCTAAGGAGATCGGCGGGGTCTGGAAGGATCTGACCGACAACGTCAACCAGTTGGCCGCCAATCTAACCAACCAGGTGCGAGCCATCGCGGACGTTGCCACTGCCGTTACCGAGGGCGACCTCACCAGGCAGGTCCGGGTAGAGGCGAGCGGCGAGGTCGCCGTCTTGAAAGAGAAGCTCAACGAGATGATCCGCAATCTTCGTGAGACGACGAGGCAAAATGTCGAGCAGGACTGGTTGAAGACGAACCGGGAGCGCTTCACCCGCATGCTTCAGGGCCAGCGAAATCTTGCGGAGGTATCGAGCATGATCCTCTCCGAGCTGGCCCCACTCGTATCCGCTCAACATGGGGTCTTCTACTCGATACATAGTGAGTCCGATGGTCCATCGCTGCAACTGCAGGCTGGCTACGGCTACGAAGAGCGAAAGCATCTCTCGACTTCCTTCCAGCTGGGTGAAGGTTTGGTCGGCCAGTGCGCCAAGGAAAAGAAGCGGATCTTGCTCACCGATGTGCCCAGCGACTACGTGAAGATCAACTCGGGACTCGGCGAGTCCTCTCCCCTCAACATCATCGTCCTTCCCGTCCTGTTCGAGGGCGCAGTTCGCGCCGTGATCGAGCTCGCCTCCTTCTCCCCTTTCAGCGTCACCCATCAGGCGTTCCTCGATCAGATAACGGAGAGCATCGGCCTCGTCCTTAACACCATCGAGGCAGACACCCTTACCGAGAACCTCCTCAAGCAGTCCCAGTCTCAGTCCGAAGAGCTCCGCTCCCAGCAGGAGGAGCTAAGCGAGTCCAACGAGGACCTTGGACGGCAGGCCAAACTCCTCGCCGAGCAGAACATCGAAGCGGAGAAGAAGAACCAAGAGGTCGAGGAGTCCAAACGTCTCGTCGAGGAGAAGGCCGGTCAACTCTCGGTCTCGTCGAAGTACAAGTCCGAGTTCATCGCCAACATGTCGCACGAGCTTCGCACTCCACTGAACAGTCTTCTGATCCTGGCCCAGCAACTCGAAGAGAACCCTGACCACAACATGACCGACACCCAGGTGCAATATGCGAGCGTCATCCACACCTCAGGTCAAGAGCTGCTCGAGCTTCTGAACAGCATCCTCGACCTTGCCAAGGCCGAGTCGGGCACCATGACGGCCGACCTAAGCGAGCTATCCGTCGAAGAGGTTCAATACAGCCTTCTCCGCGAGTTTGAACACGTTGCTCTAAACAAGAGCCTTGATTTCTCGATCGACGTCGCGCCTAACACCCCAGCAACTATCGTCACCGACCCGCAGCGCCTTCGTCAGATCCTCAAGAACCTGCTCGCCAACGCTTTCAAGTTCACCGAGAGCGGCGAGGTGCATGTACAGGTCGGCGTGGCCGAGGAGGGATGGACCCGGAAGATGGAGTCCCTTTCCAACGCCTCATCGGTGGTGGCCCTGGCCGTCAGAGACACCGGTATCGGTATCGAGGGAGAGCAGCAACGCCGGATCTTCGAGGCGTTCGCGCAGGGCGACGGCACCACGGCTCGCCTCTACGGGGGCACCGGTCTGGGCCTGTCGATTAGCCGCGAACTGGTCGGCCTACTGGGGGGCGAGATCACGGTTGCCAGCACGCCGGGACAGGGCAGCACTTTCACCGTCTACCTTCCGACCGATGGTCCCGCACCGACGGTCCCGAGTGTTGTCCCCGCAACGACCACGACCCTGGGGCGCCCTGCGGCCGCAGGCGCCATCACCAACGGGTCGGCTACCCAGTCCAACGGGGTGAAACCTCCTCCTCAAAGCGCGACCAACGGGCGAGGTAGCTCGGGAACTGAGGACATCCCCAAGATCAGCGTCATCGAGGGAACCAAGATCCTCCTGGTGGACGATGACTTTCGCAACATCTTCGCCCTGTCGGCCCTCCTCGAGCGAGGTCACGCGAAGGTTGTGGTCGCCGAAAGCGGCGCCGACGCGATCGCCACCCTGGTGCAGATGCCCGACATCGACGTCGTTCTGATCGACATCATGATGCCGGTCATGGACGGGTACGAAACCATCCGCCAGATACGAAAGCTCGAGCAGTTCGCGACTCTTCCGATCATCGCCGTCACCGGCAAGGTGATGGGCGGCGAGCGCAAACGCTGCCTCGATGCCGGCGCCACCGACTATGTTCCGAAGCCGGTCGATACAGTGGAGCTCTTAGGGGTGCTCAGGCCGTGGTTGTCGAAAGCGCGACCCACTGCATGAACCAGTCAAGCTCGCCCGAGGTGACGCAAGCCCCCGATGCGTCCCCGGTCACGCCCAAACCGCCCGTGCCCATCCTGATCGTCGACGACAACTCCTCTAAGCGCGAGGCACTGAGGGCCATATTGGCCCCGCTCGGCCATTCCATCGATGAAGCCGACTCCGGACTGGCTGGTTTGCGTTGTCTCATGCGGCGAGACTTCGCCGTCATCCTGCTCGATGTCCGGATGCCGGTCATGGACGGGTTCGAGACCGCCGCCCTCATCCGACAGCGCAGGCAGTCCGAGATGACCCCGATAATCTTCATCACAGCACACGGGTCCGACGAGATGATTGACTCGGACCTCTACGCCCAGGGGGCGGTTGACTTCATTTTCGCCCCGGTCAAGCCGGAGGAACTGCGCGCCAAGGTTTCGGTCTTTGCGAGTCTCTTCAGCAGAGCGGAGGAGCTTGCGGCGCAAGCCCAGGAACTGCAGAAGTCCGCCGACCAGTTGAGGCTCCTCACGGACGCCGCACCGATCGGGATCTTCCAGACCGACGCCCACAACAAGTACGTGTACACGAATCCGCGATGGACCCAGATAACGGGCATCCCGGCGGCCAAGGCGGTAGGCCGCGAGTGGGACACGATCGTCCCCCCCGAAGCACGATCCGGTCTTAACGCCCAGCTAGCCGACGGCGCCCTGGACCGGGCAGAGCTCAGCCATCGATTCGAGATAGGCATTGAAGGTGCTGCCTCCAGGATCGTGATAGTGACGTCGAAATCGATCCCGGACAACGACGGTGGGATAGCCGGCTGGGTCGGGACGCTCGGCGATGTCACCGCCGAGGCAGGGGCGGAAGCGGCCATGGCGGACGCACGGGACAAAGCGACCGAAACATCGCGGCTCAAGTCAGATTTTCTAGCCAACATGAGTCACGAGATCCGCACCCCGATGAACGGCGTAATCGGCATGACCGATCTCCTGCTCGAGACCGAACTCGACGATCGCCAGCGCGATTACGCGCAGACCGTACGGAGTTCGGGAGAAGCCTTGCTGACCATCATCAACGACATCCTCGACTTCTCCAAAGTCGAGGCCGGGAAGCTTACGATCGAAGCCATCGAATTCGACGTTCGATCGATCGTTGACGATGTCGTGGACCTGCTCGTGGGCCCCGCGCAAGCCAAAGGGCTCCCGTTGACACCAGTGATCGAAAGATCCATTCCCGACGTGGTGTGCGGCGATCCGGGACGCTTGCGCCAGGTCTTGATCAACCTCATCGGTAACGCGATCAAATTCACTCACACCGGCGAGATCGTCGTGCGGGTGACCCAGGACGACAGCGGCGACGGAGATGCCTTGATCCGCTTTCAGATCTCCGATACCGGCGATGGCATCGCGCCCGACAAGCTCACAACGGTCTTCCAACCCTTCGTCCAAGGGGACTCGACGACCTCCCGGAAGTACGGGGGGACCGGCTTGGGACTCTCGATCAGCAGTCAACTCGTCGCACTCATGGGTGGTGACTGTGGCGTGTCCAGCCGGCCGGGGGTGGGAAGTGACTTCTGGTTCACGATCTCCGTTGATACCGGAGCCGGGCGAGCGACCGACGCGAGCATCGCCCATGTCAACGCCTTGGCCCTCGAGGACCAGCCCGAAACGGCTACGGGGCTCGATGGACCGGCCGCAAACGGCCACACTCTCACCCAGTCCTTGTCGGCCAGGCAAGGGCCACCCGGGCTCCTCCTGCTGGCAGAGGACAACCCCGTCAACCAGCGAGTGGCGAAGGCGATGCTCGAACATCTCGGGTTCGAGGTCGATGTCGTAAACGATGGGGCCGAAGCGGTGAAAGCCGTGACGCAAACTCCTTATCAGGCCATCCTCATGGACTGTCAGATGCCCATCCTGGACGGTTATCAGGCCACCCGAGAGATCCGGCGCGTGCAGGGCATCTCCACTCGCACCCCCATCATCGCGGTAACGGCCTCGGCCATGAGCTCAGACCAGCAGCGGTGCCTCGCCGCCGGCATGGACGACTATCTCCCCAAGCCCCTCAGCCTGTTGGCGCTCGACGCCGTCCTGGCTCGCTGGGCCCCGGTCGGAGACTCGGACATCGCGGGCGATCAGTCGCATCCTCCGGTGGCCGCGGACATACCCCCCAGATCCGAGCCCGCAGCTCACCCCGACGGTCCGGCTCTGGATGCCGAGATTGTTGATCGTTTGGCGCGCTTGGGCGAGGCGAGGGGTGAGGACCTCATGGCGCAATTGACCACGCTGTTTCTGGCCGATGCTGACGCTCGCGTCATAGCCCTGCGTCGCGCGCTCGCGGACGGCGATGCCGCTGCGGTGGTCATATCCGCCCACACGCTGAGCGGAGCCAGCGCCAACCTCGGCGCGAACGGTCTGGCCGACCTGTGCGCCACCTTGGAGGCCGACGGCGCGACCGGAGACCTGGATGGGGGCGCGGAGCTGCTCCAAGCGGTCGAGGCCGAGCTCGTGCGGGTTCGCTCGGCCCTCGGTGAAACGACCCCGACACCGTGAGGATCCTAGTAGTGGACGATGATCCGACCTCTCGGCTCATCGCCCAGATGTTGGTACGAGACCTCGGCCACACCTGTGACACCGCCACCCGATGGCACGGAGGCCTGGGACGCGTTCCAATCTCGTCGCCGGGACGTGGTCATCAGTGACGGTAATTGGGCTGACTTTTTCCAGCTCCAGCAAGGAAAAGCGGAGTTGGCGGCCCAACGCGGCTGGACCCCTGCGCGATTCTGGGTGTCATTGGCTGGCAACCTGAATGACTTCTTTCTGGAGAGGGACTACGAAAGCCACTAGTCAGGGAGGAAAAGTGACCGATTCACTGAAGGGGAGCAGCCAGGTTTGCAGGGGGCGAGGTTCCCGTTTCACCCACGACGGGCCATCGGCCATCGATCTTCACGCCGGTTGAGGTGCGGGTTCCTATGGACCGCTACTCGGACGGCAAGGCTGCGGGCGACCTGGTGAACAGCGAGGTCTTCTGCAGGTTCGCGTCGATCCTCGGCCCGCAGAAGTCCCTGGTGGTCTTGAACCACTTCCCGACCCCAGGGTCCGAGAGGTTCTCAACGCCCAGGTCCTCGCAGTCGGCTTTGCCGATGCCATAAAGAACATGGGTTACGAAGTTGAGCCACGGATGATCGCGGAGGATCTGTACGCTCTCTTCCTTGAAGTCGTGGGCGCGCGAATATCTAAGCACTACCCGCAAGGGGGAGTCGGACCCCTCAATCGGGGGACCCAACCTTCCGATAATTGGCTGATGCAAATAGAACACGTTTCTCTGGAAGTGGTTCCACGGCCCGAAGAGGAGAACATGCTCCTGATCGCGCCTAGGGGACGGGGCATCGTGATCAGGGGCGGGAGCGACGTCGGCATCATCCTCGAGTGCGGCTCCTGTTGGCGTGCCATGGCCGAAGGCGTCCGTCCGAGACAGTTACGCGGGTTTACCCTTCGGTGCAGCGACTGCGGGGCATATAACAGGACGAGCGGATAAGAGATATGGCCGAGAAAGCTTCTCCCGATTCCCTCTGACAGTCCGAGACTCGAATAGCCGATTGGAAGGTCAGGGGGACGGCTGGTCTTGTAGGGAGGGGACCCGGCAAAACTCGCGTAAGGGACGGAACGCTGGAACTGCCCCGGGGGGTAAATGGGGCAGAACCAAACCGCCCCCCTGGCTTCCATTCATCGGAAGAACCACGTTGAAAGCATCGGCATTCTCTCGTGATTTCCTCATCCCCCAAACAAGGGGAATGAGTACCCTCTTCGGAGGGGATCCTTCATTACCGCGCGTGAATGCCGAAGCACCAGAGGGATAGTTGGAAGGGCGAGAGCACAAGCCCAGGGCCACGCGCCCTGGGCTTGTCGCTTGGGGGTTCGAGAGTTTTGCAGGTTCGCAGCGGTCCTCGGTCCCGAGAGGTTCGCTATCGTCCTCAACCACTTTCGCCCGCAGGTCGAGGACGTTCTCAACGCCCAGGTTCTGGCAGTGGGGTTCACCGACGCGTTCGGCGTCGCTGAGGCGCTTGATCGCCTCTATGTAGGGCATTTTCGGCTCCCTTCTGGCTTATCAAAAAACACGGAAACTCGCGGGTGGGTGCCTGGAGGCAGGTGCTCTCCCGGTCTCACGCCGTCGGAACTTTCCCCCTTCCCCCGACCTATTGTTTTCTGGATGGGGTTCCTCGAACGTCGCAGGGCAAAGCGGGTGCAGGCGATAACGGACGATGGAAACGCCCTCTTCGAGTGGGCTCTTGCTATTTCGCGGGAGGGACCCCGGGAGAAGGCCATCGAACTCTTCGTTGCGAAGGTCAGGCGGGAGAAGGTGAGCAAAGAAGCGGTGCAGTTTGCCTTCGGCCGAACTGTGGGAAAACACCTCGAGGCATTCGCGGTTCTTTACCAAGGGATCGGACGTCTCACCGAGACGCTGGAGGCGCGTGACTAGGCCCTTGCGCGCTAACTCCGAACGTCGGGTACGGATGGACTGGGGACTTGCCGAGTTTGGCCAGAGCTCGCGGTAACGGTCTTCTAGTTCTTCGTCCGTCATGGGGCCGCTGATACGGATCACCGAGAGAACGCGCGCCTGGACTTCACTTAGCTTCTCGAGGGTGATTGATTCAGCAGCTATGCGCGATGTCGAAGGATCGGACCAGCGCGCGTGGGGAGCATCGAAGAGCGAAGGCGAGAGAGAATCATCAGCCACGGCTAACCACCTCCGCCCCGAGCTTGCCCTTCAGGAGAGCAACAGCTTCAGAGGGTGACCGAACCTCAGGCTCTACCCCACGGGCCGACGTTGTTCGCGGTGGATGACCTGGAGGCCGCGGCCAAGGTCTGAACGCAATGGAAAAGCAAAGGGCCCGCCTCTCGGCGGGCCCTTTTTGTTCACTGGAACCATCTATGCAGTAGTGCGCTCCTTGGAGGCGTTGCCAGACACCGTGAACAGAGCCAGAGCACCAAGCACGAGGTGCAGGATGTTGTCCGGAAGTCCGTACTCGTGAGGGATCAGTCCGAACAGCTCGGGGATAAAGAAGGAAAGAATCCCTACGAGGAGATACACGACACCCAGCACTGTGACCACGCTCTTGACCATCGCGTTGGTGCCTTTGAATCCAACATAGGTCAGAAGACCACCAGTCGCCAGGTGGATGATGTCCTCCACGATATCGATGTTGAAGAGCCCCAAGAACGGCTCCTTGGGATCGCCCAGGATGACGCCTACTATTCCCACCAGCAAGACTGTGACGCCGACGATCTTTGCGTACAGCCGGGCTGGACTGTCTGCCATCGTTCCGGTACCTCCAGCTCTTGTTGCCACTTTGTCCCCTTTCGTTTGCCAATGGGCCTGATTCAGACGCCCTCCATTGTCATTCGGTTACGAGAGATACCCCGGATTGCCTCTG
>Ga0183260_10000331_pt1 | contig 38814 bp, 34 predicted proteins | sample AntDrymUQ4972206_2_FD_129768 | JGI IMG/M metagenome (GOLD analysis project Ga0183260, IMG submission 129768) | Polar desert sand microbial communities from Dry Valleys, Antarctica - metaG UQ497 (22.06) (version 2) (version 2) | ecosystem: Environmental > Terrestrial > Soil > Desert | place... | reverse complement strand
TTCGCCAAGTCGCTGATCTGTCTGGAGAGGGTTGCATCGGATTCGGCTTTGCGACCGAGCGCGTGATAGGCCATCGCCAAGCCGGGGCCACGATGGTCGTCGTCCACTTCGCGTTCGATCGCTTTGAGCGCCGCGCCGGCATCGCCTCGTTGCAACAAGATCTCACCTATCCGCACGTAGGCGCTTGCGTACTCGGGAGTGACCCGCAGCACCGAGCGAAACGTGGCGATGGCTTCGTCCAGTCGCCCGGCGTAGCGATAGGCGAGTGCAAGGTCGTAAAGGGTGTCGGAGTTGAGCGGGTCGCGGGCCATGAGGTACTGCCCGAGCACAATCGCCGGATCCATGCGGCCGAGTCGCCTGAAAAAGGAGGCGGCGGTTGCGAGTACCTGGGAGTTCGCAGGATCGAGCGCCAGCGCACGCTCGAGGTGGCGTGCCGCCGCCGCATAGTCGCGGTCGTAGTAGATGGCAATCCAACCCAGCCATGCGTGTGCAGGCGCGGAGTTCGGTTCTATCGCCTGCGCCTTTGCGATGGCTGCACGCGCCAGACCCGTTCCCTCATCCGGAATCTGAAAACCCTCGTTCACCTGGAACAGATAGTTTCCGGCCATGGCTTCCCACGCGGCGACAAAGCCGGGGTCGAGTGCGACTGCCTGGTGATACAGGGCAATCGATTGCTCGAACGACGCCTTCGTATGCTTGCGACTCTCTTCGTGGGCGCGGAGGTAAACCGCGTAGGCCTCGGGATCGACGGCCTTTGCGGTTGGGGTCGCGCCCAGCAGCGTGATCCTCAACTTGTCCACCACCGCCGCTGCAATCTCGTCCTGCACCTTGAAGATGTCGTCCAACTTGCGGTCGAAGGTCTCGGACCATAGATGCGCACCGTCCGCCGCACGAATGAGCTGCACGGTGATGCGCACGGTGTCGCCGGACTTGCGCACGCTGCCCTCGAGGATGGCCGCCACGTTCAACGCCCGCGCGATGTCGGGAATCGCCACGTTGCGGCCCTTGAACGAGAAACTCGAGGTGCGTGCGATCACGCGCAGCTTCGGCACCTTTGACAACAGGTTCAGCAGCTCCTCGGAGACTCCGTCCGAGAAGTACTCCTGCTCCTTGTCCGAACTCATGTTGACGAATGGCAGCACCGCGATGGACGGATCCTTCGCGATATCGGGGATGGCATTGCCGGAAGGTCCGCGCGCCTCGACGGCAGCTTTGGTCGCAACAACCAGTGCCGCTTCACGCCGCGGTGCGAGCGCGAATTTGTCGAAAGCGAAATAGCCGATCGCGAGTGCCGACATCGCCAGCAGCAGGCGGTTCATGCGCTGCGCGGTCTGCGGCGCAATCGAATCGCTCGCCGGCACCTCGTCGTCGCGCTTCAAACCTTCCGGTGTGAGTTCGAAGATCCACGCGACCATGAGTGCTGGCACGAATCCGATGGCGAGCAGCACCACCACGCTCCGCGCGACCCACTCGGGCGCACCGAACATCGGCAGCACCGTGCCGGCGACTTGCGTTATCAGCCACGCGCCGACCAGGTACAGCCCCGCCATGCGGATGACGTTGCGGCGCTTGAGTTCGGCGAGCAGGCTCATGGTGTGCAGGCAGACCGTCGTGTCGTTCCGCGATCATGCGACCAGGCGATGCGTGGCTGCGCGTTACTCATAAATTGTCTGCGGCTCGGGACCTTCGACGATTGCCTTGAAGCGCGGATGTTTGCGCAGCGGATCCCACACCGGATCCAGCCGCAGCTCTGCCTGCGTCAGCGGAAACGCACCGTAGGGCGTCGTCAGCAATCGCTCGATGCGGGCGATGGCGCGGTCCGGTTCACCCACCGTAACCTCGATCTCCGCGAGTCCCTGCTCCGCCAGCGGGCCAAATACCGGATCCTCCGAAGCCGGCATCATCGACACCGCCCTTGCGGCTTCGCGCAACGCCGCCTGCTTGTTGCCGAGGCCGGCCTCGCACGCCGCGAGCTTGTTCACGATGAACTGGTTGCGCGGCTGCTGCTGTTGCATCTGCTGCTGCTCTTCCTTGCCGCGGACCCAGGCCAGCCGGGCGCCCTCCGCGTCGCCGGCCAGCGATCGCAGCGAGCCAAGCCACTCCCAGTCCACCCCCATGTCGTTCTGCGGCGTCCGCTGCGGATGCGCCAGAGTCTTCTCCAGCAGTCGCACCGCTTCCGCGAAGCGTCGCTCATAGGTCAGCAGGGCAACGAAAGCGCCGGCGAATGCAGGCCGGCGGTCCGCCGGTATCCGCTCGAGCGCCGCGCGCGCGGCCGTCAGGTTGCCGGTCTTCTGGTAATAGAGCGCCTGGTTTGCGATCACGTCCGGGTCGGCCGGGGAGATCTCCAGCGCGCCTTCGATCATCGTCCGCGTGCCCGCGTGGTCACGCAGCATCGAATAGGTCCAGGCGCGATCCATCCAGAGGTACGCGTCGCGGGGACTCAACTTTGCGGCTTCCGCGTACAGCTCCAGGCTCGCTTTCCAGCGACCCTGCCGGCGAGCGATGCGGGCCAATGCGGTCGCTGCGTCGCTGCTGCTCGGGACCTCCGCCTGCAACCGCTCGAACAGCGCGCGGGCGCCTTCGTAGTCGCGCACGACCTGGTAGCGGTAATAGGCGTTCGCCAGCAGCGTTTCCGCGGAGCCTGGGTCGAGCCGGGTCGCGATTTCCGCAGCGATGCGCGAGGCTTCCTCCCGCGCCGAAGACACGTCGATGCGGGTGATCACGAGGCCCGCGTTGACCTGCGAGAGCTCCGCCCATGCGCGGGCGAAGTTCGGATCGAGGCGCACCGCCTCCGCGAAGAAACGCGCCGCCGCTTTCTGATCCCTCGGGTTCTGTCCCGGCCGCGAGCCGAAGTCGAGGCCGCGGAGGTAGGCGTCGTAGGCGGCAGGCGTGCGGGTGGGTTTGCCCGAAATGGCCTTCCGTTCGCTGCCGCTCAGCGTGGCCTCGAGCGTCCGGGCGATGTTCGTCGCCACTTCGCTCTGCACCGCGAAGATATCCGTGAGGTCACGGTCGTAAAGTTCAGCCCATAGGTGCTCCTCGCTCTGCGCCGCGATCAGCTGCACATTGATGCGCACGCGGTTCCCGACCTTCTGCACGCTCCCCTCGACGAGGTTCGCAACCCCGAGTTCGCGCGCGATCTCGGACACGTTCGCATTCCTGGTCTTGTAAGGCTCGGTGGAACTGCGCGAGATGACCTTGAGCTGGCCAATCTTCGCCAGGCGCGTGATGATTTCATCCTGCATGCCATCGGCGAAATAGGCGTTGGCCTTGTCTTCGCTCAGGTTTTCGAAGGGCAGCACTGCAATGGATTTACGGCTGACAGTCTGCAGCACCGCGCCTGTGGCCGGGGTCGTGCTGGAAGTGCCTGGCAGGGACCCGGCAGTGGGCGCGGGCCGCTGTGCAGAGGGAGCGTAACGCCACAACAGTCCGCCGCCGATCGACAGCAACAAGGCGAGAACGAGAAGCTCCGCGGCCGATACTCGTTGCTGGCCGCGTTCGCCGTGGAACCACGCCAGTACCAGGGTGACGAGAAATCCGAGCGCGGCCACGCCGATGGCGACTCGCATGATCCAGCCCGGCCAATCGTAGCTGTCGACCGACAGACCGAGCACCTGCAACAACACCCACGCCGCGGCGGCGTAAGCGAGTGCCCACTGAACCAGTTTCCGTTGGCGCAGTGCAGCCCACGTGCCCGTTGCCTGATCACTTGCGGCCATCACGCCCCCGCTCGCCCGCACCTAGCCTAGCCGATTGTCGGCAGCGTGATATGCAGAAGAGCGGCCTCGCGCTTGCGGCCAATTTGCGCGAATGTCGCCCGGCAATGCGCAGCCAGCCGAACTACCGGTTCGGCGTGGCGCGCTCACGAGCGGCGACAGCTTCCGCAGCGTGCAGCACGCGCAACAGGTTGCCGCCGGCGAGAAGCGTCAGATCGGCGTCGCTCCAACCCCGACGCACCAGTTCGGCGAAGAGGTTGGGATACATCGACACGTCCGAAAGTCCGGTCGGCCAGGCGTCGTTGCCGTCGAAGTCGCCGCCGAGACCAACATGCGCGACGCCAATGCGATCGCGTACGTATTCGATGTGGTCCGCCACCTGCCCGATCGTGCTCGCGGGCACTTCGAGCTTGTCGAAGATTTCCGTGTAGATGCGTTCGCGCGCGGCGGCATCGTCCATGCCGCGGGTGCGTTCGTTGTATTTCTCCATGGCGGGTTGCGTCACCGCGGCGACTTCGCACGAAGTGAAGCCCGCGACAAACGTCACCATCACCAGGCCGCCGTTCGCGCGCAGCTTGTCGAGCACGTCGTCGGGAATGTTGCGCGGCACGTCGCAGACGCCGCGCACGTTCGAATGCGAAAAGATCACCGGCGCGGCGCTGGCGTCGATCGCATCGTGCATGGTCGGCACCGCGGTGTGCGACAGGTCGATGAGCATGCCGAGCCGGTTCATCTCCTGCACGACGTCGCGTCCGAAATCGGTGAGGCCACCGTGCTTCGCGGGTTTCTGTGCTGCGGAATCCGCCCAACTCGTGTGCGTGTTGTGCGTCAGCGTCATGTAACGCACGCCAAGCCGGTAGTAGGACCGCAATACGGCTAGCGAATCCTCGATCGCGTGCCCGCCTTCGATGCCGAGCAGCGATGCGATGCGACCCGCGCGGTGTTCCGCGACGATGTCGGCTGCGGTGAGGGCAAGGCCGAAGGTGTCGGGATAGCGTTCGATGACCGCGTGCGCGAGTTCAATCTGCTCGAGCTGCGCGCGGGCGAGCCCGGTGGTTGCCTCGCCGGAGGTGTAGACCGACCAGAACTGCGCGCCGAGCTTGCCTTCGCGCAGGCGCGTCACGTCGGTGTGCCCCGGGACCTTGCCGCGCAGGTCGTACTTCGCGACGTCGCCCTTCGCGGTCGGATCGGCACGGATCGCCCACGGCAGGTCGTTGTGCCCGTCGACCAGCACTACCCGGGACAGCAGTTCACGTGCATGTGCCTGCTGGGCAGCGGTCGGTGCGGGGTTCGGGTCGGATGCACGAGCGAAGCTGCCCGCAAAAGCCAGAGCCAGCGCGATGACCGGCGCGGTACACGCGGGAGCCCGGTCGCTCGCCCGCATCAACGAATGTCCTTGTCGTCATCCCAGCCGGGCTTGCGGTTGCGTCTGTCCACGCCGCTGCGCCGATCGTTGTCGTCCTTGCCCATGCGAAAGCTCTCGCGGCGGAAGTTCACGCGACGTTGACCGCGGCGCTTTTCGCGCGGTTTGACCACGCCAGTGGCGCGGGACGATTGCCTGCGCGCCCGGCGCCACAAGGCGATCGCGGTGGCTACCGCGAGCAACCCCGCCACCAGCATCATCCAGCTTGCGTCGTCCATCGAAAGCCCCCTGCTCCACGACTGGGCAATTCTAGTCCCCGCCGCCCCTCACGGCGAGGCGACGGGAGTCAGGAGCACTGTCACCCCCGTGCTGGCGTCTTGCAGAATCCTGATTATTCGAATCCATCGGCAAACAGCGACGGCTCGAGACTCGCGAATCGCTGCAACACGAAGCTGCGCGCCAGTGCGTACTGCGCTTCCTGCAATTGATGTCCGCCCGAGGGCGCGCGTACGAACGCGGAATCGACTCCGGCGGATTGCAACGTGTCGAAGAGTCGCTGGCTCTGCGGCCACGGCACCACCGGATCATCGTTGGCGTGGCCGATCCAGACGGGGGGATCCGCCACGTCGACCTGCGCGACGGGATTGGCGAGACTGGCCTGCGCGGAGCAGCGGTAGGCGGACAACGGCTCCCGATTCTAAGGGGATCGAGAGCTACGGTGCCCCTTTGCAATGCGCGGAAGCTTGAGGCTGCCGGGCGGAGGACTCTTGTGGTGTGAACGTCGGCTCCCGCTCGACGTCTTTGTGCGAATTCAGGCCGCGTCGCGCCACAAAGGTCGTCGTGACCAGTCCGGAGGAAAGCCCATTGCCCTCGGATCGACGCTCGGGGTGCCATTCACCAAACGGCGCAGGCGTGCCAACCAGTCATTGTTCGGGGAAATCACATTGGTCAAGTGCGCAAGCAGCGTCAGGCTGTTGAAGATACGTCGTTCAGCGTCCTGTCCATTGTGGAATGCCCGCAGCGCGGCAAGCGGACGGCTGCGCGGGATCTTCATAGTCACCGTGAAGCGACGATTCCACAGACGACCGTGATGGGCGCAAACGTTCCGTAACGTGGAGAGATGATGCAGGAAGGAAGTCAATGTGACTTCGTCGAGGTCGTAGGCGTCCGCAATGCGTTTGCGGTCAGCACGAGCTGCCAAGTTCTCGTACCACATTCGACAATGAGCCGAGGCTCATTACCTCACATGCTGCCCAGATTGGCGGTAGCGGCGGGTCGGAGTACTTGCGCAGGTAATGCTTGATGAAAACCTCATGGCTCCGATCGATTTCTTCCTTCAGACTCGCCAGACATTTTGCGTGCTTGAGCGGATCGAGGAACAAAGCTTGGTCCAGGTAGGCATGCGCGCCATGTGCAGTCGCCACATGAAAGGCGAACTGGGTTCGCAGCGAAACCTCGACCCTCGATGCCGCTTCCATCACTAGCCCGCGAAGCGATTCATCGAAGGCGCTAAGCGCGAGCGCGTGCTCAAACGTGGCGCCGGCCCGAAATCGATGGCTGCCGTCCGGTTGCGGTTCCTCGAGCACCATCCAGTAGCCGCGCAAGCGGAAGTAATTGCCGTGCGCCAACGCATGAAGCGCTGCTGCGCGGTCGCCTATCCGCAGCCCTCGTTGCTGCAGAAGGTCAAGCTGCTGTTCGAGCGAGAGTGCTGGCTTGGCAAACCTCATTTCCAGCCTCACAAAAAAGTAACCCGCCGGGGTGCGCATGCCGGACTTGCGTCCGTAGAGGCGTGGCGGGTGTTGTTGCAGCAAATATTAGCGGTCCTGATGTTCCATGCAAGTGCTGCTTCAAAACCTCGATTTGCACGTTCATCCGCTTGCTAATCCCATCGATCGTATAAAAAAAGGCCCGCTTGCGCGGGCCTTTTCGTGTTGCGGTGGAGCGAAGCAGTGGGGCTGGATCAGAAATCCATGCCGCCCATGCCGCCGCCGTGGTCGTGACCTGCGCCGCCGCCCGCCGCTTCCTTCTTCGGGGCTTCGGCAACCATGCCTTCGGTGGTGATCATGAGACCGGCGATCGACGCTGCGTTCTGCAGCGCGTAGCGCGTGACCTTGGTCGGATCGAGGATGCCCATCGCGATCATGTCGCCGAACTCACCGGTCTGCGCGTTGTAGCCGAAGTTGCCCTTGCCGTCGCGGACCTTGTTCAGCACCACCGACGGCTCTTCGCCGGCGTTGGCCACGATCTCGCGCAGCGGCGCTTCCATCGCGCGACGCGCAATCGCGATGCCGTGGTTCTGGTCCTCGTTGTCGCCCTTGAGCGACACCACCGCCGCCATCGCGCGGATCAGCGCAACACCGCCGCCCGGCACCACGCCTTCCTCGACCGCCGCACGCGTGGCGTGCAGGGCGTCTTCGACGCGCGCCTTCTTTTCCTTCATTTCGATCTCGGTGGCAGCACCGACCTTGATCACCGCAACGCCGCCGGCCAGCTTGGCCACGCGCTCCTGCAGCTTTTCCTTGTCGTAGTCCGAGGTGGTGTCCTCGATCTGCGCCTTGATCTGGCGGATGCGGCCTTCGATGCCGGACTTCTCGCCGTTACCGTCGATGATCGTCGTGTTTTCCTTGGTGATCACGACCTTGCGCGCCTGGCCGAGATCCTTGAGCGTGGCCTTCTCGAGCTGCAGCCCGACTTCTTCCGAAATCACGGTGCCGCCGGTGAGCAGGGCCATGTCTTCGAGCATCGCCTTGCGACGATCGCCGAAGCCCGGCGCCTTGACCGCACACACCTTGACGATGCCGCGGATGGTGTTGACCACCAGAGTCGCCAGCGCTTCGCCTTCGACTTCCTCGGCGACGATGAGGAGCGGCTTGCCGGACTTGGCAACGCCTTCGAGCACGGGCAGCAGCTCGCGCACGTTCGACACTTTCTTGTCGTGCAGCAGGATGTACGGGCTGTCGAGCTCGACGCTCATGCTCTGCTGGTTGTTGATGAAGTACGGCGACAGGTAACCGCGGTCGAACTGCATGCCTTCGACCGTCTCGAGCGAATTGTCGAGACCGGAACCTTCCTCGACGGTGATGACGCCTTCCTTGCCGACTTTGCGCATCGCTTCGGCGATGATCTGGCCGATCGACTCGTCGCTGTTCGCCGAGATCGTGCCGACCTGCGCAATGGCCTTGTCGTCGGCGGTCGGTTTGGAGAGCTTCTTGAGCTCTTCGACCGCGGCCGTCACGGCCTTGTCGAGTCCGCGCTTGATGTCCATCGGATTCATGCCGGCGGAGACCGCCTTCATGCCGTCGCGGATCATCGCCTGCGCGAGCACGGTGGCGGTGGTGGTGCCGTCACCGGCGACGTCGGAGGTCTTGGAAGCAACTTCCTTGACCATCTGCGCGCCCATGTTTTCGAACTTGCACGCGAGCTCGATTTCCTTCGCGACGGACACGCCGTCCTTGGTGATGGTCGGGGCGCCGTAGCTCTTCTCGAGCACGACGTTGCGGCCCTTCGGGCCGAGCGTCACCTTGACGGCGTTGGCCAGGGTGTTGACACCCTTGAGCATGCGCGAACGCGCGTCTTCGGCAAAACGGACTTCTTTAGCTGCCATGTGTGCGATTTCCTGTGATCTGATTCGTATTTGGTTCGAAGCGGGTGTAGGAGCGCCGCAAGGCGCGATGGGTCAGGCGCCAGTCGCGGCGCGATCGCGCCTTGCGGCGCTCCTACGAAAGATTGATCAGCCGATCACGGCGAAGATGTCGTCCTCGCGCACCACCAGATAGTCGGTGCCGTCGACCTTGACCTCGGTGCCCGAGTACTTGCCGAACAGCACCTTGTCGCCGGTCTTGACCTTGAGCGCGCGCACCGTGCCGTTGTCGAGCGGCTTGCCGTCGCCGACGGCGACGATCTCGCCCTTGATGGGCTTCTCGGTCGCGGAGTCCGGGATCACGATGCCGCCAGCGGACATCTTCTCTTCTTCCATGCGCTTGATGATCACGCGGTCGTGCAGCGGTTTCATGTTCATGTCGAACCTCATTGGAGTGACGTGGATGATTTGTGGACGCCCTGCGGCCATCCGGTGTTGCGAAAGTCGATGCGCCCGATCGCCCGATACCGAAGCGATTCTTGGCAGTCTCATGACACGAGTGCCAGAGCCGGGCCGCAAAAAAACGCCCGAGCTGCGAGCGATCGACCTCAGGATGGGGGTCGGCGCGCGCGTTTCAAGCGTGATGGTTGGTACCGCTGGCATTTTGACTGGCTGGCGACGCCCAATCAACCCTTCCATTCGATTTCAGGGCAACGAGGCCTCGTCGTGGCGGCGACGACGCCGGTCGCCACCACTCGCTGCCGACGGCGCTCGCGACGGGTTTCGCTCCCGCATTCGTCCCGCCACTAGCCGAATCGCCACGAATGGGTAACGCCCCGGGCTCTAGGCTGTGGCTTCCCTTCCTCCGCCGGAGCTGAGCATGACCGTCAAACCCATCCCCGATGGCTATCGAACCGTTACCCCGTACATCACGGTCAAGGGCGCGGCCCGCGCGCTCGAGTTCTACCGGAAGGCGTTTGATGCGGAAGTCACGCTGCGCCTGACCATGCCGGGCGACCAGATCGCTCACGCCGAGATTCGCATCGGCGATTCCATGATCATGCTGTCGGACGAATGGCCCGACTTGGACAAGCTGAGTCCGGTCACGCGCGGGGGTGCGACGGGCGGCATCGCGCTGTATGTGGACGACGCTGACGCGTGGTTCAAACGTGCCGTCGATGCAGGAGCCACGGTGTCGCAACCCCTGCAGGACCAGTTCTACGGAGACCGGACCGGCTCGGTGACCGATCCTTTCGGGCATTTCTGGACGCTCGCCACGCACAAGGAAGACCTGTCGGAAGCGGAGATGCAACAGCGCATGGACGCAATGATGCAGCAGCAAGGCTGACACGCATGATTCGCCGGCACGCTTGCCAGCTGTTGCAGGAGCGACGTCAGTCGCGATCACAGGCCCGGACACTGGCGTTGGACTGCAAGCCTGCGGTCGCGACTTGCGTCGCTCCTACAAGCGCCCGTAGACACGCGCGTCGAATCAGAACCCGAGGCGTGCCAGGACGCCGCCACGTTTGAGGCGGGCGAACGAGAACAAGTCCCGCAGCGGGTGCGCGCGGCGTTCGATGTTGGCGCGGAGCAGCTCCGCGCCGAGCGCGCCGTAGGTGATGCCGTTGCCACCAAACGCCATGGCGAAATGCACGCGCGGACCGTACTGTTCGTGCGGTCCGAAGAACGGCAGACCGTCGTCGGTTTCCGCGAACGTACCCGCCCACGCGAACACGGGCTCCATCGGCAGTTGCGGCAACAGTTTGCGCACGCGTTTCGCGAGCTTCTCCGACTTGCTCCCTACCCGCGCGTCGCGCCTCGCCGGAACGTCCACGGCGTCATCTTCGCCACCCACGAGCAGTCTGCCGTCGCCCGTCGCCCGGAAGTAGAGATATGGACGCGCGGACTCCCACACCATGTGGTCGCGGAAGACACCGAGCGCTTCCGAGTCGATAGGATCGGAGATGCACGCATAACTGCTGCGATTCTTCGCGACCTTCTGGTCGAGCCACTGCTGCGTTTCGTAACCGCCTGCGATCACGACGTGCTTCGCGCGCACCGTGCAGTCGTTCCCCGTGGTGAGTTTGACGCTACGCGCGCCGGCTTCGAGACTCGCAACGTGGGTTCTGTCGAACACGTGGCCGCCGCCGCGTTGCAGCCGCGCGAACAGCTTTGTCGTTAGACGATACGGATCGACCCGCGCGGCCTGGGAGCTCAGGATTGTGGCGGGCGCATCGATGCCGAACCGCAACTGCACTTCGGAGTGCTCCAGCCACTCGACGTCGAAACCGTGCCTCGCACGCAACTCGTACTCTTCGCGCAGGTCTTTCGCGTGTCCCTCCTTGCTTGCGAAGTAGAGACTCTTCATGGGCGCGAAATCCACGTCGCGCACCGCCTTCGACACCTTCGCGATCATCGGGATCGCACTGGCGCACGCCTGGTAGGCGAGTACGGCATCGGCTTCGCCATAACGCTTCGCCAGATCGACGAGGTGCGTGTCGATCTCGTACTGCAGCAACGCGGTGCTCGCGGACGTGCTGCCCCAGCCGACGTCGCGCTGTTCCAGTACGCAGACGTCGTGCCCGTGCTGCGCCAGCTCGTGGGCGATCAGTGCGCCGGTGATGCCTCCGCCGACGATCGCGACGTCGCAAGCGTGATCGCGCGTGAGCGGCGGAAAGGCGTGCAGCAGGCCGTTCTTGACGGACCAGAAGGGATAGCCACTCTTGAGGTCCACGCGTGCCTCAGCGAATGAACCAGAGGGCCAGCGCTCCCGCGAGCAACAGCGTTTCCATCAGGGCGACGCCCTTGACCAGCGTGCCCACCGGGGCGAAGCGCACGACCGTGATCCAGCGGTACGCCACGATCGGCACGTACAGGCCGATGGCGATGGACAACACGAGCGTTGGCGGCGCGCGATGCGCAGCCAGTGTCGCGAACATGACGGCCATGCCCCACTGCAAACCACCGTATACCGTGAGGTACTCGCAGTTGCCGGCGTTGCTGCGCTGGAGGTACCCGACGGACTGCGCGGTCCGTTCGCGCGCGAACGTGCACCAGAGCGCGAACACCCCGAACAGCGCGGCATTGAGATAAAGATATGCAGTGACCAGGTTCATCGTCTCTCTCCGTGGACCGCATTGCTGCAGCGACGCCGGGCACGACCGATGCAGCTGTGATGCCGGCGCGATGCACCAGCGGCACAGCCCGCCCCGAGCAAGCGCACGGCCGCGATCTTAGCGTTCAGATCGTGATCGACGGTGCGAAGGGCCGATGCGCCGGGGCATGCGCGGTCGGCCTCCCGGTCGCAGCGCTGGGCCGCGATCGCTGCGCAGGGTTCGGTGCCACCCACGGCGCCATTGCATGCGACGATTGCCCTTTGCGAAATACGCCACCGGAACACCCCATGGACGTCGTGCTGTGCCTGACCACCAGCCCGGACCGCGAAAGCGCGCTCTCGCTGGCGCGGACGTTGATCGAGGAACGCCTCGCCGCGTGCGTCAGCGTGCTGCCTGGGGTGATTTCGCTTTACACGTGGCAGGGCGCAGTGGAACAGGCTGACGAACTCCAGCTCTTCGTAAAGACCACGCGGGCGAACGTCCCGGCCCTCAAGGCACGACTGCTCGAGCTGCACGCCCACGAGGTGCCGGAACTGATCGTGCTCGACGTCGTCGACGGATCGCCCGCATACCTCGCGTGGGTCGATGCGGGCGTCCGTGCCTTCAGTTCGGGAGAAACACTGGAGTGAGCACGACCGTGCGCACGGCAACGCTCGGCGATCTCGATTCCCTCGCTGTGCTCTTCGATGCCTACCGTCAGTTCTACGAACAGCCGCCCGACCTCGGGCGCGCGCGCCGGTTCCTCGAGGAGCGCCTGCAGCTGGGCGAGTCCGTTGTATTCATCGCGTTGGGAGCGGACGGCTCGGCGCAGGGATTTACGCAGCTGTACCCGAGCTTCTCGTCGGTTCGCGCGGCACGCACCTGGCTGCTCAACGACTTGTTCGTGGCGCCGGACGCGCGGCGCCAGGGCGTTGCGGAGAGCCTGCTCGGCGCGGCCGCGGCATTTGCCCGTGCGCGCGGCGCCGCCCGCATGACGCTGGCGACCACGGTCGACAACACCGCGGCGCAGGCGCTGTACGAGCGCCTCGGCTGGCGACGGGAGGAAGGGTTCCTCGAGTATGCGTTGCAGCTTCCGGCTTGAGCACGACCGCGAATCGAGCGCACGAGCCAGGCACGCGACGCATCGTCGTGCTCGGTTGGGCGGGCATTGTCCTGGTCTGGGTCGTCTTCGCCCTGGGGTACCGCGACAGCACCCTGATCGCGGATACCGCGCGCGATGTGGCGGTTGCCGTGCAGTTGCTCGACGCGCGCGTACTGCCGGCAGAGGGACCCTCGCTGTACGGCACGTGGGTGCTGAGCCCCTTGTGGTTCTGGTTCTTTGCATTGCTGGTCGGCGCGACGCCGTCACTGGCGATCGCGTACGTGTTGGTCGGCGCGCTGGCGATGTCGAAGTTGTTGCTGGCATGGCGCATCGGTGAGCGGCTGCAGGGTTCGCTGTTCGCGGCGACGTTTGCGACGATGATGTTCTGGCCGGGCTGGTCCTTCATCGAACAGGTTGTCGCGACCCACACGAATCTGGTGCAGGCGACCGGATTGCTCTTCGCACTGGCGGTGCTGCGCGCTTCCGACCGGCCCGACGCCCTCCGGATCACATTGATGTCCGGTGCTTTCGCGCTCGCCCTGGCGACCCATCCCACGAACCTTGCGTATGCGCCGCTGCTGCTGCTGCCGCTGCGCGCCGCCGCGCGCACGCGTTTTGCCGCATGGCCAGGCTGGGTGATCGGCGCGGTCGTCGTGCTGTTGTCACTGATTCCCGCGCTGTTCCACGAAGCGCAGATCGAGGGCGGCGCGAGCCGGGATTTCCTGGAACGGCTGCCGGAGCCTGAAGCATTGCGCCGCTGGCCCGGCGCGTTGCGTGCGCTGCTTTTCGATCCGCAGGGATCGTTCCTGCAACAAGTCGGGTTGCACTGGCCGCAACTCGCGCGCGTGCTCCAGGGTTTCTATGTCGCGCTCGCGACGCTGGGCCTGGTTGGCTGGCTGTTCACACCCAAGGCACAGCGCAGCACCCTGATCCTCACTCTGTTCGCGTTGACTGCATGGTGTGCCTTCCTGGTCGCAATTCGGCCGGCGACTCCGGCCTGGATGCTGCTTTCCGTGCAGCCTGTGGCTTACGGACTCATCGCGTACGGCATCGCCAACCTGTTGAGCCGTTGGCAGAGCACCTGGCGCTTTGCAGCGTTCGCCGCGGTTTTCGGCGCGAGCGTGTCGGCAGCGCTCGCATACGCGGCGGCGCGCGAGGCACGCGCCGCGGCTGGATTCGAGTGGCACGCCAGCGCGCGCGTCAGCGATGTCGCGCAGCCGCCCGTCAGCGGAGACATCAGGACTCCGCATTTTCCGCCGCGGACGCAGGACGCGGTCGGCACACTGGGTTGCCGGAGTTCGCAACGCCTCGCCTTGTTCGGCGATCTGGCGGTGCTCGCGGAAGCAAGCCAGGGGGCGACGCTGCTGTTGTCCGACTGCGAGGCCGCGCATTGGCCTGCGCTCGGAACCTATGCCGGCGCGCGCAATGTTGCCGGCGTGCCGGCGGGCGTGGCCTCGGCGCTGGGCCTGCGCGGCACGAGATGGTCGAGCCTGGTGTGGCTCGACGTGGCGCGTTCGATTGCACCGCTCGAAGGTCGCAAGATCGTGGCCAACACACGCTACCCGCCCTACGACTCCTCCGACCTGGAACCGAGCTCGATTGTCGTGGACGAATCGCTCGCACGCGACGAAGTGCTCGTCGTCAGCAGCCTGTTGTTGGGATTTGTGATGCCGCAGGCAACGTTGTCCATCGAGGGTGCGCCGCTCGCTCCCAGCGCCGATACCGGCAACTCACGGTACTTCCGCTGTCCGCAACGAGCGGGCTGTCGCGTGCAGGGCATGGTGACCGGCGGCGCGCCGGCTTTTCTGCAGGTCTTCGTGGTTGGGGGCAAGCCGAGCCGAGGCGATCGCGCATAATGCGGAACCTCGCGCGCCTGTGCGAGTCGATCCCTCACCCACCCCCGGATTCGTGTCGATGCGTCTTGCCGCGTGCGTGATGTTCTGGGCCTTGGCGTGCGCCGCGGGTTCCGTCCGTGCGATCGACGAGAAGGACCTTCTACCGGTCGATGAAGCCTTTGCGCTGACGGCAATGCCGCTCGGCAACGATGCCATCAGTCTCCAGTGGAAAATCGCACCTGGTTATTACCTCTACCGCCATCGCACTTCGGTCAAAGCGCTCGGAGCGACGGTCGAACTCGGCAAGCTTGAGCTGCCGACGGGCCAACGCAAGCGCGACGAGTTCTTCGGCGACGTGGAAACGTATCGCGGCACGTTGAGCGCGCGACAGCTCGTCGCCCGGGGACCACGCGATAGGCCGTTCCAGATCGAAGTCCGCTATCAGGGGTGCGCCGATGTCGGTGTGTGTTACCCACCGGAACGGCGGGTACTGACGATCGCGATCCCCGCGCTGTCCGCGATCGCGACGACGAATGCGACGTTGCCGCAGACAACCCCCGGCGGCCTCGGACCAACGACGCTGGGCTTTGCGGATCCGAACTCCACCCTTGAAGCGGGACCGCTGCCCGAGGAGCAGGCATTTCGTGTCGAGGCGCTGGTCGAGCCTGGCTCGACCGCGGACAAAGCACTCGCCGCAGTGCGTTTCACGATGCCGCCCGGTTATTACCTCTATCGCGACAAAACGACGTTCGCGTTGCCCGAAGCCATCGGCGACGTATCCATCGGCGCTCCCGTGTTCCCCGCCGGGCGCAGTTACCACGACGAGCATTTCGGCGACGTCACCGTGTATTTCGACCAGGTGGAAATCGGCGTGCCGTTGCGTGGCTCGCTTGTCGGTGTGAGTTCCCTGCCGATCAGGGTGTCATTCCAGGGCTGTCAGGACGGCGGCATCTGTTATCCGCCGATGCAACGCACGTTGGTCTTGCCGCTCGCCGCAGCGCTGTCTCTCCCCTCTCCCTCCGGGAGAGGGGTCGGGGGAGAGGGTACGACTTTGCCGCGTTCCGAAAACTCCGCGGCGTCCGCAGTTGTCGCCCCGCCGGAGAATGCCGCCCCGCCACCGCTCGCCGAAGACTCGCGTCTCGCACAAAGCCTGCTCGGCGAAAACCGCAGCCTGGCGTTGCTTTCGTTTTTCGTGTTCGGCCTGTTGCTCGCGTTCACGCCTTGTGTGTTGCCGATGATTCCGATCCTGTCGGGCATCATCGCGGGTGCGGGTCCCAATCTATCGACGCGCCGTGCCGTGCTGCTGTCCTCTGTTTACGTGCTCGCGTCGGCGGTGGTCTTCATGCTCGCCGGCATCGCAGCGGGGCTCGCTGGCGCGAACCTGCAGGCCGCCTTCCAGCAACCCTGGGTGCTGATCCTGTTCGCTGCGATCTTCGTCGCGCTCGCGCTGTCGATGTTCGGCCTGTACGAACTGCAGTTGCCTGCATCGCTGCAGACACGGCTCGCGAATGTGAGCAATCGCCAGCAATCCGGTTCGCTCGGCGGCATTGCGATCATGGGCGCCTTGTCCGCACTCATCGTCGGTCCTTGCGTCGCGCCGCCGCTCGCCGGCGCGGTGCTCTACATCAGCCAGACGCGCGACGCCGTGTTCGGTGGCCTCGCCTTGTTCCTGCTCGCACTCGGCATGGGCGCGCCGCTGGTGGTGTTCGGCGCAACCGCAGGTCGCCTGATGCCGCGCGCAGGAGTCTGGATGGACGCGGTCAAGGTCGCGTTTGGCGTGGTGTTCCTGCTGCTCGCGGTGTGGATGCTCGAACGCATCCTGCCGCCCGCGGCAACCCTGTTCCTGTTCGGCGCGGTGCTGATTGGCGCCGGCGTCGCGATGCGCGCGCTCGATCCGTTGCCCGCGACGGCGAGCGGAGGGATGCGCGTCTGGAAGGCACTGGGCGTGTTGTTGTTGCTGCTGGGCATCGCGCAGTTGATCGGCGCGTTGTCGGGTGCGCGTGATTACCTGCGTCCGCTCGCGGCATTGGGCGGCGGTGCGGGCGAGGAGGCAGTTGTCGAGTTCCGCAAGATCAAAAGCGTCGCCGACCTCGAGCGCGAACTCGCTACCGCGGCCGCGGCCGACCGGCCCCTGATGCTCGACTTCTACGCCGACTGGTGCGTCGCCTGCAAGGAAATGGACAAGTACACCTTCACCGATGCGTCGGTGATCGCCGCGGCGGAGCGCTTCGTGCGGATCAAGGCGGACGTAACCGCGAACGACGCGACGGACAAGGCGCTGCTCAAGCACCTGGGGCTGATCGGCCCGCCGGTGACCTTGTTCTACGAGAAGGGTACGGAGCGCCGCGAGTTGCGCTTGATCGGATTCGAGAAACCGGCGGCTTTCCGCGCGCGCCTGGAGCGGGCGAGCGCCGTCGGTCCATGAGTTCGACTTCAAGAATCCTGTGGCTCGCCGCCGTCGCGGGCGTGTTGGGGCTTGCTGCGGGTTTCATGGTCAGTGGCGGCGGGCGTCAGCTCGCGCTGCGCGCGCTGGCGACGGATGCGGGCCAACTGGCCGTTGCGCGCGCCGCCCCACCGGCCACCGGCGTCGCGACCCCCGCGCTGCTCGGTTCCCCACGACCGACGCTGGTCCTGCCCGACCTCGAAGGACGCTCCCGGAACCTCGACGAATTCGCTTCGCGGCCAATGCTGATCAACTTTCTGGCGTCGTGGTGCGAGCCGTGCCGACGCGAACTGCCCGAGCTCGACCGGTATGGCAAATCGCAAACCCGGCGGGGCGTCCAGGTGATCGGAGTCGCGGTCGAAGAACTGGCCGACGCGCGTTTGTTGCTTGACCAGGTGCCCGTGGACTTTCCGGTCCTGATTGCGGGGAACGCGGGGATTGCGCTGATGCCGCAGTTCGGCAACGTCAGCGGCACGCTGCCCTATTCGGTGCTCATTGGCGCCGACGGTAGATTGCGCGCCCGCAGGATTGGAACCTTGGCCCCTGGGTCAACCGAAGCATGGGTCGAGGATGCGCTGGCTCAGGAGCCTTAAGCCAGCCATCGGTGTTGTGGCGTTTGCGCGGTCATCGTCGGCGAACTGGACAGCATCACGCTGAGCAATCACACTAGCCCGCCGTTTTGGAACGGCCGCCGCGTGATCTTGCTGCTCAACGGTCCCAGCCTCGATCTGCTCGGTACCCGCGAGCCCGAGCGCTATGGCCGAGCGACGCTGGACGAAATTGTCGCCGATGTGTCCAAGCGGGCAGAGCAGTCGGGATCGCGCTTCGAACATCTGCAAAGCAACAGCGAACTGGCGCTCATCGAGCGGATCCATGCAGCCCGCGGCGACGCCACCCAAGCCATCATCATCAATCCGGGCGGCTTGACTCATTCGAGTGTGGCCTTGCGCGATGCCTTGGTGGCATGCGGCAAACCCTTTTACGAGGTTCACTTGTCCAACGTGTTCGCGCGGGAACCGTTCCGGCACCATTCCATGCTCTCGGATGCCGCCGCTGGCGTGCTCGTGGGGATGGGCCCGCTCGGCTACGGCCTGGCGCTCGTTGCCGCGTTGAAACAAGGCCCGATCGATGCTGCCCTCGCCCCCGTGGCACCGCAGCCCACCCACCTGGAGTCGTGATCGTGGATTTGCGCAAGATCAAGAAGCTCATCGAGCTGCTCGAGGAATCGAACCTCTCCGAGCTCGAAATCAAGGAAGGCGAGGAAACGGTGCGCCTCGCGCGCATGCCGCGCCACTTTCCATCGAGCGCCAGCGCTCCGGCCCCCGTGACGCACGTGCACTTCGAACAAGGCGGCCATGCACAGTCCAGTGGCACCGGCACGCCGTCGGGCAAGGCCTCCGCGCCCGCCGCCGAGGCCAAGTCCACACTTCCGGAGGGTCACGTGCTCCGGGCACCGATGGTGGGAACGTTTTACGCCTCGCAGAGTCCCGCCGCGCCGCCGCTCGCCAAGCTCGGCCAGACGGTCAAGATCGGCGACGTACTCGGCGTCATCGAGGCCATGAAGATGTTCAACCAGATCGAGGCCGACGCGGCCGGAACCTTGACCGGCATCCTCGTCGAGAACGGCCAGCCGATCGAGTTCGATCAACCGCTCTTCGTGATCGGCTGAGCGCGATGCTGGACAAGGTCGTCATCGCCAACCGCGGCGAAATCGCGCTGCGCATCCAGCGCGCCTGCCAGGCACTCAACATCCGCACGGTGGCGGTGCATTCGACGGTGGATCGCAATCTGAAACACGTGGCCATGGCTGACGAAACGGTCTGCATCGGGCCCGCCGCGGCCAGCGAGAGCTATCTCAACGTTCCGGCGATCATTGCCGCAGCCGAGGTCACGGACGCCGAGGGCATTCATCCCGGTTACGGATTCCTGTCGGAAAACGCCGACTTTGCCGAACGCGTGGAGAAATCCGGCTTCGTTTTCATCGGTCCCACTGCAGCGGTGATCCGCATGATGGGCGACAAGGTCGAAGCCATCCGCGCGATGCAGGAAGCCGGCGTTCCCTGCGTGCCGGGTTCCGACGGAGTGCTGACGGACGACTCTTCGGAAAGCGCGCGCATTGCCAAACGCATCGGTTATCCCATCATCGTCAAGGCCTCGGGCGGCGGCGGCGGTCGCGGCATGCGCGTCGTGCATACGGAAGCGCATCTCGCCAACGCGATCGCGACCACGCGCGCCGAAGCACGCGCGGCGTTCGGCAATGATCAGCTCTACATGGAGAAGTTCCTCGCAGATCCGCGGCACATCGAAATCCAGGTGCTCGCTGACAACCACGGCAACGCCATCCATCTTGGCGAGCGCGATTGTTCGATGCAGCGGCGCCACCAGAAGGTCGTCGAGGAAGCGCCGGCGCCCGGCATCACCGCGGAGCAACGCGCACGCATCGGTGGGGTGTGCGTCGAGGCCTGCAAACGCATTGGCTATCGCGGCGCCGGCACTTTCGAGTTTCTGTTCCAGGACGGCGAGTTTTATTTCATCGAGATGAACACCCGCATCCAGGTCGAGCATCCCGTCACCGAGATGATCACCGGCGTCGATCTGGTGCGAGAACAACTGCTGATCGCGTCGGGAGAAAAACTCTCCTATACGCAGGAGATGATCGAGATCCGCGGGCATGCCATCGAGTGCCGCATCAACGCCGAGGATCCCGACACGTTCATGCCGAGCCCTGGGCTGGTGAAACGATTCCACGCTGCGGGTGGACCAGGGATCCGCGTCGATACGCATCTCTACGACGACTATCGCGTGCCTCCCAACTACGACTCGATGATCGGCAAGCTGATCGCGCACGGGAGCGACCGCGCGCAGGCCATTGCGCGCATGCGCATCGCGCTCAACGAAACCGTGGTGGAAGGCGTCAAGACCAATATCCCGCTGCAGCAGCGCATCCTCATCGACGTGGGCTTCCGCCAGGGCGCCCAGAACATCCACTACCTCGAAAAGCGCATCGCCGAGCGCCGCGAAAAAGCCGCCGGCACCTGACGCCGATGGCAGCGTTGCCGCCGACAGTCTCGACCAGGCGCCGCCCGAACACCGCGAACTGCGGCGCGAGGTCAGGGCGCAACTCGATGCCACGGTGGTGGGGATCGAGCTCACGTTGATCAGCATCGTGCAGGGTCTGGCGCTTGGCGTGCTTGCCACGAGTTCGGTCACGCCGATCGTCGAACTGCAATGGGAGACCTGGCCGTACATCGCCACGGGACTGCTCGCGATCCTGATTTTCTGGTCGCGGGCACTGGTGCATACCTTGTCCTTCATCGGGTGGCCTCTCGAGTTCGGGCACACCTTCATCTACTTCGCCGCGACCCTCATCGAAACCGTCGCGTTGACGCAGATCGGCGACCCGGCTCGCTGGTTTGCGCTCAACGCGGTGTATGCGGCGTCCGTGTGGGGACTTTACGCCTACGACCTCAAGGTTGTGCGACGCCACGCTGCCGATTTCCAGAGCGCCGGTGAGCGAGCGCTGCTGGCCGACATCATCCGCGACCAGTACGCGAACATCCGCTGGCTCATGCCCGCCGCCGTGTTGTTCCAGGCGGGTGCGTGGTGGTTGATCCAGGCCCGGCCGCAACTGATGCTGGTGCAGGGCTGGCACCTTGCGGCGATCGCGCTGTCGTTGCTTTTCAGCGTGAATTACCTGATCGACGGCATGCGCCTGCTGCGCCTGCGCCAGCACTGGATCGTCGAGCGCAACACGCAGGAACGCGCGGAAGACTGATGGCATTCGTCGAATGGGTGATCCAGTGCGATGCGCGCGAGCATGGGCGCCTGGAGGCCGCGCTGCTGGAAGCCGGCGCACTGTCGGTGACATTGCTCGACGCCGATGCGGGCACGCTCGCCGAAGTCGCCGTGCTCGAGCCCGGCGTCGGCGAAACGCCGATCTGGCCGTCTGTCGAACTGCACGCGATGTTCCAAGCCGGCGTGGACCGCGATTTCGTCGAGCGGTGCTGCCGCGACGTGCTCGCCACGCCGATCGGTGAATTCGGCGCCTGGCACGAGGTGGCCGACCAGGCCTGGGAACGCGCGTGGCTCGCCGACTTCAAGCCAATGCGCTTCGGCCGGCGCACCTTCATCGTGCCGAGCACGCATGAGATACCGGCGGAAGCCCGGGCCAGCGACGCCGCGGTGGTGCGCCTCGATCCAGGTCTTGCATTCGGTACCGGGACGCACCCGACGACTGCGCTTTGTCTTGAATGGCTCGATGGACTGGAGCTTTCGCGGGCGACCGTCGTGGATGTCGGCTGCGGATCCGGCGTGCTTGCGATTGCAGCACTCAAGATCGGCGCCACTCGCGCGATCGGCATCGACAACGATCCGCAGGCGTTGATCGCCAGTCGCGACAACGCGCAGCGAAACGGGGTGAGCTCACGACTGGAACTGCTTGACGCCTCGGCCATACCGAGCGCGACGGCTGATGCGATCGTCGCCAACATCCTCGCGGGCACGCTAATCGAACGCGCTCCCCACATCGTCGCCTGGGGCAAAACCGGCGCGCCCATCGCGCTGTCGGGTGTATTGCCCGGCCAGGCGGAAGAGGTCGCCGCGGCGTTCTTCCCCTGGTGTGGCACGCTCGAACGCGAAGAACGCGACGGCTGGGTCCGTCTGTCGGGTCACCTCCTGCAAACAATCGCTTAACGTCCGCGCGTACCCGTCACCGTCATAATCGAACGAATGCATACCCAGTGCCCGTCCTGCCTGACCATTTTCCGTGTGGGGGCCTCCCAGCTCGCCGAAGGTCGCGGCCAGGTGCGATGCGGGCACTGCCGGCGCAGTTTCGCCGCGCTCGACACCCTGTCCGAAGTGTTGCCGGACGCGCATCAACCCAGTCTGCGCCTGCATTCGTCCCCGTCCAAACCCGTTGAACTGACGCAGATCTCCCGCGGTGCGCCAGCGCCCCACGCAGCGCTTTTCGCGCCGATGCCTCCTGAAACGAGGCGCGAACGTCTTGCGCCGTCCACGATCGAAGCGGGCTACGGCGACTTGACTGAAATATTCGCCCACGAGTTGGATGCGGGCACCGACCCGCGTCCGGCCAAGCCATCTACCGACGAATCCGGCGTCGCAGCCGTCGCCGCCCCGATCGTGCGCTTCGACGACAATGGCTGGCCGCTCGCGGATATTCCACGGGCCCCTACCGCGCACGCGCCGCCGCAGCCGCATGCTTTGCCGCAACGACTCGGGCTTCCGAACCGGGATAGCCACCGGCCGCTCGACCGCATCGCCGCACGACGCGCGCATCGCGCCGCGATCGAACCCGTCGCGCCCGCCTTTGCGCGGCGGCGCGCGCGCAGTGGCCGGCCCGGCTCGGGTTGGGGCTGGTGGGTCGGCAGTGTCATGCTGATGCTCATCCTGACGGGGCAGGTGGCGTGGGCTGCGCGTTCGCAGTTGATGGACGTCCCGACCCTGCGGCCGTTGTTGCTGCGCGCATGCGAGCAATTGCGCTGTCCGTTGCCGAGCAATCCGGTTCCCGATTCGATCACGCTCGCCGCGCGCGACGTGCGCCCGCATCCGAGCATGCGCGACGCGCTGATCATTGGCGCGACGCTGCTCAACGAAGCCGAGTACAGCCAGCCCTTCCCGGTCATCGAGATCACGCTGGCGGACGCCAACGAGCGCCGCATCGGCATGCGTCGTTTCCAGCCCAACGAGTATGTGTCGGACCAGCGCACGCTGCAGCGCGGCATTCCACCCACCGGCACCGCTCTTTTCAGCGTCGAGGTCGAAGATCCTGGCAAGCGCGCGGTTGCGTTCGAGTTCCGCTTCCTGTGAGCGCAACGCCACGCCTGGTGGTGCGCAGCGACGACGCCCGACAGCGGCGTTGGCTGGCCGTGGTGCTCTTCGTCGTCTGGCTCGCCACGATGGGCATTGTGTGGTGGCTGGGCGGCAGGCACGCCGCTCCGGATCTTGAAGCCATCCTCGAGCGCGATGCCGGCAGCACACGTTCCGCGGCCGAAATGGCTGTCGCCCTGGATACCGCCAAGCGCCGCATTGCGATCCTGGAACAATCCGACCGCGTATCGCGCCTCGCCAACGAGTCGCTGCAGAAAACGCTGCGCCTGCATGAATCCGAATTTGCCTCCTTGCGCGACGAGCAGGCGTTTTACGAGCGGTTGGTCGGTGGCGAATCGGGTCGCCGGCTCGAAGTCCAGCGCCTGGCACTGCGCCCGATCGGGCGCTCCAACGCCTTCGGGTTCCGGGTAATGCTGACGCGCAACGCGCAGGCCGGCGAATCCAGCCGCGGCTCGGTGACTTTGACCGTATCGGGGGCCGGAGGGGGGAAACTTGCCAGCCTGGGCTGGGATCGTCTTCAACAGGAGACCGGCGCCACACCGCTGGTCTACAAGTTCAAGTACTTTCAGCAACTCGAAAGCAGCCTGATACTGCCTGCCGGCTTCGAGCCTGACCGTGTCATGGTGCGCGCGCGCGCCAGCGACGGCACGATCATCGAAGAATCGTTCGCGTGGCAGACGGCCTTGGATGCAGGGGGGAATCCCGATGTTTGGCAATAGCAAGAATGGCAAGGCGCCGGTCCGACCGGCGGCGGTGGAGTCGTTGATCGGCTCGCGGATGAGCATCCATGGCGACGTCGAGTTCGCGGGTGGGCTGCACGTCGACGGTCATATCAACGGCAGCGTCGTGGCAAGCGGACGCGACGGCACCTTGACTCTGACCGAGAACGGCCGCATTGAAGGTCGGGTGGAAGTGGCGTGCGCAATCATCAATGGTCAGGTGACCGGCGATCTCTGCGCGACCGAGCGCGTCGAACTCGCCGCCAATGCGCGCGTCGAAGGTGACGTGCACTACAGGATGATCGAGGTCTCGGCGGGTGCGCAGGTCAATGGACGACTCGTGCGACTCGATGAGCAACGTGCCCTGCCAGGACTCGAACACATGCCGCATGCGCTGCCCGCCCAGACCTGAAGACCTCGATGCTCGACACACTGACCCCACTGCCGCAGCGCCCCGCTCCCATCGCGGTGAGCGCCGCTGCCCAGCGCAAGGTCTCCGCGTTGATCGAGGGCGAAGGCAACGCGGAACTCAAGCTGCGCGTCTACATTTCCGGCGGCGGATGTTCGGGCTTCCAGTACGGCTTCAGTTTTGACGAAGAACAGGCCGAAGACGATCTCGCGATCGCGCACGGCGACATGACCCTGCTGGTCGATCCGGTCAGCCTTCAGTATCTCGCCGGATCGGAAATCGACTACTCGGAGTCCCTGGCCGGCGCGCAGTTCGTGGTGCGTAATCCCAACGCCAAGACCACCTGCGGCTGCGGTTCGTCGTTCACGGTGTAGGAGCCAAACGGGGTCCGGAACACTTTTTGGGGCGAGGTCGTCGAAGTGACATCGAGCATTGCAGGAAATGACTCCGACCTCCTTTTTCTCCGGACCTTCGCATTCGCCGCCACGCCCTTTGATCGGGGTGGCGAACGGCGCGAAGACGTCGGCTGGCTGACTTCGCTGCGCCAGGATCGGCGCGCCTGCTTCGTGATGGTCGCTGCAGACGGGCGCGTCAAGCTCGCGCCCGACGGGAGCGGCATCGCCCGCGCGCACCTGCACGAAGTCGCAAACTCCGAGGCGCTCGCGTCGGCGAGCCTGCTCGGCTTCGAAGCAGGCGTGCCGCTGTTTGCGACGTGCGCGGCAGGCGGGGATGTCGAGGCAGAGTGCTACGCGGACTTGCGCATGATCGCAGCGACTCTGCCGGCGCACGAGGCAGGTGTGGCGGCCTATGCGCGGGCTCTCCTGTACTGGCAGTCGCGGACGCGCTTTTGCGGCCGCTGCGGACACCCCGTTGCGTTGATCGCCGGCGGGCATCGCGCGAGCTGCAGTGAACCCGCTTGCGGCGAGGTGTTCTTCCCGCGCACCGACGCGGCAGTCATCGTGCTGGTCGAGCACGAGGGCCGCGCGTTGCTCGGCCGACAGGCTTCGTGGGGGGTTGGGCGGTTCTCGACGCTGGCCGGGTTTGTCGAGCCGGGCGAATCGCTCGAAGACGCAGTGCGGCGAGAGATCCGCGAGGAGTCCGGCGTCATCGTGGGTGAGAGGCGCTACCAGGCGTCGCAACCTTGGCCATTTCCTGCGTCGCTCATGATCGGCTTCCGCGCGCAGGCGCTCAGCGATCACATCGAAGTCGGAGACGAGATCGTCGAGGCGCGCTGGTTCTCGCCGGACGACATCGATAGTGAGCGCGCGGCCGGCACCTTGAAACTTTCGCCGCCGCTGTCGATCTCGCGCTGGCTGCTCGGCACGTGGTATCGCGAACGCACCGGCCGCGACCTCGTCGATTAACGCCCTCGACTACCCAAGTCTCTCAAATTTGCGGAAATTCCGTCCATGGTTCGACAAGCTCACCACGAACGGAAATTGGTCGGCGTCGCGGGGAACTCCCAACACCGTTCGTGGTGAGCTTGTCGAACTGAGCGGTGCGCGCTGCCATCCGAGCCGCGACCTGAAGATCCCGTCGGGAAAGAAAATCGGCGCTACTCCGCGTCGCCGCGCAGTGCGCGCACGCGCGCTTCGAGCTCCGCCGCGGTCGCGAGTTCCGGTGGCACCTGCGGACCGGCGACCAACTCCACTTGCGCGCGAATGCGGCGTGGCACACGCATGCGGCCCATGCGCCCGTCGCGCTTGCTCCACATGCTGGTCCACATGCCGCGCAGCGCCATCGGCACCACGGGAACGGGTTGCTGTTCCAGCATGCGCTCCATGCCCCGCTTGAATTCGCCGATGTTGCCGTCGGTAGTGAGTCGTCCCTCCGGGAAGATTCCGACCAGGTCACCGGCCGCGAGCGTCGACCGGATGTCCTCGAATGCACGCGCCATCAATGCCGCGTCTTCCTTCGCGGGCGCGATGGGGATCGCCCGCGCGGTCTTGAAGATCCAGCGCATCACCGGAATGCGAAAAATCTTGTGATACATGACGAAACGCACCGGCCGGGGAATGCTGCCGGCCAGGATCAGCGCGTCCATGTAACTGACGTGGTTGCTCACGATCATTGCCGCGCCTTCGTCCGGCACATGCGCTTCGATGCCGGTGGTGCGGAGCCGGTACAGCACCTTGACCAGGACCCAGCTCATGAAGCGCATCAGGAACTCGGGCACCAGCGTGAAGATCCACAGCGCCACCAGCGCATTCACGATGCCGAGCGCGAGGAAAACCTGCGGGATGGTCCACCCCAGGTAACGCTGCAACACGATGCCGAGCACCGCGGCGAGCACGATGAACGCCGCGTTCTGGATGTTCATTCCGGCGATCACACGGGCCATTTCGTGGCGCGGCGTGCGGCTCTGGATCAGCGCGAACAACGGCACCACGAAGAACCCCGCAAAGAGTCCGATGCCGACCAGATCGATCACGATCCGGAAGCTGCCGCCCTGACGCAGGAAAGCCTCAATCACGAGCCCGGTCACCGGCGCCGATCCGGCGCGCGCGAAATAGAGATCGAGCAGGAACGCCGTGACGCCGAAAGCCCCGAGCGGCACCAGCCCGATCTCGACCGTGCGCGCGGAAAGTTTTTCACAAAGCAGCGAGCCCACGCCGACGCCGATCGAGAACAACGCGAGCGCGAAGACGTACAGCGTTGGATCGCCGCCGCCGAGATTGACTTCCGCATAGGTCGGAAGCTGCGCGGTCAACACGGTGCCGAAGAACCAGAACCACGAGACACCGAGTACCGCGTTACCGACCGCGCGCTGCTTGCGCGCTAGTTTCCAGATCGCGATGGATTCCGGGATCGGATTCCAGTTGATCTTGAGGTCTGGCGCGCCCGCCTCCGCGCGGGGAATCGCCCGGCTCACGAGATTGCCGAGTACCGCGAGCGCCACGATCGCCGTGGCCGCCACGACCGGTCCTTGATCGCCAGCGAGTTTGAATATCAGTCCACCGAAGATCATGCCGATCAGGATCGAGATCGACGTGCCCATCTCGACGAGACCATTGCCGCCGGTCAGCTCCTCGGGTTTGAGCACCGACGGCAGGATCGAGTACTTGACCGGCCCGAACAGCGTCGACTGCACGCCGGTCAGGAATAGCGCCGCCAGCAACGTCGGCAGGTTCTGCGTCAGGAAACCGACGGCCGCGATCGACATGATCGCGATCTCCATGCCGGTGGTGATCCGGATGAGGCGCGATTTCTCGAGCTTCTCCGCGATCTGTCCTGCGGTGGCGGAGAAGAGGAAATAGGGAAGAATGAACAGCGCCGGCGCGAGATTGGTGTAGAGGGTGCGCTGCTCGGCGCTGACGCCGAGCCAGAACAGCAGGCCGATGATCGCCTGCCGGTAGACGTTGTCGTTGAACGCGCCCAGCGCCTGCGTCGCGAAGAACGGCGCAAAGCGCCGCTGGCGCAGCAGGTCGAACTGGCTCGGATGGGACATGCACGACTCCCCGATGTCGTTCAGCGGGCGCGTTCCGCACGGGTGCGCTGCGGTGCGTTGCCAGGATTCCGGACGAGCATAGCTCCGTGCCGCGACGGAGTGTCACGGTCCCGCTACAATGAACTCCTCGCGACGCCGTGGGTCTACCGGCGCGACTTCTGAGGATGCTCTCCCGTGAAAACTTTTCAAAATGGCGCGCGCCTGTGCGTGGCTTTCCTGGCGCTTTCCACCGGCTTCGCAGTGTCTGCCCAGACCCTGCCGCCGCCACTTCCCCAGCCCGCATTATCGACATTGCCCGCCGCCCAGCAGTCCGCGCTGCGTGAGCTGCGCACGGAGTTCGACCGCAACATCGGCACGCTCAAGGGTGAGGAACGCGCGATCGCCTATCTTCAGATGGGAGCGCTGTACCTGCGCAGCGGACTCAACGATGCGGGCAACATAGCGCTCGACCACGCCGTGGCCGCGCAGCCATCGGACCCGCGCTTCGTGTATCTGAAAGGCGCCGCAGCCATGCGCCAGGAACGCGCAGCCGATGCCGCTGCAGCGTTTGAGCGGACCATCAAGCTCGACCGGAACTATCTGCCTGCCCACTATCACCTGGCCGAGATCCAGATCGCTCAGAACAACCTGTCGGCGGCGCGATCCTCCCTGGCCGCGCTGCTGACGCAGCGCCGCGACCTGGCGCCTGCGCTCGCCTTGCTCGGCGAGGTCGCACTGCGCGAGCGCAAGTACGATGAGGCCATCACCCAGTTCAATGCCGCGCTCAAGATCGAACCTGCGGCGAGCGCGCTGCGCGGTCGACTCGCCGAAGCATACGAAGGGCGCGGCGACGCGGCCGCGGCGACGCGCGAACGCAACCTGGCGGGCGACGTCGTACCGCGCATCGTTGATCCGCTCGCGGCGCAGCTCGATGGACCGAGCGCGCAAACCGCAACCGCGAACGCGGCTTCCATCAGTCCGGCGCGCGCCAAGCTCGAAGCGCGCGTGCGCGCTGCACCACGCGATCTGGAAGCGCGACTCGCATTGATCGAGCAACTCGCCCTGTCCGGCGATCTGGCCGCAGCCCGCTCCCAGTTGCAAGTCGCGCAGTCGCAAGCTCCCGGCGGCGCGAGTGTCCTGCTGGCGCAAGCCATCGTGTCTGAAGCCGCGGGTGACGATTCGGCGGCACGCACCGCGCTCGAGCGCGCGGTGGCCGCCGATCCGGCGCACGCCGGCGCGCAGCGCCGCTACGCGGATAGTCTGCTGCGTGCACGCCAGGCCGACGCCGCCTATCGGCACTATGTCGCGGCGGCGGGAAAGACCGGGGAGACCCAGGCCCTTGCCTCTGCGGTCGTCGCGGCTTCGCTCGCAAACCGTTGTGGCGAGATCCTGCCGGTCTTGCGGGCGGCGACCGTGAAGCGCAGCAACGATGGTCGCCTCGCGCAAGTCGAGGTGCGCGCGATCGCCAGCTGCCCGATCGCGACCGCGGCGCAGAAGTCGCAAGCACTGAAGGTGGCGCAGGCCCTGTACGCACAAGGCGCCAGTGGCGAGCACGCAGAGGCGCTGGCCATGGCGCTCGCCGTCAATGCGCGCGCGCGCGAGGCGATGGATTACGAGGCTGAGGCGATCTTCGACGCGACCAAGCGCGGCGACTCGCCGAGCCTTGCCGGCCGGCGCACGTGGCTCAAGCAGTTCGAACGCGGTCAAGCCGTGTCGCGGCCATGGCCAGAAGGCAACCTGCTGTTCGCCCCGCCCGCGATTCGCGCTGTGCGCTGAGCGCCCGCCGCGTTGTGGGAGCGACTGGAGTCGCTCCCGCACTTGCAAGTTACCGCGCCGCGTTGAGGCTCATCGTCGAGTTGCGTGACGAGTCGAGGTACTGCGCCGGGTCGCGCATGCCTGCGGTGTGACACTGTCTCTTGAAGTGCCCGCGATTGACCGCCCACGGCAGCTGTCAATCCGCGCGCGGTGCTGGGCGGGCCTCTCAGGTGTCTTCGCGAACCACCGCACGCCAGCCGATGTCGCGGCGGTGGTATTCCCCCTTCCAGTGCAGCCGATCGACCGCCTGGTACGCCTGAAGTCGGGCTTCGGCCACCGACTCGCCCAAGGCGCAGACGGTGAGCACCCGGCCTCCATTGGTCACCGCCCGGCCTTGCGCGTCGAACGTGGTTCCGCTGTGGAAGACCTTGATCGACGGCGAAGAAGGCGAGTCGAGCCCATCGATGGCATCGCCACTGCGCGGGGATTCGGGATAGCCCTCGGCGGTCATCACCACCCCGAGCGAAGGGCGCGGATCCCACGACGCCTCGGCGCGGTCGAGACGCCCGTCGAGCGTTGCGTCGATGAGGTCGACCAGATCGGATCGCAGACGCATGAGCAGGGCCTGGGCCTCGGGATCGCCGAGCCGCACGTTGAACTCGATCACCCTGGGCGCGCCGTGCGCGTCGATCATGAGACCCGCGTACAGAAACCCCGCGAACGGCGTGCCGTCGGTCGACATGCCGCGCACCGTTGGGTCAATGACTTCGCGAAGAATGCGTTCGTGCACCGCCGGCGTCACCACTGGCGCGGGCGAATAGGCACCCATGCCGCCGGTATTGAGGCCCGTGTCGCCCTCTCCGATGCGCTTGTGGTCCTGGCTGGTCGCAAGCGCGAGGGCATGCGAGCCATCGACCAGCGCGATGAAGCTCGCTTCCTCGCCTTCGAGGAATTCCTCGATGACCACGCGCGCGCCTGCCACGCCGAAGGCGTTGCCCGACAGCATGTCGCGCACGGCGGTTTCGGCATCCGCAAGCGTCATCGCGACCACTACGCCTTTGCCCGCGGCGAGACCATCTGCCTTGATGACGATCGGTGCGCCGACATCGCGCACGTGGTCAATGGCCAGATCGACATCGTCGAATACCGCGTAGTAAGCGGTGGGGATGCGTTGACGCGCAAGAAACTCCTTCGCGAACGCCTTGCTGCCCTCGAGCTGCGCTGCGGCCGCGGCAGGCCCGAAAATGCGCAAACCCTCGGCACTAAATCGATCGACGATGCCGGCCACCAGCGGTCCTTCGGGACCGACCACGGTGAGGGCAACACCTTCGCGCCTCGCGACATCGAGCAAGCCCGCGATGTCATCGGCGCGGACCGGTACGTTGCGGCACCGCGCTTCGAGCGCAGTGCCTGCATTGCCCGGCGCGACCAGCACTTCAGCGACCCTCGGCGATTGCGCGAGCTTCCACGCCAGCGCGTGCTCACGTCCGCCAGATCCCACCAGCAGAATCTTCATGCACTCCTCTCCAGCAAATTCGCGCGCAGCATGAAAAGTGCGCGCAGCGATGACCAGCGCTCAATGACGGAAGTGGCGGACACCGGTGAACACCATGGCGATGCCGTGTTCGTCTGCGGCTGCGATCACTTCGTCGTCGCGCATCGAACCGCCTGGCTGGATAACTGCCCCGATACCCACCGCGGCGGCCGCATCGAGCCCGTCGCGAAACGGAAAGAAAGCATCGCTGGCCATGACGCTTCCGTCCACATCCAAACCCGCTTCTTCGGCCTTCATCGCCGCGATGCGTGCGCTGACCACTCGACTCATCTGGCCGGCACCGATGCCTATCGTGCGCAGGCCGCTCGCGTACACGATCGCGTTCGACTTGACGTGCATCGCCACGCGCCAGGCGAACAGCAAGTCCTCGAATTGCGTCGACGTCGGCGCAAGCCGCGTGACGACGCGACAATCGCCGACCTCCAGAGTGTCCCGATCGACGTGCTGCACCAGCACTCCGCCGGCGACGGGTTTGGCCTCGAGCCGCGCGGAGCTGGCGGCGAACGGTCCGGTTTGCAGGACGCGGACGTTGGATTTCTTGCGGAACGCGGCGAGCGCGTCGTCCGGGACTTCGGGCGCGATCACCACCTCGACGAACTGGCGCGTCGCGATCGCGCGCGCCGTCGCGGCGTCGAGCGGCCGATTGAATGCGATCACGCCACCGAATGCCGAAGTCGGATCGGTCGCATAGGCCCGATCGTACGCGGTCGCGAGGTCCGAGGCGACGGCCACACCGCAGGGGTTGGCATGCTTGACGATCACGCACGCAGGCGACGCGAACGTCTTGACGCACTCTAACGCGGCGTCCGCATCGGCGAGATTGTTGAAGCTGAGTTCCTTGCCCTGCAGCATGCGCGCGGTCGCGACGATGCCGGACTGGGGCGCGTCGCGCTCAAGATAAAGCGCCGCGGGCTGGTGAGGATTCTCGCCGTAGCGAAGCGCGGTGGCCAGATGCAACGAAGCATGCCGCGTGCGCGGCCAGTCGCTGGGCGCGTCAGCATCGGTCGTCCGCCTCGACAACCACTCGGCAATGCGTCCGTCATATCCGGCAGTGTGCGCAAAGGCCTGGGCCGCCCATGAACGTCGCTGGGCTGCGGTGGGACCGCTGGCTGCCAGCGCTTCGATCAGTTCCGGATACGCCGCGGGCTCAACCACCACCGCGACGCGCGCGTGATTCTTGGCGGCCGCGCGCAGCATGGCGGGCCCGCCGACATCGATGTTCTCCACCGCATCTTCGAAACTGAAATCCGCTTGCGCGACCGTCGCCTCGAACGGATAGAGGTTCACTACCAGCAGATCGATCGGCGCAATGCCATGCTCTTCCATGACGGCTTCGTCGATGCCCCGCCGCCCAAGCAGCGCTCCGTGAATTCGCGGATGCAGCGTCTTGACGCGCCCGTCCATGATCTCCGGATGTCCGGTGACCTCAGACACGTCGCGCACGGAAAACCCTGCGTCACGCAGCGCGCGGGCCGTGCCGCCCGTCGAGACGAGTTCCACATCGTGCGTGGAGAGCACGCGCGCGAGCTCCGTCAAACCGGTCTTGTCCGATACCGACAGCAACGCGCGGCGGATCAGAACCCGGTCAGTCACGCCCGGACTCCGCGAGTACAGGCCCTTGAGGGAGCAACGCCAGTCGCGACGGTTGTCGCGCGATGTCTGTCGCGACCGGTGTTGCTGCCGCAGAAAACCTTGCGGGCGGCGGAGCCGCTCAAACGTGATGCTCGGCCAGCTTCTTGCGCAAGGTCGCGCGCGTGATGCCGAGGATCTCTGCAGCGCGCGTCTGGTTTCCTTCGCAGTGCGCGAGCACTTCCACCAGCAACGGCGCCTCGACTTCAGCCAGCACCATGCGGAACAAGTCCTCGGTGCTGCGACCGCGGGTCGAGACCAGGTAGGCACGCACGGCGCGTGCCACGCACTCGCGCAATGCGGGTTCGCGGCGTGACGTATCCTCGCCATTGCCACGCGTCACGCGCAAGTTCGCCGAACGATTCGCGCGGCGGGCGGCAGCAGGAGTGGCGGCGGTGCTCACGCGAGGGTCCAGCGAATCGGGTTTGCGATGATAGCGGCTGTCGCGATCCGGCGTTGAGCATTATTGTCCCCGGGGCATTGCGGGAGAACGAATGGCGGACGGGGCAGCTGACGCGCACGCGTCCATGGTGCACACTTGCGCGTTCGTCCCACAGTTCAAGGCTGCGCGTGATCGATTCGGCCCCCATGTTCGCCCTCGGCATCACGCTCGCGTGGCTGGCCGGCATCCGCGTGTACCTGACGGTCTTCGGCGTTGGCGCCGCGGCGGCCCTGGGTTGGCTGACGTTGCCGGAGGGACTCCAGATCGTGCGCGAGCCGCTGGTGATCGCGGTGGCCTTTGCCCTGACCGTGGTCGAATTCGTGGCGGACAAGATTCCAGGGGTGGACACCGGCTGGGATCTGTTGCATACGCTGGTGCGCGTGCCGGCGGGCGCATTTCTCGCGGCGCACGCGCTGACTCCCGAGGGAGTTGACCCCGGGTTCGCCGCCCTTGCGACGGGCGGCGGTGTCGCACTCGTGAGCCACATGCTGAAGAGCGGCACCCGCGCCCTGCTCAATACCTCGCCCGAGCCGATCAGCAACTGGAGCGCCTCCTTCGCGGAGGACATCGCAACGGTGTCGATACTCGGCCTCGCCCTGGCGTATCCGTGGATCGCGTTGGCTTGTGTCGTGGTCTTGACGCTCCTGCTTGCGATCGCGCTCTGGTGGGTTCTGCACTGGTTTAGAAAACGGCGGCGCGTGGTCGCCACCGTCTCGCGGGCCTGAGTGGGAGAGTTCGACGCATGTTGTGGATCAAGACCCTGCACATCGTGTTCGTCGTAACCTGGTTCGCCGGACTTCTGTATCTGCCGCGATTGTTTCTCTATCACCGCGGGATCGGTGCAGACGAGTCTGCCGGGCACGCGCGTTTCGTCACCATGGAGCGGCGCCTGGTCACAATCACGCACATCGGCGGAACACTGGCGCTCGCATTCGGCGTCGCGTTGCTGGTTTGGTGGGTGCGTCATTCGCCGGACTTTTTTGCGCAGGGATGGCTGCACGCAAAGCTCACGCTCGTCGCACTGCTGGTGGCGTTCCACGTTTATTGCGCGTTGCTGACGCGCCGCTTCGCGTCACGAGGTTCGCTTCCGAGCGCGACATGGCTCAAGTGGTTCAACGAGATTCCGGCCCTGCTACTCATCGGCATCGTCGCGCTGGTGGTGGTAAAACCGTTCTGACGGGCCGCGTCGGAGCATCGGATTTGAATGCCTCGAATCGCCCGGTTTGCGCCTTCGAGCGGCTGCCGACGATCACATAGTCTCGGGGAACTTCCGGCGCCAACCCCGCGAATCGCAAGGCTTCTGGCATACTTTTGCCAAGGGATTGGACCGCGGGCAGCGGTCTACGCATCCTTGGGCGAGAGGGGGGCATGTCCAATCCAATGGATGTCACGCAAAACGTCGAGCTCAAACTCGCGTTCCTCAGGCATTTGCCAAAGCGACTCGAGACCCTTTACCGGCGCGTGCAGCGGCTCAGCCAGGGCGGTTGGGACATCAATGCCATGTCGCAGTTGTTCGGCGACGTGCAGGCACTGACCGGCACCTGCGGACGCTACGGCCTCGTCGAGCTGGGACAAAATCTTTATGCCCTGGAACAAGTCCTGGGCGATTTGAGTCGGGGCGCACGCCTGCCCAACCAGGCGGTGGACCGCCAAATACTCGACCTCGTCGATGAGCTCGCGTGGCGATCGGACAGCGAAACGCAGTCGCTGACCGAAGGCCAGCGCACACCGGAAACGCAAGCCCCCACGACCGCGGCGCTCGACGAAATACCGTTCGACACCACATCGGTTCCGCCTGCTGACGAGCAAACTCCGGCGACGGCCCCGGCCGAGGGAGCGCCGGCGGTGGTCGCTGCCGGGACACCGCCCACACCTGTTCACACGGGTCCGGACGAGGCCGCGAGAGTGGCGGCGGCGCAGATCCTGTGCAGCCTCCCGCCCGAGGCCAGTCCGCTCAATACGGCGCACACGTCAGCCCGCGCGACGGGGGGGTTCCAGCTGCGAACCAGTGCGTTGCGCATTTATCACCTGAGCAGTGGCGTGGGTCCGGCCGAGCTCGCCTGCGCGGAACTCGCGGCCTCGGGCGACACCGTCGAAACCCTCGCCGATCCCGAAGAGATGGCCGAGATGATCGGTGCCATCGCGCCACATCTGGTCATCATCGACGCCATGTTCGGTGACGCGCTACCGCTGCTGGGAGCCGCCGTCGCCGCCGCCCGCGAAGCCGCGCGCCATCGCGTTTTCATGGTCGTGCTCGCGGAACGGCAGGACGTCGCATTGCGACTGGGAGCCATGCGCGCAGGCGCGGATGTTTTCATGCCACCGCCGGTAGACGCGCGCGACGTCCTGGTACGCACGCGCGAACTGCTGGCAACACGCAACGAAGCGCCATTCCGCGTGCTGATCGTGGAAGATGACCGCGCGCAGGCGATGTTCGCGGAATCGATCCTGCGCAAGTCCGGCGTCGAGACTCACGCTGTGCTCGACGCACTCGAGGCCCTCGACATGCTGGAGCAGTTCGATCCCGAACTGATCCTGATGGATCTCAACATGCCTGGCTGTGACGGCATCGAGTTGACCACCCTGATTCGCGAACGCGAACGCTTTCTCAATACGCCCATCGTGTTTCTCTCCGGCGAACAGGACAGCGAGCGCCGTTTCGACGCTCTCAACGTCGGCGGCGACGATTACCTGACCAAGCCGATCCGTCCCAAACACCTCATTTCCGCAGTGACTAACCGCATCCGGCGCGCTCGCCAGCTGCAGAAGCGCGTGCAGACGCGTGAACCGCGCGACGAAGTCACGGGGCTGTTCGAGCGCGCCTTCATCCTTGACCGGATTTCCGAGGACTTGGCGGGCGATCCGCGCCAACTCGGCGCCGTCATGTTCTGTCGCCTGCACGGTGCACAACTTGCGCGCGAGAAACACGGCGTGCTGGCGTTCGACGCGCTGCTCGCCCAGGTCGGCGCGCTGCTGACCTCGCAGGTGGCGTTCACCAATCTGGTCGCGCGTTTCGGCGAGGACACGTTCCTGATTTATCAGCCTGAGGCAGATCCGAAGGTGGCCATGCACTTCGCGACCAGTCTCAGGGACATGGTCAACGCGCATTTCTTCGAGGTTGCAGGACACGCCGTGCTGTTGCGTCTGGCCATTGGCATCGTGCCGCTCGCGGTGGGCTGGACCGAACTCGGCACCCTGCTCAACGCGGCCGATCGCGCCGCGACGCGCGCCGTGGCCGACTCCAACCTCCAACCCGTGCTCTACACCTTGCCGGTCGAGGAGCCCGGCGCGCCGGCGCCGGACTTCGTCGAGCTGATCAAGGATGCGCTGCGTTACGACGCGTTCCAGCTGGTGTTCCAGCCGATCGCTTCGCTCCGCGGCGAAACCGAAGAGCAGTTCCAGGTCCTGCTGCGTCTCGCGACACCCGACGGTCGGCTCGTACTCGCAACCGACATCGTTCCTGCCGCCGAGAAATCGGGTTTGATCGGCGAGGTCGACCGGTGGGTCCTGTCGCGTACGCTGACCATCCTGCAAGAGCGCAGCCGCAACCTCCGCCGCGCCCGTCTGTTCGTCAGCCAGTCGACGCAAGCGCTGTTGGATCCGGAGCGTGTACACGCGCTGCAGCAGATGCTCGAAGCGCGGCGCATCGAGCCGGAGCTGCTGACGATCGAACTCAAGCTGGTCCTGATCGCCGACGTGGCCACGCAAGCCGCCGCGTTTTCCAAAGCCGTGCGCGGGCTCGGTTGCCGGGTCTGCCTGAGCGGCATCGAAGCCACGACCGCGCACTTGCAGCTCGCCGAACAACTGAGTCTCGACTACATCAAGGTGGCGACTAGTTACGGTACCGGGGCCGTTCGCGATACTGGCCGACGCGATGACCTGCAAAAGCTCGTGAACTTCGCGCGCGAGCGCGGCTTGCGCGTCATCGCCCCGGCGGTCGAGGATGCGTCGACCGCAGCCTTGCTCTGGTCGACCGGAGTCGACTTCATGCAGGGCAATTTCGTCCAGCAGGCCACGCGCACGATGGAATTCGACTTCTCGGCGGGAGCGCTATGAGCGCAAGGTCGGGTTGATGGCAGGCGGCGACCGGCAGTCCAGGACCCAGCGGACGCGCCTGTTGGCACTGGTTGCGCTGCTTTGCTGGCTACTCGCCGGTGCAGCCGCGTTCGTCGGCGCCCCGCAGATGATCAGTGTCGGGATCGCCGTCCTGGGCCTGGTTCTGGCGGGAGCGGTGTGGCACGCGCTTGGCTCGATGACGACCGACGGGGATGCCTTGCCGGTCACCGGCGTGGGTGCGCCCGGCCGAGCGTTCGAATCCATCGACCCGACCGCGGTATTCGATCGCGAGAGCGCCGAGATCGAGCGATTGCGCGAAGTCGAGGGGCAGTTGCGGCTCGCCAAGCAGGCGGCGGAATCGGCAACGCTCGCCAAGGGCGAATTCCTGGCCACCATGAGCCACGAGATCCGCACGCCGCTCAACGGCATCGTGCCGTTGATCGACGTCGTGCTGTCATCGTCGCTCAATGTCGATCAGCGCCAGTGCCTCGAAACGGCCTACTCGTCGGCACAGCAGTTGCTCTCGATCGTCGATGACATCCTCGACTATTCGAAGATCGAGGCCAATCGCCTCGAGCTCGAGAGCGTAAGCATCAATTTGCGCGAGCTGGTCGATTCGGTCGCGCAACTGATGGCGCATCCGGCGCAGGCCAAGAATGTCGCGTTGAGCGTGCGCTTCGATCCGAACCTGCGGCCGATCCAGCGTGGCGACCCGGTGCGGTTGCGTCAGCTGCTCACCAATCTGGTGAGCAATGCGGTGAAGTTCACCGACAAGGGCAGCGTAACCGTGCAGGTTGGTCGTCGCGGCGAAACCGGTACGCACACGCAAGTGTTGTTCGCGATCGTCGACACCGGCGCGGGCATCGATGCGGACTCGCAGATGCGATTGTTCCAGCCTTTCACGCAGGCAGACAGTTCAGTGACCCGCGTGTTTGGCGGCACCGGACTCGGGCTTGCGATTTGTCGCCGCCTGGTCGAGCTCATGGGGGGCGAGATCGGTGTCAAGTCGACGCCCGGCCATGGCTCCACATTCTGGTTCAGCGTGCCGCTCCTCAAGGCGCCCGGCGACATCGCCACGCCAGCCCATGGGACGGGGGGCGGTCGCGCGCTGGTGGTCAGCGCCGATCAGACGTTGATCCGCGAACTCGCAGCTTTCTTCGCCGGCGCCGGCATCCAGCACACGCAGACAAGCCTATCGTCCGATGCGGTGGCGCGCCTGCGCGGAAATCCGAAAGCGCCTCGCGGTGTCCAGACCGGTGGATACCAGTTCGCGTTCCTGGACTGGACGGGAATGCGCCTGACCGCGCAATCGATGGCCAGAGGTCTGTTGCGCGACCCCGCCCTCGCGCATCTGCGCATCGTGCTGTTGGCCCAACCTCAGGACGAGGTGCCCGAAGATCTGCGTCGGCACTCGCAGGTGTTGATCCATCCTCGTGTTTTCGAAGCGGGCAAGCTTCGCGCTGCCCTCGATTCGGACGGCAAGGGCGACGAGCCGCTCAGGAGCGTCGACGACCTGCTGCGCACAGGGGCCCACGACACGCGCGATCTGATTGTGGCGCCGACGCCTTCGACGCCTTCGCAGAGCAGCTCGCCCACCGGAACGCCCGAGATCGGCACCGGCTGGAAGGGCCCCACGAATCTTCGCCGGCACGGCGTGGTGGATCGCCCGCCTGCCGAAGATTCGACTTTCCTCCCGCCTGCGGCGGAGGACGTCAATGCGGTTTCGCCGCCCGATGCTGCTCCGCGCAGGGTGCTGCTCGTCGAGGACAACCCGGTCAACCGGCAAGTGGCGCAACGCCTGCTTTCCATCGGCGGCCTGACCGTCGATGTAGCCGAAGAGGGCG
>Ga0183260_10000330_pt1 | contig 38848 bp, 47 predicted proteins | sample AntDrymUQ4972206_2_FD_129768 | JGI IMG/M metagenome (GOLD analysis project Ga0183260, IMG submission 129768) | Polar desert sand microbial communities from Dry Valleys, Antarctica - metaG UQ497 (22.06) (version 2) (version 2) | ecosystem: Environmental > Terrestrial > Soil > Desert | place... | reverse complement strand
CCCCTGCCGCCTGCACTCCCACTGTCACCACCACCATTTCTGGTTATGCTTATGTTATTGCATGAATTGTTGTTATCCTCTCCTGCCTCGCAGTTTGAGTTTTGTTTAGATACTTGAACCTGACTTCCTTCTCCATTGCCATTTTCACCACCACCATTTCTGGTTATGCTTATGTTATTGCATGAATTGTTGTTATCCTCTCCTGCCTCGCAGTTTGAGTTTTGTTTATTACTTTGAGATTGATCAAAATCCTTTTCTCCATATGCACTATATTCCATGATGCCTAAGAAAGAAAGTGAAGTTACAATTAATAGTAAAACCGTTGATATTATTACAGATGTTGTTAAACGATGTTTAATCTGCAAACTTTTACCCGTATATTTTTAAACAACAATATATAATATTACTATTTTTAAAGATTTGTACATAACTTATTTATATATCATACTAATACTACATAATTCTATCAATTATTATTATTCCAATAAAATTGAATTGAGCTTTTGCGCTTAAATAATGAAAATGATGCCTAATATCCCTATTTATCATCCAGAGTAGCGTCCATTTTTCCCCAATTGTTATGGCCCGTCTGATTTTTTAAGTAACCGTCAAAAGTTTGGACTCATTCAAAATAATTTGACTTTGACAATGTTCGTAGTTTCGTCGACTTCTGATTGACTCCTGCTTCTCTCACCTCCGCCACCTCCGCCACCTCCGCCACCTCCTCCAAGGACAACTGCCAATGCTTTAATTTCCTATCCTTAACTTCATCGAAATCTATCTATCCTTCATAATTTCGATCAAAATTTCAAATATGGAAAACCTGGTTAAAGAAAGTAAGATTAATCTTGGTAGATCAGAAAAGAAAAAGAGAAAGGTAAATTGAAATACTATATAGGTTGTTGTGGATGGAAGAGCCAAGAATGGGCCAAGCATTTTTATCCTACTGGATTGGATTCCACGCATTATCTTTCGTATTATTCTAAACTGTTCAATCTTGTACATCTTGACCTCGGCAAGAGCTTATTTCCTCCGAGTTCTATTGCTCTAAAAAAATGGGCGAATGAAACTTCTGATGATTTTCGATTCACTATAAAAATTCCTCAAAATCTTATTAACAAAACCACAACATCCGGCCAATTTGAATCTCTTGGAAGGTTTTTGGAAGATTTACATGTGTTAGAAGAAAAAATTCTTGTAATTTTATTATCACCGCCTCCCAATATATCGTTACAAAATACTGGACGTGCATGGTTAGAAGGAATATTACATAACGCTACTTATCACGGATTTTCTGTAGCAGTTGATTTTGAGATCAATAATACGTGGTACCAAGAATTAACGTATAATATTTTAAGAAGGTATAATTCATCTTTTGCTTGGTCAAACTCGGGACATCAATATTACTATCCAGCTGTTACCTCAAATTTCATTTTCCTTAATCTCAATAATGCCTCTATCAATAATGACAGAGCAATGAGATGGATCAATTTGATAAAGCAAAAGGAAAAGGAAACAGGTTATCTAAAACATACCAATAACACTATTGATTATTCAATTATTGTACTCCATAATCCTTCCGCGGCTCATTTGATTCAAAATTTGATATTTCCCACACCTAAGAGTCCTAATTTATCAGAAGATTCACAAAAACCTTCTTCTACTACTCAAATCTGGCCGGGAAAAATTATCATGCACATTGACATGAATGCTTTTTTTCCAGCCTGTGAAGAAATGAGAGATCCTTCTCTTAAAGGCAAGGCACATGCAGTAATAATGACCCCAGAAAGAGAAGGCAGTTCGATAACTAGAGGGGCAGTCGCTTCTTGCTCATACGAGGCGAGAAAATATGGTGTTAGATCTGCAATGTCATTATCAAAAGCCAAGGAGTTGTGTCCTAACCTTATTTTAAAACCTGTAGACAAAGAATATTACAACTTGGTCTCTCAGCAGGTAATGAGACTATTGGAGGAATATGCCGATGTATTGGAACAAACTAGTATAGATGAGGCATACATTGAGTGCACTAAAAAAATTATGCAGTATCAAAAACAGAATATTTCAAAAGATGATCCTGTCGATCAGAAAGAATTGGAAAATATTCCTAATGATTCCACACGAAAATATGACGTCCAGAAAGAGTTTTCAATCCAAGAATTTGCACTAAATATTAAAGATTCTATCAGGGCACAATGTAATGGGCTGATTTGCTCAATTGGTGTTGCGTCAAACAAGTCAGTTGCCAAGATTGCATCTGATTTTCAGAAACCAGATGGCCTTACTATCGTTTATCCGCAAGATACTACAGCATTTTTATCTACACTGGCAGTAGATAGCATATCTGGAATTGGAATAAAAACTACCCAGACACTCAAAGATATAGGAATTGAGACTATAGGCCAATTATCCGATTCGAATATCCAAAAACTGTCTGATAAATTTGGCAAAAAACAAGCATTGTGGATGTGGCAGATAGCCAATGGCAAAGAAAATGAACCTGTTATACCTCGAGAAAACAACCTGTCCTTAAGTACGGAGGAGACATTGTTAAAACCCCTAATCAACAAAAAAGATATTCTAAATATTCTTGTTAATGATATGACCGATGATATTTATGAACGTATCAGAAGAAAAGGATACGAGTTTAAAACTGTTGGAATCAAGTTAGTTAGGACTAATTTTTCTATTGAAACTAGAGAAATTACCTTTTCATCATATCAGAAGAATAAAGAAAGTATAAGCTCTGTTATGGGAACATTATTGGACCGATTCAGTTTTAATGATGATAGCAACACTGAAGAGAATAGCGAGGGAAATATACATGTTACTAATAATTATGATGTGAATTCCATTTATGTGAGAAAACTTGGCATTAAAGTGTCCAATCTGTCAAAAATAGATAGAGATGGAAGAAATTCTCAAAAATCAATAATGGATTTCGTTTGACATTTATAGTATAATTTTAATCAAATTTTGATTATTCTGGGGATATGTAGGTTAATTTTAAATAGATACACAAGTAAAGAATAATATATTTTTTTTGCCTTATATATTCGATTGACACTGACGTTCTATGCACCCTTAAATTTATAAAAACAATCTTCTAAGTGTTATTAGCCAATATTTTATGAGCGTACCATCTTCTTTCAACCTCAAACATAAAATTATTTATGACAACAATGTTTTAGAATTTCAAATAATTAGGACACAAAGAAGAAGAACAACTAACGAAATCTTGATTGAATATGGTAATGTGTCTGTACGAACTTCAACATCAACATCCCTGAAAGAAATCGAGTCCCTAGTAAGTAAAAAGGCAAAGTGGATACTTCAAAAAATCAAAGAGCAAGATAACCCAGATGCAATAATAAAAGTACCCAATTACCAAAATAATTCTACTTTACCATATCTTGGAAAGAACTATCGATTAAGGATTATTGGTTATGATTCGAATCTATTGAGTTTCTCTAATAATGAATTCATTATTTATACAAATAGAAAAAACGTAAAGCGCATTTATGAACAATGGTTATTTGGCATGGCTTATCCAATTATAACTCCTTTAATAGTGAAGTATTCTAAACTTCTAAATGTGTCCCCTAAGAAAATTTTGCTAAAGAAATTGAAAAGTAGGTGGGGCAGTGCGACATACCGTAATATCATAAATCTTAACATTCATCTTTTAAAGGCTCCGCTCAATGTAATTGAATACGTGGTATTGCACGAACTAAGTCATCTTATTGAAAGAAATCATTCTAAGCGATTCTGGAAAATAGTATCCGATAATATGAACGATTATAAAAGCAAAATAAGGTGGCTCAAAGTCAATGGCTCTTATATCATATGAAGCCCTTCTTTTAATTTCAAATATTCCATGTCTATGATTTTTTGGCTGGTTTATCATTGTCATTGTAGATTGGATAATCATCATTGTCCCGGTCCTCACGGTATTACCTGCTAAAGAGACTTCTTTTTCCATATTTGTCTATTCGGTGATGGGAGGGTGGCGATAGTAAAGATATTAGTGAGGATGTCAGGAACCCTGCCTGCAATTATGATTTATCTTTCTACTTTTCTTCAAAAAATCGATAGTCTCAACTATAAATGAGGTGTGATACTAAACGCTAAATAAATAAAACAGACCTTTCAATTAATTATGTGCTATTACTAGAGAATTGTATTCCTCACACGTTTGCAGTTACCTTTGCACTATTTTTGGTTCTATTATATGCTGAACTTGCTAATGGTCAAAATGTGAATCCAGATCCGAGTCTAATTACATGTGATTCGAATGTTGGCAAGTTTTATACCCTAAACGAGTCCTTGGATTGTGATTTTGAGAATGGTATAGCAATAAACACCAATAATACTGTTATTAATTTGAATAACTCTTCTATTTTAGGTTCAGGTTACTTGAACCCTTATACCGGCATTTTGATATCAAACAAAGAAAATGTTACTTTAAAAGGAAATGGAATAGTTGGTCATTTTCAAATTGGAGTCTATATAAATAACTCCAAAAATGTTGATATATCTGTGGTAAACTTCACTGGGAATGAAATCTCTATTTATGTTGCAAATTCTTCAGAAATTCTTATCGACAATAATCAGTTCTATACTAATACTGCCGGAATAAAATTCTACACAATTGGTGATTCTGTGATTTCAAATAATGCGTTTGATTCTAATGATATATCTTCTATTTCTCTATTTGGTTCTCATGATAATATAATAAATAATAATCTCATATCTAGCAGCTTAAACGGAATATTTGTCGACACCAAAAGTACAAATACTACCTTGAATTCAAATCATTTTACAAGGAGTTTTGGAGTAGACATAAACATAGGAAATGGAGGAAAATTTGACGAAATCAATAATTTAATTTCAAATAACACTTGCTCTATAAGTATACCTGAAACATTGTGTCGATAACCCGTTTCAATAATCCGTAATATTAAATCGATAAATTATTTAAAATTTTTATACCATTTATGCATAGTAGGTTTCGACCCCATATGAGTAATCAAGATGCCGAAAGGGATGAAATCAAAGACGAAACCCATGAACTACAAGATGATGAGAGTGATGTAGAGGAAGAGGAAGAAGAGGAAGAAGAGGAAGAAATCGATTTTGATGATGAAGCTGAGGATGAAGCTGAGGAGGAAAAGGGTGACCCAGAGCCCGATAAGGCTAGCTGAATGATAATTATCCGTTCTTCAATTGTTGAATGAGACGATAACCAGGCTAATTGATGTATTCATTCTTTTTATTCTTTTTTGAAATATAGTCCGTAATATGATATCTATTATACCAAAATAGAGCGCCAGACATAATTATAAAATCCGCAATGTAAAATAAATCCCACGGTAAAGCAGAAGCTGAACCGTTGATGTAATCATTTGTATAGCCGTTATCTGCTATCGCGTTTACTAATAACGATACCGAAGCAAGTACCCAAGGTACAGAATGGTGATACTCTCTATATATATTCAATAATATGGTTATCGAGGGAACAATCAAACATAAATCTAAAATTGGATAGAGTATAGTAACTACAAGATCTGACAATCCATAACCTTTTTTAGCAGCATCAATCTCCCCATTATTTAAGAACGATTCTGGTATGGGTAGGAAGCTAACAAGATTGACTATAACAAACCCTATAATAACTGCAGAAATAATTGTCAGAGTTATAGACAAGTTTCTAATCCTTATTGTTCTGATAATGGATATCAAATGAAAAATAAGAAACAGATACCCACCCAACCATAGCATATCTAATAGAGTTATTTGTTTAAATTCATCTACATTTAAGACAAAATAAGAGTACATTATTCCCAAGTCTGCCGCAAACCACAATGCAATACCAATTGTTAAGAACAAGTAAGATTTTCCGTGACTTCCAGAAATTCCATGTCTTAAAACTGCGATTACGCCCAAACCCGTGGCAGTAGCACCTGTAATATTGAGACTAATTATTGCAATAGCATGCTGAGTATGTGCATCAGGAATTAATACTATAAATAAATCGACAGCTATTATGCTCGAAACTATCAAAATTATGAGATACTTTAATGTTTTTTTATAATTTGATTCGTTTGCCAATTTATTTTATGTTAATGCCTTTCATAAATACCTTAATTGATGGGCTATTTATCTATTAGCTGTGATTTTTTTTACATCGTTGTAATTTATGACTTGATTGGTCCTCTTTCTTATGGCATTTATCGATTATTATTGTTTGCATTTTTTCTTAAATTTTTTTTGAAAAGTGCATTAGCTTATTTAGGTGAAATATACTGAATACATTCTGTTCGACACCTGTTGGAAATAACAGTTCAAGGACAGCATGATTTTAGTGGTTACTTTTCCCGTAATGCCTGTCGTATACATCATTCCTCCCAAAAAATACCTACTACCATCACCTTTGGTATTCGCTTAAATAATTATGTTTTATGAAGTTGTCTTCATTCATAACCATAGTTAGTAATTATTGATATAAACATTCTAGATGTGTTTTACAAGTCAAAAAATATAGGAGGTATACTGGGAAAACAAAATACCCTTCTATATTGTATTATCAATCTATACAGCCGAATGAACTATTCAATTTCTATAAATATGGGTAACTGTTAAAAACTCTATGAGTTCTTACAATCTTTTTGGAATATTCGCGATCCATAGTCCAGAATCTTGTCCATTAAATAATACCAAAAATAAAGAGGTCTTTAAAGAGATCTATAATAAATTGCAGTCAAACACCGAAAAATATGGTGTGAAAAACATTAATGGATTCTATATGTCTGTGCTTGAACATGAATGGATTATTATGGTTGAAGCAAACAGCGCTCATGATCTTGAACAGCTCTGCATCGATTCTGGTATCTCCTCCTTTAATACAGTGAAAATAGTTCCTTTGACAAATTACCAGGATGTCGTAAGCAAACTTACTTGATATTTAATAAATTTCATGTTTTTTATTTTTTTATTTTTTATATATTTATAGAGAACCATACTACTATACCTTGATATTTTTTGGCTAGTGCGAATAATTTTGGAATAGAAAAGGGAAAGGGCGATGTAGCAGTAAAGTGGATAAATGAATTTATCATTAAGAACAACAAATCGTTCAAAATTTCTATTACAAGCAATCAATTACATACCTTAAATTTTGGAGATTTTGATCTGGTGGAATGGGATGGTGATTGGAGTATAGCCCGAAACGTCATAAAAAAATCAAGTTCAAAATTAAATATCAAAGTAATTGAGGCTGGATATCATAAAAAACATAATATCGTTGAGGCATTTTTTGGAATGAGCCAGGAATATTGCAAAGTTTACAGCAGCGGAAAATTTGTTGGGACATTGATTCTTAAAAGAAAATCGGGTAATTGGATTGTAGATAAAGAGAAACGGGGATAGCTAATAATCCATTCTTATTTTCGTCATGATTATGGACCTATTTATTGATATCATAAGGAAGAATCTCTTATCCCTTCATTTGTAATGTTGATATCTTTATTATTTGCATCGACCTTATCATGCATTATCCACTTTTGGGTTGGAAGAATAATATAGTTTTGTGTAATTGTGAGTTTTAGATCATCAACGTAAAAAATTCCGCTAACTAAAATTGTTTTTTTATCTAATATTCTTGACTCAAATACTATTTCACCAGTTTTATCAACAATCAAAACATGTTCAAGATCGGATTTTTTCATTATCAAATCTGGGGAACAATATATGCATACGTTCTCTTCGACTTCAATTATGGTTTTATTGTTGGCATCAACTATATTAATAGAAATAGAAGGATTGTGTGAGTTTGAAATTTGATCTAATTTGAATAAAGTTTTTTCGTTATACCTTAAGCTTCTTGGACTATTTGATATAAAGTTATTCCCAACCAATAATGTAAAAGTCATATTATATATGTGATCCAATTCGTATCTATTTTATTCTTCTTATGTGGCAGTTGCATATACATTTAAAACTGTTCTAATATGCTCAAAGATTGTGTCACTACAGAGCGATAAGGCGATTGGTGTAATTGGGGTTGGCATGTTAGGTACTGGGATTATAGAACGGTTTATAGAACTAGATACTAAAGTGAATGTTTACGGTAGGGATAAAGCCAAACTCACATATTTGCAGGATAAGGGTGCAAAAATATTTGGCGATGCCCGAACCGTGGCCGAACAAAGCGATTTAATAATAACATGTGTTACTAATTTTGAATCATTAAAGGAAATTCTGTTTCATAATGATGGTGTAATGAAATGTAGTAACAATAAATTAATCATTGCGGATTGTACAACAGTGAATTCTGATCAATCTTTGTATTGTTCAAATCTCGTAAGGGAGCGAAATGGATTTACGTTCCTGAGCAACCCAGTGATGGGTGGACCAAATGACGCAAGAAAGGGTGATCTTATTTCTCTCGTTTCAGGAAATGAAGATTCTTTTAAAGAAATTCGCCATGTTTTAGAAAAAATTTCTAAGCATGTATTTTATGTTGGCCAATCTAATGGGGTTTCTAATTCTATAAAACTGGCACTTAATCTAAATATTGCTATAATTACATTGGCCTTGTCTGAGGGATTAATTTTAGCCAAACATAGTGGAATAGATCCTAATCTTTATTTACAAATCCTTAATCTTACTAAACTTAAAACTGGAATTAGTGAAAAGAAAGGTCAAATGATGATAAGGAATGATTATTCACCTTCTTTTTTCCTGAAAAACATGTTAAAAGATATAGATTTAATGATGGATGCGTCGCAAAATTTGCGGCTATTTCTACCAATGACGTCTTTATCACAGCAGCTTTTTAGGGCAGCTAACAACAATGAGGATAGAAAAAATAAAGACTACTCGGTAATTTACCAGTTTATGGAGGAGCTAAACTCCAAATGAAAGTTATTATGATAGATGAATAAATGTTGAATTAAAAATCATCATAACTATATTTTTATATCCTCTTTTTATTATCAAAACGTGGTTCAAGCAGTTATACCTTTTAAGAGCGGTGGCATCGCATTCATTCTGGCTTTTTTCTTTGGATTATTCCTTTTTAACGGTATAGGTCACATGTATATCGGGAAAGTGAGGAGAGGTGTTGGTTTTCTGCTATTGGGTTGGCTAATTTATTCACTGTTACTTGTATTCTTAATTTTTACTATAGGCATGAATATTGGCCAATTTTTTGATTTATACTCCAATCAGTATACAGTACCAGGAATTAATGACGATTTAATACCACAAAATAGTATACATTCCGAATCTTTCGACTCCAACATGCCTATGCCTCTTCTATTTTTCTTTGGAATAATCTATTTGGTATATTGGATAGCTCAAGCCGCAGATGCAAACCGATTGGCCAAAAAATTTAATAGACATCTAGATAAGGAAGGCACTCTATTATGGTACTAGGCTGAAATTCACGTTTTCCATACAATTGTCAGTAAATTCTTTTCTAGTATTTTATTGCAGATTTTAAGTATCCAGTCATTAAAATGAATTAGTGAATATAATATAATTGATATTAATCATAGTTCATAAAAACTCGATCAAAACTAAGGTATTATTTGGGGAGGAAACCCTGAAATTCTTGCAATCATTAGGAAAACTATATATCATTTAGTCACGCTATTATAGTATATCTTTATGCGAAGTGTTGACAGTAGTGAAGATCCTTTTGTAAAAATTGCATCTCTAATAGGAGGGGACGAATATCATCATGTTGCCCAAGCGTTATTAAAAACTGAAGATTCAACTGACGAAGAAATAGCTATTGCAACAGGTCTTCGAATAAATATTATACGAAAAGTTCTCTATGATCTTTTTGGAAAGGCGTTGATAACGGGTATACGCGTTAAAGATGAGAAAAAGGGATGGTTTGTGTATCGGTGGAGAGCAAAGAGAGATAATGTAGACAATTTTATTGACAATCAGAAGAAGAAAATATTAGAAAGATTGCAAAATAGACTTGAATATGAAGAATCGTCTGAATTTTACCATTGCGGTAATTCTGCTTGTGATAGAATAAAATTTGATTATGCAATAGAGTTATTTTTTAAGTGTCCTAATTGTAAAGAACCATTGAATATGGTAGATAATAGCAAATTGAAAGATGCTTTAAGGTATAAAATAGAACAACTTAGTTCAGATACCGTAAAATAACAATTTCTTATTTTTTGATATTTTTATAATGTAGGATTATTTCACCATTACTCTTTTTCTGTATTCTTGACAACTTTATTTTTGCACTTTCATTTATTGTCTTGTAACCTTCTCCACCCACTAAGGATATGGCCTTTTTCCCCCCAATTATGAGTGGAGATATCGTGATTATTATCTCATCAAACAAGTTATTTTTTATTATAGACCAATTAATTTCCCCTCCTCCTTCAACTAAGACATTTGATACGCCCTCCTTTTCTAATTGATCAAATAATTTTTTCAAATCCACTTTTTCTCCATTGTCTTCTCCTCTAACCTCTCTATCTTCTGTCCCTTGGTCTAGCATCATTATTTTGAGACCTCTCTCCTCCAATTTTTTCAGATTCTTAGATGGGGCTTTTGAGGTTACCACCAATCTGGTTTCAATTTGATTTGCTGTTTTTACAATTTTGGATCGAAGGGGTATTCTAGCTTTACTATCTATTATTATACGAATAGGATTTTTAGTATCATGTTTATTCATACCATATCGTATTGTCAATAACGGATCGTCGTTTATGACAGTCGAAATACCCACCAAAATTACATCCGATTCGCGTCTTAATCCATGAACGCGTTTGAGATCCAAAGCCGATGAAATTTTTGTATCTCCATTAATAGTAGCGATTTTTCCATCAATACTAGTAGCTGCATTTAGTATTATTTTCATTCGTCGTTGATACCTTTATCTTATTGCTGTTTTTTCGAGTACAAAATTACCATTAATCATCACTGCTTTTAGTTGTCTCTCAGTGCATCTGTGTACAATTGACATGTGGGGATCATGAATCGGATATAGATCTAAATCATATTTATCAATAAAAAGCAAATCTGCTTGATATCCTTTTTCAATACTTCCAATATTTAAGTTAAAAATTTTACCACCATTTACTGTAGCCATTTTTAGTACCTTCTTTGCATCGAGAAAGCTAGCGTCCTTTTCAACAGCTCTTTGACTCTTTATCAGAAAATCCATTTCTCTAAACATGTCTGGAGAATTAAGCATAACATTATCTGTTCCAATACCTAATTCAAAATTATATTCTAACAATTTTCTTATTGGTACAAAACCTGTTCCAAGCACTCCATTTGCTCTAGGGCATATGACTATTTTCTTTTTTTTCTCATGTAATAATTGCAGGTCCGAGTCAGATGGGTTGGTAACATGAATGTATATGTCAGGGTTTAACGTATTAACGGTTCTTTCAATTTCCGTCTTTTTGTAGTTTTTTGTGGATTCCATTACTGCTGTTTCGGCCTCTGCAGCATGGATTGCTACCACGGGATCCTTTTTATGACTTTTCAATTCGATTTGTTTTTGTTTTTGTTTATATTTCGTAATTATTTTATTATACAACCGTAGCATCTCATTCGTATTTTCGTTTGCACCGCTAATGCCAAAGCCATCACAATTCTCAATTATTTTACTACCCTGATGAATAATATCATTTTCTTCTATTACGTTCGGGTTCCCTAAAGTTTTACTCTTTGACTCGAAATCTTTACCATTTTTTGGAAATCTAGTCGTAGTCTTTGCATCCTTGTCATTAACATTAAAATCAATCCTTCCCAATATGATCTTCTTTATGGGTAAACCTTCTACAGCATTTTGGAGGAGGTTTATTCCTTCTAGTCCTCCTTCCCTGAAATCCACAAAGGTAGTTATTCCCTTATGTAACATTGACATTGCTGCATTTCTTATCATTTGCATTAACTGGGATCTTGGAGTTCTTTCGAGTATTGTCTTTTTAATACCGTATTGTGGATGTATTCTTTGATTTAAATCCGAATTAGCTGAGATGTCTTTTCCTATGGAGTCTCCTATATGAACATGTGAATTTATTAATCCTGGCAGGAGAATAAAACCTTCTGCATCAATGATGTCTATTTTATTATCTTTATTAACTGAATTGGTTATTGTGTTGCCTCTTTTTTCTGGACTTCTTTTGGATAAGGGTACATCTTCAATCATTCCATGTTCGTTAATTAGTATAGATCCGTTCTGAACTATTTGCAGTTCCTTACCGAACAAAATGTATGCATTTTTTATTAATATCTTTTTCAATTCGATTCAAAAACATTGATTATTTTTCCGCCTCTTCTGTAATCTCTTATTGTATCAAGTGACTTGGTTGCTTTCTCTGCAGCTCTTCTTGCACTACTGCCATTTCCGATACCGCAATTCAGCTTAATTCCAGTTGAGCTTATTAAAAAATTAACTATTTCTGTTATTTTTTTGGTTTGAATATCATTTTTTGCAACAATCATAAAATTATCTCCACCCAAAAAGAAAGTTAAACTTTCTTCTTTGACGAATGAATCTGATATTGCTAAATATAGCCTCATTATTAAATTTGTGATTTCATAAGTTGAAAGATTTTTAACTATCGAAGTGGAACTATTGACGTCTATATGTAGTATTTTTAAGTCGTTAAGACCACAATGATTTTCTATTTCACTAGTTCGATGACCTTCATGTACCGTGTAATTTTCTTGTATGCCATAAATATTTGGAAAAATCATGTTTTTAGTATCTTTTTTTATATCGTGTATTTTCTTGTCAGCTTCTAGTGGAGTTTTTCCGGTCCCTATCGTCATTGATATCTTTATACTTTCATTTTTTTTCGAAAGTCTATCATAGATTTCTTTATGATCATCTAAGCTTATTTGATTTGTCACTGCAATAAACTCATCAAATCGGTTAGAGAATACTAATCCGTTTTTAGCCGAAAAACATTCTTGTAAATCTGCATATATTTTTGACTGTAGAATTTGTAACGCATATTCTCTGTCACTACCTAGGGTTAGAGTCCATGTACCGTAACCCTCTAATTTTATTACTGTTATTTGACAAACCAATCTAATCTACTATTTTTGTACCGCTGTTTTTCATTTTATAATTTCTTATTCTTTTTAGCCTCTTTACCATCCCAATCGCAGTATCAACTGCATGATGTGATGCGGAAATTATCCTTGACTCGGCTTGCTCAAAGGTCATATCTGGTCCGGTGATCCCTAAGGATATTGGTTTATTATATTTTAAAGAAAGTTCGCCAAGTAACTTGGCTGTGCTGTTAGCTATTACTTCGTCATGACTGGTATCACCTTTTATTATCGCCCCCAAGGTTACTACTGCATCGACATCATTTTTTTTTAAAATCTCTTGTACCATAATAGGCATATCAAATGCTCCGGGGACAAAGCGAACGTAGGTTATTTTTGATGAAAGTTCCTTTGCATATTTTTTAGCTTCACTTAGCATAGCAAAGGTTATTTCATTATTAAATTCTGAAACAACAATTCCAATTCTTATTTTCATCTTTGTTTTTCGAATGATTCCGCATATGTTATCAAATCTTTTGCCTCAATGATTACTAGATTGTTGTCATTTGCATATTTGACTGCATCCTTATACGATAAGGCTTTGTAACTGTGAGGATCTAACATCTCACAAATGGTTGTGATGTTCGTCATATTGGCAATTTTTGTAAGAAAGATTGACATCTCTGTGTGTCCTTTTCTTTCATTGAGTAATCCTTTTGAAGAAATTAGGATGGGTACGTGTCCCGGTGTTCTAAAGTTGCTACGAAACTTTTCAATGGTTGTTTTCTGATCTTTCTGATAATCACTCAAATCATTACAAATATTTGCTAATGATGAAATGGTTAAAGCTCTGTCACGATCAGTTATTCCAGTGTAAGTGTTAATGTGGTTTAGCGTAACGGAAAAAGATGGTCTGTCACCATATGGTGAGCTGTTACTATTAATAGAAGAAATGGTTTGATTCGTAGTCCCAAAAATATTTAGTACATCGTAAATAAATGGCAATCCCAATTTCGTGGCTATTTCCTTTGATATTGCGGTGCAGATCAACCCACCAGCATCCTTTCTCATTGTAGCAATATGTTCTGGAGATATGTTATTAGAAGATACGACCATGTCAACCTCGTCTTCACGACCATCATCATCATGAATTAAAACGAAATTTCCATTCTTTAACGAAGTTATGGCTTCCGATATCTTTGTCAATCATATTTTTTTATACTTTAATGTTAATATATCTTACTATTTTTCTTGTTATTACCAGAAAATTGGTAGATATTTGATATATATCTTGATAAAATGTCTGCCTCTATGTTTACTGCATCCCCTGCCCTCTTGATTCCGAGTGTGGTGTTCTCCAAAGTATGAGGAATCAGTGCTATTTCAACGATACTCTTTCTAACGCTTACGACAGTAAGACTTATTCCATCTATTGCTATGGAGCCCTTTTGAGCAATAAGAGGCAATAAATCTTTATTTAATATTTCTATTTTAATTCTACTTCCCAAATCTCCTCTTTCTAATTTTTTGATTATGCCTATGCCATCGATATGACCTAGCACAAAGTGTCCTTCCAGTCTGCCTCCAATGCTTAGACTCCTTTCAACATTTACTTTGTCTCCTATCTTTAAATCAATAAAATTTGTTCTATTGATGGTTTCATCAATGACCTGAAAAGTGGCTTTGGAATCGTTTAACTTTGAAACAGTCAAACATACTCCATTTATTGATACGCTATCTCCAATTTTGATATCTTTTGATTCTGGTAAAAATAGCGTAATTTCGATATGGTGATTCGCTTTACTATCACTCTTTTTATTTCTTTTACTTTTACTTTTTTCTATGTTTTCAATTTTACCTAAATATTCTGTAATTCCAGTAAACATACTTAATAATAAACGAAAATATAATTTGAAGATTGTTGAAAACCATTAAATGATAATGATAATGATAATGATTTATTTTCTCTTACCTTAAGTCTAAAATTCTTCTAGCCTGTTTGTAATGTACCGCATCTATCATCTTTCCTTCCAACTTTACTGCGCCTGCACTACTGTTTTTCGCACTGTCTAAGGCTTGTACTACTTTTTTTGCCCATTCGATGTCCTGGTTTGATGGACTAAACACGCTATGTACATGCTCAATTTGAGACGGATGAATAATGCATTTTCCATTATAACCCAATTTTTTACCTAGTTTAAGATCTTTTATCAAACCGCTATGATCATGAATGTCTTGCCAGATTGAATCAATAGAGTCGATGCCTGCAGCTCTGGCATCTACCGGTACTTTTGCCCTAGCATACATAAAACCTGTGATCGTCTCCATGTCCTGATTATCAATTTTCATGTCGTGTAAGAAATCAAAAATGCCAAATACCAACGTGGTAATTCTTTGATCTGATTTAGCTATATTATATGCGTTAACTACTCCCAACGCAGATTCAATCGACGGGATTATTTTAATGATCCCACTTTGAATGTTTTTTTCATTCTCTTTTTTTTCTATTATTTTTGAAATTTCTGCTATCTGTTTGTCATCATCAACCTTTGGAATTACAATTGCATCAATTCCCGGGGTGATGACTTTTTTCAAATCCGTAGCCATCTGATCAGAAGTTGGAGAATTGATTCTTACCGCCAGGATTCGCTCCTTATTTATATCATTAATCTTGCTAATTTCTTGAATTGCGCTTCTTACACTTTCTCTTGCGATTTCTTTTTCTTCTTGGGGTACTGAATCTTCTAAATCATAACATATAATGTCTGAATTTATTGTTCTGGACTTTTCTAAAAATCTCTGATTATTTCCAGGAATAAAAATTAAACTTCTTGATCTTCCCACAATATACTTGTTTTACAATTGGATATAAAAAAATTAAAGTTTTTGGGGATTGGTTAAGATCTTTCCTATTTGTTCGGCCCCAGCCATCATCGCATGACCTTCCACCATATTTGAAAAAGGCAATGTGGTATGAATAAGTGGTTTTAATTTATTTTTGCTCGTCCAATAAATGACCTGTTCTAATTCTGCTTTTGTCCCCTGAGTGGACCCAAGCAAGTTAGTACCTTTGAAGAATAAGAATCTTAAATCTATGGTAGAATCATAACCTGTTGTAGCTCCTGTAGCAACGAGTGTGCCTCCAATTTTTAACAGACCAACTTCTTGAGGGAAAACGTTCTTTCCAATGTGCTCAAACACGATGTCCACACCTTCCTTCTTGGTAATTTCTCTTACTTTTTTATACCAATCAGCCTCTCTGTGATTTACAACGTTATCTGCGCCAAGTTCCAGACATTTATCCATTTTTTGTTGGTTTCCTGCTGTGGCAATAACATTACAATTATACAACTTTGCGATTTGAATGCCTACCATGCCTACACCACTTGTTCCTCCCATGATCAATACGGTTTGACCTGGAATTATTCTTGCTCTTCCAACAAGCATATGCCAAGCTGTCATTCCCACCATTGAAATAGCAGCAGCATCCTCAAAGGATACATTTTCTGGTAGTTTTGCCACATTTACTTCAGGCAAGTGTGTATATTGAGCAAAACCTCCCCACAGCGGACCTGTTTGGAATCCCCATATAGATCTCTCTTTACAATCATACTCTCTTCCTGCTGTACATTGCTCACATATTCTACAACTCATATTAGAATGAGATACGACCCTGTCGCCGACCTTGAGCTTTGTTACATCTTCTCCTATCTCAACTACTGTCCCTGCTACATCACTTCCAGAAATATGAGGAAGTGGTGTTTTAACCGGATCTCCCCATATCGCCCATAAATCATTATAATTATATGCGGCCGACTCAACTTTTATCAAAACTTCATTTGCTTTTATTTTTGGTACGTCGATGTCTTCAATTTTTACTACTTTAGTAGGATCCTTGTTATATTCTCTAAAAACAGCTGCCTTCATGGGGAGAAGATATTTTAAAACCTTAATATAGTTAACTCAAAATCAAAGGTTACTAAATAATAACCTTTAATACGTAAACAAAAAATTTAGAGTTTATTTCAAATCTTATCTTCTATTGATTTTAAAATCCCTTTTTGGTTGTTGAATTGTAGAAAGTATTTGTTTTAATTCATTGTCTGTTATTGCTCTATTTAGTCTTCCAGTAGAAGCTGCGTTAAATAGATAATTCTCAACAGCGGAAGCAAGCTCTGGCTTTACCATCTTTACATTCGTAAGTCTTTGTCTTGCCTCGACATCTAATAACATACCCAAGGCTTTTTGCTTCATTGCCTCAGCTTCAGCCTGTTGCCTTCTAATTTCATCGTCAGAAGGCTGATGAGATTGTGGGGGGCCAGACATACTAGATCCTCTATGCGTATCTCTCTAAATCTTTATTTAGTTTAGATATATCTTTAAAAATTTCAGTGGCTAGTCTGTCAACTCTTTTCATACCTTCGCTTGATATTGATCTACCTTTTTTCTTTTTTTCAACATATCCTGATGCTTCTAATTGTTGTAATGCATTTCTAATGATTGCACCCCCAGCATCTTTATGGTGATCTAAATTATAGCCAATTCTTTTTCTTCCTCCATAATAGCTTTTTAAATCAGAAATTCCTATTGGACCATGTAAATACACCTTTCTTACTAGAGATGCACATCTAGTATACCACCAGTCTCTGCTTTGGGGAATTTTTTCCACATGTGGGCCTGTTTTTACATAACTAGCCCATTCTGGAGGATTTATTTTCTTATCCTTTTTAAGTTGATCTGATAATTTTGATATCAAGTCATCTGCTGGAACATCAAATACCTTTGCCATTTAATATTACAAATTCCTTTCATCAATTTTCCCTTATAATCCTTATTCTTTATCTTGTCATCTGTTTGTCCCAAAAATATAAAATATCAGGTTTGGTTGGGTTTTTCAATAATTTTTCTATAAGTATGGCCGCATAATTTGCAGGTTATCCTCAAAGCCTTTGTATTCGACTTTCCTACCCTAATACTTGAATCCCGACCCGGGATGATGAAGTTTTTACAATGCTTACAAAAGAGAAGCTTATATTCGAAAGGAATCTTTATTTTATACTTTAAGATAATTTTTTTAGCAATGACAATATGGTGGTCAGAGAATTCATCCCTTGAATATAGTGCCCTATCAATCAAAACCTTTACTCTTTGCATTGCTATTTGTTTTATAACGCTCTTCTTCATGACATACCTTTTTGTGACTGATTCGCTTTTTGTATCATATATCTTTAAATAATAATTATTTCCCTTTAAATCAGTATCATTTGTTAAATTTGATCATAGCAGATACTTCTCTTGAAACTATGCCTATCAATGTTTTCAAGCATCCATCTCTTAAAAAGATTCGTAATAGTGGTAAAAAACCTAAAGAAATCTTGTTAGATAGGTCTCTTCACCATTTTGCTATGATGTCTACTAAACTGGACGAGGATTATAAGAGGGGAAGACCTGATATCCTTCACATTGCGTTGCTGAATGCATTAGCTACACCTCTATACCAAAGAAATCATCTTAGGGTGTTTATTCATACGATTGATGATAACGTTATTTTAGTAGGAAATAATGTTAGGCTTCCCAAGTCTTATTCCCGATTCGAAGGTCTAGTGTTAAATCTTTTTAGAGATAAGAAAATAATTTCAGAAGACGGGCAATTATTATTGGATCTTCGACCTAATACTAATTTTGGAGATCTACTACAAGAGTATGTTAAACCTGAAATAGTATTGGGTTTTTCAACAACAGGTACTTTTAAAAGCCTTGAATCGATAGGTGCTGATTTATCTTTATATACAAATGGATGTGTTGTTATAGGCGGCTTCCCAAAGGGGCATTTCTCAAAAAACGTTGATTCCTATCTTGACAAAAAGTTTTCCGTCTCAGACATGGGATTAGAATCCCAAATAATTATCTCTCGATTGTTATATGAATTTGAAAAAAATGTTCTAGTCTAAAAAAATTAATGGGCTTATCTTGCCTTTCTGGCCATTGATGCTAATGCATAAATAAGTCCAATCCCTAAACCAACTGCTAACGGTACCCAAACTCCAAAAGCTTCAGGAGCTATCACAATTTGTAAGAATGACAACATTGAGGGTTATAGATCATGGATGTATATAAGGTTTGTATTGTATAATTTTTATCTTTAATATAACATTATTTTATAAAAAACAATCGTTGTACTATATTATTCTATTTTTGTATATCAATATAATATTTTTTATATTCTGACAAAATAATGAATTTTTAGGGACTAAGTATATTTACTTTAAATTACCCTATTGAACTGATTTTATATATGAAGATGCAGAAAGAGCTGCGCAAATTTTGTCCGAAATGTAAAACTCATACTACTCAAGCTGTTTCTACTTATAAAAAGGGTAAAGATAGAAAGGGCGCTCAGGGTGCCAGGCGCCACGCAGAAGATAAAAAAGGCTATGGTGGTCAAAAATTCCCTGAATTAAAAAGGACTGCTAAAACCACTAAAAAAGTAACCCTGAAATATACTTGCAAAACTTGCCAAAGAAAGACGATGAAACAAGGAATGCGAATTAGGAAATTGGAGATCCAAGCTTAGTTGGAGTGAATGATTGTGAAAAAACATAATATTATGATCCCAAAACCTAATAGTAACTTTGTAAAAGTTGAATGTGATTCATGTAAAAATATTAAAGTCTTGTATACTTATAGCACAAAACCTATATCATGTCCATCTTGTAATGCTGAACTTTTGGTGAATACCGGTGGCCAGGCTAAAATATTGGGCAATATCTTGGAAACTTTGGATTAATCATTTCTTACTGATTTCAAATTCTGCAATCCAATAAATTTTTCTGCTTTTTTCAAGTCGCCAATCGTGTTTATATTATAAACTAATTCCAGATTATTCATAATCATTGGTACTTCTCTGATCTGGTCTACATGCTCCAATCCGGCAATAGTATGAAAATCTAATATCGAAATCCCAGTATAACAATAATCAATTTTACTAATTTCTGTTACAAAAGTTGAGGGAACGAAATTGTTCTGAATAAACATTTTTTTGTCTACAACTATAGCGATACTGGGACTACTCTGATTCAAATCTGTAATTTCGTCTAAGGTTTTAGATGATATCAAGGGTAGATCAGTAGGTAAAAACAAAATTTTATTGGTAACGAAATCTTGAGTTCCATCTTTTCCTCTGTTTTCTTTACCTTTGAAGAATTGGAGTACAACTAGGTAATCATTTGAAAATCCGCTGCCAGTAGTCTCTATCAGTGTTATATCATTAAAGTATCTGCTTTTTAGGAACTCTTTGGTTTTTACTGTATTCTTACTCACTGCAGCATACATCTTAAAGTTCTTTTTTGAATTCTGTATTGCCTCTATCATATATTCGATAAGTGATTTATTCTTCAATTCTAAGAGGGGTTTTTCTACTTTGGCTATGGAATTTGTATTCAGTCTACTTCCTTTTCCTCCACACATCAGAACACAATTAATCATATTTCTCTTCTTGTCAATTTGATTTTGTAAATTTGGCAACTAATTAAATTTGCTCCCTAATTATGACACTCTTTAATTATTCTCCTAGTTAATTTTACTATTCTTACCTAATTACTATTTGTTCAAATCGACAATTAATTTCATTTTTAGTTTCGTTAAATTTCCTTTATGTATGCCCAGATTCGGTAGATTATAGTTGATTTGAATATTACTCAGACTATATGCTGTCCTTGCATTAAAGTCAATAAAATACCTATTGGCTAGTTTCCTTCTTCTATTTCCTATTCTGCATGTAAATTGCTCTTTACAAAAAAATTGAAATTATTATGATAGAGATAAGAGTGAACAAAGCCTTACTATTTCGTTTGTTGCCCCCATTACATCTCCTGTAATTCCTCCAAAGTTCTTCTTTGAAATATATATGACTACTAAACAACAAATAATTCCTACAATAAATATCTGTAATCCAATCACACTCATATTGGAAATTAAAAGTATCAATACTATAGTAATGATTGTTGCAATGGCCATTTTCTTTTTTGATTTCATGTTTTTTGTAAACAATGAACTATATCCATCCCAAGCTGACTCACAATAATGCGATTGCAATACCATTGAATATTTCGACATGATTTCGGAGAGAATTATTGCAATCATTAATCTCTCCAAACTTGTGATTGAAGAAATTGCTATTACCATTCCAATAAAATATCCCGAAACCGCGACAGTTCCCGCCGATCCAATTCTTGGGTCATGCATTACCTTGTATTTCTTATCTTTGTTGCCTCTTACCATAATACCGTCGGCAAAATCTGCGAGGGCGTCAGTATGATGTATGCCTGTTAGGACTATCAGAAAAATTGTTACTATGAATGCCGATACAAACTGATTAAAGAAATAAAAGGATATTAATACTACCGGTAGAGTCAAAAGTCCTATTAATAATCCAATAAAAGGGAACAAAAACATGCTTTTTGAGATATTTTCTAAACCATCGCCCTTACTTAATTTTCCAATCGGTATTATTGTTAAAAATGATATAATTTCTAAGATGTTCTTAAATACCAAATAATATTGTCCACCAATTAAAATAGTTCAAAATTATAATAACAGGAATTAGAAAACTGATCATAAATATCAATGTCGCTATCTTGGTTATTTTTAAGGATGTTTTGCATTTTTGGCTAGTGAGTTGTTCTTTCATATCTCCTAACTTATAATGATCAATTTTCTCTAAACGAATATTTAATCCTCCAGCCATAATTGACATTGGTATACCTGCATTGAAACTTTCCGTATTTTTGTAGTCTCTTTTAAATATTTTTATTGCATTTTTCCAATCTTGCCCGCAAACCATGATGGAGGCAATCAAAAAAACTGATGATAGTCGTGCAGGTATGGCATTTAAGATGGTATCAAGTTTAGCTGACATCCATCCCAATTTATTATAGTAGTCATCCTTGTAAGCTATCATGGAATCTAATGTGTTTATGGTTCTATACATCATAGAACCTGGAATATTTAGAAACCCGTAATAGAATAGTGGCGAGAGTATACCATCGACAAAGCTTTCTGCTACACATTCGATACAAGCTGATAGAATTCGGGACTCTGATAGATTTCGTGTGTCTCTGCTGACAATTTTTGATAAATTTGTACGGGCTTTATTTAAATCGTTTTTGTCCAATTCCACTAGGATTTCTCTGATATGGTTATCCATAGCTCTTATTGAAAATGTTGTTTTTAAGATTGCCGACGATACTATGACAAAAAAAATTGTGCCTAACAAATAAAATGATTGCGTACTAACATAATAAACTACTACACCAACCATGACGGTTAATCCTGATGCTAGTATCGATCCCATCACCTTTTCAAAAGTTTCTTTTCCTTTTCCTTTTCCTTTTCTATATCGAGAAGCATTCTTTATTATCTTCGTAAAGAATTTTATGATTCTGCCAATCATTACGACAGGATGCATCCTATTTGGCGGTTCGCCTATGGTGATGTCTATTAGAGTTGCAATAAATAAGATTGATATGATTTCTATCACGGGTTCAAGTGGCATGTTTTGATTTTTTCATCCAATTATTTTTTTTAGGACATAATCCATATTGATTGATGATTCTACTTTTTCTGCAAACCTACTGATCTCTGCGTCTAAAGCTGACTGATCTGTCGCTTTTTGATTATCATCTATGTTGTCATTTTTGTAGATTGATCGAGCATATGTTTTCTTGTTTTCCTTCTGACTCTGTTTTATTTCATTGTTGCTATTATCTGTGTCCAGAGAGTCCTCTTTTGGTATATTGTGATCTATTTTAGGAATGATACCTAAAATTGGTTTTTCTATTTTTGATTCGACTTTTTTTATTGCGGGGAATAGTATTGCATTATCTCCACGAAATTTGTTAATTAGAATTCCTTTTACTAATCGTTGATGCGATGGTCTTAATAACATCATTGTTCCTAATATGCTGGCGAAACATCCTCCACGCTCAATATCTGAAACCAGGATTACTGGTGCATTTACTTTGGCTGCAAAAATCATATTGGCGATATCGTATTTTTGTATATTTATCTCAGCAGGTGAGCCTGCTCCTTCTAATATTATTATTTCGTATTTCTTTCTTAATTCTCTGAAAGCGTCTAAAGCTATTCTCAAACCTTTATTGAGAACAAAATCTGAATAGTAATCCTTGGCTTCCATGACCGACAAAAATTCACCGTTTGTATATATTCTGCTTTTGCTGTTACCTATGGGCTTTAATAATATTGGATTCATATTGCAGTCAGGAATTGCTCTACTTGCCATTGCCTGAATTGCTTGAGCATTTGCTATCACTTTATCTGTGTTTTTTATTTTATATGTAAATGAAGACATGTTTTGGGACTTGAATGGTGCAACTTTGAATCCTTTGTTGGTCAAAATTCTGCATAGTGCAGTAACGAGCATGCTTTTGCCAGCTCCCGAAGACGTCCCTTGAATCATTAAAAGTTTTGATTTCAAAATGCTTCTTCCAATGATTTTAAAAGGACATTATTCTCTTTTGGAGTCTTGATGGCTACTCTAATAAATTTGTCATTCATACCTGTGAAACTCTTGCAGTCTCTTACGAGGATTCTGTTCTTTATTAATAACTCGCTGGTCAGGTCTGTGGATGTTTTCTCATTTAGTATCTCAATCAAGTAAAAATTGACATCACTTGAGATTGCCCTTATTTTCCTGTTTTTTTCAAGTAATTTGAATACTCTTTTCTTTTCCGAAATGTTGTTTTTCCTTGCGGCTTTAATGTGAGATTTGTCTTTTAGCGCTTCTATGGCTGCTACCTGGGCTAATCCGTTTACGTTCCAGCTAATCAAATTGTTGTTTAATTTTTGAATATTCTCTTTGGTCGATAGCGCGTAACCTACTCTCAGACCTGCTAGGCCGAATGTTTTTGTAAGCGATCGTAATATCACCAAATTATTGGAATCTTTTATTAGATTAATAAAATAGTTATTGTCCTTTTCCTTTCTAATATCGGTAAATTCAATGTAGGATTCATCTAGGAGGATTGGGATCTTTTTGTCAATTTTTTCTATTACTTGTAATATTTCTTTTCTGAAAAACTTTCCTGTAGGGTTATTTGGATTGCATAAGAATACCGACCCTATTTCATTGTCTGGATTATTTGCTAGCTTTGTAATAGTATCTGAATCAATTTGAAAGTTATTGTCAGAAAGGGGTACATATACCAATTTTGATTTCATGCGTTTTGCAGCAAGTTCATATTCACAAAAGGTGGGTGTTGGGATCAGTGTTTTTTTTCGCGTAAAGGCAGCGGCGAAATAATGTATTAATTCTGTGGCACCATTTCCCGTTATTAAATTCTCATTTATGTCAAGGTCAAATTCACAATTAATATACTCTATTATCTTTTTTTTTACTTCAGTGCATTTTGGATCAGGATAGATATACGCTAGTTTGATGTTGGATCTTAATTTTTCAAAAACTTTCTTGGAAATTCCAAGAGGATTTATGTTCGAACTAAAATCTATTCTTATATTATTTTGACTATTTACAGAATAGATTCCACCATGATGACAATGTTGCAAAGTCGTATCAATCAGATGATTTCTTATCTTCTTTTTTAGTATAACAAGATCTTTTTCACCTATTGTATAATAATTTTAGTTTTTTTTACGCTTTAAAAACGATTATTAATTGTTTTATGTCTAACCCTTTCAATATGTTAAAAGTAGCGTTAATCGGTTCAACTGGCGCAGTTGGTCAAGAATTTGTGGTTGCACTTGACAAACATCCTTGGTTTAATTTAACTCATATTGTCTCTTCTGAAAGATCTGCTGGTAAAAAATATATCGATGCAATTAGAGATCCTCAGTCGGGTATACTTAAGTGGCATAATCGAGAACAAGTCCCAGAATACGTTAGAGATAAGATCGTATCTAAAATTGACGACATAAATCCAAAGGAGTTTGACTTGATTTTTACTGCTTTGGAATCTGATGACGCACAAATAATCGAACCAAAATTAGCTGCCCATGTTCCTGTTATTAGTACAGCTGCTGCTTTCAGATATGAAAACGATGTTCCAATTTTGATACCGGGAATTAATGATGAACATACTGATCTCTTAAAAAAACAGCAGGAGGAGCGTCAATGGAACGGCTTTATTGCACCATTGCCTAATTGTACTACTACTGGGCTCGCTATTACTCTAAAGCCATTGATTGAGAGCTTTGGAGTGAAAAGTGTCTTTATGACCTCAATGCAAGCATTGTCTGGAGCAGGTAGGTCTCCTGGTGTTATTGCTTTGGATATACTAGACAACGTCATTCCATACATTCCTAAAGAGGAAGAAAAAGTTCAAATAGAAACCAAAAAAATATTGGGCAGATATGATAGGGAGTCTAAAGAAATTTCTGTTAACGATGTAAAGGTCAGTTGCACCTGTACTAGGGTACCAGTGTCTGATGGTCATACCGAGGTAGTCTTTGTGGAGACAATTGAAAATGCAGACCCCTCGTCAGTTAAAAAGAAAATGATGGAATTTTCTGACAATGTGTCCATAAAGAATCTTCCTACTGCTCCACGAGATTATATTGTTGTCAATGATGATCCAACGAGACCTCAGCCACGAGTAGACAGAGAAATCAACGACGGTATGACTACAGTGGTTGGTAGATTGAGAAAGGATTCCGTTTTTGACAATGGTATAAAGTATGTTCTACTGACTCACAATGAAAAAATGGGTTCGGCGAAAGGAGCAGTATTACTAGCTGAGTTGTTCAAAACAAAAAAAATTATATAATTTTTTTTAAAAATAAACAAACTTTATAACAAAAATAAAAATTATACATTTATTAACCACGAAAAAATAGTATATTTTGAAAATTATGGGAAGAATTGACGATCTTGATCTCGAGATATTAAGCGAATTGTCAACAGATGCAAGTATATCGGTTCCCAGGCTTTCAAAAAAAATCAACATTAATTCCTCTGTAGTTTATAGCAGAATCAAGCGACTTGTCAAGAGAGGTTTAATTAAGAAATTTACTATTGTTATAAATGATGAAGCATTAGGTTTTAATGTTAAAGCACTAACTGGAATTACCATGGATTCTAAATTGAGGGATAATGTACTTGGAGAACTTTTTAAAATTCCCGAGGTCAGAGAAGTAGCTGAAGTTACTGGAAGATTTGATGTGCTGGTAACCATGACTGCTCGTTCTCTAGATGAAATGCATCAAATCATATCTGAAAAAGTGGGAAGGATCGAAGGGGTACAGAAAACTGAAACATTTATTGAGATGAGGAAGACTTCACGAGAAATAATATCAAATTCTGTATCTAAATAAAAAAAATTCTCTCAAGATATAAATAACTATTTTATTTATAATATGGTGGTAGGTTAATAGACTCTTTGGTTTTAGAGATTAAGACAGTTGGTAACCAAGTTAAAAATTATTACGAGCTTACAAAACCAAAAATTTGGTATCTACTTGTTTTCACAGCTATAGGTGCTGCGGTTTCAGCATCCTGGTTATTTGATGTTCAGGTCAGTTGGATGACGTGGGCTTTATTGTTCTTTGCAATCGCTGCAGGCTCTGCAGCTGCGGATACTCTTACAGGATATAACGATAGAGATATTGACGCCATAATGGAAAGAACTAAAGGTCGTCCGATTCCCTCAGGAAGGATTTCGCCACGTAACGCTTTAATTTTTGGGCTTATTTTAGCAGGAATTTCTCTGGTTTGTTCTTGGTTCATAAACATATGGGCATTTGGGTTAATGGCATTTGGCTTGTTTGATAACATCATAGTATACAGCAAATGGCTAAAAAGAACTAGTCAATCTAATATTATATGGGGTGGATTTTCTGGTGGCGCCCCAGCACTCATTGGCTATATAGCAATAACTTTTCAACATGTAGAAATAGGCATTGTAATGGCTGGACTGGTATTTTTCTGGATTCCCACACACATCTGGAGTTTAGCCTTACACGTAAAAGAGGATTACAAAAAGGCCAATGTTCCAATGCTTCCTGTTGTATCAAGCGAATCTAAATCTGTGAGAATAATAGCACTAACAACTTTGATGATGGTTGTATTTAGTATACTGCCATTTTTCTTTAATCAATTTGGTTTGATATATCTTTTGACTGCTACCGTATTTGGAATTGTAATGATATTTTTGTCTGTGTGGTTATTGCTAAGACCAAGTGAAAAAACTTCTTGGTTAGTATTCAAATTTAGCAGTCCATATCTGGCAGCATTATTTATTGCTTTTATGGTAGATGCGTTCTTTCACTAGATTACTTTCTCTTTTTTTTCTACTCATGACTATTCAACTCTAATTTCTTTCTCATCCTTTTTGATATTCATCTAGTTTTTTCACCTTCAAGTCGAACTTTTCTTTAAATTTGGGGATATTGATAATGAACCTTTCATGCTTTCCCTCCCCTATTTGTTCTAAATTATCTTCTGTAGATACTTTAAATTGAACTCTTCTTCCATCAACACCTACAACTTCGGCTTTCAGAAGTATCTCTGCCCCTACAGGAGTTGCAGCAGTATGATTAATGTCTACAACGGTACCTACCGAATCCCATTCTGAATCAACCTTTAGAAACTGCTCTTTTAATAACAGTCTGCAGGTTTCTTCCATTTCTGATATCATTGAAGGTGTCGAGAAAACATTCTCGCCTTCCCAAAGAAAACTAGTAGTCTGATTGTGGCTCACTTTTATTCTCCTTTCATTTTTGGTTCCTAATTTGATGTCAAAATCCATAAGAATTATTCAGTTTGCTCTGATAAATTTTTTTATTTATCTTGATCCTTATTATCGTAATACTTTGATTGTGAAACCTATAAAAGGGGCGCATTAAAAATTGTATTATTCTATTAAGGTGATATGAGAGTATGGCTTCAATTCAACAAACAGCTGGCGGTATGCCAGTATTAATATTAAAAGAAGGGACTAAAGAAAATAAAGGCAGAGAGGCACAAAAAAATAACATTTCTGCAGCAAAATTAGTGGCGGAAATTGTCAGATCTAGTTTAGGACCACGTGGCATGGATAAAATGCTCGTGGATTCTTTAGGTGATGTTACGATCACTAACGACGGTGCAACTATTTTGAAGGAGATAGATGTTCAACATCCTGCCGCCAAAATAATGGTAGAGGTTGCAAAATCTGTCGATAACGAGGTTGGAGATGGAACTACTTCATCTGTAATTTTTACGGGCGCGCTTTTAGAAAAAGCAGAACAATTGATAAGCAAAGATGTTCATCCATCCGCAATTGTAGATGGATACACTGCAGCTTCTGAGCAAGCATTAGTTATCTTAGATAAAATTGCTATAAAAGTTAATGTCAATGATAAGGACCTCCTTATCAAAATTGCAAAAACCAGTATGGAATCTAAATTGGTATCTGATGATAGTCCCATATTGAGTGAAATTGTGGTAAATGCTGCTAAACAAGTTGCCGAAAAAAGTACCTCTGGCGACGGTTTACGAATGGATTTAGACAATATTAAGGTCGAGAAGAAAGCAGGAGGATCTATACGTGATACTACGTTCATACAAGGAATTGTTTTAGATAAGGAAATAGTTCATGCTGGAATGCCAAAGAGAGTCGAAAACGCAAAGATTGCTCTCATAAATTCTGCTCTTGAAATTGAAAAAACAGAAATGAGTGCGGAAATTAGAATCAATGAGCCCCAGCAAATGCAAATGTTCTTAGAAGAAGAAAATAGGATGCTCAAGGGTATGGTTGATAAGATAAAATCAATTGGGGCTAATGTAGTATTATGTCAAAAGGGAATTGATGATATTGCACAACATTATTTGGCTAAAGCAAATATACTGGCAGTAAGGCGAGTAAAAGAAAGCGACATGTACAAACTTTCAAAGGCTACAGATGCAAGATTGGTAAATAATCTAGATGACTTGAGTGAAAGTGATTTAGGTACCGCTAATTTGGTTGAAGAAAAAAAAGTTGAAACTGACAAGTGGGTGTTCATAGAAGGATGCAAGAATCCAAAAGCTGTAACTATTCTTATACGTGGGGGATCACAAAGAGTAGTTGATGAAGCTGATAGATCTTTACATGATGCATTGATGGTTATGAAGGATGTATTGGAGAAACCATCTATCGTTGCAGGTGGTGGTTCTCCTGAGGCATACATAGCCAATGAATTAAGACAGTGGTCTAGCAGTCTTGAAGGACGATCACAATTAGCCGCACAGAAGTTTGCTGAAGCATTAGAAGTAATACCTTTAACCCTCGCAGAGAATGCCGGTATGGATCCTATTGATACTATGGCTGACTTGAAGGCAAAACAAACCAAGGGATCCAAATGGATTGGTATAAATGTAAAGACAACTTCTGTTTCAGATATTTATAAGAATAATATACTCGAACCAACTGTAGTTAAAGAACAAATCATAAAGTCAGCTACTGAAACCGCTTGTATGCTGTTGAGAATTGATGACGTCATTGCAGCCACAAAGTCTAGAATGCCTGCTGGTCCACCTGGTGGTGGCATGGGCGGCATGGGCGGCATGGGCGGCATGGGCGGCATGGATATGGATTAATCCATCCATTCGCTTGTTCTGCAAAAAATAGATTAATTTTTTTATATATGCCTACCGTTCTATTTTATTTATTTTTCAAACCTTTCTGATACCGTTATATTTATCAAAATTCAAAATTTATACCTTGAATCCTTGTGCTTCTATTCCATCTTCTTCTATTGCCCTTTCTCCTATTACCTCTCCTTCATCATCATCGTATCACCATCTGTCTTGTTCATCAAAATCTTTAGAGGGAATTTTTTCTTCAACGGGTAATGACTCTTTTTCACGTCCCAATCATAATCAAAATCTTCATAAACAAAACTTAAAACAGTCTGACGAAATAGTTAAGACAGAAAATAGGGAGAGTTTGACTAATCGGATTTTTGGGAATTCCCACACTCATAATATTCTCAGAAACCTGTTGATCAAACTTTTAGATATAAGGGAAACTAGGAATCAACCACGGGTTACCATATTACCTGACTTTTTTATCGATAGGATTATTGAAGTATTGGACTATCCCGGTTTTATAAATAATATAGGAAAAAAGATTGTTGCAGGAGGTGGAAGTATGCGAGGGTATTCTAGTGTAGATATCAAAGGTGGTAACGCCGTCAATATGGCATATAGTCTAGCAAAACTTGATGTCCGCGTAGAGTTGTTTACTATAGCAGATGAAATTGGTTCTGCTATTTTACGTTCTATATTTTTGCCCTTCAAAACAAACGTAAATCTTCATATTAGAAAGGGGAAACATGGATTATCAACAGTATTTGAATTCTCCAATTCCTCCAATTCCTACTCAAATGTGATGGTAAGTGATGTGGGAGACAACGATAATTTCGGTCCGGAACTAATAGAATCACAAGAAGTACGGATGATTTTGCGATCATCTGACGCTGTGATAATGACAAATTGGGCGTCAAATCTAAGGGGAACCGACTTATTGGATTATGTATTTACGAATTCCCCTAAATCAGTTCATTTTCTCGATCCCGCTGATATTGAGAAGAGATGTTTTGAATTCATTAATGCGCTAAAAAATCGTTCTAATTTAATAGATTTTCTAAGTATCAATGAAAATGAATATAATCTGATAATCAAAGCATTAAAGAGCGTCATTGGTTATGACGATAACACTCTTTTGGCCTTTGATAGCAATTTATATCCTGATAATATTAACGCCTTTTGCGAATCGGCAAAATTGCTTTCTAATTTTATTAATTTAACAGTATGTATACATACCACGAAAGGATCTGTAATATCTGACGGTCATGAATCGTTATTTGTAGATTCTATTGTTCCATCCAAAATCGATATTGTAAGTGGAGCCGGAGATTCCTGGGATGCTGGTTTCATTTTTGGCCACTTATTTGGATTCACAACTATGGAGAAAATTTGTTTTGCAAATTTATTATCCTCACTTCATGTAGGGAATCTATTTGGTGATAACCCTTCCTTATCCGAAATTATTGATTATATCAAATCTAGTTATTTTTAAATTCATTATTACTGTGGAGGGCAAAATAATAGAGAAATATTGCTGTAACGGTTTTACAGTCTATTATTGTTCCATCATAACAATATTTGATAGCATCCTTTAATTCAACAACAAAGTTAGTAATATTTTCATCCTCATCCATTTTTTTTGGGTTATCCAGTTTAGACACATTTTCTGCAACGAAAAAATGCATTAATTCGGTATCATAACTTGGTGCCAAAAAACATCGAGTCAGCGGTTTTAGCACTCCTGTATATCCTGTTTCTTCTGCTAACTCCCTTTTTGCTGCTTCATAAGGCGATTCATTATTTTCAATCTTGCCTGCAGGTATTTCAATTAAATATTTGTTTACGGCATGCCTGAATTGTTTAATTAACAAAATCTCTTTATTATTAATGATGGGAATTATTCCGACAGAAGGACTATGCTCAACTACCTCTTTTCTAAAGACTTTTCCATTGTAGTTGAATGTATCTATTCTTAATCTTACCGGACCCTCATGGACCACCTTTTTGCTTATTACACTGTACCCCTCTCTAGACATTAACTCATTAAAAGTAATTTTTGAGTAATATTTACTAATTGTGTCTCAAAGGAGTCATTGGTCATCATATTGTTTTCTCTCTCCATAGCCAATTATCAAGCAGTTACATTGTGCGTGATTTGATGAGCAAACAAAAAAAATTAATCTCCGATAAAATTCCAATTAATAAACGGGTTATGAATTATGAATGACCAAAACTTTGCTGAAAGAAATTTCGATCTAGACATTGATAAACAAACTGTTATGACTTTGGGCTCACATTGCTCATTACAGGTATTAAAAGGAGCCAAAGATGAGGGTTTCAATACTTTGTTAGTATGTGAAGAAAAACGATTTGACATGTACAAGCGGTTCAAATTTATTGACAATATTGTATCGATTAAAAACTTTAAAGAAATTGTAAATAAAAATTTTCAAGATGAATTGATTGAAAAGTTTAGCCCAATCTTGATTCCTCACGGAACATTGATTTCTACATTAAATATGGATGAACTGGAGAGTATTAAGATACCCATATTTGGTAATAAATGGATCCTAAGATGGGAATCAGATAGGATGTTAAAACAACAACTAATGGATGAATCAAAGTTGCCATCGCCGACTCAAATATCATCTAAAAATGCTATCGATGGCTTGTGTATAGTGAAATTGCATGGAGCAGCTGGAGGAAAAGGATATTTCTTGGTTACTGATAAAAAAGGATTCGAAGAACAAGCACAAAAACTCATTAAATCACATATAATAGAATCTGAGGAAAATTTGTTTATACAGAAATATGCTAACGGAGTCCCAGTTTATTTGCAATATTTTTATTCGCCTATAACCAATGAACTCGAATTATTAGGGATAGACAGACGTTATGAAACTGATATTGATGCGATAGGGCGAATTCCATCAAAGTATCAAATATCTTCTAATATTGAGCCGTCTTATACTGTTGTAGGAAATATACCAATTGTACTAAGAGAATCTTTACTTCCTGAAGTTTACACTATGGGTGAACGATTTGTTGAAGCATCAAGAAAACTAGTCCCTCCGGGAATGCCTGGACCATTTTGCATTGAAGGTGTTTATGATAAAAATGCTAATTTTGTAGCATTTGAATTTTCAGCGCGCATTGTAGCTGGAACAAACCTGTACGTTTCGGGTTCACCTTATTCAGATTTATTGTTTGACACTCCTATGAGCATGGGCAGGAGAATCTCCTTAGAAATAAAAAGGGCTATGGGGGCGTCCAAAATTGGTTTAATTACAACTTGATCTTTTCGATTATGTGGTCACGATAGATGGAAACTAGAAAGTTTGATCTAATAAAATTAAATCAAATCAAATTAACTTTGTAGATAATACAAAATCTTTTCTCTTATCTATTTCAACCAACAAATCCATTCCTTCTTTAGTTATAACATAATACTTTGAGTTTTTTAATACATAATTTTTCATCCTTTCTAGGTGATAATAAATAGATCCTGTAGATAGACCTGTGATGGTTCTGATTTCAGAAAAACATGCGGATCCATTCTTCTTTACAATTGCTCTCAGTATTTTGATCCTGGTTGTTTTTGCCCTAAGCTGTGTATCACCCATTGACTCTATCATATAATCCTGTTTTTTTTTATTTCTTGCGGTGTTGTTTATTATAACTTAATTATATAAGAATCGAATGATTATTCTCCTTTTATGAATACCACCTAATTCCATGTGGTTCTGTGATTACAAGCTAGTCCCTATTTGCGATGGCAGTATGAATCTCTATCTATATTTAATTTTGATTCTTTTTTTTTGGACTGGTGTTGTGGCTGTTGTTGCTGTTGTTTGACTGGCTCTGGTTCCTCTTGATTACATTTTTTCCCTTATCTGACGGTATGATTTTCATTTTTTCATCCAAAAAACTCTTGTTAAACTGGTTACCTTCAAATAATCTATCTAGAAAAATTGCTAATGCAGCAATTTCTGAGTGAGGCTGACTACCTATTGCAATATTATAATCCGCAAGAAAATACACCTCTTTTGGAACCTTTTCTGCTCCTATTATGACCAATATTTTTTGATTTAATTCTTTAATCTCTTTTATTTTTTCATTAATTAGTGATCCATACATTGTAAGATGAACGACTATACCGCCATTTTCTTTCCATGATTTCACTATCTTTTTCCAATTGTCAATGATTTCGAGTTTAAATTCATTTTCTCCTCCCCATCTTTTATTGACTTTATCTAGAGTTTTTTTTATTTCATCATCCACATCAGTCATGTAGATTACCTCGCTTCCCATGGCCCTTGATACCAACACAGCATGAGTAGTTGTTCTGTCGTCTCTTACCAGTCTGTGTCCTATTCTAAGTACAGCTACAGATGATGGCATCGTCATTAGATATATCTCGCCATCACCCTTCTATCTTCTTTTCAGTCAATAATGGAGAAATTAAGAATTAAATGAAAAGATTACTTTTTCTGCTTCTGCTATTCTATTCTTCTGTGTTCTCTTCATTGGAGTTTATAAATAGCGTTATTCCCAAAAACCGTTCAAGTTTCTTTGCTAAAATTTCATCAGGTCTTAACGATCCTGTTTCAATTTTTCTTATTAGCGTTACTTTCTCGTTAATTTTTTGTCCAAGTTGTTCATGTGTTAACCCTCTTTTACTCCTTGCATTTCTTATCAATGATGGAAAATCATGATCAAGAATCATTTCATCTACCATGTTGATTTTCTTTAAGGGTGGTGGTTTAATCCTTGGAGTTGCTCTTATTTTTCTGGCATAAAGATTCCTTGAACCTTGTTGAGGGCCACCTGCTGGTTTGGGGGATAAATATCCTATAGGGTTTGTCCCTTTTGGTGAACCTAAATTCTTTGAAACACTATTAGATTCGACTGGTTTGCCTCTTTTTGAACAGGACAAACAGACCCTCATAATTGATTTCTCAATTATTACTTTCTTGCTTACCTCGGTATGTTTTCCGCATAATTCACAAAAAGAAGCCATGTATGTAATTAATCGGGTCTAATTTATTAGGATTTGTTGGGTTTTTGGCGCCTTTGGCGTCCTATTCATCTTTGCTGCTCATGTCTAGCAATCTTACAATCAACGAGCTTTGTCGGCAACATGGCGATTTCTAGCCATGTACTCGAGTTTGATTCCTGATGTTTCATTTAATAGGTTGTCTGTTTATGGCTTAATCGAAATAAGATCAATTAGATGCATGAATACTTCTAACCTTTAGTTTATCCAAACTGTTTTGGTAAAATTAAAGGAAGATTGATCTATTACAGGAGATCACAGCCCACAGAATGTGGCCTATTAAGAGGGGATATTGATATTGGTTTATTTGTCGTGTTGCTGGCTGTAACATAAACGTTAGACACTTTCCACCTGACTTATGGGAATTTGGGTATATGTTTACACTATCGAATCTATCTCTCATATCTGTCAAAATCCTACTAGTATAATGGTATGGGGGTATATATCAAGCAAGAATGATCCGACCTGAACTTGTCAGCCTTGTAGACCTTTTTAAATGGTTTAATATATTATCTATTGGACTTGTGTCCACATTCTTTGCTATATTTAATAAAAAGCGACCCAACAGCATACCGTAGCTTGATTAATTAACCAATAATATATGTACATACGTATCAAGGATTTGCTTATATAACATAGTTATCAAATTCCTCCATGTAAAAGATAGAATTGTAAAAAAGCATTATTCAACGTCTCTACCTTACTTATATTAGAACTTTTGTCTGTGAACGCCAGTATAAAAATTTCTAAAAGGATATATTATTGACAAGAATATACATAATCTAATCTGCATATTGTAAAAATTATGAAAATGATAAAAATATTGATGACTTTCAAGTTACAGGGGTGCCTTGTTGACCGGCAAAATACACACGTCGTACCTCTTGAGATTTCTTAATAGTTCACCATCCAGATGGTTTTTATTGTGGTTATCTCTAGTTAGGTTGTTTAATTGCAAAAGCTATTTCTAGATCCGTATCAAAAAATATGCTCTCATGTGGATTTTCTCTTTGGAAGGGACATCAGCTCAATTCTTCCAAAAGATTTAGAGCTTGAATATTCTAGAAAAACTGGGAAGATCAAGAGTTTTAGCATAGATGGAAAATTAATCGGAACCTTTCGAACAGATGGGGGAATTGCATTAACGATTAACGGTGCCAACCTTTTCCTAAAACAAAAGGGGTATTTATCCAACTGTGTTATACCTATTGAAGATGCCATACCCTTCGTATCAGAAGGCAGATCCCTCTTTGTAAAGCATGTGCTAAGATGTGGTGAGAACGTTAAAAGCGGGTCGGATGTAGCAGTGATAGACAAAAATGAATCTGTTCTAGCTGTGGGTCGATCTTTGTTGCCATTTTCATACTATTCACAGTCAATAGATGATATTGCTAATCATCAGAGGGGCTCTCTTATCCGTGGTATAGGCGTAAAAATTAGAGAAGGAATAAAAAGCAGAAGTACTTAGTGGTTTCTATGATGCGATCGGGCAATAGAGATATGCGAAGAATGCTTGACCGAATGGGTTTAGACATGAAAGATTTAGGTTCGGTAGAGGAAGTTATCATAAGAACCGATATGAAAGAAATATTTCTTAAAAAACCCCAAGTTGTTGAAATGAAAGGCAAAGATAGTACTATTTACCAAGTTATTGCTTCCGATATCGAAGAAACTAATAGGGATGTTCCTTCTTTTAAGGAAGAAGATATTGTATTAGTTATGCAACAGGCAAATGTATCAAAAGAAAAAGCGATCGTTGCTTTGACAGATACTAAGGGCGATATTGCACAAGCGATACTTAATTTGACAGTTTAACAAGCACTTCTCTTTTATCGATTAGATAGGATACGAATACTCCAAAAAAAATTTTTAATTATATAATAATTTTAAAGAAATAGTTATAATTATTTGGAATTATTGATGGTTATTACACTATTTTATTGATTTTTAAAGCATTCTATGTAAAAATATTGTTTTTATGCCCTTATTTCTATGACACAGATAATCTATGCTTTAACATGACAGGAGAGTCGCTATGCGATTACAGGCGGAATTGGATAATCTTGAAGTTTGCGTAATTCTTGCAATTTGACTTTAAGGAAATTATACGTAATCTTTAATAGCCTTATAACACCACGCTAAAGTAGCAATAGAAATGTTCAACTTAACAAGTTGTCCACCAGTTATTGTTGCGACTGTTTCAGGCCGTTCCTATTATAAAATAACAAGCGTATTAAAGTCGCTTGATTTACGTTATCTGTCGTTATCACCTGAAGAAGCGGCTCTATCAACCGGAAAAGTTATAATTACAACCACCGATGAATCCAAAATCGTAAATAGGGATAATATGTATTTGGATACCCAATTAGAAAAATTTCCTCTGTCTATTAAAGCAAAAATTCTACAAAACTGTATGGGCTACTTTGGTCCTTCTAAGGAACAATTGATAATCGGAATAGATCCTGGAAAAAGGATTGGCATTTCTATACTATATTGTTATTTCGAACTAGATAGGATAATCCTATCTTCGGTTAATTCCACAGTTGAAAAAATCAGTTTTGTTTTATCCTCAATCGAGTCTCCAACTAAAATAGTTAGAATTGGAGATGGAAGTTTGGCTCTCTCTCATCAAATAGCTGGAAATCTGAAATCCTATTTTAAAGACGAGGTAATTATTGAAATTGTAGACGAATATGGAACCTCTATAAGACAAGGTACGGAAAAAAACCGTGGTGGGCTCCGTGATATTAGCTCTGCTAGAAAAATTGCTTTTAGAAAGGGGAAAATATGGAATAGTTGTAAGTAGCATCATTAAGTTATTAATACCGTTTGGTTAATTTTATGTCAGGCGAGGTTGGCCCAGCCTGGTTAAGGTACGAGCTTCCCAAGCTCGGGATCGCGGGTTCAAATCCCGCACTTCGCACCTATTTTACGCTGGAGATCGACTATTTATTGACAATATTGTTGACATATGATTTATTTACGAACAGTTTTGTCGACAAAAGGCCTAATCTGATATATTATATGTAGAAACTTCCCCACATCTAGGACAACTTTCATGATTAGAAATTTGTTGGTCGATCATGTCTTCATCCTCTCGATATAAATTTGAAGTGTACTCAAAACCACAATGTTTACAATTTATTGTAAGGTTCATCAAGATACTTGATATTAAATGTTAAATATCTTATCTTTTATTGTATTATATGAATGACAACAGTGACAAGGTTAATGACATAGATTGGAAAGATAATAGAATAAAGTGGAATGATATCATAAAAAAGGAAGCAAGGGGATACGAGCAAGGGGATGATTTAGGAGAGGTTCAAGAAATAGGACAGCAATTTGTGGTAACAGAAAGGGGCCGCATAAGCAAGCATAAGTTTTATCTTCCAAAGTATTTGGTAAAAGGGTATGATGGTGAAACTCTTTGGTTTGACATTACGAAAGAAGATGCAGAAGATAATTTCAAGAAAGAACGCCCTCCAAAAGAAGGAGAATATTCTAGATATAGTCCTGCTTCGGTCACTCAACAACCTAATGAATCTAATACTAGTGGACTAGCCGACAATAGTACTGGTAGTAAGTTTCCATCATATAACCTAGAAGAGTATTTACCAGTCATAGAAAAGAGAAGGGATGTAAACAGGAAGATGGAAGAATCAAGCACAGTACAACAACAACAACAGGTAGTTGACGCAGTTATTGAAGATTGGGATTCGATACTTCACAAAGGAGTAAGGACAGAAGATATGGTTTCTGTTGGAATTGTCGCTGCAGTGAATATGACATCAGTAATTATTACATCTGACGGAGCAAAAGACGAGTTCAACGTGCCAAAGGAAGAGGTGAAATCATTCAATGGATCAGAAGTCATACTAAAGGCAAGTATAGATAGATTTGATCAGTTTAAGGTGAAGGTTCCCAAATAAAGAATTGGTTTTTTAAGTGTGAAGTCGGGTTTATCTTTTAATTCCCATCGCGTAGAGAAGCGAAAGGCCTTCCTTTTTTCCTTTCTAATTAATAAATGTATGAATGAATCGGCTCTGTTCACTTAACGGTTTCTCTCCTTGTTGTGATAATCTACAAATAGATTCAACCAATTGATTATGTGATTTAGATTACAATTCTTCATTTTGCATGGAAAGTAGTCATCGAAACTT